>OMDO01000168.1_pt1 | contig 49537 bp, 53 predicted proteins | sample 1674051 | NCBI WGS metagenome assembly OMDO01 (sample SAMEA103958138, study PRJEB25191) | human gut metagenome | biome: human-associated habitat [ENVO:00009003]; feature: intestine environment [ENVO:2100002]; material: feces | place: Germany | collected 2013/2015 | reverse complement strand
TAGCATTCTACTTTTACAAAAGGATGAGTATATGTGTTATCCAAGAATTTAATCTTTTCCACAAACGGCTCAGATACTATAGTACATTCTGGAGACACTGTTTCGTAAACTGGGCCAAATAGGTTGTTTCCTATAGGCTTATCTCCTCTACTAACTAATTGTCCTCCTTCGGATAGATTACCTTCACTATCATAAATTCCTATATAGGAATTATCTTTTGGGTAATATAAATTACCTACTATACTTTTCTTATTCATATTCTTTGTACTCCGTTACATCTAACAAATCTACTAATTCACCTTTTAACTTTCCATTAACAGCATATCCTATTCTGTCTTGGAAGTAAAATACTTCTATGTCTCCATATTTCTTTATGAGTTTTACTTTGTTTATATGATCTCCAAAATCTACTACAATTTCGTTATCAAATGAAACAAAAAGTCTAGTTACCCATAAGATTACTGAAGCTATACATAATCCTAATATTAGAGAATCCATTATTTCCAACTGATTATGAATGAAACCCAAATTAACGCAATGCCAAACTGAGTAGAGTCTACTCCTATAGCTACCATAGGAAAATCAGGCTGGCTAATAGTCAGCCTGATATTTTTGTATATTTTACATGTCATATTTTCTTAGAGCTTGATTAGACCAGAAATCATATTATCTCCAGAATCTCGATATTGAATAAGATATGGATTTAATATTTTTAAGTATCTCCTGTCTCCAAAGTTATAGGAAACTGCGTTGGGAAGTATTGTAGTTTTGCATTCTGGAATATTAGATGATAACCATTTGATGGTATCTTCCAATCCAGTTCTTCTAAGAGAAAAAGTAAAAGCTATATACTTATTGCGAACTGTATTCTTCTTCATTTTATTGTAAATGTAAAGAAGATCGTCACCATTACTTTTATAGGATTTACAGAAATCACAATCTACAAATGTAACCAAAGCTCTTTCCTGAAGCAGCAAATCAAATTCTCCTATTATAGAATTTCTTCTAATAAATGGATTGACTGGATTAAAATCTACTAAAATTGTTCTTTGATTAATTGGAAGTATTTTTATGTATTCTTCTGGATGAGTTCCAGCTAATCCTAAAACTACTTTTGTAGATTTGATGTGTGAAAACAGATATTTCTGTACTGTTCTTTTTACTATTGCATTTAAATATTGTTCCATAATTTCTAACAGTTATTAATTTAACTAACGAAATTTATACAGTTATCATTGATATGTAAAAATATGGTCTTTATATTGTGCAAGGGCACGATACATAGTACTTAATGCCCAAGAAAGACCAATATCTTTTGTTTTCTGTGAGTCTTCTACTATTTCCTGTTTATAAATAACTTTTACAGAATTTTCTGATTCTTTCGCAAAAGCTATATTATTGTAAGAAAAACGGTCTTGAGTCATTTGGATATTTTCGAGAATAATACTTCTCTCAACAGTATTAAGTCTAAATTTTAATGTATCCATAATTATATGATATTAAATCCAAATTCCTTCAACTGATTATAGTACCATCCATAATCAATTGATTCTTCATTTTTAACTGTATTATAGTAGTTTGCCAGAGTAATCTTTTTAGCACTATTTGTAGTGCTGTGATAAGCTCTTTCAATTTCTTTTAGTAATTTTTCTTTCATTTCTCTTATATGATTTGCACCTGAGACTTATTCTACTACCTCCTCTATCATGTAATTATCCTCCCAAGGAGTAATCCCTATAGTATTTTAGATTACAATTATATTTAGTAAAATGAATAAGAAACAGGTGAATGCCGTAATTGTCAAATTGACAATTAGATTTTACTTTGTTCTAACTACATAACCATTCTCTTTCAAGAAATCTATGCAAGCTTTAATTGATTTTTGTTTCTCGCAAGATGCTGCGCATCTGATTCCTTTTGCAGATGATATATTCCAGTTGTTAAGATTAAATACACAATCTGTGCTATTTGTTATTCTTAAAACTCCAAAGATTGTCATTGCTTTTGGAATGAACTCAGCATTCTCTAAATTTTGTTGTTTAAAAAATGAAATCAAGAAGCGTTTATTGAATATTCCTCTACATCCCAACTTGGTTAGAGATGCAGATAATTTTTCTACTTCTACATTGATGTCATTTCTTTTTACTTCTAAAATTGTTGCCATGATTATTATATTTTATGAGTTAATAAAATTCAATTAAATAATCCTCTATATTTTCACAAACGAGAGGATTCTATGGAATTAATGCTTTAAATGTGGTTAGGAACAGTGGATTCGAACCACTAACCTCACCTTATCAGTGTGATGCTCTACCATTGAGCTAGTCCCTAGACCATTTATTGTTTAGGTGCTCTATAGACTTCGTATCTCTGATCTATGTCTACATCACTTCCTTGTTTATTAAATGGCTGTAGAAGTTTTACATATTCAATAACTCCTGTCTCCAATATGGGTTGTCTATATAGCTCAACAGAATAATCAGGGTATTTTGTTGCTAGTGCTCTTCCCCATTTTATAGCTTTTGATTTTTGTAAGAAAATTTTGTCTATACAAAGATCATCCCCAACAATTGTGTGTGCTACTAAATAAAAATACTGCATGATTTTATACATCTAACCTATACGATGTGAGGTTTTTAAATTTTGCATTTTACACCTAAAACTTAGAATCTTACATTTAACTGTAATCTATTACATCCATCTGACAAGGATGGATAACTAAGAAACTGGCGTCCTCAATGTCTTGGAAATACTGAAACTAAATTATGTATATTAGTCAATATCTTTTATATTGAGTTTTTTAAAAAATGTTGGTCTTCCATCCAACTGTGTAGTGATACTTAGTAGGCAAACACTAAGCGGAACTACCTTGAACTACGCTAGATCCCTCCTTTTAGTTCCCACATGTTTCAGCTGTTCAAATCTCCATGTGCAATCTTTGCCCTGTTGATTACGTGGCCGTAGCTCTCCACAACCGCTGACTTACAAGGAGTCTTACCCCAACAACGGAATATGTTCTAGTTACCATAATGTGGAAGGTTTAAAGTATATACGCCTACAACTATTGGTTACCATTACTTGATTGTATTTAAAACCTTATAATCCTCCTGAAAGATAACTTAGGTTTTTAGGTCTAGATTTGTACTTCATCTATCCAAGTTTGTACTGTGCGAATACTTCGGATTATAGAGTGTGTAGCACAATCTCCTAAATATTAGAATACACACAATCTTTTGAAACTTTGTTTTAGTTATTCTTGTTCAGGGAATAACATCAGCCAGTATATTAAAGTACCATATTATAACTGGCGTAAATATGATACTACCAATGATGGATTTTTAAAGAAGGCTGTAAGCCATCTAACTCCCAATTAGGAAGATTTTAGCTGGTGAGTGCCTTATATAATAATATCCAAGATTCACCACTTCAAGGATTATTGCCCCATTTTTACTAGTATTAATGAGGTCTTAAAGATATGAAAACGTTATATAGCTACCTAAAAAGATGTGGTTTTTAATTATGTATTTTGGATTCAAATAGCTAAATATATTCTATTTTCGAGAAAATGAGTATGGTCAGGATTTTAATCGGAATCAGGAGGGAGAATCACTGACATCCCGCAGCCTCCTCACTCTTACCTTGACCATGAAGATCATATACCTCACATTTCATTCTACTTTCAAACTTCTATGTGAGTATCTAATCTTCATCTTAACTCATTTTATTATATCAGAAAAAATCCACTACATAGATTCTATTATCTCGTCTCAAGATTTGAATGTATGTATAGGGAATGTCTCTATTAAACTGATTGTATTGCAGTATCTCCTGCTTACCATTATGATAGAGTACATTATTTTGGATTTTTCCAAACACTGTTTCAAGTTTTGGCTTTGAGTTCATAGTTTTTATTTAGTGCTACATAAAAAAGATTGAAAGAGGGATTAATCCCTCTTTCCTTCACCTTCTAACAATACCATACCATAAGCATTTACTTTGTACGGTTTATTTAACATAGGTTTAACACTTGCTTTCTTTTCTGTATTCTTTTTAGTCGTTTTCATATCTTTATATTTTTTAATAGTTTATACTTTGTTTATTGGCGGTTATACGATACCGCCAAACGAACTAATTTAGTTTTTTGCTAAATCGGTTTTAATTGTTTCAGGAATAGCAACAATATCAAAGAAAGGATAATCTTTCTTTGTCATATTGCTAAAGTCCATTTTATTAGCTGCTGCAATATAATCGGGTGCGCACATTGGTTTGATTTGTCCGACTTTAATACACAAACCATTTTCAACCAATTTTTTTACCGCCTCAACCGCCGTATTTCCGTGTTTGTCAATACCGGTAATTTGATATTCTGGTGATGTTGCATTATTTGTATTTGGGTACAATTGGCGCAAAATTGCATTTGTTGAAACTGTACCCTCTTTAACAAATTTTCCGTTTTCGTCATACAAGAAAGATACAAAAACCGCACCCTCTCTCGTACTTCCGTTAATGTTGTAAGTTTTTCCGTAAACCTTTGCCGACGGAATAACAGTAAAGCCATTACGATACAAGCCCGCACCAACGTTTGAAATAGGGCGATTTGCTTTGTTTAACGTTTCTTCACTCGGATTTGCGTTCAAACCTTCCGCTTTGATAGTTTTCAAAATTTCCATAAAAATAAATCTTTTTGTTGTTTGTAAATCTATTAGTTGAATTTGTGAGAATTTTTGTTTTTCTCTCGCTTCCTGGTGGGGGCCTTAAAGGGTAGTGTACTCCCCCTACCTCAATATATATTATTTCATTTTTTGAGAGTAGGTGGGGGGGGGGATTATAAATCATCTATTGAACATTTGGAAATATGGAAAATATTTACTATATTTGCAGATAATTAAAACCAAAAATAAATATGGCAGCAGAAAAGTACACAAGTAACATAAGTACTACAATTAACAAAGAGGTACATTCTTTATTGTGCCTAGTAGTTTATGAGTTAGAAAATATGAAAACTTGTAAACTTACTAATGAGAGAGAGAAAAACTCACAGATTCTTTTATTAACTCCAGAGGAATTAAATATTGATGCCATCTGGAAGAAACTTAATATTAACGAAGATTACTTAATTAGTAAAGTCATTACTTCTATACAAGTAATAGAGAAAGATGTAACTATTACGAATGTAGGTACAGCTGATGATTATGAAAACTACAACGTACATGTAGATGACGGGCATATAAATGTAGATAATAATGTAGAAACAACTGTAACTAACAATGTAGATGTAAGTGTTACTAATAAGCCACAAGTTTCACTTGACGAACCTATTGATGTAAGAGTAACTAATTTACCATGAAAAAACTAGAAATCTTAAATAAAATTTCTTCTATGAGAGTTTCTGAATTATTAGATTTTGTAAATGAATATGATATTTTATATGAGGATTACAAATTCTATTTTGAAAATTTGCTAGATGAAGGCATACTAGAAACTCCAGTAGAAAAAGTATGTACATTCTTAGAATTGTGTGATATATCCAATTTTATTGGGAATCAGAAAAAGTCTGATATTCCTCTTACTTGTAAATTCAGGATAGAAAAAATGGATAAGTCTATACTTACTGTAGAAAAATTTACAGAAATTTATAAAGAAGATAAATCAAAAGCCGAAAAATTATTATATGCAGCTATGTTTGTAGATGATACTTTAAGTGCATACAAGAAAACATTTAATATATAAAAAGAAAAAGCCTGACACCTACAAATAGTGCCAGGCTTTTTTATTGTGTTGCTAATACTGGTTTATAATTTCTAAATAAAGATTGTGTCATATTTAGTAACTCTCTACCAACTGTAGTTCTGTATTCATTAGCTTTATTATACGCTTCTATTATTCTTTTTGATAAATTAGGATCTTTTGGAGACTCCATTCCTTTTATAGGATAGTTATATTCATCTATATAATTTTTCATTTGAGGACCATTAAACCTCCTTTGAGTTTTTACAGTCTTTTCTGGCTGTAATAGAACTTCTCCACTTAGAACTCCATCATATCCTTTAGATTTGGAATGTTTTATACCTTCATCATACAATACATTAGATAGTCCCTTTCCTTGTTCAGTTTTAGCTACATTAATATATTCTGGCCTCATCCATTTTCTTCCAAATTCCTCTGCTGGACTCAATTCTATATCGGCTATTACTCCTTTCTTAGGAGTAGATAAAGATATTTTATCAATCCCAAACTTCTCTTTAGTTATAGTTTTAACTATATCATCAGCCTCAGATAGAGGAAGTTTTAGTGCTTTTATATTAATATATGGTAATGCCTCAAATGCTGCGGAACTCATAGCCTTCTTTAATAGAGCTTTATTTCCAGTTTTCTTATAATTAGAAGCAGCAGCTCCAATTCTTCCCATAGCTAATGCTGGAGATAATGGAGAGAAATCTAAAGCTGTTTCAGCAACTCTTATAATTGGTCTAGCTACTTTACTAGTTCCATTTCTAACTACCTGTCCTAAATCTAAATTATTTCTTGGAGTTATAAGAACTTCTGGAAGGGATACTTCATAAGTATCTCCATTATAAGAATTAACTACTTGATTATTCTCGTAGGCTTCTTTATATTCTCTAGTTCCGTATTTAATCTTTTTTGGATTCATTAGAATTTGTTTGTTTAAAAGGATTCCTATTTCTAAATGCAGATGTTACTGAATCAATTCCTAATAATGCACAGCTAGACCAAAATAACATTTCAACTATATCAGGACTAGGTATAGCATGAAATAATGCCACAGCAGCAGATATTAAACATAATATCCACCCTAAACATCCAGCCACTCTTTTACTAGAAGGATTTTTGCCTTCAGAAACAGTATCCCATATAAAAGTTTTAAAATCCATTTTAGAAATTGTACCTTCTAATTTGATTTTCCATATCTATTCCTTTTCCTTCTGGATTCCAATGCTTATCGGAAGAGTTTATGTTTTGTAATAAATATTTTCTCAACCCTCCATTTCCTCCTAACCAAGCTCCACCTAACATACCCCATCTGCTTATGCCTTTCGATTTAGCCGCCTCTATATCTTCTTTAGTGAAACCTTTTTCCATAGCTTTAGCTAAATTAATAGCTGCACGTATCTGTAATTTTGGATTGTTTAGGAATGTTTGAGTATCTACTCCTGCATAAGACTTAATATTATTATACTTATTATCATCTTGCATAAATTGAAAATATCCCCATGCTGGAGCATATTTATTTTTTGCCCTACTATCAAATCCACTTTCATACTTAGCTACTGTAGTTAAGAAATCTCGATATTCAGCAGCATCGGGCATTTCAGATATTAATTCATCATATATCTTATTAAATGCATCATTACCTTTACTTGGGTTAGCCAGAGGAGTTTTTTTAACAATAGGCTCTTCTTTACTTACAGGAATTTCTTTTTGATCTTGTTTTTCTTCCTGTTCTTTGGGATTACCAAGTAAGTTGATAGATACCGAATTTTCTGTTCTTTCAAGAAACCTATCCAAATTAGATTTAGGAGTATAGTCTACTTCTGGCAATTTTATATTGGAAGTAGAAATATTATTCCAAGATACAAATATACTAGGATCAACGGATAATACTCCTCCACTCTGATTCTTTTTTACTCTATTATTAGTATATGTAGGTCTATCACTTTTGATAAACTTTTTTCTCATATCCCTTTTAGAGTTTTGCTCCTCAGCATTCTTAACTAACTTGGATTTTTTTGGAGTAAATTTTCCTCCTATTTTTTTGGCAGGAATGAATCGTTCCCAAGCGTTTATATATTTATCTGCTTCATTATACTCATAATTTGGTGCAGTTATATATGGAATTTTCTTTGGTAATGTATATTTATTTATCAATTTGGAAGCTTTATATCTATTATCCACAGATTTATCCTTTCCAGATGGGCGTATATATCCTCTATTAAGAGCCTTATTAGCAATATACAAGTTGTCAGTGGAAAAGAAAAGTTTCATAGCATCAGGCCCCTTACTAAATCCAGAACCATCTCCACCATGTGTCCAACTCTTGCCATCTGTGGTATCCTTAAGTGTTACAAGCAAATGTTTTAATTGGTTATCCAATTTTTCTTTCTCAGACTTTCCTTCATCCAAAGATCGGTCATATCTAGATGCCTCCCATTGTGTTAAACCATAAAATTCTCCATCGGGGCTTGTGGCTGATGGATCTCCTCCACTTTCCTCCATAATACTGCCTATCAAAGCATGTTTTGGTATTTCTGGAACTCCAGAATCAGTTAATACCTTATATATGTATTCCATGTTGTAGGCATTTATAGGTCTTCTGTTTTTATATTCATTTTCTATTCCGCCCCAATATATAGAATCTTTAGTATTATTTAATTTTTCCTCTATTCTTTTCTTAAATGGGAGTTCCCTATCTGGCATTTGAAAAGTTTGTTGTTTTATTTGTTCCATTTTCTAGCATTGGCTGCGAATGTGGCTCTTTTTCTGATTGCTGGGTTAGGACTGTTCTTTCCTTTAGAAATACATTCAGAAGTTACTTTACCTCCACAATAATCAGTAAATTTGCCTCTATTCTCTTTTTTAATATGTATCTTATTTTTTCCTCCCTTTTCTAGCAATCTTTTCACCGGGCCACCCTTTTTAAGGTACATAATCTCTTCCGAAGATAATTTACTAATGCGGTCCTTCAGAGCAGCCGCAATACGTTCATAAGACTTTTCGTTATACATCGTTATTAAGTATTTTAAGGTTTTACTTTTTATGCTACGAAATTAGTCGTAAATTTGCACATAAACAAATGAATCTTAGATAACTGGAAAATGGAGGAACTATAGAAGTAGTGAATTGTTAAACTAACTATATATTAACCCAAAAACAAAATAATTAGATGGTATTAGATCTTTTTACAAAACTGTATTCGCTCGTATCTCAATTAAGCTCGAATACTAAAAATCTCATTATTGTAGTGATGTTTTTCGTCATATCAATAATGGCTTATGAAGATTTAGGCAATAGAATAGTAGACGATACAGTTAAAACTACTCTTGAGCTAAAAACAAAAGCGGAGAATTACTCTAAAGAGATGACACCTGCTATAAACGGACATGTATATCATATCTTAATGAGTGATCCGGATGCCTGTAATGTTATACTTTTAAGTTATCATAATTCCCGAACAAGCTCACAGGGATTCTCTTACTTGTATATTACTGGACTTACGGAGGAAGGAAGATGGGACATAACTAAGCCATATATAAGTAATTGGCATGAATTAAGTGCTATCAATTACGGCAATGAGCTAGATAGAATCCACAAACTCAAATATTTACGAGTTGATAGTGTAGAAAATATGAAGGAGGAATATCCTAAGTTATATTTTAAGCTAAAAGAATGTGATGCATCTAGTGCGGCTTTTTATCCTATTCAAAGCAGGACTAACACCGCTGGTATGTTAGTAATGTTATACAAAAATACTAAGAAGTATGAATTAGGTTATTATATGAAAACTATAGAACCTTGTATAACTGAATTATATGACATACTTGACTACATGAAGAAACAAGAAAATATGAAATAATATGAAGGTTGATAAAAGAAATGGTGAATGTTTGTACAATGATTTAGAACATGTGTACTGGAAAGAGAGTACTAATGAAAAGTATATCTCAGTGACTACCTTAATAGGTAGGTTTGAGGCTAAGTTTGATAAGGATTTTTGGTCCAAATATAAAGCCTTAGAAAGGATATTAGGAAAAGAAAGATTCGCTTTAGAAAAAACTAAACTATTAAAGACTCATAAATTTGATATAGGAGTCTTAAGTGTATATGACATTTCTGAAAAGGACTTTCTTAGTGTACAACAAGATATTCTTGATGAATGGGAACAAACTAACAAAGAGTCTTGTGAACGAGGAACAGCTATTCACGCACAATTAGAAGCCTATAGTAAAGGTGGAAAATTCAAGGAAAAAATAGTTCCTAAATTAAACAAGGATTTCGATAACTTTAATTGTTATGTTAATCCAGATAAGAATGAACTTGTTAAGTCTATAGATAGAGGTATTCTTCCAGAATATTTAGTTTATAGAGAATCTGATGATGGAGTATTAAAAATAGCTGGTCAAATAGACCTTCTTATTAAAGACGGTAATGACATTTATATTGTAGACTATAAGACTAACAAAGAAATAAAAATGAAATCCGGATTTGATACTTCTACTAAAAGAAACGCTATGATGCAGTATCCATTAAATAATCTTATGGATTGCAATTATATTCATTATACTCTACAATTAAGTACATATGCTTGGATGCTCCAAAAAATAAATCCAGAATATAATGTAAAGGGTTTAATACTGGTTCACTATGATCACAATGGAAACGTCACTACATATCAACTTGATTATCTAAAATCTGATGTAGAAAGGATGTTAGCTTATTACAAAACAGTAAGGAAAAGAGAGTTAGCAGAAGAACAAAGAAAAAAAATAGAATTTTAACTACGGCAAGCATAGTAATAATAAAATATGAATGGAGACGAAATTATTTATATTTCACACATTAAAACAGACCAGAATACTATATAATGCCGTAGTTAATAATTTTAAGTTATGGACAAGTTAGTAGAAGAAAGGCTAAAACTTTGTAGAAAATGTCCACTATACAACAACGGAGTATGTAATCAACGTTTATTTTACAATCCTCAAACAGGAGATGTAAGTAGTACACCAAAAGGAGGATATACTTCTGGATGTGGATGTGTAATAAAATACAAAGTTAAATCTAGAGTAGAAAGATGCCCGGTAGGCAAATGGTAAGGATGTATGAAGATACTAAGGAAATTTAGAAATATTATTATAGGAAACATAAATAATATTTTTAACTTAAACAAGGAAGTCAGTAATCCTAGAATGGATATATGTAATAGATGTGAGTATGCTAAGGAGATATTAAAATTAGGTAAAATCTGTACGCAATGCGGATGTATATTAAAAGCAAAAACAACAGTAAAAGAAGAGCATTGTGTATTAAATAAATGGTAATAAAATTATGAATAATGGACAAATGAATTATGTAATGGGAGGAAACTCAGTAGCTATGTCAGGAGCTGAAACTATATCTGAAATGACTAAAAAAGAAGCAGTTAGGGCGTTTAACGAAGCCAATAAAAAGGCTGAAGATGCTTATAGAAAAAATATTGATGCTCAAATAGCTAAGTCCAATGAGAACAAAAAGAAAGCAGAGGATCTAGAAATTATGCCAGTAGGCCCATATATATTATTTAAATTATATACAGAAAATCCCTACGAACAAATAATTCAAACAGACTCTGGATTAATTTTACCTTCTTTTGATGGAAGAGAATTAACTAAAGAAACAGGACAGTTAGAAAAACAACCAAAAGCTGTAGAAATAGGACATGTAATAGAAGTTGGGCCAGAAGTGGTAAATATCAAACCTGGAGATGACATAATGTTAAGAGCGGGAATGATACTACCTGTTCCATTTTTAAGACAAGGTTTTTGGATTACTGGACAAAACAATGTGCTAGTAGTAATTAATAAGGGATTAACTGACCGTTTTGATGAATACAAGAATAAAAAATTAAATTAATGAAAATGGAAGAAAAAATATTTTTTAAGCCGGGTGATACAGTTATTCTGAAACAAAATATACCTAATAGACCAAAAATGGTAGTAGTTTGCAAGGTATCTTCTTACTTGAGGGATCCTAAAAGTAATTATTTTAGAGGAATCAAGTGCAGATGGTTCAATAGCAACATGGAATTACAAGAAGCAGTTTTTAATACTAAAGACCTTCTTATAGTTGAATCAGCAGAAAATAGTAATAATTAAATATATAGGAAGGCATCAAAAGTGTCTTCCTTTTCGTATATGAAGGAATTGGATTCTAAGCAGAGAGCGTTCGTCCTGTATGCTGCTAAGATATTAAGATGCAAAGATGGGGACGAACTAAATAAGAAGATTCAAGCATTGTCAACAGATGAGCTTAATCAACTAACAACATCATTCGATAAAATTTATAATCAACAAATGGAAAATAGTACATTAATGGCTAGGTTAGGCACTAAACTTAATTATATTAAAAAGCTTAACAACAGGTGTCCAGAAGGATATGAAGTAGAAGTATTTAGAGCAGGAGGTAAGCCTTGCATGAGATGTAAAAAAATACAAGGAGCTATTCCAGTGGCTGCTCATAAAAATGGGAAAACTATTAATGATATTAAATCAGAGATAGCTAAAGATAAATGTGGCAGCAAGATGAAAAAGAAAAAAATGGAATGTGGAGGGAAAACTAAATCAATGTGCGGAGGCTCGAAAATGCAAAATGGAGGCAAAGCGTATGATTCAAAAGAACATGAAAAATTGGTAAAAGATTATCAATCTGGTAAAATAAAACAAGGAAGCCCCCAGCATAGAAGGCTACAGGAATTAAACAGAAGTTCAGAAGCTGCCCATGACGAGGACAGAATAAGTAGACCTTCAAATTCAGGAAAGAAAACATTAATGGAAAAGAATAAGAAAGCTATAAGATATAGAAAGCACGAAAACGGAGGAACTCTTACAGAAAATTTTAGAAATACTTATTTTAAATAAGTAAATATAAATAAATTAATGGACTAATATGAATGTGTTTACGTTTAATCATCAATTAAACAGAGTAGAAATTAATGAGGCAGAAATATTGCTAATTAAGGAATTTGCTCTTTTATTTGGGTTAGAGAGAAATAAAACTAAAGAGGATCCAACTGGAGTTAGAAAAACTAGAGCATTTAGGGAATTTACTTATATATGGCTTATGCTAGATTGGAAATCTCCATATTCTGATTATCCAGAACAAGCCAGACATAAAGATGTAATGGTAGATGCAGGTTTAACTCAAGAAGAATTTGATGATCCTATCTTTAGAGCAGCATGTAGAAAATATAGAGAGTTGCAAGAATCATCCATAACAGTAAAAATGTTTCAAGCTGCTCAAAATACAGTTATAAAATTTATAGATTACTTCAACAGTATTGATCCACAGGAAAGAGATCCAGTGACCGGTAAACCCATATTTAAAGTAAAGGATATTATGCTTGAAGTAAAAGGTTTATCTGAGGTAAATGAAAATCTCAAAGCATTAGAATTACAAGTTAAAAAAGAACAATCTGGAGGAGAAGATGATGTTTTAGGAGATGTTAGAAGTGGGACTTTTGACGATTAATTATGGCTAGAGGCAGAAAGAAAGGTTCTAAGTTAATAGAAGGAAAAGTAACTGAAGCTATTAATGAAGCTTTACCTGATAATATAAACCTTACTAAGGTAGGATTAGGATACAATATCCAAGTAAATGATGAGGCTTTAGAAGGATTTAGCTCGGTAACTAAAGAAAGTGTTGAGGAGGCTAGAAAACAGAATAGTCCTATTATGTCTTCCAAAATAAATTGGGATGTTCCAATAGACCAAGAAATATTATACTTCGATTCCGATCTATCTTATGAACTTACTAAATATAGGCCAGTAAATGAAACACAAGGATTAGATTTCAATCCTGATTGGTTTACTGAAGTTAGAGATTTGAAAGTTTCTTCTGGTCATTATACCCAATATAAACCTGGAACTAAATCTCATAGAGATTTTTGGTCTGAGCAATATAGGAGGTGTATAGAGGGATATGAAGTAAATGGATATAGAATAACAGGAGATAACTACTTCTTTTTAAACTTTTATAGGTTAATGAATGTAACAGACGTAAAAGTCGCTGGTAGTGGTCGTGAAGTAAGTTTTCCAAGATTTTTTTCTAAACAATATGAGTATTTTCATTATATAGACTTATGCGAACATCTAAAAAAAGATGTATGCGCTTTAAAAGCTCGTGGAGTAGGATTTAGTGAGTTAGACTGTATACAGTAAAAAGGGACATGCACATTATATATTCTGCGTATGCTGAAGGTAAGTTAAAACCACTATTAAAGAAATGTTGGGAACAGTTAGAATTCTTGAATGTGGAAACAGAAGATGGAATGCGTCACGTACGGCAAAGATATAATAATGATATGCACAAAAAAGCCTCTAAGTTAAATAAACAGCGTGAAGAGTATGGATGGAAATCCGACATACTGGGTATTGTAGTAGATAACCCAAATAAACTTAGAGGTGAGCGTGTGGACCGATTATTCTTTGAAGAAGCTGGTTCTAATCCTGCTTTATTAAAAACTTATATACAGGCTAATGCTCTTGTAGAAATATTAGGTAATAAGTTTGGTACAAGGTTTGTATGGGGTACTGGGGGAGATAGTGGTCCAGCTTTAGCTGGATTATCAAAAATGTTTTATAATCCCAAGGGATATAATGTGTTACCTCATAAACATAGATACTCTAAAACTGGCGATCCTGTAGAAACTGGATATTTTATTCCAGCTTTTACTTTTGTAGCAGGAGATGGATATATTGATGATAGAGGAGTAACTCTAACTGAGAAAGCTAAGGCATACTATAATGAAAAGAAAAATGCTCTTGCAGAAAATGCTAAAGAGTATATAATGTTCTGTGCAGAGTATTGTTTTACTCCAGAAGATGCTTTAGCATTAGAAGGTGATAATCTATTTAATAGAGAATTATTAGCTAATCAAAAAGCTGCTATAGAGTTACATAAAAGAGGTCCCAAACCAGTAAATGGGTATTTAGAGTATAAATTTAAAAATAACGAACATGCTCAAGAAAATATAGAAGGATTTAAATTTATACCAAGTAATAATAGTAAATTACAAATATTGGAACATCCGATTAAGGGAGAAGATAATTCTATATTTAGAAATTTATATGTGGCTGGTATAGACGGTATAGACTTAGGGCAAAAAGAGACTTCCGACGCTACTAAAGATCCTTCTGATTTCTGTATAATAATTCTTAAAAGAATGCAAGGAGTAAATCCTCCCATGCCAGTGGCTTATTATAAAGATAGACCACAGGACGTGAGAGAGGCATATAGAATTGCACTAAAACTATTAGAATACTACAATTGCAAAGCAGTTCTTGAGTTTTCAAAAATAGGCTTTAAGAATTTTCTTGTAGACAAAAATATAGAACATAAGTGGTTAATGAGAAGAACAAGGGCCACTTTAGATGATCCTAACTCCGTTAGTAAACAATATGGAGTTCCAGCTAATGAAAAAACTATTCAACATCAATTAGAATTAATAGCTTCATTTGTAGAGGATTGGTGCGAACATATATGGTTTATAGATTTAATAAATGAATTACTAGAATATTCCTACGAGAATAAAAGAAAATTCGATGCTGTAGCAGCCTTTGGAATGTGTATGCTAGCAGATGAAGAGTTAATAGGAGTATTGCCAAGAGCTGATGAAGTTGTAAATAAAAAGTGGAGAAATGTTGGATGGTATACAGATGAAAGAGGATATAAGAAATTTGGAGTAATTCCAGATAAGGACCAAATTACTCAGACAAATATAAGAAACGAATATGACCCATCAAGAGATAGAAGCAGCCGTCCTAGATACAATTGAAAAGGCATATTGTGCTAAGTATGTAGGCAAAATAAAAGTAGAGAATTTAGTAGATTGTAATAAAAATATAATTGGGTACAAGCTTACTCTTGGATTGAATAATATAGAAAGACCTCTTACTATTCAAATGGAAGGAAATGTAGATCAGTTTCTTAAATATATAGAGAAAGAGCTAAGAAGTAGACATCTACATTACACTTCTTTTTATACTGGATATCAGATTATTCCGGAAGAGTGTAATATGGATACATCATGTGATTGTAAAAAATGAAAAAGAAAACTGAGGATGAAATGATTGCCTGTATAAATAAGGCAATTACTGAATTAGTTTATCCTAAGTATAAATTACAAAAAGCTTATAACTATTACAATGGTGTAAGGGATGCTGAGCAATTTAGAGCTTTGGAAGAGAATTTTGGATTAGGTAATCCTACTTCTATAGAGTTTATACCTTTGATAAGGAAACATATAGATGCCTTAATTGGAGAATATTTAGAAACTCCTATTCTTCCAAAAGTTACTTGTAAAGATACTGGTACACTAACTAATATAGCTAGGGATAAACATCTTAAAATAGTAAAAGAAGTATTTAATTATTTAAAGGCTCACCTTAATAATTCTATACTAGCTTTTGTAGATGGAAAGAATATAACAGATAAAGCAGTGGAATCTCAACTAAAAAAGATAATATCTGATATAGATAAAAATTATATATCAGAGTATGAGATAGCTGCACAAAATGTTTTAGAATATATAATGCAATCCAGAAATACAGACTTAACGGAAAAGCTAAAAACTTTATTTAAGGATCTACTTATAACTGGATATGCTTACTATAGAGTAAAACCTTCTCCAGAAGGCAATAATATAGATATAGAAGTTCTTAATCCGTTAAATGTATTTATAGATAAAAACCCTGAATCTATATACATTAAAAATAGCTATAGAGCTGTAGTAAGAAAATGGCTGTCTAAGACTCAAATACTTAATAAGTATGGAGAAATAATGGATAAAGATACTATAAAGGAATTAGAAGATTTATATGAAGGAATATATGATAATTCTACATATTATGTAAGAACATTTACTAACCAAGCTACTGGATATCCAGCTACAGATGGGATAGATGCAGGACAAGAAATAGTTCCTGGTTTCCCAGCTGATGAATACAGAGTAACTAATTATAAACTTATTCCAGTATATGAAGTAGAATGGACTGAAACTAGAAAAGAAGATGGTAAGTTCGTAATGGATAGATATGAAGGAGTTAGGATAGGAGAAAGTATTTTCATACATTCGGATATATCTCAAAATGTTGTGAGAACTAAAGATAACCCTTCATTTTGTACTTTATCTACTAGTGGTATATATTATTCTACTAGAAGTGCTGAAGCCTATTCTTTAGTACTAGCTTGTGCTAATCTACAAGATAAGTATGATGTTCTCCACTTCTATAGGGATTCTCTAATTGCTAATAGTGGTACTTCTGGAGACTGGCTAGATTTATCTATGCTACCGACTGTTCTTGGGGCGGATGTTCCCGAAAGATTGCAAAAATGGCTGGGATATAAGAAGGGAGGAGTAGCTTTAATAGATACTTCACAAGAAGGAAGGGCATTTAATAACAATACCTCCTTCGCAGGATTTGACGATACTATTAAAGCCCCAACTATACAAGCTATAGAGTTAGCTATAGAAAGAACAGAAAATACCTGCTCATCTATTACTGGGGTATTCCGTGAAAGATTAAACGGAATAGAGCAACACGATGCTGTTAGTAACGTTAAAGTAGGGATCAAAAACTCATTTACTGTTACTAAACAATATTATCAACAAATGGATCTATTAACCAATGAGTTATTAATAGACTGTTTAAATACAGCTAAGATAGTGTACAAAAAAGGAATAACAGGAGCTTTAATATTAGGGGATAAAGGTGTTAAGGTATTTACTGCTTTGCCTGAATATTTTACAGTTACCGATTTTGATATACATATAGCTTCTAGTACTAATGTAATACAAGACATGGAATTAATTAAACAACTAATTCCTGAATTTATAAAAGCTGGTAATGTAGATCCATCAATAATAGTAGAAGCTATTACTTCTAGAAGCCTAACTGAATTAAAGACTAATGTTTCTGAATCTCTTAAGAAGCAGAGAGAAGAAAATAATATTACTGCTCAGCTACAGCAGCAGGTGGAACAATTAACTCAAGAATTACAACAGGCTCAAAATCAATTACAGCAAGCTCAAAGTAAAATAGAATCTTTAAATGAAGCTAAACTACAATTAGAAAAAGCTAAATTAGAATCTGAGTCCGGAGTAAATTGGTATAAAGCTAAAGCTGATAAAAAGTATAAAGAAGGTACTATAGAGAATGATAGCAAAAGGGTTGAGCTAGAAGTAGCTCAAATGTATGATGGAAACATGCATAATAATAAAGTAAAATACTAAAATATGGAATTAAAAATAAATGTTTGCACCGAAGCTTCTTGCAAAGTGACTGTACAAGACCAAACAGAAATTGGTAATAAAGGTTATTTAGCAGAAGATTCTACTGTTACAGTAAAAGGAAGATTCAAGTATTCTGATACTGTATCAATAGATTTACTGCAACACAATAAAAGTGAAGGATATGAGTTACAAATTCCAGTGTATTCTTTACATAATACAGAATCAAAACAAGTAACACTACCTGTTAAGTTTGATGGGTGGTTTACTGTTTTGCATATAGTATTACCCAGCAAGGATTGGTTTGACAGAGAAAAAGCTAAAGAAACTGGATCATCTCTTCCTTTGTATGAAGTGGTGTATTACTCAGATGGTATTAATTTATTCAAGTATATAAATGGAGAAAGCACAGAGGCCACTATAATAGAAGTAGTCGAAAGAAACACAGAAGAAACTACAATATCTAGAACATGTGAAAACTATGTATCCATTTGTTTTCTTAATAAATGTTACCTATCTTTGTGCCAGCAAATATTAAATGAGAGGGCCTTTTCTCCTTGTTGGGACAAGAACACTATAGACCCTGATTTAATATTTAGAAGGGATTATGTTTGGATGGCTATTAATGTGATTAAGTACATGGTGCAATTTGAGCAACTAGCTGAAGCAGAAAGAATTATTGAACAAATAGGAGGTTGTAATGGACTATGTAAATCTGAATTTAGAAGGATGCCATCACATGGATGTGGATGCAGTCAATAAATTGAAAAGAAAGATAATTTGTGAGTTCCAAAAGCTTTTATGTCTTACAGAAAAAGGGCATAAACCTGACTATCAATTTATATTAGAAGAAATCAGCTTGGTTGGATTAAACTCAGATAACCTGTTAGATAAAAGAAGACTTATTTTTATCATACAATTTTATTTAAATAATAAATGGCAGATAAAGACATCCTAACTCCAGGTGCTGGTGGAGAATGCGCTCAACCTATAACAACGGCTGAGCCAACTAACTATTTAGAAAAAGATAATTACTTAGGAGAATTTGAAAGTGAGGTAGAAAAAGAGCTTGCAAGAACTAATTTAGGAGTACCGTCCTTAGAGGATGTTTATAATAAAACAGAATCTGATATTGCTGCTAAAAAAATAATTCAGGAAGTAGTACAACAACACTTAAATGCTGATGATCCTCACTCTATACTTCCTCAAGTAGATGATAAATTAAAAGGAACTGTGAAAGATGATGGCAGCACTCCATTCACTGCACCGCAAGCTGGTGTAGACCCAGTTACCGAATATCATCTAACTACAAAGAGATTCGTTGAGAGTCTTCTGCGATCTCATTTGGAAGCTTCTGATCCACATAATATAATGTACTTAGTAGAAGAGGCTTTAACTGCATATGTAAAAGCTTCTCAAGTATATCTTAAAAAAGAGCTTTATAATAGAGAGGAAATTAATTCTAGATTAGAGCCTTTTGTTAAGATGGATGGAACGACTCCATTTAAAAGACCTCAATTAGGAATTGATCCTAAATCTGATGGCCACTTAACAACTAAGAGATATGTGGATAATCTTATTCAAGAGCATTTATATGATATAGATCCTCACGGCTTTATATCTACTCTGAACGATAGATTATCTAAATATTATAGGAAGACTGAAACATATTCTAAGTCTGAAACGTACTCTAGGCAGCAATTAGACTCTATAATCTCTGGATTAGTTAGAGACGCTGCTAATTCTGTTTTAGACGAACATATACATTCATATGATCCTCATGGAACTTTACAATCTGTAAAGAATGAGCATTATGTAAAAAGAGATGGAACTGTTCCATTTACTAATCCTCAATCTGGTGTAGATGCTACTGAAGATTCTCATCTTGTTACTTTAAGGCAACTCAAAGAGCTTATAAGTAACCCAGATAGCTCAGTGGGATGTGAAGGTTGGAAAACTAGTGGTCCAGTTCAAACGACTGTAGGATTCGTAGAAGACAATACTCAACTACCTGATCATCTTACTTGTCAAGAAATATTTGATTTAATTTTTTATGGAAAAGGAATAGAAGTAAAATCTCCTGCTTATTGGGCTGGAGAAAATGGATGTCCAGTAGAGATGTATATTCATGGAGCTGTTGTTGATACTGTAAGCATAGAATTATATCAAAATGACATATTAATTGGAACATACACCTCAGACCAATTTGTAAATGGAATGTATACAGACACTAGTCTGCCTCTGACTGAGGAAAGCACTACATTTACATTTAAAGTATGTTATATGAACGGAACATGTTTAGAAGCTACATCTGTTACTAAGATAGGATATTTTACATATGTAGGATTGTTACCAAAATGGTATTCTGGTTCTAATATTAATCTAGAATTTTTAGAATCTCTTATATCTGAAGATCCTACTAACAATATTCAAATTTTACTAGATGGAAACACAATAGTTCATAGGTATCAATTTGATTCTCCTCTTGAACCTAAACATCCATTTATAATGATTCCAAAATCAGATAATAAAGTTTTATACCAGATGACAACCCCTTCTCAACAATTTGGAATTGATGCATTTGATATAATTGCAGATTTACCATTAGTATATCCCACTGGAGCAACGAAAGTATATACAGTGTATATTTATAGAGAAGCGTTAACTGGTTTAAATAACGTAGAAGTAACCTTTAAATTTGATAATATCTAATGAGTCAATATAGTGAGGTAATTGGTAGTTTTTTAAGGAGAGGTAGCTTCCCATTAGAAGCTGATTACGTATTTAAAACGGAGGAAGCCTTAAGAAATTATTATAACCAACCAGAAAATAAAGCCATACTTCATAAAGGTTTACTAAAAATCGTAGAAGATGATGGTTCTGGAGTACAGAGCCTTTACTGGGTAGTAGGAGAAGCTGATGGAACTTTAACTTTTTCTAAACTAATAACAAGTAAAGGTATAGGGGATTTAGAAAGTCAATTAAAAGAACTTTCTGAAAAACTGGAAAAAGAAATACAAGATAGAAAAGATTCCGATGAAGCTATATGGGGAACTAATGATCCTACTAATATTCCGAATGATTTAAATAGTATCTTAGATTTATCTAACGCAATATTAGAGTTAAGAGAAAAAATTTCAGGAATAGAAGAAAGTCAAACCCAAATGAAGGATGAGATAATGGCTCTAGCTGGAACTACTTCACGAGACGTCATTGAGTATTTAAATACTTTAGATTATCCTTCATTAACTAAAGTATCTGAGAAATTAAATGAATTTTTCAATACTGAAAACCCAGAAAGTGAGGAAATTGATACATGGGTAGAATTAAAGAAATTCTTAAAAGGAATAACTGATGATACTACATTATCTTCTTTACTTGAAGAATATCTAAATAAAATATATGGAGATCCCCTGCCCTCTAAAGAGTTTTTAACTTTAAGAGAGATAGAAGATTTCGTAAGAGAATTAAAATCTAATGTAGAGCATTCTATTAAAAACATACAGAAAGAAATAAATGATACTCAAGTAGGAGTAGGATTGGATAGTGATGGAAAATTTAGTCCTGATCAAGAAACCAATTATCTTAAAGATGCTACTTCTGTAATGAATGCTCTAAAAACTCTAGATTTTAAAATAAAGGATATATCCATAGATAAAGCTTTAGAAACAGAAAATCAAGATGTAGTAAAATTAGATATACGTAAAGAGCTAGAAAGAACTTTCATAAATGCCTATTTAGAATTATCATCTATAGATGGTAATGGACTTAAAAAGCAAGCAGATGGATTATATATGAAAGTTACTTCAGAATATAGTAATGGAGTACTTACCTTAAAAATTAATGACTCTGTAGTAGCTCAACACGTATTAGGTATATCTTCTATTGTAGAGGATGCTTATTATGATTCATCAAACGAGGAAATAGTAATAGTATTTAAATTACTAGATGGGAATAAACAAACTATACATATTCCAGTAGGAAGCCTTATAAGAGAATGGATAGTTGACAATTCCGGACCTAGTGATACAGTTATTCTTACTAGAATAGAAGATTTAACAGCTGGTCCTGATAAACTTTCTGCTGATGTTAGACTATATGTAGATAAGTATAATATCCTAGTAAAACAAGGAAATTCTCTTTATGTAAGAGGTACTTCTGATAATATAGTGCATAATGATGTAAAAGTCAGTGAAATATTGGAGGAACTAAAGGAAAAATCAGAATCTAGTTCTGATGAAATTTCTAAAGTGAAAGAGGATATAAAAGATATTCAAACTTCAGTTTCACAGGCTCAGAAGGATATAGATAATTTAGAATCTAGGGTAGAAAAAGTAGAGGATAATATCTCTAATACAAATGATAAATTATCTGAACATATCTTAGATTCCAATAATCCTCATAGAGTAACTAAGGATCAAGTAGGTTTAGGAAAGGTAGAAAATTTATCACCTTCAGATATGCCAATATCAAATGCTACTCAAAAAGCATTAGATTCTAAAGCAGATCTAGTTGATGGAAAAGTTCCATCAGAACAATTACCAGAATTATCTTGGATTGAAGTATGACACAAGTGATTAGACAGAAGCCTCCCAGACCAGCTAATATGAGTCAGTTAGACTATTTATGGACATATTTTGGAGGATACAGTGTATCAGAAGAGGCTTCTACTATTCCTCAAAATGATGTCATTTTAACTGAATCTGCGATAACTAAGTTAATTAGTACGTCTGCTGGAGGAGGAATAGTAAAATTAATTTATAGAAATCATCCTACTAATGCAGACTTGATTCAGTTAGTAGGAGCTAATATAGATGGAACAGAGATAACAGTAGTAGATATGCCAAAAGAGGTACACGTTACCAACTTTGGATCTAACGTAGTAACATCTGAAGATATAGATAAAGGATGCCCATTTCCTATAGGAACAAATGTTATAGCATTAGTACTAAGTAATGATAAAAGATTTTACTTTAATTTAGATGCTTATATAGTAGGAAGTGGAATATCTGGAGTAGATACTAATACTATTAGGACTAAGGTAGTTAATGGAATTATATCATCTGATCTGAAAATAAAATCTACAAATAATGTAGTAGAAATAAATTCAGATAAAGATGGAATATTTGCAGACCTAAAAATCAGCAGCCAAAATACTGGGGTAGTTATAGAAAAACAAAATGATGGTATATCTGCAAAGATACCATTAAATAATTCTCAGTATTTTATAAGATTTCAACAGCTTACTTTATTAGCCTATATGAATATTGAGAACAAAGATCCAGGAATGGTTTATTTCATAACTGATAAGCCTTACATTTACTTGGGTGATAAGAGGTATGGAGTAGATATAAATCCAGGAGAAGTTCCAATAGTTTCATTAGTATATGATGCAGATCATATGTTGCTTTCCTATAAGAAAGCTGATGGCAGTGATATACAACAAATACATATGGGGCCAGTTACAGAAGAAATGCCTGGTATGCTTTCTTCTGAAGATTATGCTGAATTTAAAAAATTTAGTGAAGCTCTAGAAGGGATTCCTGATGTAAAGGAATATGTTAAACAAGAAACTGATAAACTGGCTATATCTATAGAATATGGTAATCCTGAAAATAACAGAAGACCACTATATTTAAAGAATAGACTAGGAGAAACACTAAGTACAGTTTGGATAGATGTAGATAATTTCTTAGTAGCGTCCAAAAATAAAATAGCTACTCAACAGGATGTGGAGGATGCTGAGGCTACTGGAGTGACCAATATTAATGTAGGGGATCAGATACTTATTCAGACTTTAGTGAATGGAGATAAAGTTTACACTAATTTGAAAGAATTAGTAGACGACTTTGAAGTAGGAAGAACTAAAACCATAACTCTTTCCAAATCTAAAGATAACGTAGTGTATGCTGACTTAAATATAATAGACAGCAAAATATTATATGTAACATCTGATGGAGTAGGAGCTAATGCACAGGCATACAGAGAAGGAGGATATATTACTTTATATGGTAAAACTAAAACTCAAGACTGTATACTAGGAAAATGGGAAGCTCCGCAAATGGAATTAATAAAAGGAGAGTTTATACCAGAGTACTCGGAAGAATTACTGGTTAGTCCTCTTTATTTAGATTGGAAAGAATATAATCAGTTTACTAACGCTCCAATAATAGGAAACCCATATTATGCGTTAACATATAAAGAATATACTGATAATCCCTCAAATATATTATATAGATATTATTGGATTTCCATTAAACCTTTACTTGATAAGGTAGGAATATCTAAAATAGAAGGAAATTTAATAAAAAAAGATAATAATAATAACTTATATGCTCTGTTAGAGTGGTCTAATATAACTAATTAATGGCACAAGTAACATTTCTTAGAGGATTAAAAGAATTTTATTCATCTGAACGATACTCAGGAGCTATTTATTTTTCTACAGATACTAAAGAAATTATAGTAGACGGAGTAGAATATGGATTGGACTTAAATAATCCAGATTTAGATCTAATTACATTAGTAGAGTTTATTACTCCTGATACTATTAAGTTTAGAGCTACCAATGGTAATGAAACTATTATTACTTTACCTCCAGCAACTTCCAAATCAAATGGACTAATGTCTAGTGCAGACAAAGAAGCGTTTGATAAGATTCCAGAAGTATACGCTACTAAGGAGGAGGTATCCCAAGCTCTTGTTGGAGTATATTCGTTCAAAGGTGTGGTAGATACATTGAATGATCTTCCTAGTGAAAACTTAAAACCAGGAGATGTGTATAAGATTAGAGAAGCTTTTGAATTAGATGGAAGGCCCTATTCTAAAGGAACCCATGTAGTTTGGAATGGAACTAAATGGAATGCAATGGAAGGTGAGGAGCCTGGATACTCAAAATCAGAAGCAGATGATAAATTTGTAGCATGGGCTAGGGAGTTAGTTACTAACAACAAGGTAGTATTATTACCAAATGGTAGTAAACTTATTGGTACTATGCTTAAAGAAGATGGACAAGAAGATGAAGTTAGCATGGCTCAAGTTGGAATTTATGAAGATGGAGCTGTACAACAGATGGAAGTTGGATCTTCTAAGCTACATCTTAATTTAAATTCTTCTGATCGTCCAACTGTAGAACTTCCAGATAAATCTAAAGAAACTCTAGCTTACATCAAGGACTTATCCTGGATTGACATCAATAATTAATTAAAAATATGGCTCAAGTAAAATTTTATAGAGGTTTAAAAGAAAAATATAACGAATCTACACACTTAGATGGTATATATTTTGCAACAGATACTTTTGAAATTATAGTAAATAACAAAACTTATGGAGGTACTAAAAGTGCTACAGTAAGTGAAATAAGTTATGATGAACCTTCTCATAAATTTACTATAGTTAAAGGTGATAGAAGTTCTGTAGAACTGTCTTTACCAGTTACAGATGGAACTAATGCTGGATTAATGTCCGCAGAAGATAAAAAGAAATTAGATGCTGTTCTTGAAGGATTTGATCCGGAAGGTCCTTCTGTTCAAGAAGAAATTGATGAGATTAAGGCATATACAGTAAACTCTAAAGTAATAAGTGAAAATCCAGTACTTAATGGAACAGACATTAAGTTAGATGGATACGCTAAAGCTAGTAACGAATCTAGTAACGAATCTAGTATAGCTCCTACTGATACAGTAAACCAAGCTATAGGTAAACTGGAATTAGCTGGAGAAAACACTAGAACTGACTTACAGAATTTTAAAGACACTAAAGGTCAGGCTAATGGTTTAGCAACTCTTGATGAGAATGGGAAAATAGACCCATCTCAAATTGACGGAGTAGTAGGACACGTTCTTGGGGTAGAACAATTTGTAGATGCCAATCCAGACCCAGTGGAAAATGATAAATATTATTTCAATACTACATCTAAGAAAATTCTTCATGGAGTAAATGGAAGCTGGGTAGAATCTGATCCTCAACCTCAAATCCTTTACAATAGAAGAGGAGAAGATGAAAACGGACACTCTAATACTCTTTATCGTTGGGACGGAGAACAAATGGTTGCAGTATCTGACCCCATTGCTATAGGAGAAATTACTGGAACAGCATATGACGGAGCAAAGGGTAAAGCCAATGCTGACGCTATTGCAGCCTTAAAAGAAAATACAGTAAACGGGCAAAAAATTACAGAAAATCCTGTTATTGATGGATCTAATGTATCTCTTACTGGGTATTCTAAACCATCTGCTGGAGGAGCTGTTGCACCAACAGATAAAGTAAATGATGCAATTGGCAAGTTAGAATATGATCTTGATACTGCTGAAAGTACATTAGAACAAGCTGTACAAGACATTAATGACTTACAAGAACAGGTAACAACTAATAAAGTAGAAGCTGCTGATAAATCTGTAGTAGTTACTCCAAGTGAAGGCCAGAAAACTACTATTAGAGTAAATGTAAAATCTGGAGACAACGCTCTTAAATTAGATGCAGAAAACGGATTATATGTTGATCAATCTGCTTTAACTTCTTACGAAGGTAAAGAGGCTATTGCAATAGCTGACAAGGCAGAATCAGAAGGAGTTAAAGAAATATCATTAAAAATTAATGCCAATGATAAGGTATTAACTCAAGCAGCAGAAGGTTTATTAGCTAACATTAATCTTACTTGGAGCACTACAGATGGATTAAAACTTATAGGTAAAAACTCTACTGAGATAGCATCTATTCCAGCTTCTGACTTTATAAAGGATGGAATGTTACAATCAGTAGAATTAAAAGTAGCCTCAGAAGATGAACCAATCGGGGAAGCTATTACAGGGACATTTTTAGTATTTACTTTTAATGTAGATGCAGGCTCTAAAGTAATTAATGTAAATGTTACTGATTTAATAGATGTATATACAGCTAGCACTGGTATCAAGCTAGAAGGTAAAAACTTTATGGCAGTTATTGACCCAGCCTCCGAAGCATTTTTAACTGTAGGAGCTGATGGTATCAAGTTGTCTGGAGTTCAAAATGCTATAAATTCTGCTAAAGCTACTGTAGATGCTTATACTGTAAACGCTAAAGCTATCAGTTCTAATCCAGTTTTATCTGGAGCTGATATAGCCTTAACTGGATATTCAACTGTAGAAGGTGGAGCTGTTGCAGCTACAGATACAATAAATCAAGCAATAAACAAATTAGATGATGCCTTAATTTGGCATGAAGCATAAATAGGAATTGGGCTTAAGCCCAATTCCTTTAATTAATAATTTAAGTGATATGGCGATTAATAAGAAATTAATTCACTTTAAGCTTAAGTCTACTTTCGAGTCAGAACTTGAAGCTGGTAATATCCTAGATACTTCCATAGTATTTATACAGGATGCCAATTTAATATGGACTCATGGAACTTACTATTGTTTGCCTAAAGATGAGATATTAATTTCTGAAGGAACTGAGCCTACTGATGGACAAGAAATCTGGATAGACTTATCAGAAGATTCAACTGTCTTTGCAGTAGAAGAAGCTCCAAAGGATGGAAAACAATACGTAAGAGAAAATGGAAAATGGGTTGAAATTCCAATTACAGATTTATCAAACTATCTAGCCAAAGATAATACAGAAGAATATACACCTACTTCTAACTATAACCCCGCTACGAAAAAGTATGTGGATGATAATAAGGGAGTAGAAGAAGCACCTAATGATGGTAAAGCATATATCAGAAAAAATGAATCTTGGGTAGAACATCAAGAACAAGAAGTATATGTAGGTACTACTGAACCATCAATTGATTGCGATATTTGGATTAACCCAGAAGACGGAACCATGAAATATAAAAAGGAAGATGGTTCATGGGAGGAAATAGCTGGAGGAGGGGGAATTGGAGAAATTACTGAAACAGTAAAAGTAAATCTTACTTCCAATCAGCCTAATCCCAATTCAGATCTTACTGGTGTAGAAATTACAGTAGAATATTCAGGTCTTACTAAAAAAGCTAATTGGGAAGGATCTGAACTTACTTTTAATATTCCACATTCTACAGAATACACAATTAAAGCAGCAGCTGTAGAAGGATATTCTACTCCAGCTGATCAATCATTCACAGCAGTTATGGGAGAAACAAGAAATGTATCTGTAGTGTATAATACCACTATAGTGACTGTAAATAAAGCATGTAACCAAACTTCTGGATTGGGAGCATCATGTACTGCTGTGGTAAAGTATGATAGCACACAAAAGACGCTAAGTTTTAGTAACGCTGATACTAGCAAAACTATTAAGATCCCAACTGGTAAAAGTTATACTATAACATTTTCAGCTGTAGAAGGATATAAAACTCCTGAAGTTATTTCACAACAAGCTTCTGGAGCTTCTCAATCAGTTACTGGTACTTACAAAGCAGAAGTAGTGACTATAACAGTAACTACTAGTGATAGTACTTCTGCCAATGGACAGAAAGTGACTGTAACAATATCAAGTACTCCTACAGAATATACTTGGAATGGAGAAGCTATAGTGCTTAAAGTTCCTTTTGACTCTTCTTATTCTGTAGCAGCTGATCAAAAAGCTAATTACTCTACTCCAGCTACACAATCATATACAGCTGATAGAGTAAATAGAGATATTACTCTCAATTATGTGTATGCTCCAGCAATAGGTACTATATTCAAAGATTCAGATGGAGCTAATACATTAGAGCAAAATGGAGGAACTGATACCAGCTGGATTAAAGGTAAAAGATGCTTAGTTAAAAAGACTAGCAGTGGAGTGGCTATTTGTTACTTAGATGAAAATAATTCAGAATTATTCCATGATGGAACTACTGCTGCCAGTTTGGATGGAAGTATGGGACAATGGATGACAGATGTGCCTGAATATTATTTCAATGTAGACGAATCTACATCTGGAGTTCATGCTTTACAAGTATCGCAATTCCAGCAAGATGGATGGAAACAATCTAGGAGAGTATTAGTAGGAGTAACTGAAGCTGTAAATGTTAGCAATAAATTATGGTCTAAAAAGGGAGGACAATCTACTGGAAGTTTAACTTCTGTAGTATTTCATAATTATGCTACAGCATTAGGAAGTGGATTCGACATTATTGATTATGAAACTCACTGCAAAATAGCTCATTTATTCTATGCTAAATATGCTAACAGGAATCCTCAAGAAATGAGTCAATTCGGATATGGAGAAAATTCATATATCAGAACTATTGGTACTACATCCTCATTAGGTAATAATGATGGAAAAACTTCTACTCAAATTAGTTTCTTAGGTATAGAAGATTTCTACGGAGGTAAGTATGAATGGATGAGTGGAATACATTCTAATGGCTCTATTTACTATATTTACGATGGATTTGAACCAGATGCAGTTCCTACCGCTAATTATCGTACAGTAGATGTAGGTGGGTCAGGTAGAAATGGATATATAAGTAAAGTATATTGGGGCGAACATGGGGATATGATTCCTACAGAAGTAAGTGCTTCCTCTACTACACATTACTGTGACTGGGGCTATGTGGCTGGTTCTGGTTGGCGTGTTGCTATGCGCTCTGCGCATTCTGCCAGTGGTGATGGCGGCGTCGCTTGTTTCAATGCTGATTGTGGTTCTGGCAGTTCTAATACCATTATCGGCTCTCGCATCCAATATAGAGGGTCTATACAAGTTATAGAAGATCCTGCTGAATTTAAATCATTACCAGTAGGATTTTAAATAAATAGATTAACAGGTCTGCCCGAAGCTAATGTAGGTAACATCCTCTGTTAAAATAAAAAACAGAGCAATGTAGCTAATTCTAGTTGGCATGTTACTATACGCTCTAATAATTCTACCAATGATAATAGCAGCGTCACTTATTTCAATGCTAATAATGATTCTAGCAATTCTAATACCAATATCAGCTCTCACAATATTGTTCATTTTTTCACTTTGTATTTTAGTAGGGCTGCACCTTGCCTCTTGGCAAAAGATAGAATGCATTTTTTAAAAAGTATGGTAGCTGATTAGCGAAGTGCTTTATTGCAACAATAGTGCTTATGAAAAGAATAAATGGTTTATTTGATAAAATATGTACAGAAGAAAATATACTCTTAGCTTACAGAAATGCTACTAGGGGTAAGAAACACTACAAAGATGTAATAGCTTTCAATAAAGATTTAAAAAATAATTTGAAAACTCTTCTAATAGAGTTAAAAACACTAACTTATAGAACATCTCCATACTATATATTTAATCTAAAGACTGGAGGCAAAGTTAGAGAAATTTATAAACTTCCCATAAGAGATAGAATAGCACAACATGCTCTTATGAATTATATGGAACCAATATTTAGAAAATCTTTTATAGTAGACACATATTCATCTACTAAAGAAAGAGGAATCCATATGGGATTAAGGAGGTTAACTAAGGCATTAAAGGATAAAAAAAATACTGTATACTGTTTAAAATTAGATATACATAAATTTTATCCTTCCATTAATCAAGAACTTATGAAAGCTGCACTAGCCCGTAAGTTTAAAGATAAAAGACTTTTGATAATACTAGAAGAAATAATAGACTCCACTGATAAAGGAGTTCCTATTGGAAATTATACTTCTCAATATTTTGCTAATTTCTTTTTAACTCCAATGGATCACTGGATAAAAGAAGTTCTAAGAGTTAAATACTATTTTAGATATTGTGATGATATAGTTATATTAGGTCCAACAAAAGAATATCTATGGAACATATTTCATAAGATACAGGACTATTTAAAGGATATACAACTAGAATTGAAACCAAACTGGCAGGTATTTCCAGTAGAATCTAGAAGTGTAGACTTTTTAGGATACAAATCTAGGCATGAATATATACTTGTTAAAAAATATATTAAAAAGAACTTTATTAATAAACTAAGACAGAGCAATACATTTGAATCCAAAAGAAATATCTTAGGCTCATATTGGGGGATTTTTTGTCATGCAAACTGTCGTAATCTATGGAGAACATATACCGGAATGAGAACCTTCAAGGATTTAGGAATTGAAGTTAAAACCCGTGTTAGAGTACCTGACATAGTAGATAAGATTATAATAATTAATAGCATGAAAGTCAAGTTTAAAAGAGGTAATAAATGTGTTGATATTTCAGCTACTTATGAAGATAGAGAGATTAAGTTTACTACATTTGCTGAAATGATTATTGAAGCAGCTGAGCAGATTAGTAACTCAGATTTACCTTTTGAAACTAAGATAATATCAGAAAATGGATTTTACAAATTTGAATAACATGAGAATATTAAAAGCAAGTAGCACTTTAAAACCTCAACTGCTTGAATACATTGGTTCTGGTTCTTGGAGAGTTAGATGGAATATATCTAAAGAACAAAAGGAAGAAGCAGAATTATATGAGTATGTAGAAGCAGAATTAGGATATAAAGCTGCTATTGAAGAATTAAAAACCATAGTAGTAAACTGGGCAAGAGATAACTTCCAACCTAATTCTTTTTATATAGATGGACATAAGTATTGGGCATCTGATGCAGAAAGAGCAACTATTAAGTCTCAATGCGAGTCTGATGCAGAAAATTCTACTATTTCTCTTACTTGTGATGATTCTATAATTACTTTAAAAGCTCAGTCAGTATTACAAGTAATGATGATGATAGATAATTATAGTATCAAATATAAAAAAGTAGTAGAAACTTTAGTAAACGAAATTAATCAATGTTCTACTATAGAAGAAATAAATGAGTTGAATTTTAAATTAGAATTGCCAGAAGAAGTTCATACTACTCAGGTGGAATTAGGAAGATTAGCAAGTAACAGACAAAAAAACTCTAAAGAGAATCTAGCTATACTATTTGCTAAAATGACTATAAATGCAACTCCACTCACTGACAACCAAGCTATTAGTGTAAAGAACTTGCACCCTGAGTGGAAGGAATTTATAGGTAAATCTTTATCTACTGGATTTAGAGTTTTGCATGAAGATGCTTTATACAAAGTAAGGCAGGATATTAGTGTAGTGTTAGAAAATCAGCCTCCATCTATAGATACTGCTGCATTGTATGAAGAAATTAATGAAACTCATGATGGGACAAAGACAGACCCAATACCATACAATAACAATATGGCTTTAGAATTAGGAAAATATTACATCCAAGATGATATTATATATATGTGTACTAGAGATACAGGTCAAGCAGTCTATCAAGATTTATCTGACTTAGTAGGAATTTATGTACAAATAGCAGAATAAAATATGGCAGTAATTAAATATAAAAATCCGAAATACACAGAGGGTGGTTCAGAACCTAAATATATAGTTATTCCTACATTAACTATGGAAAATGACGAAGTATATGTAGGTACTACTGAACCAACAGAGGGTGAAAAGATTTGGGTTAATCCAAGTAATGGATTGACTAAATATAAAAATGGAGAATCCTGGAAAGATTTGGTTCCAGAAATGCAATTAATGTCATTTGCTAAAATGGCTGTAAATACTATGAGCCTTACAGATGAACAGGCTTTAAGTGTTAAATTACTTCATCCAGAATGGGAAGAATTCATAGGAGGATCTCTATCAGTAGGAGAAAGGGTTATGTATGATGATAAGCTATACAAAGTAAAACAAGAGATAAACCCAGTACTAGAAAATCAGCCTCCATCTATAGAGACAGCAGCTCTATACGAAGAGATAAATGAAAAACATGCTGGTACTAAAGAAGATCCAATTCCATTCAATAATAATATGGAATTAGAACTTGGTAAGTACTATTCTCAAAATGGAGTAACTTATATGTGTTTCAGAGATTCACAACAACCAGTTTATCAGAATTTAGCTGATTTAGTTGGAATCTATGTACAAATAGCTGAGTAATAATAGAAAGATAGCTGTACGAGTATAACCTTGTATGGCTATCTTTTTTAGTTTTAATAATTATGTTAAGAAAAAGAACTTTAGGAAATAAAAAGAAATCTACATATACAGTATATTCCAATTGTAATGGAGGTTCTGTATATTTTAATAATAATTTAGTAGGTATTATATCTTCCGGCAAATTGATAGTAGAATTATCTGGAGCAGATTCATATACAGTGAAGATAGAGGGAGGGGTCCCAAGTACGTCAACTAGTACTTCTGAATCTACTGATTCTGGCAGTGATACTAGTAATGAATATTCTCCCTCTGGAGAATTAAGAGGAGGAGGAACATTTTGGCCATCAGAAGGCACTCTGGCAATACAGGCATCAGCATCTCTTACAGTTATGAGAAATACTTATACTCAACCATATACAAGACCAAAATATACTAGTTATCAAACTACTTATTCTGCTCCTGGAACTGGAAATATAGATGCTAATGGCTCTGTTACTTTAAATTATACAAGTAGAACTACTGAAACAGGAGTTACATATGGAGATAAAACTTATGGATCTAAAACTTTACAATCTAGTACTGATGTTACCCCTAAAAGTGGATCTACCTCTACTGGATGGGTAATATACGAAGGATATAGATGGGATAGAACTAATACAGCACAATCAGTAGGGGATATATCGCTCATTGATCACAGTGTTACTGGATTCACTAAAGGAAGTACAGCTTCTGGAGTTGATAGATCATATATATTACTAAATTATACTACTACAGATAATGGTTATAATGGATCTTTATCAGTATTTTTTAACCTATGATGAAAATATTTAATTCGGGGGGGGGGCTTACAATCCCTTAATTGTAAAGATAAAGGAGGTGAATTATGAGAAGAAGAACTCTTGGGTCTAAGAAATTAGTAGATAAAGAGATAAGATTCACCTCATCTACTAGTTGGACTATACCAGCTGGATGTAAATCAATAGATATATTTTTAGTAGGCGGTGGAGGAGCCGGAGGAAATTGGGTAACTTGGGGTTATACTTCAGGAGGACCTGGAAGTGGAGGTGGAACTAACACAGTCAAAAACATCTCTGTAATATCGGGCCAGTCAGTTTCTATTTCCATTGGAGCAGGAGGGTCTTCTGTAAGTTCCGATGGATCTCCCTCTACCTTAACAGTTAATAATAACACATATACTGCTCCAGGAGGAAATGGAGGACCTCAATCTAGAAACGGATTACCTAATGATGATCCATACAATTATTGTTATGTAACGTGTGCAGCTAGTCCAGCTAACAATGGAATATATAGAAATTCAGGGATAATAGGAGTGGGTAAAAATGATGGTACTACTATAGAATATGTAAAAGATGACAGAAATGTAGAGTTAGATTCTTATGATCTATCTATTTATGGTACAAATTCTAGTACTACTGGAGACAATCCTTATCGCTATAGAACTGGTGTACCAGAATTTTGGGAGGATGATAAACCTCTTCATGCAGCCGGAGGTTCTAATAGTCAATCTTTACAAATAATATCTGATTTCACAGAAGGATCTGGAGAAACTGTTACTAGATATTACAATAGTGGTGATAATGGTATCCAACGTGGCGGAGGAGGATATGGAGGTGGGGGAGCAGGAGTAACATATAGCTCTTCCAAATCATTTAGTTCTGGAGGTAGTGGTATAGTAATAATACGATATAAAGCTTATGAATAATTTAATTTTGGGGGGGGGGGACTACTTCCCTAATTACTGACATACTTACCGAAAGGAGGTTAGTATGTTAAGAAGAAGTATTAATAATAAAAGAGAAAAACAATTATTTATTAAGAGATTTTATCCTGCTGGCACATATACTTGGACTGTTCCTGCTGGATGCGAAGAAGTTGATGTATTCCTTGTTGGAGGAGGTGGAGGCAGTGGAAACGGTTCAGGAGCGGGAAGTGGGTATACCAAAACATTTAAAAAGGATTCTATAGGAGTAAAACAAGGAAACCAAGTTTCAGTTGTTCCAGGTCAATCTATCGAGATTATAGTAGGAAAAGGAGGAGAAGGGTTATATTATGGGTATCCAGACACAGGAGGATATTCTCAATTTATGAACTCTAATTATAGAGCTAACGGAGGAAACCCTTCAGGCAATGGGCTACTTAATGGAGAAAATTCAACCGGAGGTCCTTATACTGGTGGGAATGGTGGTAGTGGAGGATCTGTAGATCAATTAGGAGATGAATTTTATGCTGGATCAGATGGATCTGATGCACCTGGAATAACGGATGACAATGGAGTATATCATCAACCTGGAACAAAATATGGAGGAGGAAAAGGTCAAGGATATACAACTAGAGATTTCGGTGAACCAACAGGTAAAAGAAATGCTGGTGGCGGAGGGGCTGATAGAAATAGAGATAGTGGAAATGGAGGCGAATCTGATTATGATGAAGGATGTGGTACTGGTAAAGGTACTAGAAAAAGTGGAGGATATGGCGGAGGAGGTTGTGGCTCTTATGGAACTGGAGGAGATGGAACAGTACTAATTAGATATTATGCTTATAAAGAATAAATTAACTACAATGATGATAAATAGGGGGGGGGGCATCAATAAGACTCCCAACAAAAAATATTTTATGTTAAGAAGATGTTTAGGAAGTAAAAAATTAGAATATACTCTTAATACAAATCAGGGTACACCTGATGTTTATGTAAATGGAGTATATAAAGGTACTGTAAGTAATGGAGTTTGTAAGTGGAAAGATTCCGAATATAAAACTGATGCAACAATTACCCTTCAAAATTGTACAGCAGGCAGTACCTATCAATCTAGTCAAAATGCAGATGCATGGATCTCTGTAGATGGAGGAACTCCATATTATGATACACAATTTAAGAAAATAACATATACTGAAGAAGGATCACATACTGTACAAGCATTATGGGGAACAGCTTACTATAATAATGTGCAAAGTATAAATAGTACTGGAACTTTAAAAGCAGGAAATACTTCTTTAACTATGAATTATAATGTATCATCCTTCTATTTAAGATTTGAACAAAGAAGCGATTCCTTACCAGTTACTTGGGTATATGACGGAGAAGATCAATCTACTGACAAATGGAATGAAAAATTATGTACATTTAGTTCTTCTGGAGATACTTTATATTTTACCATAGATAATAACACTGGAGAAACTTGGGCTTCAGGATCATATGGAGCATACGCTGTACCAAATGAAACAGGCTTACATACTGCCTATGTAGATGTAATCTTAAAAAATATAAGAAATTACTAATGAGGTAAAAGTATCCGTAATTTTCAAACTACAACTATCAATAAAAAATTTTTTAAAAAAAGTTAATAATTTTCTTGCAGGTATAAAATTTTTGTCGTACCTTTGCAGTGTACAAAATGAGAAAGTAGTGTAAGAAAGGTACGGCTAGAGCAGGTTTAACACTGGGTATCATTGGTACAGCTCTTGCAGCTCTTGGTAACAACAATGGATGTGGTTGTGGAGGCAATGGCATTCTTGGTGGACTATTTGGAGGAAACAACAACGGTTGTGCTATGCAAGCAGCTGAACAAGCTAAAACATTAGCTATGGCTCAGGGACAAATGGCTGATAACTTATCTTGGGCTAACAGAGTTCAGTCTTTACAAGATGATGTAGATTTATATACTTATATTAACGGGCAAACCAGAGTTTTAAGTGATCAAAACTATCAAGGAAGAATCACTGATATAGGTGAAAAATGTAATATGTATGTAGATCTTCTAACCAGAGACAATGCACAAAATCTTAGATTATGTGATGAACTTTACAAAAGAAGAGAACAGGACATTCAAGAGAAATCTGACTTGTTTGCTAGATTAAGCTCAAGAATTAGTGATTTAGAGAAAAAAGAAGCCGCTACTAGTGCTGCTATTCCTCTGATGTTTGAACTTACTCAGGTTAAGGCTAATAAGTACACTGACGACTGCTGCTGCAAGGCTGAAAAACAGAATCTTATTTCTGATGCTTATCTACAAAGGCAAATAGATCATAAGATAGACGGAGAATTAAAATATGCTTATAGTAATTTATGCGCTCCTGTTCCAAGTATCTCTCCTTTGTATTGCACACCTTTCACTTCAGTTGGTAGTGGAACTACTTGGACTGGTTGCTGCGGGTCTAACCAAAACTTATAATAATAAACATGGCTTGTAACTGTTGCAATAACAGGAGACGCTCAACGCCTGGTTATACCCTTGTAGAAAATAGTACAGCTCAAACATGGGCTGCTACTGGAGGATTATTACAGCCTGGATTTGTTTTAGAACATTCCAGTGCTGATAATATCTCCATTTCTGGAAGCTCGTTATCTGTTGAAAATACTGGAACTTACTACATAGATGTTAAAGTAACTGGTACTCCAGCTACAGCATCTGCAACAGTAATTCCAACTATTAATATAAACGGGATTCCTGTAGCCAGCGATCCTAGAACTGGAGGAGCCACTCCTATAGTAGAGGAATTTGGAGTAAGAACCATAGAGTTCTTAAAGAAAGGAGATATAATTACTATTTCTAACACTGGAGCTTCTGCATTAACAATAACAGGAGTTACTTCTCCAGGATATAATGTTAGTATAGTTATAGAAAGATTTAATTGATAAAGCTAAAGAATAATGTTTGAAAACCCTTTTGGAACTAATCTTCAAGATTTACAACAGAATTATTATCAACAGTTAGCTGCAATGCAGCAGATGCAACAAAAACAAGGTAGTAGTTCTATCTTAGAAGAAATAAATAAGGTTGTTTCCGGTATGAGTTCTGACGAACAAGCAATGATGTCAGAATCTCCAGAGTATATCATGGCAAAACAAACTTATGAAGCAGGATTTATGGGATTCTTAGGTCAAAAATTCTCTCAAGAATATGTGAATACTCAAGAGGGGAAAACTGCTGCAAATAATCTCCTTAACTCAATTAAGAGGATTAAGGATAAAGTAAGTGAGGATTTAAAAGCCAAACAAAAGAAAGTTGATGAGCTAATTCACTTACTTGAAAATGACCCAGAACTAAAGAAGAGATATGAAGAATTATCAATTGGCAAATAGTTATTATGGTAAGTGACAAAGAATTATTAATCCAAGTAGTTGAAAAATATATTAAAGGTATAGCTTCCAACTTCTTTGGTTTTTCCACACTTCCAGCTCAAACGGTTGTAACCTATGTAGTTCGGAATTGGGTGGACAAACACAATGGAATGATAGATTTATTCGTAGACAAAGATGGAAATATTAATGCACCCTTAATAGCAGATGCACTTAAATCTGAACTAAAAGCAAGAGGAGGATTTACTATTGGTAGGGTGAAGTTTAGTGATTCAGATGTAGACGAGTTATTGACAGCGTTCAATCAAGCGAAACAAAAGAATAGGTAAATAAGAAATACCACTGGCATGTTTGTGTCAGTGGTATTGTCGTTTTTATAGGTGTCTTTAACTTAAATTAACTTAATAGATTATTAGTTCTTTACATAAAATCTATATATTTATGGAATTATTATTAAAAAGGATTTTTAAAGGACCTCAATATACTATAGGCAAACTTTATGTAAATGGTAAATACTTCTGTGATACCCTAGAGGATGTTGTTAGAGAAACTAAGATACCTAATGAAACCGCTATACCACCTGGTACGTATAAAGTAATAGTTAATATGTCTCCTAGATTTAAAAGACTTTTACCTAGACTTTTAAATGTTCCAGGATTTGATGGAATCCTTATACACAGAGGAAATACCCCATCTGATACATCTGGATGTATATTAGTTGGAGAAAATAAAGTAAAAGGGAAAGTAATAAACTCTACTCCATATGAAAAAAAGCTAGTAGAGATTTTAAAAGATGAAAATGATATATCTATAACCATAGAGTAATATGAGCAAGGAGTTAGCTAGGTCAGCTAGGGCACTGGGGAGGGACATGAATTTTTTTGGATCTAAAGAAAAAGATTTCGTGATCCAAACCAAAGGGAGAGTTAAAATTAATTTTGGAGACAAGTTTATAGAACTATTCAATGGTAGTAAGTTTACAGTAGGCAATAGTGACGCCATAAAAACTACTAACGGAGAACCTTCTTCAACTGATCCTGATGGATTCTATTTTGATGAGAATACTGGAACTTTGTATTTAAAAATAGGAGATAAAGTATACGAAATATTTTCTAATGCTAAATTGAAAGATGGCTTTATTTCTTACAAAGAAGAACAGTCATTGAACGGCAATGAACAAATTTTAGCTAAAGAAAATATAGGTTCCATATTTAATACGCCAGAGGAAGCAAAAAGTAGTGGTGGATCTGGGGTAGTATATATAAAAAATGAAAACAAGGCATATATACTGCAAAACGGAATTTTATATCCTATAACAAATAATACTGAAATAAATATAGGAGGGGATTCAGAAGGTGATGATAGTTATTATTTCGATAAAACTGTTACTATAGATATAGACGATGAAGGTATAGCTCTAATAATAGAAGGTCTAAGAAAATATATTAGAGTAGGCACTGAAGACAACCATACAGATATATATCAAACTGAAGAGGGGGGAATAATAAATTCTGATAAGTCTTTAACTATTCAAATAGGTGGAAAAAATATAATAAATATAACTAATGGTAAAGTAGACTTTAATTCCATCATAAAAGCTTTGAAAGGTATTATTACTGACGAAATATATTCTTCTAATTATCAAAAAGGAGATCCTAGTATAGGAGAAGGTTCAGGATGGGGTATATGGATAGATAAAGAAACAGGAGAATCTTATTTACAAGTAGATAATATATTAACTAAATCTAATAACCCTCCTGTATTTTTAAGATATCAACAAGCATTGGATATATTAAAGTCTGGAGATATAGTTCCATTAAAAATATATGTTATAATAGATTATCAGAATGAGTGGGAAATAACCCCTGTAGAAGAAATATATGGAGAAAAATATCCAAAGGAGGGATTTGACCCAGAGAATGATTCAGAAAACCCAGATGCCTATGAAGAAGATGCTGTTAATCCAGATCCCTTATTTGGCATAGATAGGAATGTTAGACCGTTAATTTTAGAAGGAAAATCCTCCAAATCGTTCCATGATACTGTACAATACTACTATAAAGAAGATTCAGATAGTATATTAGATATGAGATATGATATTAAAGAAGATAATTACTCCATAATAGAGAAAGAATTTGATGATGAAAATTTTGATATATCTGATACTTTCCTAGAATTTCCTAATAAGGGAAGAATATATTATGCAAGAGATTCCTGGAATAATGAAGCCCCATGTGACTTTAAACACTTTACCAACGCAGATGGTAAATATGTTTTTACTTCTCCAGATGGTAAAGATTTATCCTCTATGAATACTGTAGACTCTATAGTTTGCTCAAATAATAAAATATTAGATGTAACTATTAGAATATCTGACAGTATAAATCCTATGATAATTACAGGTAAAAGGATAAATAGTAATACTGTCGGGGGATCATTTGAAAATGTTTCAATAGGAGACAAAGACTCCATTATAGAATACAATTACTTCAATGGAGAAATAAAAAACTGTAATTTTACTGGAACATTTACTAATAACTCTATAGGTTGTTTAATGGATTCCTGTGAATTTAAAAAGGATGTTATCAATAATGAATTTAATAAAGATATAAAAAAATGTACCTTTAATGAAGAAGTTAAAGATAATGTATTTGATATGTCTATGGAGGAATGTATATTTGGAAAAATCTATAGTAATCAGCTTACAGGCTCAATGAAAAAATGTGAAACTTATAATAAAGAAAATCCTGCTGAATTTAGAGAGAATCAAATGATGGGAGATTTTTCCGAATGTAAGTGGTTAGGGAATGTTTACAGTAATGATATGAAAGTAGACACAGTAAATAAATGTATTTTTAAGAAAGATATGTTCGGCAATCAAATAGCATCTAGTCTGTGGGAAGAAAATACATTTGAGGATACTCTAAAATTTAATGTATTTCAAGCTGATGTAGTTAAATTTCTGGTAGAGGGATTACTCAATAATAACCAATTTATAGGCAGAATCAATGACGTTTCATTCTTTAAAGATTTATCAAACAAAGATTATGGTATAAATAATAATATAATAAATGGAACATTTGATACCTGTAAAATTTATGTAGATTTTAGTCACAATACTATAACAGGCCCTATATACCTTCTAACAGCTAATGTAGGAGAAACATATATAGAAAGTACATGTCAATTTAACTATAACGATATAAAAGCTGCTTCTATACACACTATAACTACAAATGGAGACTTTAGAAGAAATAATATAAAAGCTCAATATTTTGGATTATGCACTTTTAATAATGTATTTGAATGCAATAACTTATCATATTATAATATGAGAAGTGCAACATATAATAAGATGGTAGGATGTAGTGGCAGCGGAGACACTTTTATAGGAACATTTGCTTCGGAATTTATAAATTGTGAATTCGGAAATATATCAAATTGTACTTTTAGAGAATCTCCAATTAAATTTGCTAAATTTAGAAACAATTTCTCTGGGCAAAATTTTGATTCTAATACTAATATACAGGATCTAGAAAAACTATATAATGATAAGCATCAGGTTGATGTATTTTTTCATAATAATAAAATAGTAGTTTCTTGTCAGGCTTGTAATGAACCATTGAAAGGAGAAATTAAAATGTTTAATGGTTTAGCTTCTGATATACCAGAAGGATGGCATATATGTGATGGTACAGAAGGAACTCCTGATCTAACTGATAAATTTATTAAAGCATCCACTACAGCAGGTCAAACAGGAGGAGCAGAGGGAGGAGAAGTAACTTTGGAAAGTGGTAATATTCCATCGCACGAACATAGTATTACATTTGATCCTTCTGGATTATCTACTAAGAAATTTATGACTGCTGATAAATATATGGAATTTGTGGTAGATGAAGGAGGAGATCATCACTACTGTATGTGGACTGGAGAAAGAGAAGGAGACAATGAACCAGGATATGAATATATAGGTATTAGAGATACCTTCACTACAGCATTTAATAGCGCCAAAGTAGGAGCTAGTTCTTCTGGTGGAGGTAGTACTACTCCTATTAATATAGAACCTCCTTATTATACTCTAATATTTATTATGAAATTGTAAAAACGTATTCAAGGTAAAATTATTTAATTAAATGCCTTATATGCTATCATTTACAAAAATATATAATAAGGATTTTGATAAGCTATTAAATATGATTAACTTTGCAAATAACTTTAAAAGGGAATAATATGACTGATGATTTAAACAATTTAGACTTTGACGACGAATTAGAAGGTGGAGAAGGTGGAGAAGGTAACGTTAGTAACCAAGAACCAGATTTCGACCCGGATAATTACGTTAAACCATATATTGGTGTCAATGGAGAACCTGAGCCTGATATTAAGCAACGAAATGATGAGCCAGGAGATGAAGACAAAGATGATGACCTTGTAACTGCTTTATTAAAATCTAAAGGCATTAAGGATATTACTGCAATTAAAATGGAAGCAGAAGATGGTTCAATAGAAGAAAAAGATTTTAACTCTTTATCTAGAGAAGAGCAATTATCTATTTTAATGTCTTCTGAAAGTCCAGCTGACACCTCACCTCAGCTATATGATGATGAAATTGATTTCTTAAATGAGGTTAGAGATAACAATATATCAGTAAATGACTACATAAACTGGATTAGGCAACAAGCTGTAGAAGATTATATTAATTCTATTAGTTCTGAAAATAGTGACATTGACTCTTTATCTGATGAGGATCTATTCCTTCTAGACTTAAAAGATACATCTCCTGACCTAACTGACGAAGAATGCATAGCTGCTTTAGAGCATGAGAAAGAAAATCAAGTATTGTGGGAGAAGAGAATGCAAGGATTAAGAAACTCCTACAAAGCTAAAGAAACAGCTCGAAGAGAAGAAGAGGAATTTCTTAGACAAGAGGAAGAACAAAGGCAAGCAGTTGAGTTCCAAAATGCTATTCAAGAAGCAGTAGGTAGGGTAGATTCCATTGGAGAATTTGATTTAGACGATGAGGATAAAGAAGAAATCGCTGAATTTATTCTTGGAGTAGATAAGACTGGAACACGTTATTTTGCACGTGCTTTAAATGATCCAGAAACACTAACTAGAATGGCGTGGTTCGCACTTAATGGAGAAGATGCTTTAGAAACTTTGTCTAAGTACTATAAAGAGCAGATAGATGCATACTCCAGAGCTAATTACAAAAAAGGCTTTGAGGATGGGCAAAAAGGTAAACAGCCTGATAAACCAGCTGTTACTACAAAAACTACAGTACGTAAACCAGAATCTAAAACAACACCTCAGGGAGGCTACAAACCTATATCAACTCCCTATTACATTGATTTAGATTAAATTTAAACTACAATAAATATGATAGTAGCAAATTTCGTTACAAAAAGACCGACAATGTCGGAAACTCACACCTATGAAGATTTTTATAAATTCTTAGGTACACGCCCAACAAGATTGGGAGTTATGTCTCGTATGTACCCAGAACTTACAGCAACATTCCTTACTGAATCTCTTAGAAATATCTTTTACATGGATAATAAGAGACAGCAATATAGGAGTATTGACTCCTTATATTTCGATTGGGATGTTGAAACTAACTACATTAAGAGGGTAGAGTTCGCAGCAGTTCCTACTGAAACTGGAGAAAATGGATCTGAAATCATTATGTATTTCAAAGAGAGGTACTACGAAAAATATGATATTTTCAAGATTGATAAAACTAGGCAGCAATGTTTTGTTGTTGAACGCCCAGTAAGAAAGGCAGATGATATGTGGGAATATGTTGTTAGATTAATTGACAATGATTATTCTTCTTTACTTGATGTATCTGGATGTCAAATTGGAGATACTACTAGATTCCAATCTAATGCTATGCCAGAAATGCACGAAGAAGGTTATATCAAGTATCAATCTAATATTGAAAAACACAGAGGTTATATTACTACTCACCGTGTTGATGTATCATATTCTGCATTATTCGCAGCTATGGAAGATCAATTCATCAGTATTGCAGAAGGAAAAGACAATGGTTCTTTAAAGGAAACTCTGTACAAGATGAATAAGAAGGAAAAAGACTTATTAAATAGCTTCTTAGAAGTTAGAAATAACGGTCTTTTATTTAATAAAACAAATGTAGACAAAAATGGTAAGTCTACTATCGTCGATCCTGATACAGGACGTCCAATTTATATTGGAGATGGAGTTATTCCTCAGGTAGAAAGGTTCGCATCTAAGTACGCGTTCAATAAATTAACTATTCAGGTATTTATGGATGCTATGTCTGCAATGGCAGAAAAGGCTGAACAACCTACAGGAAATCATTTTGTATTTATTTGCAATGAAAGAATGTGGACTCTTGTTCAACATATCTTAGGTGAATATTTATCTAGGTTTAAGCCAGCTACAGCTTATATGTATAGTAAGGCAAAGAACGGATACTTAGACGTAGGAGCTACATTCCAAGCATATGAATTTGGAGGAAATACTATCTCATTTAAAGTAGATAGGACGTTCTCTAGAGAATATGGAATGGAAAAGGCTTATGCTCTGTTACTTGATTTAACAGCTGATAAGTCTACAGGTGAACCTGCAATGCAAATGTTCACTTTAAAGGGAGGTGACTTCGTTACTAATAAATTCCCAGGAGTTGGTGGTCTTGATGGTCTAAGCTCTGGTATTGTTTCTTCTGCTGTAGCAGCTAGTAAACTTATCAACTGGGGATACTCAGGTATCGCTGTGTTCTCTCCATACAGGGCATATATTATGGAAGAAATTTGATAAAAGATAATTATAAAATAAAAACATTATATAATAGATGAGTGGGAGTTGAAAGACACTCCCACACCATTTATATGTATATACAAAAACGATAATGAATTAATATGGATGATAATAAAATTATACTTAGAAGTGTATTTGGTAAAGTAGGACAAGTTTATTCTATTCAACCATGTAAAGATGCAAATGGCAATTGGCCTGATTGTGTCAGACAAGTAGATTCTTTTGGTAATATGATTGCTTCAGAATCTGATAGAAATGCTGGAAAACCTTTAATTAAGGTAACAGAGACTTTTAGGATTCAGGATGGCCATGAATTTAACCTTAACGATCCCTGGGATAAAGCTAGATGGGATGCTATTAAAAACTGTCCTTTAATTGCTCAATCTAGAGGACAAAGAGATGCTAAAGGTAATCTAGTTATTGATGGGGATGCTAAAAGATATGGAAGAGCTGAACTTTATATAGAAAGACCAGGTTTAGAAGTATCTAAAAAAGTTAGCAGAAGACAAAAGATACATGATGCTGAGACTTACATCTTTAATGACCCAAGGGGGGCAGATGGAAGGATTAAGATTGCCAGAATACTTGGTAAGCACATGAGGAATGCTTCCGATGCTGATATTAAAGATTACTTATTGGATATAGCTTCTAAGACTCCTGAAAAAATTATTAACTTATACACTGGTGATGATCTAGAGTTAAGAATGTTATTCATGGATGCTAGAGATAAGAACATCATTCGCAGTGTATCTGGCGTTTATGTATATGGCGAAGGAATTTCATTAGGAGGGACAGTTGACGTGGTTATAGCGTGGATGCGTGATCCTAGAAATAAAAGAACTTTAGACCTTATCAAAAACGATACATATGGTTTAGAGGTAACTAATCCTAATGCAAAGGACAAGCTAAAGATTATTGAAGAACTATAATAAAATCATACAGCTATTACACTCAAACAATTATATGAGGCGTTGTTAGTTGAGATGAATAAAGTAGAAGCTCCATCTTTATTACTTCCAGACTTTAACTATTTAGTAAATAAAGCAGTATTACAATATATTAATACTAGATATAATATATACGATGCTAATCAACAAACTATTGATGATTTGAGAGTGTTGAAGGCAACTGCTCTACTTCCAGTTAAGATGGCTGATTATGGGGAAGATAATTCTTCTGCTATTAAAGGTTTATATGGAGCTACTTATGAAGTTGATTTACCAGAAGACTATTTACATATTTTAAATTGTGTATGTATTTTTCAAGTAAATGAACAAAAAGACTGTTGGGATAAAGGGGATTTGTGGAATTGTGGAGCACAAAGATTAACATCAGATATGTGGCCCCTAGTTATAAATAACTTCTACATGAGGCCCTCATACAGGAGACCTTATTATTTTATTCATAATGTAAATACTTCTGTTAACTTACCTACTAATCCTTATCAACCTGGAACTTCTTTAGGTTCAGGGACTGATATGAGAAGTGGAACATATAGTGCAGAAGACAATTCTAACCTATCTAGAACTATAAAAATAGGAAATTCTTCTGAAAGTCTTGTAGAAAAGAATATAGGGCATAGGTTTGGAAACGCTTCTAAAGTTAGAATGGAAGTTCGTTATGGAAAAGACAATTCAGTATTTCAATTAATAAATGTTCATATTGATTATTTGAAATCACCCCAACATTTAAGACTAACACAAACTCAATTAGATTCCACAAGAGATACTTCACAAATGATGGAATTTCCTGATTATGTATGTCAAGAGATAATTAATGGGTTGGTAAAATTAGTTATGGAAAACTCAAGTGATCCAAGACTTCAAACAAATATACCAGTTAATCAGACTATAGCCCCACCAGCTCAGCTACAGTCACAACAACCAAATAAAAAATAATAAACTATGTTTCAATACACAGGCACATACGTACTTAACACTAATGTAGATTCTAGCGGTAAACCTAAATGGACTTCTCAGGCTGAAGATACTCTTCAAGATCCAGTTGTAAAAGGTAGCTTCAATGTAAAGAGAGTGAATAAGTTTATTAAGGATAATGTAGTTAGTATCTATAAAAGAGTAGGATATAATCCAACATTTGCTACTATTACATTCAAAATTAAGAATGATGGAGTAGGTTTGTATAGAATAGCTTTGTACATTGGATATTCTGGAAATAGAGTATCATTCTTCGCTAATGATATGGTATTTCAAGGCAAACCAATGTGGATTGAGTACGAAATCAAAGACAACAGCGAATTGGCATCTGATATTGCTAAAAGAATAGTAAAAAATGCTGCTCTATATAAACAAATTTGGGATAATAAAGTATTTGAAATTTCAGCTACTGGAGACACAGTTACAATCACAGCTTGTGATGAATACGAAAGATTCAAGAAAGCTGATATTGAAAAATTCTTAACTGATGATAATACTTGCGCTTGCTCTGATGTATGCTCTTGTAGTTATCAAGTAATTAAGAGTGCCTTAGATGCTTCTAATCCAGAACATGATGGAGAAAATACTATTACACAAGGAAAAGAAGGATTTGGCACATATACTAATATTATTCATGATTTAAGATTACCTACTATGGAAGCTATACGTTTTGGTGGTATCAACCAAGAGGAACTTCCTATTCCTGGAGCTTTATACAATCAGTATACTCTTACTTATTGTAAGCGCAGAGGAATTATGGGATCTGATGCAGTTGGGCAGGTTGTAAAATCTGCAACTACTCATGTATTCTATGTAAAAACTGATATTGCTGCTGAATTTGAAGCAGCATTAGCTAATGTAGGTACTATTGAAGAAATTAGAGGTTAAAAATCAATAACTTATAAAAGGCGGAGGGCGAAGAAGCCTTTCGCCTTTTTTATTATATAAAAATATGGTATTTGAAAAACTTTCTTCTGCAATATTTAATGATATAATATCAGGCTTAAGAGGATATGCTTCTAATATATCCATGTCTTTAGAGCAACTAGAAGATGATATTGTTGATGAGAGGTTGCAGATAATAAAGGAATATTTTATTAAAGGACTGGTTCCAAGAAGGGATTTAATGCTATCTCTTAATTGTGTAGAGCTGGATTGTGAATCTATGGACAGGTGTAGGTGTGGCAAAATGAGTGATTGTGATGAATTAGTGGCACACTTTGAAATACCCCAGATATTAGGTGATTTCGGATCAGAAGCTATAGATTATATAGGTTCCACAGATAGACAAGTTCCATTTATAGTATATACTAGTCCTCAATTCTGGAGGTATAGGAAATATAGAAAAAGAGGTAAAAATAGACCTTATGTTTTTATAGACACTACTCCTAATAAAAATAATATGTATGATTGTTTTGTCTTTAACGCACCACTTCTTAAACAAATTTCAGTAGTAGCTATATTTAAAGATCCAAGACAGTTAGAACATTATGGATGTTGCCCAATAGGAGATATAGACAATTTTACCTTTATAAATAATGAAATAAAAAGAAGATTAACAGAAAAGAAGATTCGTTATTACCGTCAGTTACAACCAGTTCCAACCATTAATGATCAAGTTAACAGATGAATGATTTTAATTATATATATACTATGGCTAATTCTCTATATGGCTTAGAACTAGAACCCGAAGAATTTGAGGAATTAGGACTTGTAGCTTGGAATTTAATAGGGAATAAGACTGTAAGATTATACAAGTATTGTTCTAGAATATCTTGCGAGGACTTATCTATTAAACTTCCCTGCAACTGTGATATAATAGAAGCAGTGACTTACAATCACGAAGATTGGAACTATAGCACTAATAAAACAGTCAATGGAGATTATAACTCTCAGTTTACTGAACAATATATAGAAGCTAGGAAGTTATATCCTAATCCATTATACGTAAGTGGTAAATATGCTAAATATGAAAGGGTAGGAGATATTCTATATTTTGATAGGGACTATGGACAAGTAACAATACTATATAAAGGAGTTATTTTAGATGAAGATGGACTACCCCAAGTAACAGAAAAGGAGGCATTAGCTATATCCACGTATATAGCCTTTGCCAAAAAGCAAAAACAAGGGTGGATTACTAATAATCAAAATTTAATTCAAATGGCTCAATATTTGTATCAACAATGGCTTAAGTATTGTGATTCCGCAAGAGTTCCTATAAGCATTAGCCAGAATGAGATGAATGAGATTCTTGAAGCTAAATCTAGATGGGATAGGAAGATATTTAATAAGGCATATAAACCTGTTAAATAATATGAACTTTGCAACTGGATATGCTTTTAATACAAAAGACTTATTTGCAAACTTCCCCATTAAGAAAATGAAAATAAGTGGGGAAGCTTGTAAGTCTTTACTTGGATATTTAGACAAACGTGCTCTAGCTATAAGAATATTTCTTTATGCAGTAAAAATTATACTGTTAGATATTATAAACAATAATGTTACATTTAAATTACCTACCAGGAGAGAATGCTATTTAAATATAGTAGGAACTTTTGGAGAGGACTTTAAAAAAGCCAGAAGAAATGGTAAATGGATTGATGTTGATTATTTAAAATCTGATTTTACTGGCTACCAAATGCAGTTTATGTATTTAGCTAACGAAAGAGAAATTAAAAAGAAAGTTTATCTAAGTAAATGGATGAGAGATAAAATTACAGAAAATACAAATAAAGGAATGCAATATTATTAATTATTAATATGGTAAAGACTGTTAGTGATTATTATGATGTGGTTGCAGATAAGTTTCCTACCGTTCCTAAAAAAGATATAGAAAGAATTTTGAATTTC
>OMDO01000145.1_pt1 | contig 52219 bp, 50 predicted proteins | sample 1674051 | NCBI WGS metagenome assembly OMDO01 (sample SAMEA103958138, study PRJEB25191) | human gut metagenome | biome: human-associated habitat [ENVO:00009003]; feature: intestine environment [ENVO:2100002]; material: feces | place: Germany | collected 2013/2015 | reverse complement strand
TCGTGATCATAAGCTTTGAGAGTAATTCTCATTACTTGACTTGCCATAAAAAAAGTCGCCTCCTTTTCGCACTTTTAAATAGTACGACAAGCGGTGACTGTACACATACCCGTGTGTTTCCTGTCATAAGGGCGGTTGTCTGCGGCGGATTCCATATAACCGATTTCCGTCATCCTTCCAAAGGATTGTCGCTTACAGCTAATCTCTTCGCAACCTTACAGTCGTTTATCTGTCATGCTCCATCCCTTAAGCATTCTTCACACATCATTCTACTTTACTGTAGACCATATTGTTTGTACAGTGACTTGTCGTCAGTTTCCTAACTTGACATTCGCTCCACGGAAAACCTGCTAATTTGTAAGCAGCAACCTCACGCTTCACAGCTATCAATGCCACAGCACTTGCTATTATATATGGTATTTTCAAAAAATGCAAGTATTTTTTTAATATTTTTTATTTGCTTGCAGCCCTTCCATTTCTATTATATGATTAAAGGGTCAAAAGACCTTTTGGCCATCACATCATTATATATAGAAGAAAGAGGAAATCATATGTGGTTAGCAGATAAATGGAAAGATTATGAAGTCATTGATTGTTCACAGGGTGAAAAGCTCGAGCGTTGGGGCAAATACACGCTGGTACGCCCAGACCCACAGGTCATCTGGGATACCCCAAAGAAAGAAAAAGGCTGGAAACACATGAACGGACATTACCATAGAAGTTCCAAAGGTGGCGGTGAATGGGAATTCTTCAATTTGCCAGAAGAGTGGACCATACACTATTCTCTTCCTATTAATAAGGAGCTTACCTTTCACCTGAAGCCATTCAGTTTTAAACATACCGGTCTTTTCCCGGAACAGGCAACAAACTGGAACTGGTTCTCACAGCTCATTCATTCCGAGGTAAAGAAAGGACGTCCTGTTAAGGTATTAAACCTCTTTGCCTATACAGGTGGTGCCACACTGGCTGCCGCTGCTTCCGGAGCAAGTGTAACGCACGTGGATGCTTCCAAAGGAATGGTTACCTGGGCAAAAGAAAACGCAGTATCTTCCGGATTAGGTGATGCACCAATTCGCTGGCTGGTGGATGATTGTGTCAAATTCGTAGAACGTGAAATCCGTCGCGGCAATCATTACGATGCGATTATCATGGATCCACCATCTTACGGTCGTGGACCAAAGGGTGAAATCTGGAAAATCGAAGAAAGCATTTATCCACTGGTTCAGTTATGCAGCCAGATTCTGACGGACGATCCGCTTTTCTTCCTTATTAATTCCTATACGACAGGTCTGCAGCCTGCCGTTCTGTCTTACATGATTCATACCGTTCTCGGAAAATATAATGGCACCATTACAGCAGAAGAAATCGGGCTTCCTGTCTCTTCCAACGGGCTGGTTCTTCCATGCGGTGCCAGCGGACGTTTTCAACGTAAATAAATAATAACGATTAAAGTCAGTCCTGTATCTGTATACAACGGACTGACTTTTCATTTACTTTCTCTCTTCCTTCTGAATCACTTTCTGATAACGGTTCACCTCTTCTACAATCACACCGCTCATCGCCAACATACAGATCAGATTTGGAATCGCCATCAATGCATTGGCTATATCTGAGAAATTCCATGCAATCTTCAATGTCGTGGTTGCTCCCACAAACACCATGAGTGAAAAAACAATACGATAGATCAGATTAAACCGATGGGTACCAAATAAATACTCAAATGCCTTTTCTCCGTGATACTCCCATCCAAGAATTGTCGAGAATGCAAACAGTGCAATCGCAATACATACCAGCCAGCCTCCCGGTTCTCCAAGTATCGTTTCAAATGCTGAAATTGTAAGCGCAGATCCAACAACAAGTTCGCGATATTCCAGCTTTCCATCATCTTCAAATACATATTCATTCGCTGAGTCATCTTCCCATGTTCCTGTCAGATTTTTGTTTTCTGTATCTCCCAGAGGCGATGCATTTCCTCCCAACGTGAGTGTCAAAGTGTCTGATCCGTCTGCAAGAACCATCTGCGTTTTGTCTTCCGTTGTCTGATAATCCGAGATTGTATATCTCGTGGTAGATGTTTTGCCGTCATTTCCTTCCAGCGAAAATGTCAACGCTTCATCTGCCGCTTCATAATAATACGTTCCCGTTGCAGAAGTATCTGTGCTTCCCAACACACCGGAACTTGCGATGCAAAGACCTGTGATCGTACATACAACAATCGTATCCCAGAATGTACCTGTCATGTTGATGTATCCCTGACGCACCGGATCATTGGTGCTTGCTGCAGCTGCCGTAATCGCTGCAGATCCCATGCCCGCTTCATTGGAAAATACACCACGGGCTACGCCAAAACGTATTGCCTGCATCATCGATGCGACAATGCTTCCGCAAAGTCCGCCGCCGACCGCTTTTACGGAAAATGCCATCTTAAATATCATCACCACACCGGCCGGTACATTCCGTATATTTCCGATGATAATGATCAGTCCTGCCACAACATAAAACACTGCCATAAGCGGCACAACCACCTGTGACACTTTTGAGATTGATTTGATTCCACCGAGAATAATTGCAAGCGCAAGCACGGTAATGACAATTCCGGTCACCCAGACAGGGACACCAAATGTCGTGTCCAATGCAGAAGAAATAGAATTGCCCTGTGTCAGGTTTCCAATTCCGAATGATGCAATTACTGCAAACAATGCAAACAGCCAGCCAAGCACCGCTCCGAACTTCTTATTCTTGAATCCTTTTTTCATGGTATACATCGGGCCGCCGGACATTTCGCCTTTTTCGTTTACTTCCCGATATTTGATTGCAAGCATACACTCACTGAACTTTGATGTCAGGCCAAATGCTGCAGAAATCCACATCCAGACAAGTGCGCCGGGGCCACCCGATACCATGGCAGTAGCCACTCCAACGATATTTCCTGTTCCAATGGTTGCTGCAAGCGCCGTCGTCAATGCCGAAAACGGTGACACATCGCCTTCGCCCTTTTTCTGTCTTGCCTCCTTACTGAGCACACTTCGCAATGCATAGGGAAGATTTCTCCAGCAAAGCGCTTTGGTCCGAATCGTAAGAAACACGCCGGTGCCGACCAGAAGAATCAGCATCACCGGTCCCCACACAAAATCATCGATTTTTACCAGTACATCCGATAACATTTTCATAATCCTCTACTCCTTTCAGGTTATTCAAAAATAAGAAAAAGCCAAAATTCAGTCCCTCTTCGGACATAAATCTTGGCTTTTGCACTTCTTATTCTGTTGTATGTGATATTATATCACAAAATTCTCTTTTTTCGAAGTAAAAGAAAAATTAACACACAAATAATTACGATAATTCCGCATATAATGCTGAATCCGTATGCAGTATTTGCAAATGGTACCCATTTTGCATTGACATTCATTCCATAGATTCCGGAGATTACTGTCGGAATAGCCATAATCAGCGTGATGACCGTCAGGGATTTCATGATACTGTTCATCCGGTTATCAATAACAGAAGAAAGCAACTCTCTGGTACCATTGATGATGTCTCGATAAATACCTGTCATCTCAATGGCCTGCTTATTCTCCACAATAACGTCTCCAAGTAATTCCTTATCTTCCGGATACTGTTCGAGACGTTTGTAACGTGTCAAACGGTCAAGCACAACGCCATTGGCACGCAGGGATGTCGCAAAATATACCAGCGTCGACTCCAGTTCATGTAACGCAATCAGATCGACTTCCTCAGTATCATCTCCTACTCTTTCCTCGATCTCAGTTCGCATCTTATCAATAATACGAAGATCACTCTGATAAAGTACTGCGATACGATATAGAATCTGATATACAAAGCGAAGCTTTTTCTTTGTACTGAATTCCTTCACACGATTATTCAAAAATGCCTGGAGCACCGGCGTATCCTCTGTACAGACAGTTACAATCTCATCTGCGGTAATGATAATGCCAAGAGGAATGGTCGTATAGGATTCCTTCTCGTGTCGAATTTCGATTGATGGAATATCGACCAGAATCAGTGTATATCCATCCTGTAATTCGATACGGGAACTTTCTTCTTCATCCAATGCAGCAAGGATATCTTCGATATCCACCCCAAGGACATCCGCGACCATCTGGCCTTCCGCTACACTCGGGTTTACCATCTGCACCCACACACCGGTCTGGATGGCATGTTCTTCATGAATCTTCCGATCATCCGTCTTGTAATATTTAACCACAGGATTGGCCTCCTTTTTCTCTATAGAACTCTATGCAATTTACCAACCAGGCTCTTGTTACGAATCATGGAGAGATTATTAAGAAAGAGCACATCCTGCACTTTGTTTTCCTGCGCGAACTTGCTGATGCTTCCGGTCCAATACCGATAATCAATTACATATATTTTCTGATAATGATCGACTAAAAACGGTACAAACGCATTACCAAAAGATTCCTTCACAACAATACACGAACTTCCATCGTTCAAATCCTTGTTCTCGATTACCGTATAAGGATTATCACTTGCAATAAAAGCACTGTATTTCAAAGCTGCTCCATAATTTGTGACATCATAAATCACTGGCCAGTCATATTTCTGTCCGTCCGACGCAGTCACATGCATCACACTGTCATTGTGTGGATAATACGCTGTAACCACATCCGGATTTTTCTTTAACTTTGCGTCACTAGTATCATTATAAAAAGAACCGAGGAATCCGTCAAACTCTTTTGTATCATATGAATCAAGTTCTTCCGGTTCGATACCTTTTGCCTTGCAAAAATCGGTGTATGCATAGTATGCACCAAGTGTTGTCCAGTGATGATCGGTGCGGTAATATTCGTATTCATCGCGATGTTTCATCAGCGTATCATAGACATCTACACTTTTTACTTTATCGCTCATCTTATCCTGAATTTTTGTCATCGCCTCACGCTGATCGGATGATTTAATCTCATCCCGCAAATTGTCCGGAAACGTTATTCCCGAGCTGAGAGGAATAACCAGATCATAGACATCCGCCTTGCCATCCAGATTCTTTGCCACCTGGTTGATACTTTTCGCATAGTTGTCTGCCACATCATCCAGATATGTGTACAGTTCATAAGCGGCATCGTCCACTACGACCACACTGCTGTAATCCTTCACATTTCCATCCGATGTAATCTCCGGATAATTTGCCATGCTGCTTTCTTCCTGTGTCTGTGTAGCTTCTTCCGTGGTCACTTCTGTCTGTACATTTTCCGTTGCAGATGCATTATTATTGTCCTGTTTATCTTTCTGGCTTCCACATCCTGCCAGCATAGATACGGTAAGTGCCGCCATCAGAATTGCCGCATTTATTTTTTTGCGAACCATTTATATAACCTCTTTTCTTTCTGTCATCCATTGTTGTATTGATTTAAATTCCGCCCGTCAGCTTATGAAGATTTCGATCGGAAATAAAATTTGAAATATTATAAAGCACTAATACATCGGTAATATTATGTTCCTGTAAATAAGACTTCATATCTCCATTGTAATACCGGAGGTCAACCATATATATATTCTCATAATCCTGCGTTACAAAAGGCACAAAGCTGTTCGCAAAAGAATCTTTTATAATAAGAATATTCTTTCCTTTTGCCTTTGATGCAGCTTTCTGATTCTGTATATGAACCTGACCATAATTACCACTAAGGAAATATGCATATTTGTCTTTTTTCTGTAGCATTTCATCATCATAGATGCTGTCGAGCTGCTGCTTTTCATCAATCGTCACGGTACAGTCTTTGCTGCCAAAAGCATCATCTTTCTGTAATCCATATGTCCAGATTTCATCATAGGCAGAATCGGCATCCAGAATTTTTGAATACAGGCTTCCGCGGAATTTATCACTCACCACATTTTTTACAAGTCCATCTTCCGTCTCAGCTTCTCCACCTGTGCGTTCACTCCACACATCATATGCCAGACAGGCCCCTGCCGATGTCCAATGATGATCTGTCTTATAATAAATATATTCATCATTGTGATCCATAAGCGTATCCCGCACATCCACGAAATTGTAATCTTTCATCGCCTTTTGAACCTGATCAATGTATTTTGCCTGATCAAAAAGCCGCGCATTCTTCGGAAGTTTCTCCTGCATTACAAGTCCGGAAGTCGGTACGAGTAAAAAAGATAATTTCTGTTTGTCAATTGTCTCGGATGCCGTCATAAAATAGTCTTCAACTGCTTTGATGTTCCGGTCAACCTGCTTTTCATCCACATCCTCCGGCGTGATCTTCTCAAAGTCATAACCATCTTTTCCAACGTATGCACCACCGATATCGGTATCACCACAGGCTTTCTGAATTCCGGTCTTTACCGTGATCCATCCGTCACGAAAGCACACCTGATCGCGAAGATAATCCTCAAGCCCATCCTGAAACTTTCCACTCAGGATATTGTCCCACGAAAGTTCCGGTGTCTCCGCCAGATATCGGTTCTCATTCGGCGAAAATTCACGATCTTTGATTATCAGACTTGCCCCTGATATCAATACAAAAAACCCGATAAATACAATTATAATTATTATTCTAACTTTCTTCATCTCTAACCTCTAGCAACTATCATTTAAAAGCGGAAATACAAAAACGGATTGTAACTGTCTCCCACCAGAAAAGCGAACGATACCCCAAGCAACACGACCATAATAATCGGCTTTGCATAGGTCAGTCCACGCGACAGTTCGCACCATTGGTAAATATTATCGTCTTCTGTATTTTCAGAATCAACGGATTTCTTACAAATCTTTCGCAACCAGAAACGATGATCGATGGAACATACCACCAGCAGAATTAATAACACAGCATTGGTTGACAGGAAATAGAAGAAATCTGCATCCGCTCCACCATGCGCACCAATTCCGAACATTGTTTTGAGATAGCGTCCTAACTGGCTCATATCCGTCTGTGCAAAAATGGTCCATCCGATTACCACCAAAAACATGCTGTAAATATGTCCAATCCATGCAGGTGCTTTCTTCAGCCACTTCAATAAGAACAACTTTTCAATCATGAGCAATATACCATAATATATGCCCCAAAGGACAAAATTCCAATTTGCTCCATGCCACAATCCGGTCAGCATCCATACAACCATAATATTAAACAGTTGTCGTCCCATGCCCTTGCGATTTCCACCAAGTGGAATGTACACATATTCCCTGAACCATGAACTTAAGGATATATGCCAGCGTCTCCAGAACTCCGTAATGGTCTTTGACATATATGGGAAATTAAAATTTTCAAGGAAGTGGAACCCAAACATTTTTCCCAAACCGATTGCCATATCGGAATAGCCCGAGAAATCGAAATAAATCTGGAAACTGTATGCAATTGCCCCCAACCAAGCAGTCGCCGCAGACATCTGGTGTAACTGTGAAATTGTATCCCACAGACTTCCGATCTGGTTTGCCAGAAGCACTTTCTTTGCCAGACCAATAGTAAATCGAAAGGCTCCTTCGGAGAAATCTGTCAGTGTCACCTTGCGGTCGCTCAATTCTGATGCAACAGTTTTGTACTGTACGATTGGTCCTGCGATCAACTGCGGGAACAGTGTGACATATGTTGCAAATGCAACAATGTTATGCTGCGCCGGCACAACTTTGCGATACACATCAATGGTATAAGACATCGTCTGGAAAGTGTAGAACGAAATACCGATCGGCAGCGCGATATGAAGCAACGTAAGTCCTGCCCCTGTAATGCTGTTGATATTTCCAATGACAAAATCCGCATACTTAAAAAAGCCGAGGATTCCAAGGTTGCCCACTAAATCAATCATCAAGACAACCTTTGCTTTCCCCGGACGGTTCTTGTTCTGAAAATATTCAATTAAGCGTCCGTTGGTATAATCAAATACAGTAGAAAAGAGCATGATCAGCACATATACCGGCTCTCCCCATGCATAAAACAGAAGGCTGGCAATCAAAAGCACCAGATTTCTGACTTTGCCCGGGCATACATAATAAATCAATAATACCAACAGTAAAAATGCGAGTAAAAATACAAAACTACTGAATACCATATTATTTGAACGCCTTTTCTATAATTTCTTTTGCCTTGTCAGAATCTCCACACACGCAGAGAACTACGTATTTCCCTTTCTTCTCAAGGACTGCATTGCTGATACGTTTGGTTTCTTCCGGAATATATTTTTCGAAAGAATCCGATTGATCATCCAGGAAAGACTGTACATTTTCTTCCGTTGTACGTGCAGTCTCCTCATCCGGTGCTGTAAATACAGCGACTTCCTCCGCCGTAGAACCGCTTCCCATATACATAATGGCATCCACACCCTTAGGTACATCAATGGAATAGGAAATATCCTCATCATTGATCTGTTCTAATTGATCGTCATACGTAATATCCGATACCAAAGATTTCGCCAATGCTGCCGCATCAATCTCTTTCTGCGTGCTTCCGCATCCAGCCAGCAGAATCATGCCTGCTGCTAATGTTGCAATAAAACCTGATTTCTTCATGGTCTCATTTCCTTTCTTCTTTTCAACAACGATTCAAAGCTGCTTTTTGCACAGATTCCGGGGAGAATCCGCACATCTGCATCCAATATACCCCCCGCATCTGGCCGTGTAAAGCTTCCCTGTTCAGAATTAAGTAAATCTTAAATTCTGTAACAGTTTCGTTACTTTTCTTTTATTTAGTCGCTGATTCCAGAGTATTTTTCGCTCTGTGCACGAATCAATTCCTCATCATCAAAGTAGTTGATTTTCATGGCGCGCTTTACTTCAGAAAGTGTCTGTGCTGCTGCCTCACGAGCTACATCACTGCCCTTCTTTAAAATCTCATAAACAGCAGGAATATCCTTCTCGAACTCTGCTCTGCGCGCACGGATTGGTGCCAGTTCCTCCTGAATGACATTGTTGAGGAACTTCTTAATCTTGACATCTCCAAGTCCACCTCTCTGATAGTGTTCCTTTAATTCGTCCAGATTATGATATTCCGGCAGATATTCTTCAAAATGTTCCGGCTTGCTGAATGCATCCAGATAAGTAAATACACTGTTGCCCTCGATATGACCCGGATCCGATACCTGAATATGGGTTGGATCTGTGTACATGCTCATGATTTTTTTCTTCACATCTGCCTCGGTATCTGCAAGATAAATACAGTTTCCAAGCGATTTACTCATCTTCTGTTTTCCATCAGTACCCGGAAGACGCATACATGCTTCATTATCCGGAAGAAGCACCTCCGGCTCCACCAATACTTCATCGTAAATGCTGTTGAACTTGCGGACAATCTCTCTTGTCTGCTCGATCATAGGGAGTTGGTCTTCCCCTGCCGGAACAGTCGTTGCCTTAAATGCTGTAATATCTGCAGCCTGACTGATTGGATAGTTAAAAAAGCCAACCGGAATACTCGCCTCAAAATTGCGCATCTTAATCTCCGACTTTACGGTAGGATTACGCTGTAAACGTGATACTGTAACAAGATTGGAGTAGAAAAACGTAAGCTCGGTCAATTCAGATATCTGTGACTGAATAAACAACGTCGATTTTGCCGGGTCAAGTCCTGCGGAAAGATAGTCCAGTGCCACCTCAATAATATTCTGACGCACTTTCTCCGGATTATCGAAATTGTCTGTAAGTGCCTGTGCATCTGCAATCATAATAAAAATTTTATCGAATTCTCCGGAATTCTGTAACTCTACTCTTCTGCGCAGAGAGCCAACGTAATGTCCTACGTGTAATCTTCCTGTAGGGCGATCTCCTGTTAATATAATCTTTGCCATATCTATCCTCCATTATCCACACACCTGGTGTAATATTTCTTATTTATATAGTAATGGGCCTTACCCACATAAACTTTAACAAAAGCGTGTGTCAATGTCAACACGGCAAGCCATTTCTGCACTCTATTTATTAGACGAACAAGTGATTGAAAAAGTTTCAAAAAAATCACCGGGATAATTCCCGGTGATTTTCCTAAAAGTCATAATGAAATTTTACTGAATTGGCACTTCAATGGTATCCCCACCTGCATCATTCGACTGCATAATGAGTGCCTGCACCTGATCCGGATCGATCACCTGCACAAATGAACGCAAGGAATATGCCTTTGTCATCGCGTCATCATCATATCCGGAACCTCCGGCATCTCCAAGGAACGGAAGTTTCTTTCCATCCTTAAGAACAACGCCTTTGAACAATGGTACCTGATTGGTATCCTCCTTGATTTCTATTTTACCATTTACACTGTAATTGATCCGAATAGAAATTGGTGAAAGTTCAATCGTATCAATCGTAAAAGGCGTACCTTCTATACTTTTTCCTACCGTAATATTGCTTGCAGTGCTGACATCCGGAAGCTTGATCTCAAAATCCCAGTTTCCTTCTTTCGCAAGTGTAAAGCTGGTTTTATGAAGCGTTCCGAGATCTTTCAACTTACAATAAATCGTCTTTCCCAGAAGACTGTCCTTCTGATCCGCAACGCCAAGACTTGCAACAAACTCCAGATTTCCGTCTTTGTCCACATAATGCAGGATCATTTTTCCATTCTCATCTTCCTCGATAGGAGTTCCATCCTCGTAGACCGGATATCCGTTTTCATCACAGACAGTTCCATCATAGAATTCACCGTATGCCTGTGTATCTCCCCGCGCTTTTTCGCCTTTCACACCAATATCCCAGTCACCAAAGCCCGGCTCATCGCCCTTTGCAAGGTCATATCCCTTTACCGAAAATGAAATATGTGCAAAATACTTATCCACAATGATAGTCTCCGGTGTAATCGTTATGCTGTTGTCTGTGACTGCAAGCTTGCTGTAATCCGCATCCTCTTTTAAGACTACAGCCGCGCCCTTGTCCGTCAGCTCCTTCTGCTGTGTGTCTGTTGCCTGCAAGGTTCCCTTCATTCCGCGGCTCCACACATGGTGTACAGTAGCTCCAACGGTCACACTTCCGGCAATAATAAGACATGCACACGCTGCGACTGCTGCCGGGTTCTTCCAAAAACCACGTTTCTTTTTCTCTGTCTGATTATTTTTTTGCATAGCACTTCTGCCCTCCGTCTGAATTCTGGCAAAAGCCTCGTCCGCTTTCTGCAATACAATTTCCGGTACTTTGATATCTTCCTGAAAAATATTGAAATTTTTCTTCATCACGCTACTCCTTTCTGTAATAGGCTGCCAATTTTTCCCTGCCCCGCGCAAGCCTTGTCTGAATCGTGCTCGTTGAAACATGCAACAGCCCTGCAATCTCCTTTGTCTTCCAACCATGCCCGTAATAGAGCATCATTGGAATGCGATAGATTTCATCCAGCGCGGTCAACGCTTCTTTCAGTTCCAGGTTGTAAGAATCCTCCGCCGCCGGTGGCTCATATTCCTCCAGCGGAGTGAAATCCTCACGCTTTTTTCTGATGTCATAACAATTGTTGATCAGAATTCTTATCAGCCAGGTTTTAAAATACCGATTCTCTCTGAGCGTCCCGATCCGTTCCCAACAGTCAAGTATCGTCTCCTGAATTGCATCCGCAGTATCCTCGTCATTCATCAGAATAGCAATTGCGACACGATACATATCCTTTGTATACTGCTGCATCAGGGTTGTAAAAGCATCCGGATCCCGGTCTTTTGCCTTTCTTATTAAGTTCATCATTTCTGTTTTCTTCATGGCCATTCTCCTGCGCGCTGAGATCTTGTCAAAGCAAATGGTTTCCTTTTTGCTTTACACTTATTAGACGGACGAACAAATCAAAAAATCCCATCAAATGAAAAAATCTATCCTGCCGCGGCAGAATAGACCTTTTCTTTAACTCAATTAATAAACATAATGCCCATTTTTCAGAGATTGCACACCGCATATAACGGTATATTCTCCATCCATCCCTGATCAATATATTTTAAGGTTGAAAACCTCACCGCTTTGTTTGGATGATACTTATCACAATATGCTTTCAGACTTTGTGACCGAATATTATCCCCTGCTTTGACTTCTATCGGAACAATATCCTTTCCTCTCTGCACAAGGAAGTCCTGCTCAAACGTTGCCTTTTCCGTTCCAAAATAATATGGTGTATATCTTGTATCCGATATTAGTTGTTGCAAAACATATTGTTCTGTAAGTGCACCTTTGAACTCGACAAATATATCATTTCCATCCAATATTGATTCCGCTTCAAGTTCGCTCAATGCCCCTAATAATCCGACATCAAGAAGAAAAAGCTTATACGCATTCATACTTTTATATGCTTTCAATGGCATATTGGGTTCATTTACACGATTCACTTTATACACCAGTCCACAATCCACCAGCCACTGAATCGCAAGCTCATACTCACTGCTGCGCGCACCCTTTTTGATCTGGCCAAAAAAGAATTTTTTATTTTCCTTTGCTAATTGCATTGGCACCGAATTCCAAACCAAACGAATTCTTGGCAAAGTGTGTGTATCTATATGTTTTCCGAAATCCCCTTCATACTGTCGAACAATGTCATTTTGAATCTGCCGAACCTCAGCATAATCCCTGTGCATACGAAACGCATCAACAACAGCCGGCATTCCTCCTGTATAATAATAATTTTTTAACCAAAACAGATATTTGTCCGAAAAATTATCAATCAGCGTATAATCTTTGGTTTCAAGTGCATCCGCAAGTCCCTGTTCCTCCATTGCATACAAGAACTCTCGAAAATTAAGTGGATAAAGATCCAACAGATCCACTTTTCCAACCGGATAGGAAACACCTTCATGAATCGTCACTCCAAGAAGTGAACCAGCTGCAACAACATGATACTGCGGAGCCTCCTCACAAAAATATTTTAATGATTCCAAAACTTTTGGAGAATCTTGTATTTCATCCAATATAATCAACGTATCTCCCGGTGTGATTGTAACACCCGCTTCAATATTTAAATTCATAATGATCCGTTTTACATCAAAATCATTCTGAAATACTTCATCCATTCTCTTATTATTGTAAAATGAAATATATGCCACTTTATCATAATTTGTTCTACCAAATTCCTTCATTAACCAGGTTTTTCCAACCTGTCTTGCCCCCATTATGATCAACGGCTTTCTATTATCTTTATTTTTCCACTGCAAAAGCGCATTTATTGCGGATCTATACATACTTATTCACCTCTTTGATCATAGTATATCACATTTTTTCCGGCCTATTCAACAACTCATCTTACATTTTTTCCGACCTATTTTTGCTATTATTATACATTTTCTCCGACCTAATTTATTTTAGGGATTTTTTCTTCAATTTTTTCGATCAAAGTCAACAAAAAATCTATCCTGCCGCAACAGAATAGACCTTTTCCTTTCTTCGTAATTTTATTTTTTCCATGGACGAACCTTCTTCGTCCAGCCCATCTCATTCCAGTATTTTACATCCGGCGCACACCAGCCGAACTTCGACTGCACCATGCGCATCGCATAGAACCATGCTCTTGTCTTAAGTCCCGGTTTTACATTTCCGTAATGCCTTCTAATCTGCCCTGCGACTTTTTCCACCTGCCGGTCAATTTTAACACGGGTCTTATCGGTAACGCCATTCCAGTTGATTGCACGAACCGCAAAGCCCATCTTATATATTTTCGACACGCCCCAGAAAAACAGGCTGTCGGCCATATCTTTGTTCGTGCTCTTCATTCCCGCGCCCGCTGCGGTTGAAATACATACCGCCTGCTTTGTAAACATCTCTGCTTTTGGTCGGTGCACAAGCCATCGATGTCCCTGATGATCCAAAAAATTCTTCATCGGAGCCGACGCATGATACACATATACCGGACTCGTTAAGATGATAAGATCCGCTGCATCCAGCGCTTTTATAATCGGCTGCTGCGCCTCATAATGCAGACAGCTTTCTGCCCCAACTTCAAAGCACTGACTGCATCCGACACAATAGTCCGAGAAGTCTCGCGGCAGGAAAAATTCCGTGATATTACCGCCGACGCGCTCTGCGAGCATTCTACCGATATGATAGGTTGAGCCTTTGTGATTCTGTCCGTTTATTATTACAATATTCATTTCGTTTTCCTCATTCTTAATCATAAAACAAGAGAAGCCTGTCTGCCCCTCTTATTTTACAACATTCTAAATAAACACAATTGTCAACGCTCCGAAATTCGTCTCTCCGGTCACGATCAGACGATGTGTGCTTGTGCCTTCCATTCGTCCACGCATATTGATGCCACCGAACGCTTTATCCACATTGACATCCACCTTCCATGCACGCGGAACATAAAGACTGACCTCTCCGAAACTGTTGTCAATATGAACGGTTGCGCTTTCTCCCTGAATGATTGCATTGTCGAAATACACACTGGTTGCGCCGAAACTGTTATCGACGGATACGCTGCATAAATTGTCAGTGTTGATGTACTTGATCGACTCACCAAAACTGTTGTCAAAGCGAAGATTCTCTCCGTCGCACTGCTCACTGTTGGAACCGAAACTGTTGCCGTGTGTACTTGCATCCGTCCATTCGTGATGCTTTTTTGGCTTAAAGATCATAGAAAGTCCGATACTGCCGAGAAGTGCTGCGCCAAGTACCGGCCACGGTGTAAACGCTGAAAGTCCGAGCTGTGGCGAAAACAGGATACAGATAAAGGCGATTGGGAAAAGGATCTCCCAGAAATTCACATGACGGATGCCTTCAATTAATACCCAAACGCAAAATACACCAAGAATCACATTAAATACACTGATACCCGGCAAGGACCAGATCTTGCTTGCGATCATATAGACCGCTCCGAGGAGAAATAATAATCCCCATAAAATTTTTCCGCTGTTTCTGCTCATTCTCATTGATGTAACCTCTTTTCTTCTAATTTACTGATTAATGGTTTATAATAATATCTCGATACAAATACCTGTTTATGTGTTCCGGCAAATGTAACCGTGCTTGATGCAGTCAGGTTGCGACTGATGGAATAAATGTGGTTCGTGTTGAGAATCGCTGACTTGGATATCCTCATAAAAAATCCCGGCAACATCTCCTCCAGCTGATACAGCTTATATTTCGTTTCATACATGTCATCCTTTGTATGTACGTGTATGACATCATCTTCTGTCTGAAAAAACAACACATCATCCAGCTGCAGATAATACTCTGTCGTTCCTTTGTAGAAGACATATTTCTGTCCGGCATTGACCACATCACTGACGGACTTCTGAATCTGCGTGACCTCATCCGTCAATCCTCTGCATCGTATGAGGGCTTCATCCTCCTGCAGACTTTCGTCAATTTCGATTTTGATTTTCATGGTAAACTCCTTACTGTCCCTTGGACTATTTAGAGTATATGCACAAGCCACACATCTGTAAATAGCTTTCCGGTAAGTGGTAACGATTTGCTGCTAAGTGGTAAAAATAGTGTTCTATATAGTTTGAATGCAAGTAACAGATTTGGTTTAAACAACAATGGGACGTGATTCAAAGAATCACGCCCCAACATTTGATACAGAGTCTTTCTTTTCTTATTTGATTGTCTGTGCAAGTTCAATCGTTTTATAATCAACGCCACTGGCTTGGATCTGTTCCGGAGTCTCTCCTTTTCGCAGACGCTGAACCACTGTCGCAAGAAGATTTTGTCCTTCTTCCCGACCTTCTGCACGACCTTCTGCACGTATTCCATCAACAAATGTTTTTTCGTTATACTCTGTGATACACACGTCTTTCACCTCCGCTAAAATCTGGATGGATAAAAAAATCCAAAAGCCTTAACTGCATAAAAGCCGGTTGCTCATCCATTCCATTGTACAATACTGTATATCTTGGAGTTGGTAGTTTTATGAGAGTCTTTCCATAAATATTGAGATGATTCTCTGTAATGTACTTATCATACATCTTTCCAAAATACAGCAATCCTCTATCGTGTAGATCTGAATGTCATCCGTGTTCGTATAGGAAGTATTGCATAACGCATTATACAAAGACAATATATTATCTTTGTACTTCCTGTTCACCATACAGTTCTTCCTCGCTTCCCCCACATATGTAGAATTTATTTTTTATATACAGGGAAAGTCAGATCTGTTTGTGGATATAAAATAACCTAGTTACTTTCAACTGCCAATCATAATTTTTGTCAATTGCAAATCCCAAAAAAGAAACTCAGAGTTGACACTCCGAGTTTCCTTATTTCTAAAATGTACTCCATATTTCTTTCCTGAATTGTCATTTCTACTCATCACTCTGGCGAATGCGCTCGACCACACTTCCCGTTTTGCACATCGCATTCAGCGAAATAAGCGGTGCCCCGACACAGATGACCAGAAGCAGAAAAACAACAATACTGATTGGTCCAATCGGAAGGAAAAACGGCACATTCATATAGTTCATGGATTGATACAATCCCCATGTAACCGGCAATCCGACCACCATAGTAACAAAGATCGCGCCGAGCGCGTAGATGCTTCCTTCGCGCATGAGCATACGATTCATCTGCTTTCGCGTCATTCCGATGCTCTCTAAGATGGCAAGCTCCTTCCTGCGGTTTGCAATATTACCGATAATCGTATTGATATAATTCATGACACCGATGACGGCAAGTATCAGCGAGATCCCGATTCCGACACCGGTCATATTTCCCTGCGCCGCTTTCAGTTCCTCCATCGATTCGATTTTGGACACCATCTTCATGCATCTGGCATCCTTCGAATCTGCAACGATTTGTTCTACGCGACTCTGTGTTGCCGTATCATACGCCTTGTTATAATACACGCAGGTTTTATATGTATAGGTATCCAAATGCAACGCTGCAAGCGCATCCTGACTGATAATGATGGTCGGGGGATATCCTGCGATTGGTCCGGTCATCGTGGAATCGTCTGTGACGCCTGCAATCTCAAAGGAAAAAGCATGATTCCCATTTCCAAGTTCTGCTGCATACACCGTCTTTCCTATCAGATCCCGATCCTTAACCGCTAATCCATCCCGATAGATCACGCAGGTTTTGCCTTGCTGAAACGCTTTCGCATCGATTGGCTGCTCCAATGATTCATTTAATATTTCAAAATTTTTATTATCAATACCGACCAGAACGGTTCCAAAATTCTCCGGATGCTCCTGATATTCCTTCTTCTCATCCTCATACGAGATCTCCATCCACATCTCATAAAACTCACGCATCCACTTATCTGCAAACTCCGGCTTCCACGGAATCATCGCCTGTGCCGTCGTGACCGTATGTACCTCCTGCACACCGTCCGTATTGGCAATCTTTTGCAAGAAAACATCGTCCATGACCTCTTTCCACTTCGCACCGTCCTTTGACAAAAGGCGATTGCTGATCTCCATATCATCGTTCCATGCACTCGATACGATCGTGCGCGGTCCCTGACTTCGAAGCAGCGTGATCACGCACACAAACACGGACAGCCCCACCGCAAGCGAGAGAATGCTGATAAGTGTTTTCTTCTTCTCCGCAAACACTTTCCGTGCGCCCATATGTCCTATCACATTTCCCTTCTCACGAGTGAGATGTGTTTTTCCGTGAGGCATTATTTCTGTCGAATAACGATTCGCCTCAATCGGCGAGACTGTGACTGCAATCTTTGCCGGTTTCCGGCTTCCGATATAGATCGTTGCCGCAACAAGAAGCACCGTCAGCACAAAGATTGCCGGATGAAATACTACCTGCACCTTATCCCGGATTCCAAATGCTTTTACAAGCGACGGAATCACGAAAAATGAGATTCCGCATCCACCGGCGATACCAAGAACGATTCCGCCGGCTCCCACAATCAGCATCTGTCGATAGATCAAACGATAAATCTGCCGCCCCGTCATACCAACTGTCTGAAGTAGTCCATAGTAGCGGATATTTCCAGTGACAGACAGATACATGATATTGTAGATCAGCAGATACGCGCACACACAAGTAACAAGGAGCAATGCCAGAAGTCCCAGATAAAGCGGAAGCGAATTTCCAAGTTCTGTCATAAAGAAAATTTTCTGTTTCTTAGAAAGATTCATCGACGTAGTAAACGCATTTTGCTGCGCAGTCGTCATAATTTTCTGTCTGAAATTCATCATAATGCGACCGGAACTGACACTGTCCAGACTCCAGCCGGATGTATCATAGAAGGATTTCGACACATAAAGCATGTTCCTCGGTCCATATCCGTCCCAGATGCCGCATATCGTAAAATCCAGATTGTGCTGTACACTCTGTGTATCCGTCCACTTCACCCGAAACGAATCGCCGATCCCATAATCTCTGATTCCACATTCTTCTAGCGCCTTGGGTGTAACCATCACCTCATTCTTTTTTTCCGGATAATGTCCCTTCACATATTTCTTTGCAGGTGCCTGCATCTTGTTCCAATACGTATCATCCACCCACACCAACGAAGTGTCCGCCATATCATTTTTCTCGGAACCATCGATAAATCCCGCAATCGCAAGCACACCTACATCTGTAATATCCGCATTGCTTTTTAACTTCTCCAGCTGCGCATCCGTAGCACCGTACATGATGGCATCAAACTCCGCTCCGTTCAGCCTGAGATTCTGAATCCTCCACATCTTAAAATACGTTGCCCCGACCGTCAGCACAGAAAAAAGCATAAATGCCGACAACAGAATTGCCAAAAACATCACCAGATATCTTCGACGATTGTGCACCAGCGACGCTTTTGCAAGATTCTTTATGACCACCTGATTGTTGTTACTCAGCATCGTGATCACCCACTTTCCCGCCTAAGTTACCGGATACGATGCGCCCATCCTCGATACGAACGATGCGATCCGCCATCTGTGCAATGTCCTGATCATGTGTGATCAGAATGATTGTCTGCGCATAGCGCTTCGCCACCACCTTGAGCAATCCCATCACTTCATGGCTGGTTACCGAGTCCAGATTTCCGGTCGGCTCATCCGCAAGAATGATCTGCGGCTTTGCCGCCAGCGCCCGGGCGATTGCAACACGCTGCTGTTGCCCGCCGGACAAAGTCCCCGGCAGTGCCTGTTTCTTATCGTTAATCTGCAATAATTGCATAATCTCTTCCACAAAATCGCGATCCACACGCTTGCCATCCAGCCGGATTGGAAGAACGATATTCTCGTACACATTCAGATCCTGCACAAGATTGTAGCTTTGAAAAATAAACCCTACCTTTCTACGTCGAAAGATTGTCAGTTCCTCCCGATTCATTCCGGCAATATTTTTCCCTGCGATACAGACTTCTCCCTCACTCGGTGTATCCAGGCCTCCAAGCATATGAAGAAGTGTGCTTTTTCCACTTCCCGATTTGCCAATAATCGCAACAAATTCCTGCTCTTTTACCCGAAAATTCACACCATCTAATGCCTTTACTGTGTTGGTTCCAAGCTGATAATACTTTCTGAGATTTTGCGTTTCTACCATCCAGTTTTCCACTGTTTTTCCTCCCTGACCCTATGTTTTCCACGTCATCTTTCCGGACGTCTGACTTTAGCATAGCAATCAATTATCACAAACCAATCACAGATCCCATCACAACATTGTGACTTTTACTGATTTTGTAAGTGGAGTCGAAAGCAGGCCCCCTCGCCAGGTGCCGAGACAACATCTATGTACCCTTCCTGCAATTCTATGATTTTTCTTGCAAGATATAGTCCTACGCCGATTCCCTCGATATCATGAACCTCCGGTTCCCGATAAAAGCGTTGAAAAATCTGTGCCTGCCGATCCAAAGGAATGCCCTTTCCGGTGTCTGAAATCTCAATAACCGTAAAAATTTCCATATGTTTTACCTGTATACGCACTGTGCCTCCTGCCGGCGTATATTTCACTGCATTATCCAGAATATTTCCCACCGCTTCCGTTGTCCATTTTCTATCATGCAAAACACACAATGCAGATGGTCCATCCACAAACAGCGAAATCTCTTTCTGAGCTGCTGCGGTAACAATGCCCGTTACCGCCAGCCTTACAGTATCCATGATGTCGTGTCTTTGCTTTTTGATCTGAATCACGCCGGTTTCCATCCTGGATAATTTGATCATACTTTCCATCAGAAACTGCAGCCGCCTTGTCTGATTTTCCATGCCTGTCAGCGCCTGCTTTCCATCATTGCTGCAAACCTCTTCTCTTAACATATCCAGATAAATATTCTGGTTTGCAATCGGGATACGGCTTTGATGGGATATATCCGAAATTAGCTCCTGTAAAGTTTCTTTTTCCTGCTGATTCTTTTTCTCCCGCAAAGCGAAGATATGCTCCACCCGATACAATTTTTCCTGCAGCTTTGCAAACAAAGTGTCCTGCATTTTTTCCGGTTCAACGGTATCTCCCACAATCACCTGATCCAAACATTCCTCCATCTGCGCTGCAAATTCCTTTATATTCCGGCGCAGCATACAATATTTTACAACAAAAAATACGGCGACTGCTGCCATCGCCCCAACTACGAACCATTTCCAATCCATTGATATCCCATTCCGTATACATTCACAATATATTTATGCGTGTCATCCTCAATCTTGTTACGCAACCGGCCAATATTCACCGCCAGCGCATGCCGGTCCACAATCTGATTTCCACAATCCCACAATGTATCCAGCAACATATCATAAGTCAGAAGCTGCTGCTCGTTTGCCCGTATAAACGCCGAAAGGATACGAAATTCTGTTGGTGTCACCGCACAAAGCCGCTGCTTCACCATCACTTTGCCCTGTGACAGTGAAACCCACAAATGGCCATCGGAGAAATTCTCCGGCTTATCCCCATTCCGAAGAATGACTGCAATCTTTTTCAACAGAATTTTTGTAGAAAAAGGCTTTGTGACATAATCCACCGCACCAAGCTCATATCCCAGCAGGGCATCTTCTTCCAGATCCCTTGCCGTAAGAAAAAGAACCGGTATATGTAGATTTTCCCGATTCATCCACTGCAATACCGAAAATCCTTCTCCATCCGGAAGATTCACATCCAGCAAAACCAGTCGAAAAGTTTCCTTTCGCAACAACGTCTGCGCTTTCGCTATGCAATACGCCGCTTTTGTATCATATGCTTCTTTCTGCAGCTGCCAGCATATTCCGTGATTTAATTCCCAATCGTCTTCTACAACTAATATCTGCTCCATGTTCCGACCTTCCATGCGTTTGCTTTTCTTTGTAACTGCAACCATTTTACCATAAAATATGCCTTACAAATATCACAATCCTGTGATTTTGTAAGGCACAATCCATTTTTAAAGAGAAACCGGATCCCATCCGTAATCTTTATAATATTTAAAATCCAATCCGTGATCATCTACATACATCTTTACCAGTTCCTTACGAATTTTCTCATAGTTCTTTCCCTCCTCCGTAAATTTGGAAACAGATACCGGATAGCCGTTGCAAAAAGCCTCTATATCCTTCTGATACTCCGCGCCATCACCGGCCTCAAGATGCTCCTGTACGGTATAACCACCTTTTTTATCGGGTTTTAATTTTAATCTCGACGGCTGTTCACCACCGCCCTCACAGTCTAGTGTATTTCCATTTGGATTATAGGTAAAGCTCCAAAGATTTGCAAATACAACAACACTGTCATCCTCTTCCACTGTCTTATAGACCACCGGAGCCGGAATATATACTTCACCAGAATATCCATAATCCTGACTGCACATATAATCACAAAGTGTTTTCATAATTTTGTCGTTTCCTGTATATGCAAATGCTGGAAGTTTCTGCGTTTCCCTGGTATCTTCGGTTTGATGCAAAGCCAGCGTTTCGGTTTTCCCATCTGTCCTGTCTTTCAATGAACAGGTATACAGCTGGTAAGTTCCATCCGCCAGTGTAAGCATACAGCTCAGCTGCTTATCTCCGTTTTGATCTGTCCAGACCAGACTTTCCTCACTATACTTTAATTTCTCGCTTCCATTCCATTCTCCCTGTGCCAACGGAATGCTGTCAAAAGTATCCTTTCTGTTTGCCGCAAACTTTTTCCATTTCTTCTGTATGGTCTCAATTTCTGTTGCATCATCCACCATAGACAATGCATTCTCCTGCCCCGCATTCGTAAGATCATAACGATATACCTGTGAAGTCTTTGTTTCATCTTTATATTCATTATACATATAAAGCATATCATCTTCCATCATAATATGTGTCATTACGGTATCTGCATTAAAATAATTACAATCCAAAGCCTGAAGATCCAATGCTGCCAGAAGTTTCTCCTGATTCCGCCCGTAGATCATGAGTCCTCTTTCATTTGCGAAAATAACATATGCATCTGAACATCCAACCAGAGGAGGTGCATATACTTCTGTAAAAGAACTCTTTTTCAATCCTTCTGATGCTACTTTTTTCTGTTGTTCCGGCTGTGAAACAAACGAACGAAGAGATGAAAACAGTGCCCCATCGGTTGCTGCATTTACACCAATTCCGGTTCCGACACTCAGAACCAATATACACATTCCCACTGCTGTAAAGCGAAATACCGGAAACTTTTTTGGTTCTTTTTTCGTTTTACTTTGTAGTATTGCCGTCCACATTTGATGTGTCTGCTGTTGAGACGGCTCTATCTGATCCAACGTATGTGTAATTTTCTCTTCCCAATTGCGCTTCATATCAGCATTCTCCTTTCGATTCCAACAAAGATTTCATCTGCTTTCTTCCTGTTGCAAGTTGCGTCTGCAGGGTACTTTCCCTGCGCCTGAGAATCACGGAAAGCTCTCTCACCGAATATCCTTCATAATAATACAGATACAGTACCATACGATATTTTTCTGCAAGGCTCTGCAGTGCCTCCCAGATTTCACTGTCCATCTGTGTTTCCAATGTTACCTGTGGTTCCGGTGCATTCTCTAAATCAGCCCTCTTTCTGCGATAGAAACTTTTGTGTATATCTTTGCACTGATTTCGCGTTGTTGTAAGAATCCATGCAATCTCATGATCCGCATCCCGAAAATCAGGCTTTTTCTCCCATGCTTTCAGGAAAACCGTCTGCGTTACATCCTCCGCATCTGATATGTTTCCCATCAATACCATAGCCAGCCGGTACACTCTCTTTACCTGACGATCATAAAATTCCCGAAATTCCGTTATTGATGTCCATTGTTTCGTGCCCATGTTTCCTCCTGTGCTGCATCCTTTTCCATGTCTCTATTCTATACACGATTGAGAATACAAAAATATCCTACCATATTTTAAACTTTGTTTAGAATATGTTTCCACATTTTAGAAATTCTTTCGTACACTGTCACAACCTGTTCACAATCCATTGGTATGATAAAACCATCAAAAGGAGCTATTGTATTTTAACCGATGGGGGTTGGGGTGCTGTTAGTTCCGACAAAAAATAATTCGCCAAAAGCGATTCACATAAGAAACCGTCAGCGTGATCCCTCCCCACTCTGACGGTTCTTTTTTGTAGAAGCCTTTCCAGACAATTGACAAATTTAGCGCAATGAGCTAATATGCAGTTAGCTATAACAAACTTAATAAATGCATAATGGAGGATACATATGGAATTTCAGACCTTATTAGAAAGCAGAAGAAGTGTGCGCTCCTATGACGCAAGCAAAACCGTCACCAGAGAACAGATCAAAGAGATCGTAGAAGCCGGTATTTTAGCACCATCCTGGAAGAATTCCCAGACTGCACGTTATTACTGTGTCATCGATGAAGCTGCTAAAGAAAAATTTGCGAAGGAATGCCTTCCTGAATTTAACATAAACAGCTCCAAGGGTGCAGGCGCATATGTAATTACAACATTTGTAGCGAACCGTTCCGGATTTGACCGTGAAGGCAATCCTGATAATGAGTGTGGCAATGGCTGGGGTTATTACGACCTCGGACTTCACAATGAAAATGTGATTTTGAAAGCCAAAGAACTTGGACTTGATACATTGGTAATGGGTATTCGTGACGGAGAGAAAATCCGCGAAATGCTCGATATCCCAGAGACAGAAATTATTGTCGCTGTTATCGCAGTCGGTTACGGTGCTGACGCACCTGCAAAGCCAAAGCGTAAACAGGCCGATGATATTTTAAAATTTTACTAATTATACTCTCTTATAATAAAAGTAAAAAGAAGCAGGAGATGTTCTATGAGCACTCCTGCTTCTTATCTGTTACGCCTCTACTGCATCTTTATTCTTGCGTGTATACAAAAATATAATTCCGCAAGTCAGCACGATAGTACAAATCAAACTTCCTTCCATACCAAAATCGCCACCATTCCACAAGCTTTTTCCCGCGATTGCCTGTGTGGTGAAAAGCGTATTTCCAACCGGTGTTCCACTGACTTTAATGCCATAGAAATTTCCCTGCACCAGATTCCAGATGGAATGAAATGCTCCGATTCCCCAAATACTTCCTCTTCGAATGAAATAAATGGAAGCGAAGATTCCAAACAACGTAATATTAATAAATGCCAGTACGGAGATTCCACTATTGAGCAAATGCAGCGACGCAAACAACAGTGAATTGGCAAGAACTGCTGCATATACCGGGTATCTTCTTGCATAAGACCCTAAAAAATAGCCACGGCAAAGCACCTCTTCTGTCATTCCCTGCACCATATAGCCAAGAAGATATGCCACAAAAATACCAATGGAAAATTCCGGTGAAATTCCTTCAATTTTTAATCCGCCAAATAACACACCCAGAAGAACACACACTGAGAAAAATGCAAAACCGAGAAGCATGCCAAGACCGTACTCTTTTAACATCCCTTTTTTTATAAAACCAAGTGTGCGCAATTTACGTTTCTGAATAAAACGGCAAAACAGAAATACAATAAGCATCATCACAATATCAGAAAGCAACATACCTATCATATACCCGTCTGATTCCATCAGACGCTGGGTTACTTCCATACTCACTTCCGTTAGTTTTGCAACATCTCCACTTGCAACTGCCGCCATATATGCTTTGTCAGAAAACAGCATAACCAACTGCATCGGCACTGTGGCAAATCCCTGCGCAATACTCGCTACAAGAAATACCGCTACAAATACAAGCAACTCCAGAATCCAGAGCAATCCCTTCTTTGTCTGCGCTGTCTCCTGCATCGGCACTGAGCGCTCAAATAAATCTTTCATTCGAAACCTCCTCTTAAACATTACATTCGTTATCGTACATTTACCTATTATATACTATTTCTCCCAATTTTTACCTTAAGGTTACCTTAATGAATCTTAATTTTTCACCATGTGTTGGAATGATTAGTCACAAAGTACTATTGTAAAAATAGACGTGTAATGTTACCATTAAATAAATTTTCATATACTAAATATTCAAAAGGAAGTTAATTAAATGAGCCCCTTACAGATAACCCTTGGAATATGTGACGATGAATCTCATGTACATAAATTTATCTCTCAGTTTGTTGAGTTATATGAGCAAAAATATGCATGTACAATCCAGTTGGTGCACTTTTACTCTGCCCAGGAACTATTAAATTCACAAATCAATTTAAACATTCTTCTATTAGATATTGATATGCCTGAAGTCGATGGAATCGAGGCAGCCTCTCAATTACGCCATAACCAAAAACATTATACTATTATAATGCTTTCGGCTAAGCGAGAACGCTTTAAAGACGCTTTTAAAATCGGAGCTTATCGTTTTGTAACAAAGCCCATTGATATCTTGGAATTAGAAGAAGCAATTAATGATGCTGAAAAAACTTTATTAGGCTATTCGTCAATAACTCTAAAATTTGATAATGTTCCTTGCAAAATTTCACAATACAAAATTGATTATCTTGAGGCCTGTGGCGACTATGTAAAAATTATTATTGGCGAAAATATCTATGAAAGTAATAATTCTTTAAAAAGCTGGAAAGCCATCCTTGATGAACGTTTATTTATTGACTGTCATAAAAGCTACATTGTTAATATGAAAAGTATTGTAACTATTGATAAAGATATCCTTTTAAAAAATGGAACACGCATTCCAATTTCGCGAAGGAAAAAAAACGATGTTTTACAAGCTTATATAAAATTTGATACACATTATAATAGGATATAAAATAATGAATAAATTACTAAATTTTGCTATTTTACTTTTTGTTGTTCTAGAATATTTTTCTTTTTTTTACACTATTCTTCACCAAACTCTTGTACCTTCTTTAAAAAAACAGATAAAACTGATTGGATTGCTTTTCATAATATTATTAATCTTCAGTTCTTTTAACTTTCAACGGACCACCCTTTACTATATTGGGCTTGCATTTTCAATTTTCCTTATAAATATACTTTTTGAAAGTTCCGTTAAAGACATTTTAAAACTATATATAGTATCTTTCCCAACATTATCCATATTTGAATCTGTTGTCATATACATTATTCAATCAATTTCAGATATGGGAGAAAAGGGAAACGCCCTTCCATGTTTAATAATTATTATAATAATCTTATGGTTATACTACCTTTTAATTGGGAAAAATTTGAATAAAGATGCTTTTCAAATAACAGAACATGTTTGGCTTATTGTCGCAAGTGTCATGATTATATTATGCTTACTTATTACATATTTTACTTTTCTCCTGACAGAAATAATCGTTCCTAAAGGCAAGCTCATTGGAATAGTTTTAATTACATCAGGCAGTTTAACTATTTTTATTTTAAATTACATATTAATTTATTATTTCAATACAAAACAAAATTTTCAATCGCAAGTTTCCTTTTTGGAGCAATATAATGAACAACAAAAACAGTATTTTGAAGATTTATTGACAAAAGAAAAAAATACCCGTCAATTTCGTCATGATATTACTGCGCATTTACTTCAAATACAAAATATGTCACAAAAGGGACTTTGTGAAGAGGAATCTCAATATATAAAAGAACTACTAGACGAAATTTCCCTTATTAATCAAAAAGGCTATTCTGTAGGAAATGATATTATTGATACTATATTAACAAACTATTTAACACCAATTTCCTCAACCTGCACAATAAAAGTAACCGGTTATATGGATCAAGAATTAAATATTTCACGAAAAGATCTGTGTGTTATAGTTTCTAACCTTGTTAAAAATGCCGTTGAGGCTATCAACAACAACACCTGTACAACAAATAAATTGATTTTCGAGGTTAATCAAGGAAAACAATTTTTGGAAATCAAAGTTATTAATTCAATGAATATTAAAAATGTTTCCATTCAAAATGGTCACATAATTACTACCAAAGAAAACAAACATCTTCATGGCCTAGGAATTCAGAATATTGAAGAAACTGCTAAAAAATACCACGGTAGATATTACTATCAAATAAAGGATGGGTACTATAGTGCCACCGTACAATTACATATTAAACCGTTTGTCGATTAATCTGACCGTTTGTCGAAATCCTATTGAAAATGTCAAATACAAAAGCTAGTCTAATAAAGGACTATTTTTAGAGAGGTGTTTTATGACAATTTCAAATTTATGGAAATGGTTATGGAAAAACTAATTTTTAATGAAGCAGAAAGGATTTTAGACAAATGAAACAAAAACTCAAAAAATTATTTTTTATTTTTACATTTGGATTATTCATTACATGTGGCAATAATGTTGTCAATGCTAAGAACAATGCTACTATCTCCCCTCTTCCTCAGTGGAACGGTCAAAATGCTGCTACCTATGCAAAAAATTATGCCAAGGATTATAATCCATATTACCATGCATTCTCCAGCGATTGCACAAATTTTGCATCACAGTGTGTTTTAGAAGGAAAGTGCTTGATGGATGGAGATAGCAAAAATTCTCCCAAGAAAAAGGGAAATATAGTTAATACCTCCTCCAAATGGTATTACCTATCCGGTGGTGACCAAAATAATTATGTATGCACTACATCCTGGTGTAGATGTTCTGGTAAAAATGCCTTTGCAAATTATTGGGATAAATACAATATAGGCTGTTATAAGAAATTAGATAATGTACGGAAGAATGTTTCAATAGGTGATGTCATTCAAATAACTTTAAAGGATGGCACATTAAAACATTCGATTATCGTTACAAAAATCGACAAAAAAGATATTTATTGTGCTTCGCACACAGCTGATTATCCTCAAAAAGCATTGGCCAAAATAAATAAAAATGCCAAAAAATCTTGGGGAAATGTTAAATACACCATTTTTCATTTTGAATAAAAATTACAGGAGTATATATCAATGCACAAATTAACAATTAAAAAGAAACGAATCATCCTGGGATGCACCATCACCATTGTACTCATCGCAGCCATCATTTTTTACATGATAACTGCACTAAAAGTTAAAATGGACAGCAGTACGATTGAACAGTATTCCACACTTCAAATGACACCTGAAATTGTACAAAACTTTGATGGTCCCCAAATCGTAGACACTTCCGATTACTATGACAATTATTATGATATAAAAGATCTCAACAATGGTAACTATGGAAATGTATTTGAATTTGTATATCACTTTGAACTAAAACGATATCTGAAAATAAATGATTATATCGTAGAAGCAACCATTGATGATTCCGCCTTGTCAGATGATGAAAAAATCTTCTTTTTAGAATCAACCGGAGGTATCCATGGGCAGCAGGTTTTTGCATGTGATGGAAACGGTAACACAGCTTCTATGTTTTTATCATTAACCGGCTGTACCTATGGTAAAAGTAATGATGAAATTACAAATATAGCCCAAAAAATGAAAATTACCTTGTGGATTGAAAATAAAAACGGAAAGGTCCATAAAAAGAACATACGGTTATCGAACTTATCTCCTAATGCTACAGAAGCAGATACAGATGAAATCGCATTTATGAAAGATACTCTTAATATAAAAGAATAAAGGTGTGTTATGTTTCAATTAGAAAATGTTAATAAAATTTACAAAAATAAGGAGACCGAATTTAAAGCTTTAGACAATATTTCATTGGAAATAGCAGATCAGGAAATTCTTTCAATTATCGGCACTTCCGGCTCCGGGAAGACAACCTTGCTCAATATAATGAGCACGGTTGCTCCCCTTTCGAGCGGGCGTATAAATTACAACGGTATGATGTTAGATACTCTAACACAGTCTGAATCTGCTGATTTACGCTTGCATAAATTTGGTTTTGTATTTCAAAAATATTACTTACTTCCAACTTTAAATATTTATGACAATATCTGTCTTCCACTTATCTTAGCAGACAAATCCCCAAAGCCTGACTACATAAATGAATTATGTGAAGTTCTTGAACTCACCGATCAATTAAAAAAGATGCCAACCCAATTATCTGGAGGCCAGCAACAAAGAGCAGCTATTGCAAGAGCACTCATTATGCGACCAGAAGTTATTTTTGCAGATGAGCCTACCGGAAATCTGGATAGCCATAACAGCCAAAAAGTTATGCACCTTCTTTTAGAATGCGCTAAAAGATATCAACAAACCGTCATCTATGTGACCCATGATACCCACCTGGCGGCATTGGCAGATCGTCAAATTCAAATAAAGGATGGACGAATTGTATGAAAAAGAAATTTAAAAAACAAATATTCTATAGTTTTCTTTATGAGCGCAAATATATTGTCTGGGTATTTTTAACCTGCTTTCTGTCAGCTCTTCTATTTTTCGGATATTGCGTAATGCACGAATCCAACCAGAAAAGTATTCTCAATGATATGATAGCCACTTATGGTTCCTATTCATACAATATCTCCGGTATTGAAAATTCCGACTTACATTTTGTTACCAATGATACCAATACAAAATCGTATACAATCTCTCAGGAACAAAATGTAACATTTGACGATAAAACATTTCACTATATTATCGCATCCAAAAATTTTTTTGAATATGCCAACTATCGTATTGTAGATGGAAAATATCCAACAAATGAAAACGAAATTCTAGCACCTAAATGGTATCTGTTTCAACTTGGTCTTCATCCAGACAATATGATTGGAAGTAAAATCACCTTGAAAAATCCCGATACAAATGAACTGGAAACAAAAATTGTATCGGGACTGGTTGTCAATTATAAATCCAGCATTACTGCTGATAATAACAATGCTTTTTTCATTTTTTCAGACAATTATGTAAAGTATAAAAATACAACAAACCATATATATGTCGTTGCTAATAACTTAAAAAATCTGGATTCCTACGTATATCATCTGGCAACTGCCTCCAACAAACTGGATAAAAATGTGTATGATTATGAACTAAATGAAGTTTTGCTTGAAACACTTGGATATACCCAGGCCGGTCGTTTGGAACATCGCAAAAACTTTGGCATTTACTTGTGTATTATGGCTTTAATCATCGCTTTCATAAGTATCATTCTTGTAAATACTCTGACCGTATGCCTGTTAAAATGGAAACCTTCCCTGCAGGTGTATAAAATTATTGGCGCTAACATGATGAATATAAAACTTCATATTATTGTTCTGTTTTTAATCACTATTATTGCCGGAATTCTTTTTGGCTATTTTCTAGGAACAATATTTTTCTACTTTGCTGTGACACACATATTTCATATGAAATTCGAATTATCCATTATCTGGCTGTTTGCAGAAAGTATATGTGAAATACTTATTTTACTTATGCTACTGACCTATAAATTGAATTCCTATGAAAGCAGTTCCTCGGAACAAATACTAACCGGCTATTCAACGGATCATCAGGGAACCATGCACACTTTATTTGGTAAAAAATTATTTGGAATGACCAAACTATCCTTTCGAAACTTTAAACTATATGGAAGAAAAAAGCTTATCAATATTTTATCGATTTCACTTTGTATTCTGCTTTTATTAGCAATAAGTATACAGTTTAAAGAACAAACAAAAACAACGGACAACAACAATTCCTATAAGTATCTGGTCAAATTTGAAGATTACTACAATGTCTGTCTGAAAGCATCTCCCGATGAAGTAGACAGTCTTAGAAAAATCAGTAATAAAGTCCGTGATCTTTGCGTTAAAAATAAAATTACGCAGTATTACTGTAATGGAACAACTCTCGATTGGAAGCTTCCCAAAAGCAAGCTTGGAGAGGATTACAAAAAAGATTTGGAAACGACAGCTTCTGGCATCACTTTGCTGCATAATTCCCAAAAGGATATCGATATTGATTTGGTTCTAATGGGATATTCTCAGCCTATGATTGCAGAACTTATGCAATCTTCAGATTCAAATCATACCATTCTGGAGAATGGAAATGGTATTTTTCTCTCCCGCAAAACCAATCTCGACGGAAACGGCGGACAAAGTATTCTCTCGATGATTGGACAAAACTATAAGATATCCACACTTCAAATGGATTCTTCCAAACAGGATTGGGAAGACCTGTCGATAAATATTACGGACGAAACCGACCATCTGTTAGTGTATCCTTCCGATACCTCAAACAGTCTGTGTCTAATTATCGATATTGATCAGTACAATCACTATTTTAACAATGACTTTGTTTCTTCTTTCTATTTGAAAGATATCGATCCTGCGGTCATGGATGAAATGCAAGCGATTTTAAGTGACAATACCTATGTACAATTCATTAATCTGGATGATCAGACAACACTCTTACAGCAAGGGAAACTGCGCCGTTTAATTCTTATGATTGTAATTTTATGCAGTTGCTGTCTCTTTTCATTAATGAATATACAAATACAAAATATTTTTGAATTTGATTATCGAAAACAGGAATTATATCTGCTGAAACTAATCGGAATATCAAAACCAAAACATTTTATCCTAATCGCACTTGAATCATCCTATACTTACTTCATAGGCCTGTTTGCAGGATTAGGTCTTTCTAAAATACTAAAGGTTTTTTTATACCATATGGGAATTTTAAAAGATAGCCAGCTTGGCTGGATATTTGTACTTACCAGCAGTATTACAATCCTCATTTTTATGCTTTGCTCTATTCTTCTTACCTGTCGTAAATATGGGAAATACACAAATGAAGCTGTTACACTAAGCAATTAGTACAACAGCTTCATTTTTTCATGATATGATTATCTTAAATTTGTATAATCCAAAAAGAAACACATGCAACTGACTCTTTCGGTTCCGTCATTCCGGTATATATGCGGCTGATCCGTCTCGAACTTGTACACCTGTTCCTTATGAACCTCCTGTACATGATCGTGACACTCTACCGTCAATATTCCTTCAATAACTGTGAGATATTCCCGCGTTTTCTCCCCATGGCTTCCGCTTGTATATACACCGCCGGGCTCCACATCGATGCGATATACTTCCACCGACTGTGAATCCTCATAAGGAAAACACGTCCATACTTTGTACTGGCCTTCCAGTTCCTTCGTTGGGATCATCGCATCCGGTGCTACGAGACAAAAATCCATGCGGGGCGGATCGATCAGTTTCTGAAACTCAATGCGCAGTCCACTGGTAATCTTTCCCAACACACCGAGCGAAGGATTGGCCGTGCCTTTTTCGATCTGTGCCAGCATACTCTTGCTTACGCCGGTCTGCTCAGCCACCTGATCAAGACTCATTCCTTTTGACTGGCGAATCCGTTTTAAATTTTCCGATACATTATGTGATAAATAATCCATCGTCATTTCTCCACATTTCCTTTTCTTCTTATTCTACTATAAGATCATTCGCAGGTCAAAAGACGTTCTTTCTATAAAGCTTTTTTGTATAACATCTCAATATCACATTGACGTGAGGACCGTGGATTTACCGCAATGTTTCCGCTCTTCATCGCATCCACTGCCATCGCCTCAATCTTGCTTTCAATCTCTTCCCGTGTAACTTCACCTGTTTTACTTGCCTGATTGATTGCTATGGTCAAATTCTCCGGAATGCCAATATCTGCACAAAGACTGTGGATCGCACCCACCAGCATCATCGGTTCAAAATCGTCTGTATATGCCGGAACCGGACTGATATCATTATAAATGGTCAGGTATCTTCCGTGATCTGCCAGCGCATTGTACTCTGCTACCACTGGAAGAAGAACCGCATTGGCCACGCCGTGTGGCACATCGAAAAATGCGCTCACCGGATGACTCATGGCATGGACATTGCCAAGTCTTGCAAATGAGAATGCAATTCCTGCAAAAAGCGAACCAACCATCATCGCCTCAGCAGCTTCCATGTCCCCGCGATTTGCCACAAAACGGCGAATGTTCTTTCCAATCAGCGCCATCGCTTTTTCTGCCATAGCATCCGAAAACGGAGAGGCCGCTGTGGAAATATAAGCTTCCTCTGCATGAATAAAAGCATCAATGCCACAGGCTGCCGCCACACTTGCCGGTGCTGTCGTAATCAGTTCCGCATCGAGAATTGCATATGCCGGAAGCAACTCATAACTGAATACCGTAAGCTTGTAGTCTCTGCTGTGATCCGTAATTACCGAAAATGCGGTGACCTCGGAACCTGTTCCAGCGGTCGTTGGAATCGCGATCAGAGGAATGATTGGTCCCGGCACCTTATGCGCACCTTCATATTCGGTGATGCTTCCGCCGTACTTTGCAACCACACCGACTGCTTTTGCAACATCCATCGGGGATCCGCCGCCAAATGCGACAATAAAATCAGCGCCCGATTCCTTAAATTTCTCCGTTGCCTTCTCAACCGTTGCAACCGAAGGGTTTGCTTCAATCTCTGTAAACGCATCGGTTTTTATATCCACCGTCTTTAAATAATCGGCTGCTTTTTCTACCAGTCCCATCTTTGCCAGATGTGGACCGGAAATAATAAACGCATGGGAACCGCCAAGTTTTTTTGCGATCTCCGGCAACTTTGCCAGACTTCCTTTTCCCACTGTAATATCCTGTGGAACCGAAAAATTAAATGTATTCATATCTGTAATCCGTCCTTTCTTCGAATAACCCTTTTTTAACTTGCTTTTCTTGCAAGTACACGATCGATGGCTGCATCAATGACTTTATCGAGTTCAACATCGTCAGCCTCCGGCATCAGCGTTGCAGCATCCTCGTCAGAAATCAGTTCAACAAGAATACCAAAGGATTCTTTGTATTTCTTCTTACAAATAGCATAGAATACGACACCAAGTGCACACCAGCCAAGTACGATGATCCACTCCTGAAGAATCAGGTTTCCACCACTTCCCGGAATGCAGTACATCGCTACCATAAATCCGGACATGATCACTGCCATTGTTCCGAAAAACTTATATGCAGGCACCTTGTATGGTCTTGGCATATCCGGTTCTTTTTTCCTCAAAATCATAAAGGAAAGTGCAACCATGCAGTATGCGAAACAGCATCCGAAGTTACCGGCATCACTGATCCATACGAGCATCTTTCGTCCTGCAAACGGTGCGAGCATGGTCAACGCACCGATGAGAATCAGGGAATTGACCGGGGTCTTGTGCTTTGGATGTAACTTTGCAAAGAACTTCGGAATCATATAAGACTCAGCCATGGAATACATCGCACGGGAACCACCGAGCAGGAAAGAGTTCCATGAAGTAACAATTCCGCACATACCACCTACAATGATAACTTTTGCCATGACTTTTGTGTGAAAAGCCGCCGCCATCGCATCTGCGGTAACCAGTCCGGTTGTCTGCTGTGATGCAACAATTGCACCTGAATTCATAACAAGACCAACAGCTACAATGACAAGTGCATAAAAGATAACAGCCAATACAACAGATAAAATTAAAATTTTACCAATTTTCTTTGCCGGAACGTTAATCTCCTCTGCTGCCTGTGGAATAACGTCAAATCCGATAAAATAGAATGGTGACAGTGCTGCAACACCGATAATTGCCTTAATGTTCACACCGGCAGAAGCCCCTGCAAACATCTGTCCGTTCAGGTTATCCACAGAACCATTGATGACAGAAGCCACAATTAACAGGATTCCGGCTCCACCAATGATACAGGTCAGAACGGTCTGTAAAATTGCAGCGGTTTTTGCTCCGATAATATTGATCAACATAATCAAAAATGCCACAACAATTGCCACGATTAACCAGGATGCATAAATATCAAATCCGGCTACCGTATACAGATAACCCTTCAAAAATCCCGGCCATAAATAAGTGATAATCGTAGGAAAAGCGCAAGCCTCAAAGCAGGCAACGCTGACATAACCAAGTACGATCATCCATGTACAAATGAAAGAACCGGTTGCTCCCATTGCACGATAACTGAACACGTGCTCGCCACCACACTGTGGCATTGCTGCTGTCAGCTCTGCGTAAGTCATACCTACGAAGAAAATCATGATACCACCGATGACAAATCCAAGTGCGGCACCAAGTACACCACCTTTTTCAATCCAGCCTCCGGTCGAAACGACCCAGCCCCATCCAATCATAGCGCCGAATGCAATTACAAGGATGTCCCAGGCATTCAGTACTTTGTTAAATTCTGATTTTTTCTGCTCCATATCCTGTTACCTCCTATTCGTGAAATACTTTCTTTGCTACGCTTTCAATCAATTCCGCTGTGCCATCCACACCCAGAAGGCTGCTGTCTATGAGCATGTCCCTGTTGTGACGATCGCCTCGGTTGCTTCCGGTCAGCGCCATATGACGTTTGTGATATCGCTTGTCTTTTTCCATAATGAAAAGCTTTGCATCATCTTCTGACAGATTGTGACTTTCCATTACATTTTTAATTCTCACCTCATCCGGTGAATAAATGAAAATACGTAAAATTGGTTTATGTTCCTTTAAAATATAATCAGCTGAACGACCGATGATCACACAGGATTCCCGGTCAGATAATTTTCGAATGATTGTTTTCTGGACGTGAATTGCACGCTCTGTCAAATCCGCATATTTGGAAAAAGATCCACGGACATCACCTTCTGCACCTTTTCCGGCAATGGTAACACCTTCCTCAACTTTTTCCATAATGTCTTTCGGTATTCCTACTTCTTTAATAATCTCGTCTACCGTTTCGCGATCATAAAACTTGATTCCCAGATCTTCTGCAACTTTTTTACCGATCTGGTTTCCTTTTGCGCCATATTCGCATCCTATTGTAATAACAAGATGTGCCATCGTTTACCCCTCTCTTCTACACAAAACAAGGGCGCACGAAACAACTTCGTGACGCCCTTGTCCTGATTTCTTATGTGTGTGTATACAAATTAACGTATGATCGATTTTATGAAAGTGATTTTACTGTCTCATCAAGGATTTCGAATGCCTTATCACATTCCTCCTCGCTGACGATAAGTGGTGGAACCATACGAATGATATGTGCACCGATGGCTGTGATCAGCATCTTTCTGTCAAATGCACCATGTTTCACATCTACACCTGAGATTGTGTCATCAAACTCAACACCTACGAGAAGTCCCTGATGTCTTACTTCTTTTACATGAGGAAGTTTCTCAAGCTTTGCTGCAAAGTAATCGCCGACTTTCTTTGCATTTCCTGCCAGATCTCTGTCAAGCAGTTCTCCAACTTCTGCTAATGCTGCTGCACAGCAAACCGGATGTCCACCAAATGTTGTTCCATGAGAACCAGGTGTAAATGCTTTTGCAACTTCCTCGGTTGCACAGATCGCACCGATTGGCATTCCACCGCCAAGTCCCTTTGCCATAGAAACGATATCCGGCTTGATGCCGTAGTTCATGTAGCTCATTACAGCTCCTGTTCTGCACCATCCTGTCTGAACCTCGTCAATCAGAAGGAGCATTCCCTTTTCGTCACAGAACTCGCGGAGGCCTTTCATAAACTCTGGTGTTGCAGGATGTACACCACCTTCGCCCTGTACCGGCTCAATCATGATAGCGATTGTGTTCTCTGTACATGCATCTTTGAATGCCTTCAGGTCATTGTAAGGAGCATAAGAGAAACCGTATGTCATAGGTCCGAATCCAACCTGACATCCATTTCCCGGCTGACCGGTTGCTGACATGGCACCGAATGTTCTTCCGTGGAAACCATCTTTTGCTGTTACGATGTGATATCTGTTTGGACCATATTTTTCAATACCATATTTACGGGCCATCTTGATCATAGCCTCGTTTGCTTCGGTACCGGAGTTCTGGTAGAAGATCTTGTCCATTCCGATTGTCTTACAAACTTTCTCAGCAAGTAATGCCTGAGGAATTGTATATGGATAGTTGAATGTATGCATGATGTCATCTACCTGATCCTTAACTGCTGCAACAACCTTAGGGTTGCGGCTGCCTGCATTGTTTACTGCAATTCCTGCATAAAAATCGAGGTATGGAGTTCCTTTTTCATCATAGAGATACATGCCCTCTGCTGTCTCTGCCAGAAAATCGAAACGCTCATATGTCTCGATCATATATTTACTTACTTTGTCCTTAATGTCCTGTGCGGTTAAACCTGTGTCCTTTAATTTCATAATATAATTCCTCCTTAATTTTAAGTAATAAAAAAGAGCAAAGCGACCTCATCGGTAAGCATCTTTGCTCTAAATTTTGTCTATTATTTTGTACAGCTATACAATAGCACGTTCATTATATTATGTCAACATCTTTTTAAAAAAACTTTTAATTCAGTAAAAAAAGCCTGTTTCCGGGCTTTTCTGCTGTATTATAATGTACAACCGCATTCTTTTGTGCACTATATTGTACATTTTGTTTTGTGTATTATATTATACTTCTTTTACACAACGGTCATATGCATCCTGATAAAAGACCTCCTGTGAGTTTACCGATATCTCATTGATCACACGATTTTCGTACAATCCCTGGGCATTCTGCTCCTTGCCCTTTTCGTCATCCTTCATAATCATATCAAAGATATAACGGATTCGCTCACGGATCTTCTCATCATAGATTGGTGCTGCAACTTCAACACGCCGTATCGTATTTCTTGTCATAAAATCTGCCGATGCGATATAAATCTTTTCCGCATCGCCTACGCCAAAGCGATAGATTCTTGAATGTTCAAGAAAACGTCCCACAACACTGACCACACGGATATTTTCTGTCATATCCGGGATCTGTGGCTTCAGACAACAGATTCCCCGCACAATCAGATCTACCTGCACACCATTCTGTGACGCTTCAATCAGCTTATCAATCAATACTTTATCCGTCAGGGAATTGATCTTCACTCCAATATACGCGGCTTTTCCGCTCTTCTTATTTGCAATCTGTTCATCGATCATTGCAACGACACGGTTTTGCAAACACTTTGGTGCTACAAGAAGTTCCTCCACATCTTCTACCACTTCGCCTTTTTGCAATGCCATAAACACTTTTGCCGCATCCGCACCAATCTTCTGATTTGCAGTGAGCAGGGACAGATCCGTATAAAGCCGGGATGTCTTCTCATTGTAATTTCCGGTTCCGATCTGTGTAATATAGGCAAATCCTGTTGGTGTTTTCTTCGTGATCAGACACAGTTTGGAATGTACTTTATAATCTCCGAGTCCATATAAAATCTGGCAACCCGCATCTTCGAGACGGTGAGACATTTCAATATTGTTTGCCTCATCAAATCGTGCACGCAGTTCCACAAGCACAACCACTTCTTTTCCATTCTCCGCCGCCTCGATCAATGCGTCAATAATTTTACTTCTGTCCGCGACACGGTACAATGTCATCTTAATCGATACTACATCCGGATCTTCTGCTGCATCATTTAACATTTTAATAAATGGTTTCATGCTTTCAAATGGATAGGATAACAACACATCCTTCTTCTCCACCTGATCGAGAATACTCTCTTTCAGCGACAATTCCGGTGTATCTCTCGGTGTGCGCTTCTCATAAAACAATTCGGAACGATCACGCAGATAATTCTGTAGTTCAAATACAAAAGAAAGATCCAACGGTGTCTTTACGTTAATAATATGTGAAGTACCAATCTCAAGGAAATTTGATAATTCGGTAGTTGCCTTATCATTAATCTTTCTGCTTAATTCCACACGCACCGGATCCAGACGGACTCTCTTTTTGATTAGCTGCTCCATCATATTTCGATAGTCCATATCTTCATCGTACAGATCATGCGCATCAATATCCGCATTTCTCGTCACACGCATAATGGACTTTTCACGAATATAGTATTTCGGATAAAGCTTCGAAATAAAATGAAGAATCAATTCCTCCGAAAGCATAAAGCAGCCCGGTCTCGTTGGTATCTCGATCAGTCGCTTAAACACGCTGTTTGAGCAAGGCACAATTCCTGTCTTTTTCTTGCCCTTTCCTGTTGTCAGAAGTACAATTGCATACAGCTGTTTGTTTGCCAGAAATGGGAACGGCTGCTGTTTTCCAATAATCATTGGTGACAAAAATGGCGCAATATGTGCATCAAAATACTGCTCCAAAAATCGTCCTTCCTCGTTGGACAATTTATTGAAATTAATGATACGGATTCCCTTCGGTTCCAGTTCTCCCATCAGCTGCTCGTAAATCTTGGCTTTTTTCTTTTCCAAAACACAGACCTGATTTAAAATTTCCCGTACCTGTTCCTCACTGGTCATTCCGGTTTTGTTTTCCCATACTTTTTCTTTCGCATTCATCTGCATCATGAGTGTTCCCACACGCACCATGAAAAACTCATCCAGATTCGTCTGGTAAATGGATGCAAAGGTCAGTCGCTCTGCAAGCGGCACTCTTGGATTTCCCGCCTCGTTTAACACTCTCTCATTAAACTGTAACCAGGAAAGTTCCCTGTTTGTATAACACTGTTCTGTTTTTTTCATCTGTTTCTGCTCCTGTTTGTTTATCATTCTCTGTAATAATTGTTCCAATCGGTGCAATCCGTTTGCCATATGCACCAGGGTATTTTTCATCGTCCCCATCGTATTAATCCTCAGCTAAAAGGGATTGCATGATGGCTTTATCCTCTGCAACTTCTACCAGGTTCACGCAACTGTTTCCAATACGTTCAATATTGTGCAGCACTTCATTAAATGGGGCTGTCAGCTTCGAATCACATTTTCCTTTTCCAACTCTGAAAATGTGATTTTTGCGTATTTTCTCGTCCAGATTCATAATACTTTCCTTCTGTGACTGCACATCCTGAATGGTAATATCGTCATCTCCGGAAATTCTTTGAATGGACTCTCTATAAATTGTGCAAATCTGGTCAATCGCTTTTTTCAATTCTTTTACAGCTTCTTTGGAATATTTGTGTTTGCCCTTATTCTGCACCTGCAAATTTACCGTAATATCCAATGCCAGCTGTCCGATCCGGTCAATGTCGCACAATATATAGAGTATTCCCGCGCTCTGTGCTGCCTGTTCTTCATTCAGCACTCCTTCGGAATACATCGATGCAAGATAATCATTAATAGAGGTATTCAATGCCTGCAGGCTTTTTGCATGCTCCTGTACAAAGGCATCCACTTCTGCCTCATTTTTTCCGCCTCTGGTACGGATTTTATCCAGCATCTGTGCCACGATATCGCTGCAGTTCATAATTTCCCGCGCCACAAGTAAAAGCGCTGCTGTCGGCTGGGCATTCAGTTTTGTGTCCAGATACTTCGGCATACTCAATAATTTCTGTTCTTCATTTTTCTTATCCGGCACAAGCCACATTACGATTTTCACCATAATTGGAATCAATGGAATCCAGATCAGCGTCATGGTCAGGTTAAATCCAGTATGCGCATTCGCAATCTGTCTGGAAATAACATCCACTTCATTTCCTTTCGGCGAAATATACTGAATCAACGCCGCATACGGCTTAACCAGAAACAGAAACAGGATTGCTCCCGAAATATTAAACACACAATGTGCAAATGCGGTTCTTCTGGCGTCTTTTGGCTGACCAATTGACGCAATAACGGCTGTGATAGTTGTTCCTATATTATCACCCAAAAGAATCGGGATTGCTCCTGTCAGTCCAATGATACTGCTGACACCATCCGGTCCTGCCTGTGAAGCAAAATTCTGAAGTACCGCGATCGTAGCACTACTGCTCTGTACCACAAGTGTCATCAATGCACCCACGCCAACGCCCAGAACCGGTATCGTGGAAACTTTTCCAATCAAATCCACAAAAAAAGCACTGGACGCCAACGGTTTCATAACAGATCCCATCGTTTCAATTCCAAGAAATAGCAATCCAAATGCAAAAATTGTCTGACCGATATTTTTTACTTTTTCTTTTTTCGAAATAAATGCAATGATAAATCCAACAAAAATAAACAAATAAATGTAATCGGATATTTTAAAGGCTATGATCTGTGCGGTCATAGTCGTTCCTATATTTGCACCTAAAATAATGGAAATTGCCTGTGGCAAAGACATCAGTCCTGCACTGACAAATCCAATTGCCATGACCGTTGTCGCGCTGCTGCTCTGTAATACCGCAGTTGTCAACGCACCGGCCAAAACACCAAGCACAGGGTTTTTGGTAAGCATGGATAAAATACTTTTCATCTTTTCTCCGGCAGCTTTCTACAGGCATTCGCTCATCATATTCATTCCATAAATAAAAATCGCGAGTCCTCCGACCAAACCCAAAATTACTTTCATCGTTTCATTCATTCAATTTTTCTCCTCTGTGTGAACATCAGCCCACGCATTCTCTGCTTTGGCAAATATTCTTATTTCTTATCATGACTCCAAAGAAACATGATGCCTCCGATAAATCCCGGGAAAAAAGCTGCATGTCCTGCAAATGTAAGCATCCAGCCAATATCCCTCAGAATAAAAATGCTTACCAGCGACCACAAACATATACCGGCAATTGCCCAGATAATCGTGTGAAGAAAAAGAAACAGATTTATCTTGGTATCTCTTTTCCAGGTTTTTCTCTGACAGTACTGCCATATCATATCCATACTCATATTATTCTCCCCTTTCCTTGAACATCACCCTATTTCTTTGTATATAATGTATCAAGTTTATGTAAAATCACTCGACCGCCTTATGTAAAGCCTTTGTAAAAAATAAGAAAAACGACCGTACATGTACGATCGTTTCCCTGTTTGTGTGCATTATCAATAAAAATAAGAACACCACTACATATTATATTTTTCTTCTACTGATTTGTAGTTTCTGAAGCAGTTCCAGTTCCCTGCGCTGATGCTTCAACAGCCGTAGCATTTACTTTTGTCTGTGGCTTTCCCATGGTTACATTTGTTCCATCATCTTTTACAACAAAGTTCACGGAATCTAACCCGGACAAGTTTACATTACGGTTCACCTTTGCGTCATAAGACTCTGCATTAATGATATCTGCCAGATCAATTCCGGTTGCTTCCTTCATGCTTTCAAATACTTTTGCCATAACAACCGGCACATTTCCTGCTATCTGATCTACACCATTGCTGCCGCCTTCGCCACCGCCAATGATTGTAATCTTGTCGATCTGTCCCAGAGGTTCTGCAACCTTTCCTGCGATATCCGGAAGTACCTTGATCATCATTTCTGCAACAGCGGCCTTGTTGTATTTTGCATAAGCCTCTGCCTTCTTTTCCATTGCCTCTGCCTCTGCAATACCTTTTGCCTGAATTGCTGAAGCCTCAGCTTCACCGACTGCGCGGATACCGGCAGCTTCCTGTTCCTTGGCATAACGCATTGCTTCTGCCTGTGCCTTCTGTGCCTCAGCAGCTCTCTGTGCCTCGAACTGTTTTGCCTCGGCATCTTTCTGACGCTGGTAGAGATCTGCTTCTGCACGCTGCTGTGCTGCATATTTGTCAGCCTCCGCTTTCTTCTTTACCTCAGCTTCCAAAGACTTTTCTGTTACTGCAACCTGCTTCTGCTTTAATTCAATCTCACGTTCCTGCTTTGCAATATCTGCATTTGCAGTGGTTACCTCGATGGTTTTACGCTGTTCCTCTTTCTGAATCTCGTATGCAGCATCCGCCATAGCCTTCTTTGTATCAGCTTCCATCTGCAATTCCGATTTCTTGATTGCAAGTTCATTCTGTTTCTTTGCAATCTCTGTCTGTGCCTCTACCGCAGCATCATTGGACTCTTTGTCCGCTGCGGCCTGTGCAACCTTAATATCTCGCTCACTCTCCGCCTTTGCGATAGCTGCAGATTTCTTAATCTTTACGATATTGTCAATACCAAGATTTTCAATAACATCATTTCCATCCACGAAATTCTGTACGTTGAAACTTATGATATCAAGTCCCATCGCTGCAAGATCCGGCTCCGCATTCTCTTTTACAAGATTTGCGAACTTCTGACGATCAGAGACCATCTCCTCAAGACGCATCTTTCCAACGATTTCTCGCACGTTTCCTTCGAGTACTTCTCTTGCGACGCTTGCAATATACTCTGTGTTTTTGTTCAGGAAATTCTCTGCTGCAAGACGAAGCTTCTCCGGGTCATTGCTGATCTTAACATTGACTGTCGCATCAACATTAATATTAATGTAATCTGCAGTCGGTACCGCATTACTTGTCTTTACGTCAATCGGAATCAAACGAAGGTTCAACTTGTCGAGACGCTCAAAGAACGGAATGCGAATACTTGCCTTTCCAATAACAACTTTTGATTTCTTCTTCATACCGGAAATAATGTATGCCATATCTGGTGGAGCCTTCACATAGCCCAGCATATTATCTGTTTCTTATGGCCAAAATAAAAAATACCTTCTACAACTTCTTTTTGAAATCGTAAAAGGCATCTTATTTTAAATTCATTTTAATTCCGTTAATAACTATTCAGGACCTTAACATGCATTTTCTATTCGATAATGTCAATTCCTGAAGAAAACGTCCACTTCCAATTGCCAAAGGAAGATGTATACGGGCTTGTCCCTGCAATATCATTATCAATCATAATACCACTACATGTAGAATGGATTCGCCAATAAGAACTATTTCCGTATTTGCGAATGACTGTTTTTCCGTTATACTGATATTTATTACCACTAACCTTCTTCAATGTATTCGACTTATAAAGTCCGAGATCCTCAAGGTAGCTTTTTACTTCCCCGATAGAAGAAAACTTGCCAAAATAAACCGCAATATGCGTTGTAGAACTTCCACGACCATATACCATAACATCGCCAAGCTCTAAATCCGATAATTTAGAAGTACCGGAACTTTTCTTTCCAATCGATAACTTTGTCTTCTTTGCCCAGGAAATATCATCGTCTTCTGCAACTCCTGTGGTGTATGTAATGCTTGAACCACTCACCCAGTCTCTTGTACATCTCGCACCAACCTGTACATTCTTCAATGCCGTACCACTTTTACCTTTACTCTCCAATCGGTTCAATGCAGCTCTCGTATAACCACTACAGTCACAACGGATGCCATCTACAACACTTCCATAGCTTTTTCCAAGGAATCCCTTGCATAAGGTTTTACGATAATTATCTTCCTTAATAACAGCTACTGTCTTCCTCGAGTCTTTCGTTGCAGCCTGCGTTGATACAGCGGCATTCCCCAATACAATCGCTGCCATCATAATTCCTGCAACAAGCTTCTTGCCCCACACCTTGCCTTTCTTCAACTTACTTCCTCCTAATTGTTACAATTTTGTTACTTAATCATAACATATTCTTAATAGAAAGTAAATTATTTTTCAATATTTTGCACAGAAAAATTCATAATTGTAATGACAATGTATAATCTTTTACCAACCTGCAAGTAAAAATTTACCTATACACTTACAAATTCATTTGAAACAAATATTTAATTTTTTAAACTGAGATTCTGGTACTGAATTGTACCTTTTCGATTTGTAAATATTTTATATTATAAAATTGGGGAAGCATAACTGCTTCCCCAAAATATATCATAATTATAAACTATGACTCAATATTACTCGATAACTGTAGCAACACGTCCAGATCCTACTGTACGTCCACCCTCACGTTATTTGAATACCATGTTTCTGCATATTTTCTATGCTTTTGGGTGGCAAAATCCGCATAAAACTGCTGTTTTTACACAGTGTATTTTTATTTGCTTAAGTTCTTGGCACCGTTTTGGCACCGTAGGTACTTCATCTTCCTTTACTAATACAAACTGGGATTTTATCCCTCGCTTTGTTTGTCACCTCTCCATTAATAATTCAATATGCGACCACACATTATTTCTCAACACGAGCGTACAGCCTGACAAATCCATCATCCTGCATTACTTCAAAGACAATCTCATCACCGTACTCAATGTGGGAATATCCACCATCTGAATAACTGTAATATGTATTTTCTCCGCCGGTAAAGCTCAAATAGTACCCAGTGCTTGCGGGATGGGTACAGACGCTGGCCACCACCCGCCCTCTGTTTGTAAACACAACATGGTTCATACCCTCGCTGACACTTTCTTTCAAAGCAGGGCTTTTCGAACCGACCACTCGCTCAATGCGTTCCTTTGAGGTATAGGGATCAAAGGTATATACAGTGGTCCATTCAAAGGGGACAATCTCCTCCAAAGTGATGCTGTCACATTCCAAAGCGGTTAGTGTTTTTTCCAGTTTGGCGTTATTGAAATAAATCCTCGGATCTCCGAAAATGAGATAAAGAGCAAACAACACCCCGGCAATTCCGAGAATTATACCGTGCCACAAATTTGAGCGTTTCCACGCTTTCTCGTCTTCTGCGCTTAAAATCCCTGTACCCCACTCACCGTTTTTCATGCGCAGCCGTTTATGCTTTGAAACATACCAACTGAACCAGATAGCATATCCCACTGCAATCAGCAGAAGTCCCATCAGGGTGGCTCTGAGTAGCGTTGTTACGGAACAGACCGAAGCCAAAAGGCCCGCCAAAAGAATCAAAAGAATCGGGACATCTGCTGCAATGTATGCGAATTTGCCAAACAGGTCACGGTACAAGACCTTTCCCTGCTGTGCCTTCTTTATATCCTCATCATAGGCTTCCTGGGAAAACGCTGTAACTATGGCTTTAACGGTCAGGTATCCGATCAATATGATCCAAAACATATCCACCAGCCCGTCAAAAGTCATCACTTTCATAACAATAAATGTGCAACCCAGCAACGATGCCAGCAATGTTTTCGGACTGACTAATTTCATGAGAACACCCCCTCCACAGATTTCGTTCCGCTATCATAAATTCAAATTTTCCAGCTCGACAAGCTGAAATTTTTGTTATTCTACGATACCTTCAATATAGCTGTAATCAATATTTCCCTTTGTAACAGAATAGAAAAATGGATCTTTTCTAATTGTTTCATCTGAATTGATAATAAAATTATTCCAATCGCCTGCCTCGTTGCCATCAGACAAATAAATAGTAACTTTGAAACTATATCCCATATATCCCAAAGATGGCTTTGACCGCTTTACTTCGACGCCATTCAAATTTTCGACAATATGCTGAATCTGCTCTTTGTCGGTAATATGTGTTGCGTTTCCGCTATTGCCATTGAAAACAACTATTTCCATAACCTCATTAGGGTCTAAGTCCATCAAGTCGAGTGGAATATTAAACCATACAACAATGCCCATCAAAAGAATTATCACAACAGACAGCAATATGATGATTTTCTTTTTCATATCAGCTCACCTCCTTTGTCAACTTCAAAGTTATCTAACAGTTACCCCTTCTTGAACTTACGTTCAAGAAGTATCCCTCGCTCTGCTCGGTCAATTCCAGTTGATCTAATTCTTTTTTTATTATATCATTTCATTGTTCCTTTTTCTATACAATTTCAAAAGGGCAGTCCGAAGACCGCCCTATCAATTACACATACACTATATCCCTCAACACCACTTCTTCCGCACATTGCCGGATATTGTTCATCATTCCAACCCACTGCATTTGATTCTCTGACTTCAACTGCTCCGTCACTCCATGCTTTGCTTTCATCTGTTCCACCAATCGCTCCATCATCTGATAACATTCTTCGTCCGTCTGGTGCAGATATTCATTTAAATTTCCATCCAACAGCAATTCCAGATACAATGCTCTATGGTACTCTTTCAGATACTCTGCTCTCATTCTTCCGTATCTGCCAATTTCATAATGCGTTCCCTCCGGGAGCTGGAGATCTGGATAATACAGACCATCTTCTCCCAAAGTGTAACTGATTCCGTTTTCTCCAATGATGTGCTTTTCCAATACTTCCGTTTCCTTGATTTTATCCGTCATATCCATCTATCTCCTTATCTGCTCATTCTGTTCTGATAGCTTCTCTGCAATCGCTTCTGCTCTGCCTGTAACCGTTCCGCTTCTTTCACATTGTCAATAATATCCTGTATTTTGTCAGCCCCGACATACTGTTTCACTCGTTCCAAATCCTCCGCTTTCTCCTGCAAATGCTCCATTGTGCTATTCTGCTCCTTGATTTTATTCTTGTACCATTCAATATCCTCTCCCTGCTGATTTACCTTTGCAGTCAGCTTCTTCACCTGCTCCATCAGACCCACACACTTAATTGTTAGGCTTTTTACAAGCTCCTTTAATCTTGTAATCAATGGTAATGCCACCTTTTCACGATAGGATTTCGCCGACTGCATCACTCCCGGTTCTGGAAGCTGCCATTGTTTTTCCTCGTCATAGGCTCTCACATTACACTCCAGAGCGACCTTAGAACCTGCCATAGCCTCCAGTTCTTTTTGAAGCTTCTGCTGTTGCTTTTCTAATTCCCGGTTTCCGGACAACCGCCTTTCCTTTTCCTGCTCCAAATCCTCATTCTCGAAAATCAACTGACTGTTTTTTGCCAACAAACTGTTATAACTCTGCTTTGTATCTACATACGTTTTTTCCAGTTCTGCATTATCTGCCTTGATTTCCTCGTTCCGTCTTTGAAACTTATCGCCCATCTCCGCCAGTTCTTCCGCACGAGCAAGCTGATTATCTACCATTTTACTTGCTGTCTGCAAAGCCTGTTCTGATTGTGCAAGCTGACTATCAAGCTCCGCAACCTCTTTCGCTCGCTCCTGCTTCTCATAATCCAACACCGAAAGATGTTTATTGTGCGTACCCTTCTGCAGCCATTCGACACCATACCGCTCCATGACTGCCGCAAGTTCCTTTTTCTCCGATTCTATCCACTGATTCCATTCCGTTGCTCCTCTGGTGCCGCCTTCAAATCCCTGCTCCGCCAATGCCCCTTTCAGTGAAACCCTTGTATCAAGTCCTCGCTTACTCCCGGTAATAACCGGAACAAAATCAATATGAATGTGCGGTGTTTCCTCATCCATGTGCAGATGTGCCGAGAATACATGAAGATTCGGATTCCTGCTTTGAAAGTCTGTCATGAAGTCAATAAGTATCTGCTTTGCCAACTGCCCCTCCTCACTCCGTGCATTCATGTCATCTCTGTTACCTATCTGAAAAATCACTTCATGGAACAGCTTTTCCTGCTTCCCCTGCCGGATTTTCTCATAATAGTTTTCAATCTTCCGGTCACTTCGTTTCTGCTTCGCATTGTACCGTTCCAGAGCTTCATCAAACAATTCGTGATACACTGCCTTTATATCCTCGTGGCAAAATTCCACATTGTCCCGGCTTCTTTCTTTATCTACATTCTTTGCTGAAAATGCTCTTGTATTGTGATTTACAGAGCCTTTCCCCATCATTCCGCTAATCGTTCTCTCCAATAAAAACCACCTCTCATCTCTTTTTATCTGTATCTTTTAGTGCCGATAGGCACAGGCTTTGTTACTTTCGTCGAAAGTAACGCAAAAGCACTTTTGACAGCTTCGCCATCAAAAATGCAACCCGATAAATCGGGTTTTGCGTCCTGCCGGAAGCTTTTTCTGCCTGCGGCAGTTGTGCCCGTTCCGGTCACATTGTCATCGCTACCACCGTACCATTTTTCCTTAACCATATCATACGGGTGCGTGCCACGCTCCCGTTTTATTCGTCTAAGGAAATTACCACCGGAAGCTGTCCGGCACACCACGCTTGTCCAGATATTCCCTGCGTGCCTTTTCCTTTTCTTCCTCTGTCGGTGCAGTTTTATACTGCGTATACAGCTCTCTCATTACCAGGGCATCCATCTTTTTCTCCAATGCCTTAACTATCTCCGGCTCCGTTTCTTCCTGCCCTATGAGAAAATATCTCACGAGCAAAAAGAACAGTTCCTGCGAAATCTGCACATTCTTCATTTCAATCCACCAATCCTTTCTGCAAGACCGCAACAACGCAATGTCTATATCTTTTGCAACCTTGCAATCTTCAAGACCGCATTTCTGTATACTCTGCATTGTTGCGTTCTTCCCTTATTCCTGCTTTACCTTATCCAGTTCCCAGTACCATGCGTTGTTGATTTTTCTTGCCCGGATACCCAGCTCTTTCTTTGCATTTTCCAGTGTTCGTTTAGAAATTCCCAGTTCATCTGCCCGGTCAAATATCTCATTGCTTAAAACCGCACTATGTGTTTCCGCAAGTTCACGTAACATCTGCTTTGCCAGCTCCATTTTATTTGCCTTTGGTGCAATGCCGCCAAGCACCTCATCCACCGTAATCTCATAATCTCCAATCCACTGAAAGCCTTCCTCTGATAAGGCAAATGCTTTTGGATGTCCAAATGCTGCAAGGTTATTTTTTATCTGGACAACTGCTCTGGTATTCGGTTCTCCCTCTACCCTGCCGACCAGAAGAACACTTCTTGCCACTGCAAAGAAATCTATGGAACCCATGCCCCGGTATGCTGCTTTATTGCCGGAAGCCTTGTTCATGTGACCGATAAGGATAATTGCACACTTTGTTTTCTCTGCCAATGCTCCTAATTTCTTTGTCATATCCCTTGCTTCGTTTGCTCGGTTCATATCCATGCCACCGCCCAAATATGCTTGTATCGGGTCTAAAATCAAGAGCCTTGCACCAGTCCTCACAATCGCTTCTTCCAAGCGTTCATCTACCATAGACAGTGACTTGTCACTCTCATCAATAACGATAATTCTCTCGCAGTCTGCTCCGGCAAGCTCTAATCTTGGTTTTACTGTATCCGCAAGACCATCCTCCGCAGTCTGGTATATTACATTGACCGGCTCTGTGACTTTCATATTTTCACCCAGTGCTTCGCCCTTTGACAGCTTTGCCGCCAGATTCAAGACCATTGTTGTCTTTCCGTCACCCGGATCACCCTGAATAATTGTCAGCTTGCCATAAGGAATGAATGGATACCACAGCCACTCAATCTCCTGCGACTGTACCTCTGACATTCTAATCATCTTTAATTCAATCTTCTGTTCTGTCATTTTCTCCTCCAATTTTAATTTTATAATTGCTACCGGAGAAAACCTCTGCTATACTTAGCTTGTATATACATAGGATAACAGAGGTTTATCCGGTTATCTTTAGTCCTGACAGTTGCCGCTGTTGGGACTTTTTTCTTGTTCATTATCCAGCAAATCTGCAATTCTCCGTTGCTGATTCGGATATAAGTGACCATAAGTATTTAGGGTAATTCTTATATCCTTATGCCCTAATCTTTCCTTTATCAGAATCGGCTCAATCCCTTTGTTGATGAGATATGCTACATGCGAATGCCTTAAATCATGCACTCGGATTTTCTTTACTCCGGCTTTCACCATATTTTGCTTCATCTTATGCTGTACTGCTTCCTGCACAATAGGGAAAAGTCTTTCATTCTCCGGCATACCATAATGTCCTTCAATAAATTGCTTTATTTCCTGCTTCAAAAATTCCGGTATTTCTATTGTTCGCACAGATTGTTTTGTCTTTGGTTCTGTAATCACATCCTTTCGTTCTGTCCTATAGTACGTTTTTGTGATGCTGATTTGATTTCTTTCAAAGTTTATATCTGCCGGAGTTAATGCAAGTAGTTCTCCAATTCTGCATCCAGTCCAGAAAAGAATTTCAAAGATGAGATAATATCTTGTTCCCGGTTCTATAGTCTGAATAAACTGCTGATACTCCTCTGTTGTCCAGAAATCCAAGCTTCTGCTGTCCGAGTTTCCCATCCGCTTTACCTTCTTGCATGGATTCGTATGCAAATCGTAAATCCTTGAAGCATGAGTAAACAAGCTGGTTAGCTGATTTTGTATCATTCGCAGATATGATTCCGAAAAGCCTTTTGTCTGCATTTCATTCTGCCACTGAATAATCTGCGAAGCTGATATTTCACTCATCATTTGATTTCCAAAATACGGAATAATATGCTGTTCCATCATATAACGTTTGTTTTTCATGGTACGTTCTTTGAGTTCATTCTGTTTGTCCTCAAAATATACCTCCATAAATTCACTCAATTTCATATCCATACTTCGACTGCTATTGAGTTTTTTCTGTCGCTCATATTCCAGAGCTTCCTTTTTTGTGGAAAATCCTCTCTTTCTTCGTTTTTTCTTTTCGCCCTTTGCATTCGTTTCAAACCACTGGGCAGTCCATTTCTTCGTGTCTTTTTCTTTGTAAGCCATTCCTTTCTTCTCCTCTCTTAGTTCGCAGCCAGCTCGTATCCGAACATCTTTTTTGCCCAATATGCTCTTGGAATCCGTCCTGCCATTGTGATATATCCCTGCTCCGCAAGTTCCTTATTCATTGCCTTAACCAACTTGTAAGCATAGGACTTGGAACAATCCAGTTCCTTAGCCACATCATCCGCACTCATCATATATTGATAGTTCGCCATATATTCATCCTCCCTTCTCATTCTACAATTCCGTTACAACTCTTGTATTTTTGTTGTGTACGATTTTCGTAAATTCATATTATCACTGTCCGTAAATAATGTCAATACTTCGTAAATAATATTTTACGGTTTTCGTAATTCTAAAATTATGTAATTTTCACTTTTATGTTTTTCGTAAATGTGATATGATAACAATTGGATTTATGTTTTTCGTAATTACTTTTTCTATGAAAATAGGAGGTTACTTATGGGCGATGGAAAGAAATTAAAAGAGTACCTTGATGAAAAAGGTACAAATGTACGCAGAATTGCAAAAGAAACCGGCATTAGTGCCACCACGTTATACACGATTATTCAAAAAGATTCCAATATCCGCTTTGACTTTGCACTTCGTCTTGCCAATGCTTTAGATATTGATGTGAATGAGATATGCTCTGCAAGTCCTTTCTCTGGAGCTATTACCGAAGAAGAAATATATCCCACTCTCCCAGATGGATTGAATGGAGCCTTGGATGCAAGCAGAGTCAAAACCTACTTGAAAAACTCTCTCTATCCACTTATGTACCTATTCGGTAAAAATAGTATGCCGGATGTGGATAATCTTCTGACTTCTTTTTATCAGTTGGATGATGAAGCTAGGAAAGAAGTGGTTGAAACGATACAATTCAAACTACAATATCACAGAGATCCCGAACGGGCAGAACAGGTAAAACAGATTAAGGGATGGTAAGAAAAAAGCTCTGTTGAATAGCAAAATTCAACGGAGTTTTTCTTTTTGGCACCGTTTTGGCACCGCTCACACCCATCTTCATTATTATCGCATGTAAAAAGGGTTCCGGAGAAATCTCCGAAACCCTTGAATTTACTGAATAATATTTAATTACTCGATAACTGTAGCAACACGTCCAGATCCTACTGTACGTCCACCCTCAC
>OMDO01000142.1_pt1 | contig 52455 bp, 37 predicted proteins | sample 1674051 | NCBI WGS metagenome assembly OMDO01 (sample SAMEA103958138, study PRJEB25191) | human gut metagenome | biome: human-associated habitat [ENVO:00009003]; feature: intestine environment [ENVO:2100002]; material: feces | place: Germany | collected 2013/2015 | reverse complement strand
GACAAGTTCGTGACAACAGCATGTGAAGAAGACGAGAATATGTTTGCAGAGTGCGCTAACCTTGTGGGTGCCATACCTTACGACGAAAATAAGGTAGGTAAGGAAATGGCGAACTACACCACTGGTTACTTCACAGATAAAGCAGCTACAGGCATTGATGCGCCGACGGTGTCGGACGACACGGCAACGGAGTATTACGACCTGCAGGGTCGCCGTCTGAACGCACCACAAAAGGGTGTGAACATCGTGAAGCGTGGCAAGAAAACAACCAAGATGCTCGTGAAATAAATATCAGGGGGTGCAGCGGTCTCCGCTGCACCAACCAGAAAATATTTAGGAGGGTATGGCATCCTGCCATACCCACGCAGCCTGAAAATATCTAAGAGGGTATGGCATCCGTGCCATACCCTCTTTCTTTATCCCTTACCGATGGGTGCATGGAGGGCGTGTCAAAACTATATTATTTAGAAAATAGAATAGTAAACGGTTCAAATCGTAGGAGGCTACGGCATTCTTGCCGTAGCCATTAACAACAGAAATACAAATCGTTACGACTATTGGCAATGGCTACGGCAGGAATGCCGTAGCCTCCTACGGTTAGTCTTCCGCCTCTATTTTGTAGTTTTGACACACCATCCTCCTATTTATCCCTTACCGATGGGTGCATGGGTATGGCAGGATGCCATACCCTCCTATTTACGATTTACAACCAAAATCACGATAAAACTTACACATCGAAACCACGACAAACCCAATCAAAAACAATCTTCTCAGTGTGCACGAACACACGCTATTTGATTCACATCAATAAAAGCGCAATTTCCGACACATTTATACATAATAAGTTTGCAGATTGAGCTAAAGTGCGTACCTTTGCATCGTCAAAAGTTTAATAGATTGTTTAGGTTAGTAGTAATAGATTTAGGTTTTTAGTTATTAGGTTTAAGGTAAATTGTTTAACAGGTAGCTATGAAGGATCGTGAGACTCTTCATTAATTACGAAAAAGGATTTTTAGTTAAACATAGGTTTACGGCGCTGCTCGATGAGAGTAGCGCCGTAATTCTTTTTATACCTAAGAGTAGCGCCGCATTTCTTTTATAGTTACCTCAATCTGGGCATACGATTACCGCAGCGATGTAACACCATTACACCACTGCGGTAACACCCGTTTTACACCGCGGTAATCGTCCTACCACGGGAGCAATTCATTCCAATTATCCCATTTGGAGTATTTGTTTGTTAATAATACTAATAAAAGCAAGCAGATATAATACTTTTCGGAAAAAATTATTACCTTTGTTGTAGTTTTGAACCCAAACGATTGAGAACACCCCGTATAAAGTTGATAATTTTTTTTAAAATCATATTTTGGTAAAATTTAGTTATTTAGGAGAGCATTTCAAGTGATTGAAGTGCTCTTCGCTTTTTATAGGCTGGAGGATGTCTGTCTGCAGCTGGTAGATAGGCTGGTAGATAAAGCCATTTTTCAGAAATCTACCAGCCGATATTGTTCACGTTTGTCGCACATACTCAGCGAGTTGCACAGATAAGAATCGGCGGCTGGAAGATATGGTAGATTTTTTCGCAAACAAATTTTTATTATTACTATCTGGTAAAACTAATAATGTGGTTATAAACGGGTATACACAAAAAAAAACGACTAAGCGTTGAAACCAACTCTTAGTCGTCTACAGTACCCAGACCCGGGCTCGAACCGGGATGGGTTGCCCCACTGGTGTTTGAGACCAGCGCGTCTACCGATTCCGCCATCTGGGCATTGGCGCTTTGCGAGTGCAAAGGTACGCTTTTTATTTCGTTCCGCAAAACTTTTGAAGCAAAAGTTTTGCGGAAGCGGTTGTTTTAAGAGCCTTTTTACTTTTTTACTCTTTTACTTTTAATAGTTTTCTGCCTTCAGCTCGAAGTAAGCCTGCGGGTGCTTGCACACCGGGCAGAGCTTTGGAGCCTGCTTGCCTACAACGATATGACCGCAGTTGCGACACTGCCAGATGCAATCGCCGTCGCGAGAGAACACTACGCCGTCCTCGATATTCTTCAAGAGTTTGCGATAGCGCTCCTCGTGGTGCTTCTCGATTGCACCGACGCCACGCATAGCGGCAGCAATCTCTGCGAAGCCTTCCTCGTCAGCCTCCTTAGCCATGCGATCGTACATGTCGGTCCACTCGAAGTTCTCGCCAGCAGCAGCGTCCTTCAGGTTCTCTACGGTGTCCTTGATGGCACCACCCTGCAGATACTTGAACCACATCTTTGCGTGCTCCTTCTCGTTCTGTGCTGTCTCCTCAAAGAGAGCAGCTATCTGCTCATAGCCCTCCTTGCGAGCCTTTGATGCATAGTATGTGTACTTGTTGCGTGCCTGCGACTCACCTGCGAATGCCTCCTGCAGGTTGCGCTCTGTCTTTGTTCCTTTAAGTTCCTTCATAATGATTATTCTTTAAGCCATTTTTACTTTGTTTTGGCAAAGATACAGATAAAGTTTGAAACTGCAAAGGATTGTTTGTAATTTTTACAAACTAATTTCTTTTATAACCTCCGCAACCTCCTTTGCACAGCGTTCGTCGTTGAACATTCGCTCAGCAAGTTCGCGTCCGCGACAGCCCATCTTGCGTGCTTCTTCGGGGTGAGCGGCTATGTATTCGACGGCTCTCTGCCACCCCTCGACGTCGCCATATTCAACGGAGATGCCGCAGCCAAGACTATCGAAGTCGACCGGTATCTGCGGATTGCGACTGCAGATGATGGGCAGACCGAGAGCCAGCGCTTCCACAACGGTGGTGAGTCCGGCGGTGTAGCGTGTGCGGTGGCAGCAGATGACAACACAGTCGGCTTTCGCCACTTCGCGAGCTATCTCGTAAGGCAGCAGTCCGCATATCTTCACCACGTCGATGTTGTCGGCGGGCTTGCAGCGCTCCACGGCTTCGAGGTTGGGGTTGGGCACGTTCGGGTTCGGATTGATACCTATATATAATATAAGGTGGCGACCGGTGCGATTGAACGCTTCGATGAGCGTTGGCTGGTCGCGTTGCTCCTTGCCAGTGGCGATGAAAGATGTTGAGGTGGTGAGATGTTGAGGTGGTGTTGTGGTGAGGTGTTGAGGTGATGAGACTTGCTCCGCTTTGAGTTCAGCCTTTATCTTATCATAAAAGGCGAGGTCGGCACCCCAATGCCCTACGACGAGCTTGCGCGGATCGGCTTTCGGCGCCTTAAGCGAGTCGTCGACGAGTTTCGGCGAGAAGAATATCAGGCGGTCGAAACCTTTGTAGAAGAAGCGACCGAGCAGTTCGCGCAGACGGCTCTTCGACTTAACGATGGGCTGGTGGTGCCACACGATGATGGGCTTGCGGAACAAGCCGAGTGCGCGCAGCAGCACAACGAGTTCGAGACCTTTGTAGTGGGTGGCGTAGATGGCGTCGAAACGCTCGCGGCAGGTGAGCACACGCCACGCCGTATAGAGCGCAGTCTTCAGTCGGGAGAGTTCGTGCTTCGGCGAGCGGTGATACACCACGTCGACGCCGTTGTCGGCAAGGTGGCACGCTCCGTAGAGAAAATGCGACGGGAACTCGCCCTCCGCCATGCGACGGAGGCAATACTGTATGTTCTGCGTATGGTAGAAATAAACCTTCATAATATGTATGGAGCTGTAAGGAGGAAGACCGAAGGATGTCAACGGTAGGTCTTGCCTACGAGGTAGCGGTAGTTGTATATCTGCATGAACGGATGGAGCACGGCGCGCAGAAACGCAACGGGGTCGGTCTCGTGGGTATAGAAGATGCGGTGGCGATAGCGCACGTACATTCGCAGCAGACCGAAGAACGCCTTCAGTCCCCTACCCGTCTCGTAGTTGAGCAAGCGCAAGCCGTCGCTGAAGAGAGCGTTGTCGGTGGTGGGGAGAACAGTCTTCGACTTGCGTTCTACCCAAAGCAGGAAATCGCGGCGAGCGGCGAAGTGGGCGTTCATCCAGGGCTTCACCTTCGAATAGTTGCGCACGCCGTACCACACCATGTAGGCTGCATTGTCGGCAGACCGCACACGATGGGCGTCGACACCGACGTATGTGGCAGCCTCGGCATAGCGGCGCTGGCGCACAAGCACCTTATCGAGCAGCACGATGCTGTCGAAAGCCGCAGCGGCAGTGGCTGTCATCACGTCGTAGCATGTGCGGCGGTATATCTCAGGACACTCCTCCTCAGTAGGTATCACGTCGAGCAACTCGCGACGCAACATCTGGCAGTGGCCCATCATCGAGGCATAGAACAGACGGATGAGGTTGCAGTTGGGTAGGCGACTGTCGTAGCGCACCTCGGCACCGGTCTCGGTGAACGGCACCGATCGGCAGACACACATCATGTTCTGACCGATAGCGGCGCTTTGCTCCTCGAGCTTCGTAGGCAGCCAGATATCGTCCTGATCGCAAACGGCGATGAGGTCGGCTGTGGCACGGCGCATGGCTGAGAAGAAGTTGCGGTTGATGCCCTGCTGCTGCGCGTTCTGATAGACACGCATCTGCACTCCATGGGGCGCACGGCGGGCATAGTCGGCGAGCATCTCCATGGTGTTGTCGGTAGAACAGTCGTCCTGCACTATTATCTCCTTCGGCGGCTGGGTCTGCGCAAAGAGCGAGTCGAGCTGCTCTGCAAGGTGTCGACTCGCTCCGTTGTATGTACACATCACAACCGCTACGGTTTGTGTCTGCTTCATTTCGTATAAAATAAATATGTTAGCAAGAGTGTTGCGAATAGCTTTATGCCACAACACTACTTCTTGACTTCTGCCTCCTCAATCAAGTCGGGCAGAATGAATACGGCGTGAACCTTCTGCTTCTCCTTCGGCGGAACCTGCATATAATTGCGATAGAGGTCGCTCAGATAAGCGTCGGGGTCGGCTGGCGCAGCAAAGCGCTTGCCTTCGAACTCTATCGTGGAAAGCGGGAACACGCAGTCGCGGCGGTGCATGATGCCGTAGCCGTTGTTGATAAGCACGTTGGAAATGTAAGTGTCGCACTTGCGCAAGGCGAAGGCTGCAGCCCACACCGACTTGCAGAAGAGATACTTCGCACCGAAGTAGAACAGTTCGAACGTTGCACGCCACGAATACTGATGCGAGTGGTGCAATATGGAGTAGCACTTCGACATAGCCTTGCCGTAACGCTTGCAGAAGCTACGCGACACGTTAGGGTAAGGAATGAATGGGAAGATATCGACGAAGATTCCCTTCGAGTAGTCAAGCGAGAAGTCCTCATTGCCCTCAACGTAGAACGAGTTGAGGTCGCGCACCTTCATAATCGGCTCTCTGGTGTTCTCGGTCTCGGGCGTTTGCAGCACGAGTCCGCTGCGCAGTTCCTTAGGAGCTATCTCAGCGAAGCGGCGCGAGTCGTCGAGCGTCATGGCGATGTCGATATCGTCGTCCCACGGAATGAAGCCTCCGTGACGCACGGCGCCGAGCAGAGTGCCTCCGTCGAGCCAGTACTTGATGTCGTGCTTGCGACAGATGCGGTCTATCTCCTCAAGAATGGAGAGTTGCTTGAGCTGCGCACGACGGAGGTGGCGCTGTTTGAATTCGGTTATATAATCCATTTATAATTGTTTCGTTGAAGAACAGCAAGCCGAGAAGCCGACACGTCAACTCGTCGGCTTGCCTTGTTACTTGCCAGCCGCAGGTCGGCGCACGTCAATCACCTGACCCGTGCAGTCGGTGAGCAGGGTGCGCAGCGTAGCCTCAGCCACACGTTCCGGCATGAGCAGCGTTTCGTCCGGCTCGATGCCGAAGTTCTGCTGGCGCATCGGAGTCTTGGTGCGCTCAGGGTTGATGCAGTTGATGCTGATGCCGTCTGCATCCCACTCCTGCGCAACAGCCTGCACAAAGTTGACGATGGCAGCCTTTGTAGACGAGTAGATGCTGTAGAAAGCGCGACCGCGGGTGTACGAGCTGGATGTGAAGAAGATGAGCTTACCGCGTGTGCGCTGCAGGTAAGGACGAGCACGCAGAGCCACGTTCACCGTGCCCATATAGTTGGTCTGCACAGCCTTCAGTATGGTGTCGTACTCCATCGAAGCGAGCGGTTCGCGGTTGAGCACGCCGGCGGTGTTGATAACATAGTCGATATGTCCTTCCTTCTGCTCCACAGCAGCAAGAGCCTCAGCCACCTGGTTGTCGTCGCCGACATCGGTATGCGTTGCACCGCGCGAGAACGAGTGGACATGAGCGCCGCTCTGCTCGAGCATCTCCACGATGTTCTTGCCGATGCCGTAGCTTCCGCCGAACACCACAGCCACTTTTCCGCAGAACGACTCAGCGCCGATCTGCACGTCGTTAGGCTCGGTGCTCTTCAGCTGGAACAGCTTGTCCATCATGTATGTGTCCTCGCGATAGGTGAGCTTCATGTTGCTCTCCTCGCCACGCACCACGAAGATAGGCTCTTCGGGCAGATAGGTGCGCACCACGCCACAGTCGTCGGTAGTGCGGAAGTTGGGATCCTTGAGCGCCTTCTCGTAAGCGTCGGCAATAAGCTGGCGGTCGAACGCCTGCGGAGTCTGTCCGCGACGCAGACGAGAGCGGTCGGGGATGTTAGTGATGAAGTCGCCGTCCACCTCAATGATCGTATCGGCAGAAGGCACGGCTACGTTCACGGCGCGGTGGGTGTCGAGCGCCTTCACGACGTCGTCGATGATGCGCTGGCTGACGAGCGGACGTACGGCGTCGTGGAAGATGAGGTTGGCATCCTCGTTCTGATAGGCGGTGATGGCAGAGAGCGACGAGTAGTAGCGCTCGGCTCCGCCCTTCAGTATCTTCTTCACCTTGCGCCACTTGTTGCGCAGCACGATATTCTCGAAGTCGGCAACGAGTGCCGGATTAGACACAATGGCTATCTCGTCGATGTGCTGGTTGCGCTCGAACACGTCGATGGTGTGCTCCACGACCATCTTGCCTGCCACCTTAAAGAACTGTTTCGGTGTGGACATACCAAGGCGTGAGCCTACTCCACCAGCGAGTATAATGGCAATGTTTCTCTTCATAGCTGAATTGCGGGGGTTGTTGTGTTACAGTTTCTTGAACTCGGTGTAGATCTTGTCGGCTATCTCGCGGAACTCCTCTTCCGAGAGCTTCAGCTTCGGGTTAGAGAAGAGCATGTCCTTCTCCGACTGCATCGGGATGAGATGGATATGAGCGTGTGGCACTTCGAGTCCGAGCACAGCCTCGCCCACCTTGATACATGGGAAAGCGCGCTTGATGGCTACAGCCACCTTCTTTGCAAACACCTGATACTGGGCAATCTCGTCGTCCTCCATGTCGAAGATGTAGTCCACTTCGCGGCGCGGAATGACGAGTGTGTGGCCCTTCACCAACGGGTTGATATCGAGGAAAGCGTAGAACTGTTCGCTCTCAGCACACTTATAGCTGGGAATCTCGCCTGCGGCGATTTTTGAGAATATATCCATAACAATAGGTTTTAAAAGTTTATTTCTACAAAATTAGTGAAAAAAACGGACAAGCACACGCATTCACACATATTTTTATATACGCGAAAGCCAGAAACCTCAGACTCCATGTCTGCGGTTTCTGGCTTCGAACGTATTTTGAGCGCCCATTGAGGCGATTTTTCCAATATCTGATGCGGTGCTACCACACCCTCTTTTATTCGAAAGAGATGCTATCGATGCGCAGGTGGATAGTGCCGCGCGGAATCTTAATCTCCACTTCGTCGCCCACCTTCTTGTTGAGCAGGCCCTGAGCGATAGGTGTATTGATAGAGATCTTGCCCTCACGCAGGTTAGCCTCGCTCTCGCTCACGATGGTGTAGGACATCTTTGCTTTGTTGGCGAGGTTTGTCATCACCACCTTCGACAGAATCTGCACAGTATCTGTGCTAAGACGCGATGTGTCGATAATCTTCGCCTCGGCGATAGCAACCTTCAGACGGTTTATCTTCTCTTCGAGATGAGCCTGAGCCTCCTTAGCGGCGTCATACTCAGCATTCTCGCTCAAATCGCCCTTGTCGCGAGCCTCAGCAATAGCTGCAGAAGCCTTCGGACGCTCTACTGATTCGAGCTGTTTCAAATCGGCAACGAGCTTGTCGTAGCCTTCTTGTGACATGTAAGCCATGATTTCTTTGTTTGTTTTATTAATGTTTTTTCTTTACTATAACAAAAAAACAAGAATCCCGACACTGTTCCTGCTGCCGGAATTCTCATTCATCTGTCTTTATCTATTGTTTTTCAATATGCTACCGTTTCTGCTACGACAGGAGCGAAGCAGACCTTGATAGCCTTTGCGAAGTCTCACCCAGACTTGCCCGACGCCATGCTCTGCCCTCCGTGTTTAACAAAAATGGTTTGATTGTTTTTGCAAAGTTAGGCATTTAAATCCATATAAACAAGTGTTTCAGCGGAATTTATTTCCCCACTCCGTCGCCGGTCAACCTGCTGCACACCTCTTAATATAAGTAAAAATATTTGTAGGTTCGGCGAGTTTTGCTTAAATTTGTCGGAAAAAGAAACTACTTATATGACTATTATTCCAGCAACACCAGCACACGCAGCCGACATCGCTCAGCTCATAATGACGGCGATGACGGAAGATTGCTGCCAGTATCTGGCAGGCAAGGAGCACACGCTCGACGATTTCTATCACATGATGCTCGACCTCGTTCTGATGGACGACTCGCAGTACAGTTGGCGCAACACCTTCGTGGCTGTTGACGAGGAGGCTACGGAGGGCAACGTGGAGTACGCACCGGTAGCCGGAGCCATCGTGGGCTACGACGGAGCCGACCTTCACCGCCTGCGCCGCCGCTTCCAGGAAGAAGCGCTGAAGCAGCTCCAGATGGACTACTCGCAGATGGACGACGAGACCGAAGCGGGCGAGTTCTATCTCGACTCGCTGGCTATCTATCCCGAATATCGTCGCCGCGGCATAGCACGCCAACTGCTGAAACGTGCCACCGAGCACGCCGCAAGCCTCAACCTGCCTGCAGCGCTGCTCGTTGATAAGGGCAATCCCAACGCCGAGCGTCTATATCGTTCGGTGGGCTTCGAGTATTGCAACGACGCCATGTGGGGCGGACACGAGATGCGCCACCTGCGCTGTCCTATCGCTTAGAACACAAGCAGACCCAGCACACCACAACACAGCATAACCAGTATCGGGTTGGTCTTGCGGTAGCGTGTCAGGAAGAACGTTACGGCAAAGAGCGCAACGCTGATACCGAAACCTATCGGCTCGTCTTTCGGCGAGCCGAAGTTGTCTTTGGTCATAAGCAGCAAGGATGCGGCTGCTATCAAGCCTATAATGGCAGGGCGCAGACCGGCGAACACGCTCTTCACCACCTTCGAGTCGCGGTGGGTCATGAGGTATCTCGATATGAGTATCATGATGATGAACGGCAACCAGATGATGGAGAGCGACGCCAGCACAGAGCCTATCATCGCCATCCACTCGGGATAGCCCTGGTTGAGCACCGCCGTATAGCCTACGTATGTAGCGGCGTTGATGCCGATCGGACCCGGCGTCGACTGACTGATGGCAACGATGTCCGTAAACTCAGAGTTGGTGAGCCAGGCATTCTTCACCACCGTCTCGTTGTGTATGAGCGACAGCATGGCGTAGCCGCCACCGAAGTTGAACGTGCCAATCTTCGTGAATATAATGAACAGTTTTAAAAATATCATTTTTCGAGCTTTGAGTTCAACATTTTTCCATAAAGATATCCTGCCAAGCCGGCAGCTATGATGATATATATCGGCGACACGCCCAGCAGCCATATCAGCGCCGCACACGCCACCGGTATCCACGCCGTGCGCCATGTAATGTTCGCCGTCTTCGCCATCTTGAAGCACGGCGCGGCGATGAGCGCCACCACAGCCGGACGCACTCCGCGGAAGAACTTTGCAACATACTCGTTGTCCTTGAAGTTCTGGAAGAACATCGCTATCACCATTATCGCTATAATCGATGGCAACGCAATGCCCAATGCTCCGACTATGCCGCCCCACACACCGCGCAACTTGTAGCCGATGTGGCTCGCCATGTCGATGGCGAAGATGCCGGGCGTGGTCTGCGCCACAACCATTATGTCCATGAACTCCTGACGGTCCATCCACTGGTGCTTGTCTACAAACTCACGCTCCATAATCGGAATCATGGCGTAGCCGCCGCCCAACGTGAAGGCGCCAATCTTGTTGCATGTAAGAAAAAACTCTAATAACATCTGGATATATAAAATTAAAAAAAATCCATCACAGCTGTGCTGCAATGGACCAACTATTTACTAATTCCTATTTTTCTCAATTTTGTTTGGACTCCGCGTTTCCGCTTCATCCGGCGTGGGATGAGAAAGACTGTTACTTGTTGTCTTCTCCCCACATTCCTATTGCAGCTGTAGCTGCAAATAGGCTCATCATTACCGTCATCAACATAACTTTTCTACTTAATTAACCATTTAACTACCAAACTATGTACCTTCTATCAACAATACTAACCTAATAACTTACTTACCTTTTCAACCTAATACCTTTACCAAAGTTACCCTTTACTTTTCACCTTTTCTAATACCTTCTGTGTTGTTATCCTAACCTTTTACCTTACTAATACCTTAGTCATCCTAATCTTTTACCTTCTTGTTGTCCTGAATCTTCTTTACCTTTAAGACTTTCCTATCGAATTATCCTTTCAATACCTTTTACCTAATGTTGTTAGTCAATCGGTTGCCTCACGGTTCCCTTGTTTTGACGATGCAAAGTTACAATTGTTTGCGTACACAAACAAGTGTTTACTCTCTTTTTTCGCTTAAAAACGCCTATTTTTGACCTACGTCAACCCTCAAGGTGTTCGCACACACCTGCAAACGATTGCAACTTGCCCAACACTTCCCCACTACGTACGCCGCTTCTCTATACATTATTAAAGCGCCCTGCAAATGCTTTCACACTTGCAGGGCGTTCAACTTTAATAAAATAGTGAGTTCCTTAGTTGTCTAAAGGTTAGAAATCTCCGTCACTGTAATCATCATTCCCTTCTTCTACGATGCCGAATCCATTCTTTTCGTCACCGTCGGGAGTCCAGCCACGGGTACCAGTGTCAGGAAGGGCCGGGCTACTTGGACGTTGTGGACTTACAGCCATTATCTGTAAAGACTCCATTTCGATAACGCTAATCTCCGGAGCTACGTATTTCTTCTTTTTCATAATGCAGTTATAATATTATTTCTTTACCACTACCTTGTTGTTAACAACATACACACCCTTCGGCAACTTATCGATATTGTTGGCGTTCATGCGCACACCGCCAAGGTTGTAGATGCCGGTGTTTGTATTCTGCTTGTTCTCCTCAATCACGTGTATGCCAGTTGTACCATCCAAGCCGTTGCCATCAAGCGAGAACATCAACATTTTGCCAGAAGGTGCATCTTCTTTAAGCCAGCAGCGATATGCCTTTACAGTATGGTCTTTATTTGTGTGAACCAAGTCGCCCTTGCTGAACATATAAGAATCCTTTGACACCGCAGTCGGATTGCTGTACGAACCAGTGTAGGTCATGCCTATTCCATTTACTGTGTGTTCCAGTTTGGATGTCTGATCCTCATAGTTGATGCCATTGGCTACATATACATGATCGTCGAGAATCTGCGTAACACCATCGATAGTGTATGAATAGTTGCCCGGCTCCTTAGTAGGATATATTATATAAGGTGTATTCTTCTTCAGCACTACGCCATCAGCGGCTACGTTTACTGTAGAGAACTTTATCCAGTTGTTCTCCAAACGGTCGAATTCTGCCAACTGTGTATCCTTACCAAAGGCTTCCACCACCTGAGCTGCTGTCATGTCAACGGGAAGAATGATAGAGTTCCATCCCTTCTTGTTGTCAGCACTCTTGGTGAACGTACGGTGGAGCAGCATCCTGGCATTTTTGTATGACTTAGTAACAGTAAGAGTCTTGTCCTCATCAAGAACCAGAAGGTCGTCTCCGTTGAGGGTACCGTCGTCGTTCATGTCGGTACGCAGAGCGAAGCCTTTAATCTGAATATTCTTAAGAGCTGACACCACGTCAACAGGTGTGATACGAACCTGATTGAACGACTTGGTTGGATTGAGCACAGCATAGCTGTCGCCCTTACTGCCAATAACATCAGCGCCAAGAACCTTCCAGTTTGTCAGTTCTTCCTGCTTTTCATTATTAAGATAGGTGGTCAACTTAAGACCTTCGCCAAGACTTACACCCAATCCTAAAGCCAGTTTTCGGGTAACCATAACGAGCTGCTGTCCCTTATCTATAACTTTACCCATATTGACAGAGATAGTCGCACCACCTAAGTTTACTCCCAACGGGAGAGTCAAGTATGTATCCATTGAGTCGTCAATCAAATTGCTCAACTTGTCGTAGCCATTGCCAATGTTGGCAACAGAGAACATCTTAGTGTTAGCAAAGTCGATGGATGCATTGGTGTTATTTGTAGATACCACCTGCGCACCATATATCGGATTGGTAGTAGCATTGTCTGCCTCAGCATCGGCTACATACGCATAGTAGATATTGAGCTGTGAGAGGTCGGCAGAAAGCACACCTGATCTATACAGTACTACCTCATCGAATACACAGTCCGCTGGAACTTCAACGTTCAGACACATTTTACGTGTTTCCTCTTTACCGATAAGTCCGGCTGAGATGGCATCCCAATGGGTTGTTACATCTCCAGTCACTTCCTTGCCCTTATTGTAGAGCTTGATGTTATAGAGATTAAGCACATTAGCATCGAGTCCGGTAGCCTTAGCAGATACCACAAAACCTACCTTCATCTTGCCATTGAAAGCTCTTGTATTGCCATTCAAACCATCAGCAAAGTTAGAACCATCAGCAGTCTTAATGCCAACGAGACCTACGTTGTCTACCAATGAAACGCCTGGATCACGATAGGCGAAATCGTTGAGCGAAGGAGTAAGTATGGCTGAGCGATTCATCATTCCATCAAAAATCTGTATCAAACCACCGCCAAACTTATCGCTCAACTTATATTTAGGCTCCTCACCCTCCTTATTGACAAGGATATCCACTCCGTGTTCCTCCGCAACATATTTGGGAGCATAGTTGAGGGTGGTCTCTTCATAGCAACCATCCGCAGCTGTCGCACGGAAAACATACTTGCCGGGAAGAGACAAATTGCTTACCAAGCCTGATGTGGGAACCACTTCAACATCAGCGGCACCCTCCGGATGGCTATGGACGGTCCATGTCACATCAACATTCTTGTTGTGCTGCAACTGGAACTGATTGACACTTCCAGACACATCGCGGCTCGATGTGGCATTGATTGGACAATGATGAGAAGCTGCATCGGGAGCCATGCGTACAAAGGCGTAGTTGACATATATCGCACCCAAATTAACATTTACTCCTCCAAAAAAAATCTTCACAGCAGAGAACGCATCAGGAGCCTTCATAACGACCTCTGAATTTGTCTTGGAACCAATAAGGCCAAGATTCAAAACTGTACCAGAGATTGTTTGACTTGTAATATGTTTTCCGTCCTTATTATAAAACTCAAGACTAATAGTTGAGCCTAAACCTATATCCAGAAGCTTTGTCATGCCATATTTGAATCCCACTTCTGTACCAGCAGGAAAAGCCTCCTTATTATCAGACGAAGTGGCAGTAACTTTAGCAGGAACTGAAACAATCAAACTTTGTACTGTAAAATTGTCAGTAAGGTCAGCATTGATAAGGTCACCACCCAATGTATTTGCACTCAATGTAAACGTTCCGCGCTTCTGTTCCTGAGAATACTTCGCAATACCATTATCCTTATTATTGGTAATAGTATACTCACGAGCCTTGCCTACAAATGCATACTTGATATTTATAGCAGAGAGCACTTTGGCATCAACTCCACACTGAACGAGCTTGATTTCATCGAAATTACCGGGAGCTGTAGCCGTGTACAATTTGTTAACCTGATCCGAACCAGGGATTGTCAACAGCGACAGTCCAAGACCAGTGACAGAATTACCGGTAGAAATCTCCTGGAGTTTGCCAACATTTTCTCCGTCCTTAAGAAACTGTATTTTGTAGAAATTTGCTAAATCGAGTGTAAGGATGCTTGCCTCTGATTTTGCACAAATAACAAAACCAGCCTCTGTACCACCAGCATAATAATGCTGATTGTCCTTAACGCTGATAATAGGATTTCCTACAACTGTAACATTTGCAAGCGCCGGAATCGTAGCATAATCATCCAAATCATCATTGCAAAGGTTCTGAAGATTAGCTGTTCCTGAAACCACCTTAACACCATCACCAATGCTATTGATCATACATCCCGGTCCTACGAGAGCACGACGGTTTTTAAAATAATTCTCCGTGTTAGGGTTTGAATCCTGCCAAACCTTCTTCTCTATTTTGCCTCCGCCATCTATGGTTGCGGCAACCATTGGCAGAGCAAAGAGCAAGAGAGTTGCGACAAAACAAATTTTCCTGAAAAATTTCTTTGACATCATTAAAGTTCTTTTATTTTATCGTATTATACGTATTATTATTTCAATCAAAACGTTTCTTCTAAATTCGGAATTTGTACCTCCCGAAATTTGCGGTGCAAAGGTATATACAATCTGGAGGTTAAAGTGCATCGTGTAAGTTTCAAGTAAGTACGAGTAATATAAGAAATTCGCAACTACCAGATAAACAGTAACTTACGTAACGGGGGGGGGTAAAGGAAAGTAAGAATCGAAAAAAAACGATTAAAAAAAAGTAGAAAGTTCATATAATATTTCTAATAAAAAATCTGTAAATTTGTATATAAAAAGATACGATCTAAAGATTTAAAGACCTATGAGGACATTGATATTGACCATAACTATCAGTCTGTCGCTCATTAATGCTCGCGCAGACAATAACAAACTTTACGAAAGATTAGACTCAGTAATAGCCCATAGTGCGGATTATGATGTCATAAAAGTAAAAAGGCTAAAAGACATTAAGCTCGGAGCTAAATTCGTGATCGCAGCAACAGACAAGCTACGCATATATGAACAGTTGGCAAACGAGTATCGCCCATACATTTACGACTCGGCAATGGTGTATGTTCAAAGGGGAATAAGCCTTGCTGAAAAGACTGGCAATTCTGATTATTGCAACCGATTCCTGATTACAAAGGCAAGTCTGCTGATTGAACGAGGCTTCTATATTGAGGCGAAGGAAAATCTGGACAAAATCGAGATATCACAATCCGATCCAAAGCAAAATTTCCTTTTCTACTGCGCCCAGAGTTCACTTTATTACAATCTGAATGCCTATTGTCAGAAAATGGAGTTCAGCAAACATTATAACGAACTGTTCAAGGAATATATTGGCAAGGCACTATACTACTGTCCGAAGAATAGCGCATTGTATTATTACATGAAGGGTATAAATCTCTTTTTCTCAGGCAGGAGTATCAATGAGATTAGCGCTTCATTGAATAAGGCAATGCAAATGATCGGACCGGAAAACCGCATGTACGGCAGGGCGGCATACGCTCTGTCGAAGGCTTACGGCAACAACAAACTGTGGGAGCAGCAGAGGCGTTATCTGCTGCTTGCTGCCATTAGCGATGTAATGTCGGCTAACAATGAGAGTCTGGCATTGCAGGATGTTGCTCTGTTGCTTTATAAAAACAAAAATGATCTTGACAAAGCCCGGAAATATATCAATCAAACATTGAAAGACGCACATGCATATAATAGTCGTCTGCAACAGGTAGAGCTGTATACCAACCTGCATGTAATATTGTCAGCTTACAATGAAAAGCTCCAAAAGGAAGCCATCTGGAAAAACGTGACGATAATATGTATACTTGTGCTGTTGGTTGTCATTGCAGCAGTAGTGGTGTACGTCAACCGGAAAAACCATTTGTTGAAACTGTCGGAAAAGGTACTGAAAGCCTTGACTGAAGAGTTGAGCGCTACCAACAAACAACAGCTAAAGGACAACAAAGCACTTCAAGACTCAAACGATGAACTGACAAGCTCTAACAAAGCGTTTCAGGACTCAAATGACGAACTGACGAGCTCAAACAAAGCGCTTCAGGACTCTAATGATGAACTGACGAGTTCAAACAAAGCTCTTCGGGACTCTAACGATGAACTTAAAGGCTCAAACAAAGCGCTTCAGGACTCTAACGATGAACTAATGAGTTCAAACAAAGCGCTTCAAGACTCTAACGATGAACTGACGAGTTCAAACAAAGCGCTTCAAGACTCTAACGATGAACTTAAAGGCTCAAACAAAGCTCTTCGGGACTCTAACGATGAACTTAAAGGCTCAAACAAAACGCTTCAGGACTCTAATGATGAACTTAAAGGCTCAAACAAAGCGCTTCAGGACTCTAACGATGAGCTAATGAGTTCAAACAAAACACTTCAGGACTCTAACGATGAGCTAATGAGTTCAAACAAAACACTTCAGGACTCTAACGATGAGCTAAAATACAACAACAATGAACTTAAGTACAATAACAATGAACTTAAGAACTTTAACAACGAACTTAAAGACTCCAACAAAGCACTTAAAGACTCAAACAACGAGCTTAAGGACTCAAACAAAGCGCTTCGGAACTCAAATGATGAGCTTGAAAACACCAACGCAAAGCGAGAGTTGATGGCTAATGCCTTTATCATGCTCTGCTATCAGTATATTGAGCGGTTGGAGAGTCAGCGCAAACTGGTAATACGTAAAATTAGAGCCAATCAGCAGAACGAACTGCTGAGCATTCTCTCGTCTTCAAAACGGAGTACCGAGGAGAATCAGAACTTCTTATCGCAGTTCGACAAAATCTTCCTCTCGCTCTATCCCTCGTTTGTAAAAGAACTGAACTCACTGCTGATACCCTAGGCACAAATCGAGCTTAAGGAAGACAACGAGCTTACTCCAAGCTTGCGTGTAGCAGCCTTGGTAAGACTGGGTGTAACGGAAAGTCCTAAGATTGCCGGCATCCTCTCCTACTCGCTACAAACAATATACAACTATCGCTCTACACTAAAGAACAGCGCCATCGACAAAGAACACTTCGAAGAGAATCTGCAAAAGCTGTGCTCAGTTTATCCCAAACCGGTCATTAAAAAAATCGCTTCCATTTTTTCTTAAAACAGAGCGAAAGATTCATATTTTGTTAGTATACAGATACTATGACGATGGAATTGTTTACCGGACAGCAATAATAAACAATCCGTTACGCGTAGCGCAAGCGCAGCGAGTTGAGCACTACGCTTACGCTTGAGAACGCCATCAGGGCGCTTGCCCACATCGGCGTTATCTGAAAGTCAACGCCGAAGATATGCAGGGCGCCGGCGGCGAGGGGTATGCAGACGATGTTGTAGACGAACGCCCAAAAGAGATTCTGCCATATCATGCGCACGGTACGTCTACTGAGCATTACGGCTTCGGGCAGCGCCATGAGGTCGTCGCCCATCAGCGTTATCTGCGCCACGTCCATCGCCACATCTGTGCCGCGACCGATGGCTATGCCCACATCGGCGAGGGCGAGTGCCTGCGTGTCGTTGATGCCGTCGCCCACCATAGCCACGCGCTTGCCTTCGCTCTGAAGCTGCTGCACGAGCGCCTGCTTGTCGCCTGGCAGCACCTTGCTGCGATAGTTGCGTATGCCCACCTCTGTAGCCCAGTAGCGAGCAGCCTCCTCCTTGTCGCCACTCATCATGTACACCTCGATGCCAGCCGACTGCAGCTGCGCCATCGCCTCCTTGGCATGAGGTTTCAGCGTTTCGCGCTCTTCGAGCGGTATGTCAGACGGGCGCGTGAAGTCGATGTTCGGGTTTGGAATGGTGAGTGTGCCCGTTTTGTCGACGACGAGTGCCTGAATCTTATGCAGGTTCTCCAGCGCCGACGCGTCCTTTATGAGAATCTGCTTCTGCGCCGCCTTGCCGATGCCCACCATGAGCGCCGTCGGCGTAGCCAATCCCATTGCGCAGGGGCAGGCTATGACGAGCACAGCCACAGCCGAGAGAATAGCGTGCGGCAGTGCGGCGTTGCCTCCTACAGCCCACCACACGCAGAACGTGAGCAGCGCGATGGCAGCCACCGTCGGCACGAACACCCGTGCGGCTCGGTCTACGATACGCTGCACGGGCGCCTTGCTGCCCTGCGCCTCCTGCACCATGCGAATGATGTGCGCAAGAGCTGTGTTCTCGCCAATCTGACGCGCACGCATACGCAGTTTGCCCTGACTCGGTATGGTTCCGGCGAGCACGGTGTCGCCTGCTTTCTTCATAGCCGGTGTAGGTTCGCCGCTTATCATAGCCTCGTCTACGTACGCCGCATCGGCAGTCATGAAACTCTCAGCCGCACACACCACGCCGTCCACCGGAATCTTCTCTCCGGCGCGCACCTCTATCGTGTCGCCTATCTGAATCGTCGAGATAGGCACCTCCTCCATGCGGTAGTCGTCTGTGCCTTCCATTTTCTCGTGCGTCACGATGCGCGCCGTCTTGGGCTGCATACCCATGAGCTGGCGTATGCTGCTCGCCGTGCTGTCTTTCGCTTTCTCCTCAAGACACCGACCGGTGAGCACGAACGTGATTATCATCACCGAAGCGTCGAAGTAGGTGTGCCACTCTATGCCGCGTGCGCCCCAAACCGCCTCGCCGAAGAACGTGTTGAACGTGCTGAAGAGGAACGCTATGAGCGTGCTCAGCGCCACGAGCGAGTCCATGTTCGCCGTGCGATGCGTTATCTGTTTTGCCGCCGACACATAGAAGCGTCTGCCGCAGTAGAACATGTTTAAGAGAGCGAGTATGAGACAGATTTGGTTGTTGAACGCTCCGTCGCCGCTCATGCCGAAGTACATCGTGAGCGCGGCAAACAGCCACGAAAGCAGCGTACGACGGCGCAGCAACGTGTATTCGCGGCGGTTAATCTCCTCGGCGTTGCGGTCGTTCTCCACCACGAGGTCGTAGCCGGCGTTGCTCACCTCGCGTTTCATATCGTCGAGCGTAATCACCTCAGGGTCGTAGTCTACAAGCACCGTGCGTGTAGACAGCGTTACCGTAGCCGAGTTGACGCCCCGCAGCTTACGGAGCGTATTCTCTACGTTGGCGGCGCAGACAACGCACGCCATACCTATAACTGGTATTGTCTTTTTCATACTGATTGTTTATAATTTGGATGCAAGATTATAAAAAATGCAGTGCAATGAGGTTGCAAAAACGCCTCCCCACTACGACCGCTTCTGCGTATCGGGCAGCAGTCCGGCGATTATGCCGAGCAGCGGCAGGAATGCGCTCACCTTGAAGATAAATTCTACGCTGGTCTTGTCGGCGAGCCATCCGAAGAAAGCCGAACCGATGCCGCCCAGTCCGAACATCAAGCCGAAGAAGATGCCGGCGATGAGTCCTACCTTGTCGGGCATGAGGTCGGTGGCGTAGACCACTATCGAGGAGAACGCCGAGGCGATGATGAGTCCGGAGAGGAAGGTGAACACGATGGTCCAGGTCAGATTGACGTAGGGCATGGCGAGAGCGAACGGAGCCGCGCCAAGGATGGAGAACCATATCACGTACTTGCGTCCGAAGCGGTCGCCGAACACGCCGCCGGCGAGCGTGCCGATGGCGAAGGCGGCGAGGAACACGAAGAGGCATATCTGCGAAGCCTGCACCGAGACGCCGAACTTGTCGATGAGGTAGAACGTGAAGTAGCTCGTGATGCAGGATGTGTAGAAGTATTTCGAGAAGATGAGCAGGATGAGTATGAGCAATGCGCCGTACTTTGCGCGTCGGGAGATGTGCGTGTTCAGCGCTTCTGCCTTGCGCGGATGCTTCACGGCGTACTGCAGGCGGGCTTTATACCACGCTCCGAGGCGCACCATGATGAGCGCTGCGAGCAGAGCGGCTATGGCGAACCACGATATGGCGTGCTGTCCGAAGGGCTGGATGATGAGCGCTGCGAGCAACGGACCGAGCGCCGAACCACCGTTGCCGCCCACCTGGAAGATTGACTGGGCAAGACTCTTCTTGCCGCCCGACGCCAGTTGCGTCACGCTCGACGCCGTAGGGTGGAACACGGACGAGCCGAAGCCTACGACGCTCACAGCCAGCAGTATGAGCAGATAGTTCTCGGCGAACGCAAGCATGAGCAGTCCGGCGAGCGTGAAGCACATGCCGACGGAGAGCGCATAGGGGCGCGGATGGCGGTCGGCAGAGAGTCCGGTGAAGGGCTGCAGAATGGAGGATGTCATCTGAAAGACGAGCGTTATGATACCTATCTGCGCGAACGAGAAGTCGAACTTGTCCTTGAGGATAGGATAGATAGACGGAATGATCGACTGTATCATGTCGTTCAGAAAGTGGGAGATACAGCAGATGACGAGCACAGAATAGACCGTGCTCTCCGCCATTGTAGGGTTGCCTTTAAGTATGCGGCTTATTGATTTCATAAATGTTTTTTATTTTTTTACTTTTAAAAGCGTTTGTGGATGCGTGGTATGGGCAAGATGCCCATACCTCCTATTTAGCCGCAAAGTTACTGCTTTAATCTGAAACAGAAAAGCGTTTGTATGAGATAACCGAAAAAAGCCGGAGGCAACGATGCCCCCGGCTTCTAACTCTAAAACAAGTTTCTACTATTACGAACTTATATTAACAACTAAACCTTTTCATTATTCTAAGCCGAGCTAAGCCTTCTTAAGCCTTTCTAAGCCAAGAAGAACATAGGCGGCATTTAAGCCGAGCTAAGCCTTCTTAAGCCTTTCTAAGCCAAGGAAAACTAAGCCTTTCTAAGCATTTTTAGGCTAACTAAGCCCTCCCCGACGGGGAGGGTTGGGAGGGGCTTGGGCTTTACTTCACATCCTCAGGCAGTACGGGCATTGCGCCGTTCTGCGTGCAGACGTATGCGCTCACTCTCACTGCGCGCTCGTGAGCCTCAGCCACCGACATTCCGGCGAGGATAGAAGCACAGAATGTACCCGTGAACGAGTCGCCTGCGCCAACGGTGTCAGCTACCTCCACCTTCGGTGTGGGCTGGAACGACATCTCGCCTGGTGTGAACACGTACGATCCGTTTACGCCGCAGGTAAGCACGAGCATATCGAGGTCGTACTTGCCAAGGATGAGCCAGCACTTGTTCTCGATGTCCAAGCCCGGATAGCCGAACATTCTACCGATGAGCACAAGCTCCTCGTCGTTGATCTTAAGAACGTTGCAGCGCTTCATGCTCTCGCAGATAACATCCTTTGTGTAGAAGTCCTGGCGCAGGTTGATGTCGAATATCTTCATGCAGTCGGCAGGTGTAGTGTCGAGGAACTTGTAGATTGTCTCGCGGCTCACCACGTTACGCTGGGCGAGCGAGCCCCAGCACACAGCCTCTGTGTTCTCAGCGATAGCCTTCACCTCGTCGGTGAACGGGATGTTATCCCACGCCACGTTCTCCTTTATGTCGTATGTAGGTATGCCCTCGTCGTCGAGCTTCACCTGCACGGTGCCGGTTGGGTAAGGCACACGCGGCATGCAATACTGCAAGCCCTTCTCCTCGAGCTGCTGCACGGTCTCGTCAGCGAGCTTGTCCTCGCCGAGAGCGCTCACAGCGATAGAGTTCAAGCCGAACTGACCGGCGTGGAACGCGAAGTTAGCCGGTGCACCACCAAGTTTCTTACCTTCAGGAAGCACGTCCCAGAGTGCCTCACCGAGTCCTACTACATATTTCTTTTCCATAGTTTTATTGTTTTCAGTTATTGTTTTTTTTGAATAAGCCTTACTAAGGCAGCGTTTAAGCCTTGCTAAGGCAGCGTTTAAGCCTTTCTAAGCCTTCTTGGGCCTTCCTAAGCCGAGGCAAACTAAGCCTTCCTAAGCATTTTTAGGCTAACTAAGCCCTCCCCGACGGGGAGGGTTGGGAGGGGCTTTAGGGTTGGGAGGGGCTTTGGGCTTTAGTTCTGCTTTACTTTAGGTATATAGCTGAGCAGATAGAGCACGCCGATAGCCATCACAGCAGCAGCCCAAACCTGCGGATACTGAGCGCCGGCAGCCTTTGCGGCGTCGCTGGCGAAGCCCATGAAGAGCGGGAACACCGTGCCGCCGAACAGACCCATGATCATAAGGCCCGAAACCTCGTTCTTCTTCTCCGGAGCAGAGAGCATAGCCTGCGAGAAGACGATAGAGAACACGTTAGAGTTGCCGTAGCCTACGAGAGCGATAGCTGCCCAAAGCTCCCACTTCTCTGTGCCGAACACCAAGCCGACCATAGAGAGCGCCATCATCAGCACGATGATTGTGAAGAAGGTGCGGATATTGAGCTTGCGCATAAGAATTGAGCCGGTGAAGCAGCCGAGCGTACGGAACGCGAAGTAGATTGATGTGGCGTACTCGAACTGGCTGAGCGTGTCGCCGGCGCCGCCAAGACGCTCGAACAACACTTTCGGTGCAACGGCGTTTGTACCTACGTCGATGCCCACGTGGCACATGATGCCGATGAACGAGAGCAGGATGATAGGCGAACCGAGCATCTTCAGACAGTCGGCGAAACCAGAAGCCTTGCCTTCGATGGGTTCTTCCTCGATGTGTGTCATGCCGAGCCACAGCGTAGCCACCATACCTATAACGAAGAAGAGCAGGAAGAGGATGCGCCAGCTGAGTCCGAGGATAGGAGCTGTAGTAGTAGCGCCCCAAGCAGCGATGAGCGGAGCGATGAACGAAGCGATAGCCTTAACGAACTGACCGAAGGTGAGCGTAGAAGCCAGATGGCCCTTTACAAGCATCGTCACGAGCGGATTGATGCCGGTCTGCATGATGGCGTTGCCTATGCCGAGCAGCGAGAAAGAGATGTACATCAGCCAGAGCTGGCTCTCCTTTGTAGGCATAAAGCTGTCGAAGAGCGGCAGGAGCACAGCCAATGTTGTGATTACTACTGAGAGCAGAACGGTCTTCTTTCTACCTATCTTATTCATCAGCATGCCCGTAGGCACAGAGAAGATAAGGAACCAGAAGAACACGAGCGAGGGGAAGAAGTTTGCAGCGGAGTCGGAGAGTCCGAAGTCTTCCTGCATGTTGTTAGAAACCGCACCGACCAGATCGACGAAGCCCATAGTGAAGAAGGCAATCATCACCGGGATGAGTGTCAGTTTGCTTTGATTGGAATTGTTCATTGCGTATGAAACTTTTAGTTATTAGTTGAGTTGAGAATTAATTTCTGCAGCAAAATTACGCTAAACGTGCCGAGCAGAGCGAAAATTATGTTACATAAAGTTGTAATAATCGCATTGCACAACATATTTGCTACAGATGCAACATTCGTACTATTGCGCTTTACACAGTACAAGAAAGCGGAGGTATGGTATCCTCCGCTTTTTTCGTATTAAGGGCTTTTATATTTACACCGAATATCGGTGACGTCCTTTAGTAGTTCTTGTTCTGCTTATACAAGCCAGGCACATAGTAGAGCTGGTTGTAAGGAATCGGGTAGAACTCGTTCTTGCCAGCCGTGTAGTGGGCATCCTTAAGATACGTAGCGTATGTCTGTCCGTCGTACACGTCGTTCTTCTCGGTTGCGAAGTAGGCGTTGAGAGTCTTTGAAGCCAATCCCCAGCGACGCAGGTCGAAGTAGCGTCCGTTCTCCATTGCAAGCTCCAGACGGCGCTCCCAGCGCAGACACTTGCGTGCCGTCTCCTTGTCCTTGAAGTAAGACTCGGGATAGAGCGCTATCTCGCACTGATCCTTGGCGTAAGCGATGTGCTTGTCAACAGAGTTCTTCGCACGCTGGCGAATGTCGTTGATTATGGTGCGAGCCTCTGCAAGCTGGTCGGTCTCGATGAGAGCCTCTGCACGCATGAGCATCACGTCGGAGTAGCGGAACACATAGTCGTTCATATCAAACGCCTGCCATGAGCCGTTGTAGGTCTCGCCCTTAGAGCGCTGCGGCACCTCCTTCATAGAGCAGTAGTAGCCGTAAGTGTTCGGTGTGCGACTGTTAGCCTTTGTGAGCGTATACTCCTTCTCGTACTTGTACGGGAAAGTAGGCATACCCACGGTGTGGAAGAGACGCGGATCCCATTTCTGTGTGGTCGGCTTGCCGTTGACGGGATAGTCGATATGCTTGTTATAATCGTCAAACTCGGGCAGTCCGTTCTTTGTCTTGAAGGCGTTCACGAGGTCCTGCGACGGCTTGTGGAAGTCCCATCCGCACGACCACATTCCCCAAACACCGTTGAGCACGTTGCTCCAGTTGGCACGTCCGAAGGTGGTATTGTCGTCCTTGTAGTCGGAAGTCTGCACAGCGAACACACTCTCCTTGCTGTTCTTATGTTCGGGCAGGAAGATGTCGCCGTAGTCTTCAAGATAGCCGAAGTAAGGCGAGTTCTTCACCACGTTGGTGTATTCAATCACCTTCTGCATATACTCCTTGTTGACGTGGTCGTAGCCGTTGGTTGCCTCGTAGCCGTCGCCGTAGGCAAGCGTCAGATAGCACTTGGCGAGATATGCCGCAGCAGCAACGCGGTTGACGCGGTTCTGGTCTTTCTGCATCTCGGGCAGCACGTCGTATGCCTCCTTGAAATCGTTTATTATCTTGCCGAACAACTCCTGATATGTAAACTCGTCGTTGCGGGTCTTCTCCTGAAGATTGTTCTTCATTACGTTCTCGTCAATCCAAGGCACCTGGCGGAACATGGTGATGAGCTTGAAGTAGAAGTGGGCACGCAGGAACTTCACCTCTGCCACACGCTGCTTGCATGTCTCTTCACCAAGTTTCTCATTGCCATACTGCTCAAGCGAGAGCAGCGCGCGGTTGCAGCGGCTAACAGCACAGTAGAGGCGATACCAAAGTTCGTCGAACTCGCCCGGTGTAGAAGTCATGGTCGACCAAATCTCCATCGGATGATAGCCAGTGTCGGTAGTGCCCGATCCGCCCTTCAAGCAGTCGTCTGACGACAAATCGCCGTAAGGCCAGAGGTTGAACGGATAAGAGTACCAGCAGTCGCCGAGCATGGCGTATGCCGAATTGACCATGTCGTCGGGGAGTTTGAAAGCCTTGTCCTGATCGACTACGCCCTTCGGAGAGTCGTCGAGGAAATCGCTGCACGATGTTACAGTGCCGAGCGTGAGCATCGCTGCAAATATATATTTATATAAATTTTTCATTGTTCTGATTCTTTAAATTGTTATGACTTCTTTGTAATATCAATAGCTCCTTAGAAACTGAGCTGCAGTCCGAACGACACTGATGAAGAGTGAGGATATGCCCAGTTGGGGTTCTCGGGGTCGGAGATAGTGAAGCTGCTGCTCTTCCATGTGAAGAGGTTCTGACCAGAAACATATACACGAGCCGATGTCATGTGGAGCTTCTTCAGGAGCGAGTCGCTGAAGTTGTAGCCAAGCTGCAGCGTGCGGAGCTTCATCCAGTTGCCGTGTTCTACGAAGTAAGTAGAGGCGCGTCCCTCGTCACCGGTGTTGTTAGTTGTGAGCGCCGGTATCTTAGACGAAGTGTTGTCCTCGGTCCAAGCGCCAAGCATACGGTTGCCCTTGTTGCTTCCGGCGTCGGTGAGGCTCCAGAAGTCGGTCTGGAATTTCTGGTTGTTGTAAACATCTACGCCGCATACTCCCTGGAAGAACATAGAGAGGTCGAAGTTCTTGTATCCGAGCTGCACGTTAAGACCCCAGTTGAAGTCGGGCACCGGATCGAATATCCATGTCTGGTCCTTTGCGTCGATAGTGCCGCTGTGGTCGAGGTCGGCATACTTCAATCCGCCCACACGAGCGTTAGGCTGACCAGAGGCTTTTGCCTCCTCGCTGTTCTGGAAGAGTCCATCTACAACGTAGCCCACGATAGAGCCGTAAGGCTTCTTCGACTGCACGAGGTTCTCCTTCACTGTGTGTGCATACGAGCCGGTTGTGGTAGAAGGCAGATACGTCACTTTGTTGCGGAAGAAGTCGATGTTGGCAGTCACGTCGTAGCGCAGACCATACTTAGTGATGTGGCGGTAGCCCACGCTTGCCTCCATACCCACGTTGCGAAGCGACGGACCGTTCGACCATGTAGAACCGCCCTCGCCCACTGCTCCGAGGAATGCCGGCGAGATAAGCATGTCCTTTACATCCTTAATATATGCGTCAACCGATCCGTAGAGTTCCTGGCTGAGCAAAGAGAAGTCGGCACCAACGTTATACTGTATTGTTGTCTCCCACTTCAAGTTGTCGTTCGCAGTCTGAGTTGCGCGGAAACCTGACGGGAAGATGCCTGTACCCTGACGATAGAGATCGTAAGCGGTAGATGTAACACGGTCTAATCCGTAGTCGGCTACATACAAGCCGTAGCGAGCTGTGTTTGAAATCTCCTGGTTACCAGTCTTACCCCATGAGGCGCGAATCTTAAGATCGTCAATCCAGTTTGCTTTGAGGTTCTTCGAAAGACGATAGCCCAAAGTAGCTGCAGGGAAGTTGCCATAGCGATTGTTCTTGCCGAAACGCGAGCTGCCGTCACGACGTATGGTGAACGAAGCAAGGATAAGGTCCTGCCAGTTGTAGTCGACCTTACCGAAGAACGAAGCCAGCGAGTAGCCAGAGCCGATACCCGTAGCGCGCTGAATACCCATAGCGGCATCAGGCCACATATAGTCCTTGTCCTCTATCACGTAGCTCTGGGCATACGCACCCATATCCTCTACGGTCTGCCTGTGAAGTTCCATACCGGCAAGCACCGTGAAGTCGTGGTCGCGTGCAATCTTGAAGTTGTAGTTGGCTGTGTTACTCCATGTCCAGCGAACATCGTCGTGGGCAGAGAGTGTGGTGCTCGGTATGTTGTTGTTCACGATGTCCGACTTGAACGTGTGGTTCATCGAGCGAATGAACGAATGATAGTAGTCGAGACCGAAATTAGAACGGAGCACAAGGCCCTTCAGCGGTTTCACATCTACATAGGCATTGCCGAACACACGCCATATCTTCAGTGCGTTGTCGCGGTTCATGTACATCTCGCGCAGAGGGTTCTGACGGTCGCTCATACCACCCACCGGACCAGCGAATGTAGTGCCGTCTTCTTCATATACGGGCACCGTAGGCGACATCTTCAACGCATTCTCCATCGGTGCGCTATTTACCTGCTTCGAGTAAGTAACCGTAGCGTTCTCGCCTACACTTACAATCTTGTTCACATTGTATGTAGAGTTGAATCGGGCTGAGAAGTTCTCGAAGTTAGAATACTTCAAGATACCGTCGTTCTTCTTGTAGCCTGCAGAGAAAAGACCAGTGAACTTGTCGGTGGCACCCGACAGAGAGAGGTCGTAGCTCTGCATGAAACCGGTGCGCGAAATCTCGTCAAGCCAGTCGGTGTCCGACAGTCGCATTGTTTTCTTTGCATTGATATAGCCGTCGTATGCACCGTTTACGGTATATGTCTTATAGCTTTTTGAGGCAGGATCGTATGCCTTGATGGTGCGGCCGGTAGAGGCATTGAAGTCAAGACCATAGTTGTGAGCATAAGCCACGGGGTCGAGACCATCGTTGAGTGCAGCCTGAGCCATTGCCGTTGCATACTCTGAGGTGTTGCAGAGCTTCATCATCGACTGCGAGTTGTAGAACTGAGCAGTAAGGTTTGCCGAGAAGTCTACATTCAGCTTGCTACCCTTCTTGCCATGCTTTGTGGTGATGATGATTACGCCGTTGGCAGCACGCGAACCATAGATAGATGCCGAAGCAGCATCCTTGAGCACCTGCATACTCTCAATATCGTTCATGTTGAGCGAGTTGAGGGTTGTGGTGGTAGGCACACCGTCGATAACAAAGAGAGGATCTTGAGAAGAATTGAACGAACCGATACCACGAATGCGAACCGTACCGGTGCCAATTGGCGAACCGTCGGTGGTGATAGTCATGCCCGGCACCTTGCCTTGAAGCGAACGCATAGGATCTGTGTCGGCTGTCGACTTGAGATCTTTGGTGCTTACTACAGATACAGAACCCGTCAAGTCGGCCTTGCGCTGCACCTGATAACCCGTTACTACCACTTCGCCGAGAACCTCCGAGTTGTCCTGAAGCACAATCTTGAGGTTTTCGCCTGCCTTCACCTCCTGGTCTTTGCAACCTATATAAGAGATGATAAGAGTTTCGCCTGGCTTCACGTCAAGTTTGAAGTTGCCGTCGATATCCGTCACTGTACCCATGTTCGTGGAGCCCTTAACCTTAACCGATGCACCGATAATAGGTTCACCGGCGTTGTCGGTCACTGTTCCACCGATGCCGTTGGTCTGAGCATATGCGCCTGACCCAGCGAGCATGAGCATACCTACTAAAGCTACTTTTGCTTTTTTCATAAGTTTTACGTTTTTTGTTGTGGGTTTAAGTTTTACGGTTGCAAAGTTATAAAACAAAAGATGAGTGACATTTCATGAATCGTTCACAAAATATCACTCATGTTACATGCAACAATCGTTGACTAAATAGTCAAAAACGTTGAGTTTTTTTTCATATTTTTCACGAAAAGCTAAACCTTCATCTCCTCTCTGACATCTGTCGGATACTTGTCATACTGCTTTTTGAAGCATGAGGAGAAGTAGCCTGGGGTGGCAAATCCCACTTCGTTAGCTATTTCTGATACTGTTTTATCTGTTGTTTTGAGCAGCTGCATGGCGTGCTTGAGTCGTGTCTCGCGCAAAATCTCGACGGGAGTCATGCCCGTAAGCGCCTTCACCTTGCGATAGAGCTGCACACGCGAGAGTCCTACCTCGTCTCCCAGATCTTCTATCTTGAGATTGGTATTCGACATGTGCTTCTCCATTGCCTTGAGGAAGGTATCGAGGAAGCGACGGTCGGGCGAAGGGGAGTTTTGAGTGGTGAGGTGTTGAGATGGTGTGGTGTTGAGGTGTTGAGTATTGAGGTTTTGAGTGTTGAACAGTTGGCGCAGCTTCTGACGGTTGGCAAGCAGCGAGGCGATGTTGGCAAGCAGCAAGTCGGCGCTGAACGGCTTTGTCATGTATATGTCGGCACCGGTCTGCAATCCTTCGATGCACTGCTGCTCGCTGCTGCGTGCTGTAAGCAGCAACACGGGAATGTGGCTTGTTGCCTCGTGTTGCTTAAGACGGGTGCAGAAGGCGAGTCCGTCCATTACGGGCATCATCACGTCCGACACTACGATGTCGGGCACGCTCTCCACCGCGAGCTTCAGTCCGCTCTGTCCGTCGGCAGCTTCTATAACATAATAGCGGTCGAGCAGCAACGTGCGCAGATAAGCACGCATATCGGCGTTGTCGTCGACGATGAGCACCGTGGCGAGTTCTTCGGCATTGTCGTTGATAAGTGTGTCGTGACGACTCTCCTGCACAGCCTTGCGACTTGCGAGAAGTTGCTCGTCGGTAGCTACGGTAGTGTCGTCAACGGTGGCGCTGTTCTCGCGGCGGAACAGCAGCACGTCGCTCACAAGGCGCTGCAACTGTTCTACGTTACGCTGCACGATGCCCACGAGCTGCTGCCGGTCGCCATTGCCTTCTGCGAGTTGTTTGACCGGTCCGGCTATAAGCGTGAGGGGCGTGCGCAACTGGTGCGATGCGTTGGTGAAGAATCGAGTCTGCTCATCATTCAGTTCGCGCATGCGACGGTTGGCACGACGTGTGGCGCGCACGGCACGCCATGTAGTGAACACGGCTACAGCCAGCAGTAGGATGACGAGCAGCGACACTATGAGCAGCGCGCGCTGTATGTGGTAGAAGCCGAGATAGGTCTCAAGCTTTGTCTGTATGGTGGAGAGATAGGTGTTCTGCTTCTGCAGCGAGTGGCTGCTCAGCGCTATGTCTGCCACGTTCTGCGGCGTGACGACAATGCTTTTCAGGTTGTTCATACGCTTGAACGGCTTACCCTCAAGTATGCGCAGAGCGAGAGCTATCACTTCCTCGCCATGCGTAGAATAGATGTATGAGGCAGCGAGTTGTCCGTTCTGCACAGCGTCAAGACCCTCGCCCGGCAGTCCGTCGATGCCAAGAAAGCGTATCTCACGCTCTTTGTGCAACTCTTTTGCAGCCTCGTAAGATCCCACAGCAGCAAGGTCGCTGTGACAGAACACTACATCTACCGCCTTGCCACTCTCCAGCCATTCACGCATAATGCGCTTGCAGTCGTCATACGACCATTGACTTGGCACATGACGATAGTCGATTGACGGATTTTTGCTGATGACTTCGCTAAATCCGGCGTGGCGTTGTGCGGCAGGCGATATTGCGAGCGGTCCGGTCATCTCCAGCACAATAGGGCGTCGTCCGTCTGTCTTAACGCTGTCACGGCATAGCAAAACTGCATACTCCGCCATCTTGCGTCCTGCCTCAACGTTGTCGCCGCCGATATAAGCGGTATAGTCTTTCAATGCTGTAGTGCGGTCGAAGAAAACAATAGGGATGTTCTTTTCGCGAGCGCGTTGCAGACTGCCATTCAGAGCATGGTAGTCATTAGGCGAAACCACAAGCAAGTCGACACCCTCGTCCACAAGACTGTCTATCTGCAAGCATTGGCGTTCGTTGTTGTTGTCGGCGTTCTTTATTATCACCTTCACATCATTGTCGTAGAGGTGCTGCGCTGAGAGCATCTCTACGTTGGCTTTATCGCGCCACGCACCGCCTACGCACTGCGATACACCTATCTTATATTTATAGTTGGTGGTGCAACCGCTGAGCGTAACAAGCGTCGCTAATAATATAAATAATGTATTAGAGATTCTGGTTTTCATAAATACATGTAAGGTTTTATTGCTTTCGTTAGCAAAGTTAAGTAATTTATCGAAAAGTGTACACAATATTTTAAACAATTCGCTCAATAATTGTTTCATACGCTGTTTTCTGCAATTTTAGGAAACATAAATGTTATACAGATTTAGACATATAGCTTAATTTTGCAGCAGAAACCGAGAGCCTACCGGCTCGGCAATTTCGATTATTCTAAAAACCTATATAAAATATGGACAAATCTTTCTTCAGCCGCACAGCGGCAGCGTCGCTCCTCGTAGGACTTGCAATGACAGCCTCGGCGCAGCAGACCCATTTTCTCAGTAGCAACCACTGCATCTATCGTGTTGACAAATCGCAGAAATACCTGCTCTTGCCGGTGCAGGAGAAGGCTGAGATGTGCAACGTGAAGGTCATAGACGGCAACAACCAGGTGAAGGCGTTCAACATACGCCTGGCTTCGAACCACATCGACTATTATGTGCCGTTCTTCCTCGACGAGTATAAGGAGAACAGCAATATCTCTTTCGACATCCACGTGAACGGCACCTACCGCAACGATGGCGGCATCGCGAGCTTCACCTGCTGGAAGAACATGAAGTACGCCGACTCGCTCGACCTCTCCAACCGCGAGCAGTATCGCCCCGTATACCACCACACTCCTACTTACGGATGGATGAACGACCCGAACGGCATGTTCTACAAGGACGGCGTATGGAATCTCTACTTCCAGTACAACCCGTACGGATCGCAGTGGGAGAACATGACATGGGGTCACTCTACGTCTACCGACCTCATGCACTGGAAGTTTGAGGGTACGCCTATTGAGCCTGACGCATGGGGCACTATATTCTCTGGTTCGGCTGTGGTAGACCACAACAATACTGCCGGATTCGGTAAGGATGCCGTAGTGGCTATGTACACATCGGCTGGCGAGAACCAGACGCAGAGCCTCGCCTACAGCAACGATAACGGCATGACGTTCACAAAACTCGAGGGCAACCCCATAATCACAAGCAGCACACCCGACTTCCGCGACCCGCACATGTTCTGGAATGAGGATATCAAGAAGTGGAACATGATTCTTGCCGAGGGTCAGCACATGGACATCTACTCGTCTGACGACCTTAAGGACTGGAAACTCGAGAGCCAGTTCGGCGCCGAATACGGCAACCACAGCGGCGTATGGGAGTGCCCCGACCTTATGAAACTGCGCGTGCGCGGCACCGACACATATAAGTGGCTTCTCATGTGCAACGTCAACCCCGGCGGCCCGTTCGGTGGTTCGGCTACACAGTATTTCGTAGGCGACTTCGACGGTAAGAAGTTCACATGCGAGACAGCGCCTGAGGTGACACGCTGGATGGACTACGGCAAGGACCACTACGCTACCGTGACCTTCGACAACGCTCCTAACGGTCGCCACGTGGCTATGGCATGGATGAGCAACTGGCAGTATGCCAATCAGGTGCCTACAATGCAGTATCGCTCGGGCAACTCCATTCCGCGCGACCTCGACCTCTACGAGTATCAGGGCAACACCTACTGCGGCGTAACTCCGTCGCCTGAGCTGACAGCAGCTCGCCCGAAGAAGTCTACAAAGACGCTGAGCGAGTCGTGCGAACTGGTGGTTACACTCAAGGGCACAGCCACAATCACTCTCCTCAACGAAAAGGGCGAGAAGGTGGTGATGGTCTACGACGACAAGATTCGCACGTTCACCGTCGACCGCTCAAAGAGCGGACTGAAGGACTTCAGCGACGACTTCGCTGCCGTAACAACGGCTCCGGTTCACGGCAAGATGACTCAGCTCAGAGTGTTCATCGACCGCTGCAGCATCGAGGCGTTCGACGCAGAAGGTCGCATGGCTATGACCAACCTCGTATTCCCGACCAAGCCCTACAACAAGGTCATGGTCAAAGGCAGGGCAAAATACGCTGTCTATAACCTGAAGTAGCAAAGGATCTACTTTACAATACTGAAAAAAGACGTATATACGGCATCACCCGTGCGAGTAATCGTTCGGCGTGATGCCGTATGTTTTTTAGCATACACGCTCAGCGTGGGTCTGAAGTTCTAACACATTAAAGCATAAGTAGTAGGTTTTAAATAAGCAAGAAGTGGCTGTGGGCAGTGGAAAGTGTAAAGGAAAGTCGCCCAAACGTAGGACTTAAGTCATTGTACACCGAACGCAATCTGATCGGACACCGGACGGAATCCGATCGGGCGGCGGACGCAATCCGATCAGACGGCGGACGCAAACGGCAAACCGACGGCGGCGCTGGATGCTTTTAAATAATTGAGAATTGAGAGTTGAAAGTTGAAAGTTAAAAGTTGAGAATTGAGAGTTGAAAGTTGAGAGTTTTGATTACCTTTGCAGTTGCCTTTCTTTATTCAATATAGAGATTGCATTGCATATCATAACTCTCAACTTTCAACTCTCAACTCTCAACTCTCAACTTTCAACTTTCAACTCTCACCATCTCAACACCTCACCATCTCAACATCTTTAAAAACATGAACAAATCAACATTAATATCACTCGCTCTTCTGTCAGCCCTCTCGGCTTCGGCGCAGCGCACGACGCAGAATCTGCGCCAATGGCAGTTCTCACGCGACAGCATCAACTACAAGTCGGTGACAATACCGCACGACTGGGCTATAAACGGACCGTTCGACAAGAAATGGGACCTGCAGTATGTGGCTATCGCGCAGAACGGTGAGACGGAGAAGACGGAGAAGTCGGGGCGCTCGGGCGCTCTGCCTTGGATTGGTCGCGGCTACTATAAGACTACCATCGACATAAAGCGTCTGCCGAAGACCGCCGTACTGGAGTTTGACGGCGCCATGGCTGACCCGCACGTGTACATCAACGGCAAGCTGGCTGGTCACTGGGCGTACGGCTACAACGCCTTCCGCGTGGATGCGGCGCCGTTCTTGAAGAAAGGCAAGAACGAAATCAGCGTGAGCCTCAACAACCGCGAGGAGAGTTCGCGCTGGTACCCCGGCGGCGGACTCTACCGCCCCGTTCAGCTCGTAACGACCGCCGACCGCGCAAGCATAAACCCGTGGGGAAGCTACTTCCGCACCGAACAGATTGCGGACGGCAAGGCGGAGGTGAGCGTCTGCACGAACATCAACAATGCGGAGAAAGGGCTCGTAGTGGAGAACCTGCTCATCGACAACGAGGGCAAGACGGTAGCGCAGACAAAGACAACGAGCGACGTGGAGAAGCGCCTTACGGTTGAGAACGCGCAGCTATGGTCGCCAGAGACACCTTATTTATATAAGCTCGTCACACGTCTTTACCGCAACAACCGACTCGTAGACCAGACACAGCAGAAGGTGGGCATACGCACGGTGCGTGTGGCGCAGTACGACGGCTTTCAGCTGAACGGCAAGCAGCGCAAGATAAAGGGCGTGTGTCTGCACCACGACCTCGGTCCGCTGGGCGCAGCCGTGAACAAAGCGGCGCTCATCCGTCAGATTCGCACGATGAAGGACATGGGATGCGACGCAATACGCACGGCGCACAACATGCCGTCGACGTGGCAGATGGAGGTGTGCGACTCGATGGGTATGATGGTGATGGCAGAGAGCTTCGACATGTGGATATACCCGAAATGCAAGAACGGCTACGCGCTGAACTTCAAGGAGTGGGCTGACCGCGACATAGAGAACCTCGTGCGCAACCACCGCAACCATCCGTCTATCGTTATGTGGAGCATCGGCAACGAGATACCTGAGCAATGGAGTGAAGAAGGTCGACTAATAAGCGAACATCTGCAGGCGCTCTGCCACAAGTACGACCCTACGCGCCCCGTGACGCAGGGCATGGACCAGGCTGAGGCGGCGCTCGGGTCGGGCTTCGCGCAGGTGATGGACGTGCCGGGCTTCAACTATCGCGTGCATAAGTACGACAACAACATAAAGCAACTGCCGAAGGGCTTCCTCTTAGGTTCGGAGACGGCGTCGACGGTGAGCTCGCGCGGTGTGTACAAATTCCCCGTGGAGCCGTCAGACTCGAAGACGTACGCCGACGGACAGTGCTCGTCGTACGACGTGGAGTATTGTCCGTGGAGCAATCTGCCGGACGACGACTGGCGCATGCAGGACGACCGCGACTATGTGATAGGCGAGTTCGTATGGACGGGCTACGACTATCTTGGCGAGCCGTCGCCGTACGACGAATACTGGCCGTCGCGCTCGAGCTACTTCGGCATCTGCGACCTCGCCGGACTGCCGAAAGACCGCTTCTGGCTGTACCGCTCGCACTGGCGCACGGACGTGAACACGCTGCACGTGCTGCCCCACTGGACGTTCCCGGGACGCGAGGGCGAGGTGACGCCGGTTTACTGCTACACCAATGCGCCGTCGGCTGAACTTTTCGTGAACGGAAAGAGTCAGGGCAGAATAGTGAAGAACCCGGGCACACGCCTCGACCGCTACCGTCTGCGCTGGAACAACGTGAAGTACGAGCCGGGCGAGCTGAAGGTGGTGGCTTACAACTACGACGGATCGGTGATGGGCGAACAGACGGTGCGCACGGCAGGCGAGCCGGCACGCATCGTGCTCGAAGCCGACCGCAGCAGCATCGCTGCCAAGGGCGAGGACCTGGCGTTCGTAAAGGTGTCGGTAGTGGACAAGGACGGCACGCCCTGCCCGACGGCTACGAACAAGATGAAGTTCGAGGTGACGGGCGCAGCGAAGTTCCGTGCGGCTTGCAACGGCGACGCAACATCGCTCGTGGCGTTCAACTCGACGGAGATGCCGCTCTTCAGTGGCGAGCTGGTTTTCGTGGTGGAAGGCACAAAGCAGGGCAAGGCTACGCTGAGCGTGTCGGCTGAGGGTCTGCCAAAGGAGACATTGTCAATCAACATCAAATAGCATCTTATACATATGAAAAAAATGATTTATGCGGTGATGGCTATTGCCTCACTAACCTATTCTACTCACACAACGGCGCAATCGCAGGACTTGCAGAAAAAGGTGAACGACTACTTCGAGCAGTCGCTTCAAGCGCAGCAGAAAGCATTGGAGCAGGACGGCAAGGCCGACTACGCTAAGAACACTCCTCTCGACACTGAGCTTCAGACAGCAATAAAGAACAAGGACATAGCCAACTATCAGAAGATGGTTTGGACAGCATGGTGCGAGGCGAACAATGCGCTGAAGGAGGAAAAGCTCATAGAGCCTGCCGAACTGAAGCAGGCTAAGAACAGTGCCTGGCACTTGCCGCAATGCCTGGAGCCTAATGCGGTCATGCCTTATTATTACGGCAAGAAGGGTGTGGCTGCCAATGGTAAATACCCGCTCTTCCTCTACACACACGGTTCGGGTTCGAAGGACAGAGAATGGTCGAATGGTATCGAACTGGGTCTCGGCTTCAAGGATGCGCCGTCTATCTATTTCATTCCGCAAATTCCGAACGAGGGCGAATACTATCGCTGGTGGCATCTGTCGAAGCAGTATGCCTTCGAAAAGCTTATTCGTTTGGGTTTGACGAGCGGCGAGGTGGATGCCAACCGACTCTACGTGTTCGGCATCAGCGAGGGTGGTTATGGCAGTCAGCGTCTCGCCTCGTTCTACGCCGACTATTGGGCAGCGGCGGGTCCGATGGCAGGTGGCGAGCCTCTGAAGAATGCGCCGGTAGAGAACTGCGCCAATATCGGTTTCTCGCTGCTTACTGGTGCTGACGACACGGGTTTTTATCGCAACGACCTCACATGGTTCACTCAGGTGGCTTTCGACTCTGTGCAGCTGGCTCGTCCATTGGCTGTAGACAACACGCCCATCTTCCGCCATCGCATCAACCTCTTGCCTGGCTTGCAGCACCACATCACTTACGGACTGACCACACCTTGGCTCAAGCAGTTTGTGCGCAATCCGTATCCGAAGACGGTGCTTTGGGAGGACTTCGAGATGGATGGCAGACATCGTTCGGGATTCTATAACCTGCAGGTGCTGGTACGACCGTCAGAGGCAAGAACATACTACGAGATGGATATCGACAAGAACGTGGTTTCTATCAAGGTAAGTAATGTTGAATACGTTACGACGATGAAGGACAAGATGTGGGGCATCGACCTGAAGTTCAATCGCAACTACACTATAGCTACCGGTGGCAGACTGAGGGTGTATCTCAACGAACAGCTGGTGGACCTAAAGAAGCCAGTAACTGTCAAGATAAACGGCAAGCAGGTTTTCCATGGTGTTGCCAAGGCTGATTTGCAGGCAATGGTGAACAGCTGCATGGAATACTTCGATCCATACCGTGTGTATCCGGTTGCAATCGACTTGTCTTATTAATGTAAAGAGAACGCATCTACTTAATACAAAGAGATAAAAAAAGAGCTGCATCAAAACTCTGCTTGGAGAGTCTTGATGCAGCCCTATGTGTTTTTACAAAGTATTGTGTCCCGATTATCAATCTACTAACTAACTACTTACTAACCTAATCAACTATACTTAAACAACTATACTAATTAAAATCTATTACCAATCTATATCATTATCCAATCTATGCATTTTCGTTAGATGTGTTTTCTTTAAAGATTTGAAGCCTTACGGTCTTTAAATGTTTTTTTCTTTTGACATTGCAAAGATAGAAATAAGCTACCAACCGATATTCAACATATCGTTCACGCTGTTGTAATTATGTTGCATGAAACAAAAATGCTTGAATAATATGCACAAATGCATTATTTTTGCTATATTTGCAGCGAATTTAAGCGATAAAGTTCAAACAAATAGTAGGAAGCGTGGTTTTTCCTACCCCGATAAATACAAACAACTTAAAAACAACATATCTAATGAAACACTCAGCACGCAGATTCTGCAAGTATCTCCTTCTGTTTCTGTTCCCACTGATAATCTCATGCACCAGTCAGCCGAAGCGCTTCGTCATAGGCGTGTCGCAATGCTCGGAGGACGTGTGGCGCGAGAAGCTCAACGAGGAGCTACGCATCGCCGCTCTCTACTACAACGATGTAGACCTGCGCATCAGTTCGGCTAACGACAACGTGCAGTTGCAGACCGAACAGATAAACAAGTTCGTGGACGAGGGTGTAGACCTGCTCATCGTGGCACCGGGTCAGGTGAGCATATCGCCTGCGATAGACCGCGCATACGAAAAGGGCATACCGGTGATTATCTTCGACCGACGCACACGGTCGAACAAGTACACGGCGTATATCGGCGCAGACAATAAGGAGATAGGCAGTTCGATGGGCGAATATCTGTCGGGCGCACTCACCGACGGTGGACGCATACTGGAGCTGTGCGGACTCTCTACGTCGTCGCCGGCGATAGAGCGCAAGCAGGGCTTCGACAGCTTGGTGGCTTGCCGACCGGGACTGAGCATTGTGGAACAGCTGAACGCCGACTGGACTGAGGAGGGCGCATTCCGCGCCATCGACTCGCTGCTCTCGAAACCGCACAACGAGTTCGACTGCGTGTTTGCTCATAACGACCGCATGGCAATGGGCGCACGCCGCGCCGCCGAAAAGCACGGACTCGACCTCTCGCACATAAAAATCTGCGGCATCGACGCCATGCCGCAGAATGGCGGAGGCATGGAACTCGTGAACAACGGCACGCTCTTCGCCTCGTACACCTACCCCACTCGCGGCGATGAGGTGATGCAGCTCGCCATAAAAATACTGACGGGAAAGAAATACAACAGAGAGACCCAGCTCTCGTCTGCACTCGTGACGCGCAACAACGCTCGTGTGCTGCTCATGCAGTACGACGAGACGGTAAGACAGCAGGACCATCTCTCTACGCTTCGCTCGCGTGTGGACAAGGCTGCCAACGACTTCAACACGCAACGCATCTACCTGCTCGTGTTGCTCGTGTTCGTGGTGCTGCTCATCGTAATGTGCGCAGCAGCCGTCTACGCGTTCTTCACCCGTACCCGCATCAACCGACAGCTGAAAGCCTCGATGGAACAGCAGCGCAAAATGACTGAGGAGATGGAGGAAATGACGCAGACGCAGCTGCAGTTCTTCACGAACATGAGTCACGAACTGCGCACACCGCTGACGCTCATCGCCGGACCTGCAGAACAGTTGCTCGAAGACCCGACGATAAAGGGTGGGCAGCGTTCGATGCTGGAGATGGTGCAGCGCAACACGCGAATACTGATACAACTTGTGGGCGAGATTCTCGACTTCCGCAAGGTGCAGAACAACAAGGCTGAGCTGCACCTCAACCGCTTCTACCTGCAGCAGGAACTGACGACATGGACTGAGGACTTCCGCACGGTGGCGGCTCGCCGCGGCATAACGATACACGTGGATGTATCGGGCGTGGAGAACGATGCGATGCTGATTGCCGACCGCAACAAGATGGAGCATGTATACTTTAATATAATGTCGAACGCACTGAAGTATACGCCCGAGAAAGGAAGCATCAGCATCTCGCTGATACACAGCGACCACAGCTATACGCTGCGCATAGCCGACACGGGCAAGGGCATTCCGGCTGAGGAGCTGCCGCATCTCTTCGAGCGCTTCTACCAGGCAAAGGGCGCCATCGGCGGTACGGGCATCGGCCTGTCGCTCGTGAAGGCGTACATTGACATGCACCACGGCGACGTTCACGCCGAGAGCGAGGATGGCAAGGGTACAACGTTCGTCATCAAGTTGCCCGACTCGCAGCCCGGTTACGACCCTGCTAAGGATGCGCCGGCTGCAACTCAGGCGGAGAAGGGGCTGGTGGACGACAACTATATTGCCACCGACAGCACGCCGAAAGAGAACTCAAACCGCATTACGAACGCCGAGGACTTCGACGCAGAGCGTCCGCTCGTGCTCATCATCGACGACAACAACGGCATGCGTGCCTACCTGCGATCTATTCTGCAGGACAAGTACAACGTGTCGGAGGCTACGAACGGCGAGCAGGGCTTGGAGAAAGCGCGCCGCGAGGTGCCGAAACTGGTGGTGTGCGACGTGATGATGCCGGTGATGAACGGCTTGGAATTCACAAAACGACTGAAAGCGGACACCGCAACGAGCCATATTCCGGTGGTGCTGCTCACGGCACGCTCGCTCTCGGAACAGCGCAAGGAGGGCTACGACACGGGCGCCGACTCGTATATCACGAAGCCGTTCTCGGGTCAGGTGCTGCTCTCGCGCATCGAAAACCTGATGCGTTCGCGCGTAATGCTGCGGTCGGTGTTCGCCGGCGACAAGCAGGAGGCGGAGGAAGAGGAGAAACTGAACGCAGCCGACAAGTCGTTCGTGGGTAGACTGCGCTCGGCTATCCAGGAGAATCTCGGCGACAGCGACTTCTCGGTGGAGCGATTGGGCGAAGAGATAGGACTCTCGCGCGTGCAGTTATATAGAAAGGTGAAGGCTCTGACGGGTCAGACGCCGGTGGAACTGCTGCGCAAGGCGCGACTCACGAAGGCTCGTCAGCTGTTGGAAAAGACCGAAAAGAGTGTTTCCGAGATTGCATACGAGGTAGGGTTCACCTCGCCCTCGTACTTCAACAAGTGCTTCAAGGACGAATTTGATATAAACCCAAGCAGCTTGCGATAAACCGCAAGAACCGAAGCTGGCAGATTGGCTGGTAGATATCTCCTTTTTTATAATATCTACCAGCCATTATTGCATTAATAATGTGCGGGTTACGGTAATGCTGGCAGATATGGAGGATTTTTTCACGTACTTAATCAATAACACTAATTATATATTATAACGTTTTCATGTGTTAGGAACATTTACGGTTTTTACTCTACAGACTTGGTGCTGCGGAGGCCAGAGACCTCCGCTACGGATAATCAACAGTTACAAAGTTTTGACACAATCTCCTTCCTACAGATACAGAAAAACGGGGTAGAATGTTGAACATTCTACCCCGTATCAGGTCGGGATGACAAGACTCGAACTTGCGACCTCACGCCCCCCAGACGCGTGCGCTAACCAACTGCGCTACATCCCGTGCTTTTGTAAAGCGGTGCAAAGGTAAGCAATTTCGGTGGTTCGGCAAAATATTTTGCTAACTTTTTCTTGTCAACACTTGTTTTTTACAAGTTTATACCTATTAAATATATAGATATCCTCGTTTTCTCTACTTCTGCGGATACACCATATTGGCGTCGGTGATTACGTCGAGCACCTCCTCGCAGTATTTGCGCGACTCCCAACGTGCCATCGGCAGGTCGTGAAGCAGCCAGTTGCCGCAGTCCTGCGGCTCGGCACCCGGTATCTCGCCCTCAAAGTCTGCCACAAAGCGGAACGTGCGGCGCATGAGATCTACGATGTCGCGCGGCTCAAGGTCGCCACGCATCAGCAGATAGTTGCCCGTGAGGCAGCCCATCGGGCCCCAATACACGATGCGGTCCTTCCACTCCGCATCGTTGCGCAGATATGTAGCAGCGAGATGCTCGATGGTATGAAGTGCGCCGGGATGCAACGCTGGCTCGCGGTTAGGCTCCTTCATGCGGATATCGAATGTGGTTACGGTGTCGCCACCTACTGAGTCTTTGCGCGAAACGTAGATGCCGCGCAAGAGGGTGTTATGGTTTATTGTGAAACTTGGTATTTTTTTCATTGTCTTTTTTATTGTTTTAAGCTGCGTCTAAGCCGAGGGGAAGGCGGCGTCTAAGCCTAACTAAGCCTTCTTAGGCCTTCTTAAGCCGAGGGGAAGGAGCGCCTAAGCCGAGGGCTATTCTTTTCAAAACTATCCTAAGCCCTCCCCGACGGGGAGGGTTGGGAGGGTCTTTTATAATCTTTCAAGGAACGCCTTCGTCACTTCGAACGATCCTTCAGCCATACGCTCCCAGAAGTCGTAGTACATCTGTGCCTTGTGGTCTTTGAGCGGAATATCGCTGATGATGCGGAAGCTGACGAACGGCGTATTATAGATATGGCAGGTCTGCGCTATAGAGCAGCTCTCCATGTCTACAGCCATTGCCGTTGGGAAGTTGTCGAGAATCTGCTGCATCTTCTCGCGAGAGTTGACAAACCAGTCGCCGGTGACGATGAGTCCGGCGTGAACCTGCGTGTGGCAGTTGAGCGATGTGGCCTTCTCAACGAGAGCGGCGTCGCTCTCGAAGCGTTCGGGCATGCCGAGCACCTGACCCATTGCGCACTCGTCGCCGCAATAAACGTCGTGGTAGCAGCAAGCCGTGCTCACCACTACCTCGCAAACCTCGAGACTCGTGTCGGCACCGCCAGCCACGCCGGTAGATATGACCAGATCGGGATGGAACGCCGCAATCATCTCCGACGTTCCTACTGCTGCGTTCACCTTTCCGATGCCGCACTTCTGCATTACAATTTCGTTCTCACCGATGCGGCCCACAACGAAAGTGCGGCCCGCAACGGTCTGTTCCTTCTTATCGGACGCAAGAGTCTGCAGCTGTGCAAACTCCTTGTCCATTGCTACGATTACACCTATGCGCATTTGTCGTCTGTATAATGATTCGTGCGCAATTACTTCTTAACCTGAATTACGAGATACTTGCTGGTAGACCAGAAGATCTGCGGATTGCTGATGCGCAGAACGTACTGCTTGTTGGCATCCCGCTGCAAGGTGTAAGAGCTTGAGGGGTGCATAGTGAGAATCTTAGCCGACTTAGAGTAGAGCTTTATCTCCTTCTGCACGCGGATGTCGATCTTTGTGAAGTAGCTCTTGTTGAAGTTCGACTGCAGCACTTTTGATCCGTCGATGATACGCTGATCCTTCAGTTCTCTCTTTGTGCCGAACGCAAACCATGCGGTGTTGAGCTGTGCGTCCTGGTCGTTGATAGTCTCGGTCTTCTTCGACGACTCCTCCTGCAGCGACGATACGTTGTCGTTAAGGCCAGTGATGGTCTTGTCGAGGTCGGCGATGTGTATGTTCTTAGCGTCAAGTTCAGCGCGCAACTGCTGCAGCTGCTGTTCCTTGTCGTTGATCTGCGCTACGAGTTCGTCGATAGTGCGGCGCAGTTGGTCGCCCTTGATGCTCGACTCGCGCAACTGCTGGCGAAGTTTCTCGAGCAAAGCGCGGTTCTGCTGCATTGTAGACGAGATGAAGCGAACGTCCTCGAGCATCTGCTTGCGACTGCTTGTTCCCTCGCCAGTCTGTGCTACGGTGACGCGGTTCTCAGCCTCGCCTATCTCGCGCAGACCGATCTGAATCTGGTTGAATGTCTCCATCATGTCGTTAATCTCGTTGTCCTTCTGCGAGATGATTCGCTGGAGCGAGTCGGTCTGCTCTACGTTAGGTGCGTTACCTTCTTTTGACTTGCTAATTAAATCGCATGATGTCACTGACAGCAACACCACCGATAATAATACTAAAGATAGTTTTTTCATATCGTTTTGTTTTTTTATTATTCGTCTCTGAATTTCTTTTTCTTGAACTCCGCAGGCGCCGCTTCGCGCATAGCGTAGCGTTCCTTGTTGCTCAGCTTCGGCTTCTTCTCCTTAGCCTGCTCCTTGAGCGCCTTGCGTGCCGAGATGTCAACGCCGGCGCAGCCAGCCACCACGACTACGATCTCTCCGCGCGGCTCAGTCTGCTTGAAGTGGTCTATTATCTCCGAAAGCGTGCCGCGCACACTCTCCTCATGCAGCTTGGATATCTCGCGGCAGACGCTCGCCTGACGGTCTTCGCCGAAGAACTCGGCAAACTGCTCGAGCGTCTTCACCAGTCGGTAAGGCGACTCGTAGAATATCATCGTGCGCGTCTCGGTCTGCAGCGACTGCAGCAGCGTCTGGCGGCCTTTCTTCTGGGGCAGGAATCCCTCGAAGCAGAAGCGGTCGCACGGCAGACCCGAGCTTACGATAGCCGGAACGAACGCCGTAGCGCCGGGCAGACACTGCACCGTGATGCCAGCTTTAGCCGCCTCGCGAGCGAGAAAGAAGCCGGGGTCGCTGATTCCGGGCGTGCCGGCATCGCTGATGAGCGCTATTGTCTCGCCAGCCTTCAGACGTTCGACTACGGATGCCGTTGTGCCGTGTTCGTTGAACTTGTGATGCGACATCAGCCGGTTCTTTATATCGAAATGCTGAAGCAGAATGCCCGATGTGCGAGTGTCCTCGGCAAGCACCAGATCTGCCTCTTTCAATATGCGGATGGCACGCATCGTCATGTCTTCCATATTGCCCACCGGAGTAGGCACAATATATAATATACCCATATTGTGGGCAAATATAGTTATATTAATCAAGAACGGCAAAAAAACATGTCGTTTCTTTGCAATTTTTAAAACGTATTCGTAAATTTGTACTCACAATGAAAGCAAATTTAGAGGGCGAGAAGTATCGCCAAGGAAGAATTGAAGTAGTGTGCGGTTCGATGTTCTCGGGCAAGACCGAGGAGCTAATACGCCGCATCAAGCGAGCTACGTTCGCTCGCCAAAGAGTTGTTATATTCAAGCCGCAGATAGACACACGCTATTCTGAGGAGGAGGTGGTGAGCCATGACCGCAACTCCGTGATGTCGGTGCCGCTATCCACGTCAGCCGAGATTCTGAACTACCTGAGCAGTCACACCACAAGCACGGACGGTTACGACTTCGACGTGGTAGGCATAGACGAGGCGCAGTTCTTCGGCATGGACCTCGTGGCGGTGTGCAACCAGCTTGCCAACAACGGCGTGCGCGTGATAATAGCCGGCCTTGACATGGACTTCCAATGCACTCCCTTCGGCCCGATACCGGCTCTGTGCGCCGTAGCCGACGAAGTGACGAAGGTGCACGCCATCTGCGTGAAGTGCGGAGCGCTCGCCTACGTGAGTCACCGTCTTGTGCACGACCAGAACCAGGTGCTCATCGGCGAACAGGCCGAGTATGAGCCGCTCTGCCGCGAGTGCTACAAGAAAGCAATGGAACAATAATATGAACGAACAAAAGATTACATTCGACAAAGTGATGCGCTGGACAGCCGTCGGCGGTATAACCGTGGCCGTCTTCGCCATCACCAACTATCTGAGCAGCGTGCTGCTGCCCTTCTTCATCGCGTGGTTCCTGGCATATCTGCTCTACCCGATGGTGAAGTTCATACAGTATCGCATGCACGTGAAGGTGCGCGCCCTGGCTATCATCATCGCCATGCTCGCCATTCTGTCCGTAATCGGACTGCTTGTCTACTTCATCGTGCCGCCGATGGTGAGCCAGTTCCAGAAACTGTACGAGTTCATCCTCCACTGGCTGCACCAGACAACACACACCAACGACTTCTCGCGCATGGCGAAAGACTGGGTCATAAACAATCAGGAGGCGCTGGAGCGCTTCTTCAAAAGCAAGGACTTCAGCGACACGCTGAAGACGACGATGCCGAAGCTCTTCGCCGTGATCGGGCAGACAGCCAACATCGTAATGTCTATCGTAGCGTCGTGTATCACGCTGCTCTACACGTTCTTCATACTGCTCGACTACGAGTTTCTCACGACGAGCTGGGTGAAGATATTCCCGAAGAAGAACCGTCCATTCTGGCAAGAACTGGCGCAAGACGTGGAGCGCGAGATGAACAACTACATACGTGGTCAGGGCTTAGTGGCGCTCTGCATGGGCGTGATGTTCTGCATCGGCTTCAGCCTGATGGACTTCCCTATGGCTATCGGTCTCGGAATACTCATCGGCGTGATGGACCTCGTGCCCTATCTGCACACCTTCGCGCTCATTCCTACAGCCTTCCTCGCCATGCTTAAGGCTGCCGACACGGGGCAGGACTTCTGGATGGTGTTCGGCTTGGCGTTCGGCCTCTTCTGCGTGGTGCAGATCATCACCGACATGTACGTCACGCCGAAGATTATGGGCAAGGCGATGGGCCTCAACCCCGCCATACTGCTGCTCTCACTCTCGGTGTGGGGCGCACTGCTCGGCTTCATCGGTCTGATTATCGCGCTGCCGCTCACGTCGCTCATTATAGCCTACTGGCAGCGCTACGTCACAAAAGAGCATCTGAACGACGACGACCCGCCTACAGCAGTAGAAAACCAACAGAAATAGACAAAAAAGGAGTGGAAAACGTAAAAAACAAACAAAATATTTGCGTAATTTATAAAAAACCACTACCTTTGCACACGCTTTTGAAATATAAAGCTAATACGGAGACTCGCTAGCTCAGTTGGTAGAGCACAACACTTTTAATGTTGGGGTCATGGGTTCGAGCCCCATGCGAGTCACGCAAAAAGAGGATACAACTTCGGTTGCATCCTCTTTTTTTGTTTTAGCGTTTCGTACGTTTCTTCTTCAAGATGGCGATGCAGAGGATGCAGGAGGAGCTGAAGCAGAAGGAAGCGAACACCAAGCGATTCAGCACATTTGTTTTCTAAACAGCCATATTAGTAGCGGAGGTAAAAGCCTCCGCAGCAACCAGCGATGCTAACCATTATCATTAGTAGCGGAGGTCTCCGGCCTCCGCAGCAACCAGCGATGCTAACCATTATTATTAGTGTCAGACTTGGTGCTGCGGAGGCCGGAGACCTCCGCTACTATTGTGTGCTCCAATCATCGTATTCCGAACGCCGTCCAATCGGTTTCCGAACGCCGCCCAATCGGATTCCGAACGCCGCCCGATCGGATTCCGTACGCCACCCGATCGGATTCCGTACGCTACACGATGACATTTCGTGAGCAGAAGGAAGAGGCGGCTTATGGATCAGACCGATTCGTTGAGGTCGTACAGCACGAGCGAGCCGAGCACGACAAGTGCTATCGCTATCATGAGCGGAGTATGAAGCAGCGTTGTCCAGTCGGCGGACGGGGGGAAGGAGACGGAAGCGGGAAGCGAGAGCGAGCCCACCCTATCCTCTACGGCGTGAACCACGTCGCCGAGGAAACCGCCGACAGCTCCGCACACGCGGAGCTTGAGCAGCTGGAAGCCGTTGACGAAGAAGAATACGGCAACGCAGACCGCTACCATCGCTGCCGTCCACAAGCGGTAGAGACGGTAGCAGCGGGCATCCACCTCCTCGGGCAGACGGCGCATGAGGCAGTCGGTGAATCCGTCGTCGGCGATATCCATACGAGCGCTGTCGGCGAAGAACCGCTGAAGAAGCGCCTCGTCGACAGTCTCGTCATAACTTATTTTATTCTTTACATCAGTCATAGCATGATTGAATTTTTACGATGTCTTTTATTTTTCTACCTACATTCAGGGTCTTAAGAATAGCCGTTCTGCCGCAGGAAGGCGGTAAGTTTCTGCTTTCCGCGGAAGAGATGCGACTTCACCGTGCCCTCCGCCATGCCCGTTATTGCGGCGATGCGTTCGATGGGATAGCCGTCGACGAGCTGCAGCGTGACACATGTGCGCTCAGCGTCGGGCAGACGGGCGAGTGCGCCGTAGACATCCATCCCGAGCGACTGGTCTGCACCGGCTGCGGCAGGGCGCGCTGCGTCGAGGTCGTCGGCAGACGGGCGCAGCCCGCGCCGATAGTCGTAGAACACGTTATAGGCTATGCGGAAGAGCCATGTGGAGAACGCCGCCGAGCCGCGAAACGTCCCGATGCTGGTATAAGCCCTTATGAAGGTGTCCTGCGCGAGGTCATCGCTCAGCTGCGCGTCTCCCAGCGTCTGGTGGAGGAAGAAGCGCCTTATAGGCGACTGATACTTCCTGACAAGACGGTCGAAAGCCGTCTTGTCGTGAAGCTCAGCCACCTGCTGTATAAGAGAGAGATCGTCGTTAGTATCCTTCATATCGTTCTGTCTTTAAAAGAATGGGGTCAATGGTCGGTTTCGTCCTCGTCGTCGCGCTTCTGCCACGGCATCTTACTGTCGTAGTTGTACTTCACCATGAACATCTGTCCGAGTCCGATGCACGCCACAAGAGCGCCTATGCCCATGAGCGACTGCATACCGAAGAACCAGAAGAAAATCATGAGTCCGGCACCAATCGACGTGTTGCGCACTCCGCGGCGCCACATATACTCGGGCGACTTCTTGCTGAGCGGTTTCAGTTCGTCGGAGAATGGTTCGCCCTTCTCCATAGCCATCTCAGTCAGTCGCACGCGGTCTTTGTGGCGGCGCATGAAGTAGCGTATGACGAGCAGAACGACAATGATAGGCGCAAGGAAGCACAGCAGCATCGGCACGAAAACGCACAATATAAGGAAGAGCTTTACGATCCATCCTGGCAAACTGTTGTAGAACGAGAGCAGTTCGTCGCGACTGACAGGGGCATCGTTGTCGAACGTGGCTCCGCCGTTAGCGGCAGACGCCGTGTCTGCAGTTACAGTATCCGAGTAAGCCACGATGCCCTTCTCCTCGTCGGCAGCGTCCTTATCCTTCTTGTCCACCATCTGTGTGTGCGGACGATTGCGGTGAGACTGCGGTGCGGCGGAAGCCATAGGAGCCGCTGCGCTGAGCGCCAGCAGCATTGCCATTAAAAAGATTGTCTTTTTCATATCTGTTCGTATTTTTTAGTTGTTTCTGTATGTTTGACTGATAATGAAAGCGATAAGTTGCAAAGCTACGAAAATTTTTCTTCAGAATATTCGCCCTGTTCGATACATTTTTGTATCTTTGTATCTGCTTCGATATCATACATATAAAACTACACATTATTATATATAAGATACGGCTGGCGCAAGCCGGCGTATACGAACTGGAAGCAGAAGAGAACTTCAGAAAAAACGAAACTTACAGATATGAACGATTTTAGAAAATTCGCAACAAGTAGACTCGGCATTAACGGCATGATGCTCGACGACGTGATGAAGGCTCAGGCGCAGTACCTCAACCCGTATATCCTTGAGGAGCGCCAGCTCAACGTGACACAGATGGACGTGTTCTCGCGCTTGATGATGGACCGCATCATCTTCCTCGGCACCGAAATCAACGACTATACAGCCAACACGCTCTCGGCGCAGCTGCTCTACCTCGACTCTGTAGACCCGGGCAAGGACATCTCTATATACATCAACTCTCCCGGCGGTAGCGTGACAGCAGGTCTCGGCATCTACGACACCATGCAGTTCATCACCTCCGACGTGGCTACGATGTGTACGGGCATGGCGGCTTCGATGGCTGCGGTGCTGCTCGTGGCAGGCCAGGAAGGCAAGCGCTCGGCGCTGAAGCATAGCCGCGTGATGATTCACCAGCCGCTCGGCGGCGTGCAGGGTCAGGCTTCGGACATCGAGATCGAAGCACGCGAGATACAGAAGTTCAAGAAAGAACTCTACACCATCATCTCCGAACACTCGCACACACCGTTCGACAAGGTGTGGGCAGACTCCGACCGCAACTACTGGATGACTGCCGAGGAGGCTAAGGAGTACGGAATGATCGACCAAGTAATGATACGCAAGAAGTAAAGAGAAGAGAAAAGAAAAAAATGCCAAAGAAAGTATGTAGCTTCTGCGGAAGAAGCGAGAAGGACGTAAACTTCCTCATCACCGGACTGAACGGCTTCATCTGCGACTCGTGTGCGCAGCAGGCCTACCAGATTGTGCTCGAAGCGGGCTTCGGACCGGAGGGAACACGCAAGAACTCGGGCGCATTCGACGTGTCGCTCAACGACGTGCCGAAACCAACAGAGATAAAGGAATATCTCGACGAGTATATCATCGGTCAGGACGATGCGAAGAAGTATCTGTCGGTAGCCGTATACAACCACTACAAGCGTCTGCAGCAGCACGCGGAAGGTGCAGAGGACGACGGCGTGGAGATAGAGAAGAGCAACATCATCATGGTAGGCTCGACCGGTACGGGCAAGACGCTGCTCGCACGCACCATAGCAAAACTGCTGAAGGTGCCGTTCACCATCGTAGACGCAACGGTGTTCACCGAGGCGGGATACGTGGGCGAGGACGTGGAGAGCATTCTCTCGCGCCTGCTGCAGGTGGCCGACTACAACGTGGAGGCGGCGCAGCGCGGCATCGTCTTCATCGACGAGATTGACAAGATTGCGCGCAAGGCCGACAACCCAAGCATCACGCGCGACGTGAGCGGCGAGGGTGTGCAGCAGGGTCTGCTCAAGCTGCTCGAGGGAACAATGGTGAACGTGCCGCCAAAGGGCGGACGCAAGCACCCCGACCAGGACTATATACACGTCGACACACGCAACATACTCTTCATCTGCGGCGGTGCGTTCGACGGCATCGAGCGCAAGATTGCACAGCGTCTGAACACCCACGTGGTGGGATTCAACTCGGTGCAGAACGTGCGCAACATCGACAAGGGCAACCTCATGAAGTACATCCTGCCGCAGGACTTGAAGTCGTTCGGCTTGATACCCGAGATTATCGGCCGTCTGCCGGTGCTCACATACCTCAACCCGCTCGACCGCGAAGCGCTGCGACGCATCCTCGTAGAGCCGAAGAACTCTATCATAAAGCAGTACACCAAGCTCTTCGAGATGGACGGCATCAAGCTCGAGTTCGCACCCGAGACATACGACTTCATCGTAGACAAGGCTGTGGAGTACAAGCTCGGCGCACGCGGACTGCGCTCTATCGTAGAGTCGATCGTGATGGACGCTATGTTCGAGGCTCCGACCAAGAACATCGACAGCTTCACCGTAACACTGGAGTACGCAAAGGCACAGCTGGAGAAGGCAAACCTCCAGTAGTGGCTTCGAGATACACTTAGACAAATCTTTTTACTATGACTGGGACAATCAACCTCAACGAACAACTGAAACACCACTTCGGGTTCGACTCGTTCAAGGGCGACCAAGAAGCAATAATACGCAATCTGCTTGAAGGCAATGACACATTCGTGCTCATGCCTACAGGCGGAGGCAAGAGCTTGTGCTTCCAGCTGCCGTCGCTCATCATGGAAGGCACGGCAATCGTGGTGTCGCCGCTCATCGCACTGATGAAGAACCAAGTGGATGTAGTGAACGGACTCAGCGAGGAAACCGGCGTGGCTCACTATCTGAACTCGTCGCTTAACCGCGCTGCCATCAATCAGGTGTACAAGGATGTGCACGAGGGCCGCACAAAACTGCTTTATGTGGCGCCGGAGTCGCTCAACAAAGAGGACAACCTGGAGTTCTTCCGTTCGTTCAAGATTTCGTTCTACGCCATCGACGAGGCGCACTGCATATCGGAGTGGGGTCACGACTTCCGCCCCGAATATCGCAACATACGCCCTACGATAAACAAGATTGGCGCAGCTCCGGTCATAGCGCTCACGGCTACAGCCACCGACAAGGTGCGCATGGACATAAAGAAGAGTCTGGGCATAGCCGACGCAAAGGAATTCAAGAGCTCGTTCAACCGCGCTAACCTTTATTATGAGGTGAGACAGAAGACGAACGACATCGACAAGCAGATTATTAAATTCATCAAACAACACCCTGGCAAGAGCGGCATCATCTACTGCATCTCGCGCAAGAAGGTGGAGGAACTGGCTGCCGTGCTGAAAGCCAACGACATAAAGGCGGCGGCTTATCACGCCGGCCTCGACTCGGCTACACGCTCGCAGACGCAGGACGACTTCCTCATGGAGCGCATCGACGTCATCGTGGCTACCATAGCCTTCGGCATGGGCATCGACAAACCCGACGTGCGCTTCGTCATACACTACGACATACCGAAGAGTCTTGAGGGCTATTATCAGGAAACGGGTCGCGCAGGACGCGACGGCGGCGAGGGTATATGCATAGCATTCTATGCTTACAAAGACTTGCAGAAGCTGGAGAAGTTCATGGAGGGCAAGCCCGTGGCTGAGCAGGACATAGGCAAGCAGCTGCTGCAGGAGACTGCCGCATACGCCGAGACATCGGTGTGCAGACGCAAGGTGCTGCTGCACTACTTCGGCGAGGAATATCCGCACGAGAATTGCGGCAACTGCGACAACTGTCTGCATCCGAAGGTGCAGCGCGACGGCAAGGAGGCGCTGCTGATAGTGCTCAAAGCCATCATCGCCGTGAAGGAGGCGTTCCGCCAGGACTATATCGTCGACTTCGTGAAGGGACGCGCAACCGACGACATCGTGAGCCATCACCACGAGCAGCTCGAAGACTTCGGTGCAGGCGAGGACATGCCGGCGAAGATATGGAACCCCGTGATTCGTCAGGGAATGATTGCGGGCTACATTCATAAGGACATAGAGAGCTACGGACTGCTGAAGGTGACGGCGGCAGGCAAGCGCTACGTGAAGAACCCTACACCGTTCACATACGTAGAGGATACCGACTTCTCCGACACAGAGGACGAAGGCAGCGAGGCAACAGCTTCGGCGCTCGACCCTACGCTCTACAACATGCTCGTTGACCTCAGAAAGAAAACGGCACGCAAGCAGAACCTGCCGGCATACGTCATATTCCAGGACGTATCGCTCGAACAGATGGCTACAATGTACCCCGTGAAGATTGAGGAACTGCGCAACATTCAGGGCATCGGCGTGGGCAAGGCGAACCGCTACGGCAAGCCGTTCTGCGAGCTTATCAGCCAGTACTGCAAGGACAACGAGATAGAACGCCCCGAGGAGTTGTTCGTACGCACCGTGGCGAAAGACTCGATGAAGAAGGTGAAGATAATACAGTATCTCGACCGCCGCATGCCGCTCGACGACATCGCCTCGGCACTCGGACTCGACTTCGAGGACCTTCTCAACGACCTCGATGCCATCGTCTACAGCGGAACAAAACTCAACATCGACTACTTCCTCGAAGACGTGATGGACGAAGACCAGATTGACGATATCTACGAGTACTTCCGCGAATCGGACACAGACGATATCGACACCGCACTCGACGAACTCGGCGACTACGAGGAGAACGAAATACGCCTCGTGCGCATCAAGTTCCTTTCAGAACAAGCCAACTAACACAGTCAGGGGGAGGGCGTGTCAAAACTCCCAATATAAATAACTAAAAACTCGTTGTACGTTCTT
>OMDO01000110.1_pt1 | contig 57327 bp, 50 predicted proteins | sample 1674051 | NCBI WGS metagenome assembly OMDO01 (sample SAMEA103958138, study PRJEB25191) | human gut metagenome | biome: human-associated habitat [ENVO:00009003]; feature: intestine environment [ENVO:2100002]; material: feces | place: Germany | collected 2013/2015 | reverse complement strand
CTAGGAGCTTCTGCCCTTTCAGGGCGTGCTGCTTCTGGAGCTTTTGGGCCTTCAGTCTGTACTTAAACCACATGCAAAAGTATACATAATTGAGCCAAATAGTGCACAACTGGTACTTATCGTACCAAAGTGGACAAGTGGGGCTCCGCCGATGTTGTATCTTTGTATCAGCATTCGGGAAGAGACCGGTGCACAACATGATTATTCACAATTTTAAAATTTTATGTATTATGGCAATTAATTACAGTTTAGTAAAGCTTGCGTCAAAATTTGGTGACAAAGCAGGAGTTCCTAAGTTCTACGCACGTGCTCAGATGAACGAGTCTATTTCGCTCAAGAAGTTTGCAAAGTTGATCTCTATGCAGACCACTGTATCCTATGCGGATGTAACAGCCGTTCTGGTCAGTATGCAGGAGAACATGATCATCGAGTTGCAGCGAGGCAACCAGATTGATTTCGGCGAGTTGGGCAAGTTCCGCCTTCAGCTTACCAGTGAGGGTGCGGCAACCGCAGCCGAATTCAAGAGCGACATTAACATCAAGGGTGTGAACATCCAGTTTATCCCGGGCAGCGATCTTGCCAACATCTTCGTAGGTATGGAGTTTGAGCAGGTTGCATCACGTGCCGTACAGAAGGCTGCCCTCAAGGCTGAGAAGGAGGGTGCCAAGACTCTCGACATCGAGGAGGCTAAGAAAAAGCCTGCCAAGGACAATACTCCTTCAGGCAGCGATACCACGGGTGGCAACACCTCAGGCGAGCAGACCGGCGGAACTGGCAGCACTGGCAGTGGTGAAACTGGAGACGGATTAGAATAATTAATTCAAGTTTCGCAAGCTCAGAAGTTAAAGGAGTTAAAGGAGTTATCGCTCCCTACGGTCGCTGAGGAGTTAAGACAACAGTCTTTTTGGCGTAGTTTTTAAGCAGCAAGACATACGTCTTAACTCCTTAACTTCCTTAACTCCTTTAACTTCATGATATGCGAAAGTTCAATAATTAACCTTTTAAAACAGAATAGATTATGACAGAAAAGAACAAGCAGAAATGGAATGAGATTCTCAAGTTTGCAGTAACCGTACTGACAGCTCTCCTCGGGGCGTTGGGCGTTTCGGCAGGTGGACTTTAGAGTGATGCCTATGAGAGATATCGATATGATAGTGGTGCATTGCAGCGGTAGCCGCTGCAATCACCGTTATACGATGAAGATGCTGCGCTACGACCATGTGCATAACAACGGCTGGACTGACATCGGCTACCATTTCTACATCACGCTGGATGGAGTGGTTCATGCCTGTCGCCCGGTAGAGCGTATGGGCTCTCATGCCCTCGGTTACAATGCGCACAGCATAGGCATCTGTTACGAGGGTGGTCTTTCGCCATCGGGCTGCATCAGCGACACCCGCACTCCTAAGCAGAAGGAGGCGATGAAGCATCTGATTCAGGATCTTCACCACCGTTTTCCGGGCATCCGTACCATCCTGGGGCATCGCGATTTGCCTGGCGTTCAGAAAGCCTGTCCGTGTTTTGATGCCACGAAGCTCCAGTACCTGCTGGATGCTTCCTGATTCTCTTCCATTAAGAGGGCTTTTCATGAGCAGAAACCCTCCGAATTTATTTAACAAGTTAGGGCGCATCCAATCCGGATGCGCCCTTTTTCTTTGTCGTCATATTTCTTTCATTCAACACTCAACATTCACCAAGTCTATACGCCACCTGTTCATCGTGACATATAGCCCCTTGTCGTTTCCCGTAATCAGATATATACTGTTAACCTAATTATATTTTAATGACGAGAGAATAGTTTTTTTACTGCAACAGTAATTCTTTTGGCTAAATCATCACAATCAGAACAACTGTTCTTATTAATCAGAATATACAAAGACTCATTTTCTATTGCATAATGCTTGAATAATCTTTCAGATACCACAGACGTAGTGAATTTCTTATATACACGAAATCGTCTTGTCGCCATTCCTAATTCATCATTTTCATCTTCTGCACCAACAAAGAAGAATGAGGCTTTGCTATCTCTTTTCAATACATCAAGCATAATATGGAACAATGTATAGAAAATGATTCTTGGCTCAAAAGTGTTAGTACGAAGACTAAATTTCAATTTACTATTCATATTGGCCTTATCAAAGAACTTCACGCAATAAGCATGTTCCTGATAACGCTCAACTCTTACAATATCAGCCATTCATCAGCACTATCCCTGTCTATCATTTGAAAGACGAAGGGATAACCTTCACTTTCTTCCATATTAATTTCAAATTAACTGTTTATAGACAGGGATGCGGATTTTGTCTAATTGTTCTGCTGTCAGAGCCTTGACATCATCGTTAACCGTAAAATATACAGTAGGATATCGGTACTTACCATTAGGCATAAGTACCTTCGTTACCTGCTTGATAATCTCAACTCCATCAAGCGTAACTATCTTAGTCTCTGTTTTATCTACTATCTTTCCCATAAGCAGAATTTTTGTTATTTGATTTATTGATAATGCAAACAGGCACAATGAAAATTTGTTCTCAAATTACCGATTGTAGCACTTCTGCTGCAAAGATACGTTGTTTTTTTGTAACCACCAAATTATTCGTGAAGAAAACAACATAAAACACATAAATTCCGACTCAGTCAGCATCCGTATCATATCCCCAAAGGGTTGTAAACGGCATTGTTACCGCCTGCATGCCATCCGCCATATCATAAATACAGAATAGCGGAGATGTAGATTACGAAAATCTCCATATAATCAAGGGTCTATACACCACTTGTCATCGTGGCATATAGACCCTTGTCCTGTCACATAAGAAACGCAATCTCTTACTTTTTCATAAACTTTTCACTGAAATCTCTTGCGGGTTTGAAAATAAAGTCGTAACTTTGCGGCATGGATTTTTAATACAGATGATTATGAAACAGGTAGAAGAAAGATACATCAGCTTGCTGACCGACTTCGGTTTCAAGCGAATTTTCGGAACAGCAATGAACAAGGATTTGCTCATTTGCTTCCTCAACAGCTTGTTTAATGGCAGACAGGTTGTAAAGGACGTATCGTATCTGAACCCGGAGCACGTCGGAGATGTCTATACCGACCGCAGAGCCATCTTTGATGTATATTGCGAGGGCGAAAACGGCGAGAAGTTCATCGTAGAAATGCAGAATGCCTACCAGACGTATTTCAAGGATCGCGCCCTTTTCTACTCAACCTTCCCTATCCGTGAACAGGCACCAAAGGGGAGTGACTGGGATTTCAAGCTCAATCATGTCTATACCGTAGCCCTGCTCAACTTCAGCATGAACGAGGACGCCTTCGACAAGGAGAAAATCCGTCATCATGTACAGTTGTGCGACACTGCTACCCACAAAGTATTTTACGACAAGCTCGAATATATCTATGTAGAGATTTCCAAGTTCAACAAACCCCTGGAAGAACTGGATACGCTCTACGAGAAGTGGCTCTATGCACTGAAGAACCTCTATAAGCTTACCCAGCGCCCTAAAGAGCTGTGCGACAAGGTTTTCGACCGCCTCTTCGAGGAAGCCGAGATAGCCAAGTTTACTCCGCAGGAAATGAGGGAGTACGAGACCAGCAAGATGGCATATCGCGACATCAAGAATTCCGTAGACACAGCTAAGCGTGAAGGTATAGCTGAAGGTATAGAAATAGGCATGGAAAAGGGCAGAGCTGAAGGCATGTCCCAGCGAAGCCTTGAGATTGCCAGGAAGATGCTGGCAAAGGGTATGGATGAAGCGTCTATCATGGATATGACGGGGCTGACGTCAGAGGAGATAAAGCTGCTGAAAGCGTAGATGTAGATTACGAATATCACCATATAATCAAGGGTCTATACGCCACCTTTTCATCGTGGCATATAGACCCTTGTCGTTTCCCGATTGTCATTCTCCGAAGAAGTTGGTTCCTGTTGTAGAACTTCCTTTTGTGGAACTGATGGAGTTTCTGCTATCTTGTTCTTCTTTTTAGAGAGGTTTATCCCCAATCTTACTCCACTTTCCCAAACAAAGTTGTTCTTATGCAGATGCTCTGGCATTCCATCCATACGTTCGCCAGTAAGACGGGTCAAACCGGAATAGATGCCCAATTTCAGGCATGAGGTCAGTTGATAACCAACCTGCAAGTCTGCGCCATAACCCAAATGCCAGTTGGTAGAACCTTTCATCACCTTAGCATCATCGGCTATAGTACGGATATCAGCCTTGGTCGTTACTGCATATATATGAGGTGTAACAGCCAAATCCCATCGGCTGTCAGCTGTTTGATGGAACAGTCCAAGGAGATGAACGTTCACTCTTGCCCCATATCTGCCCATTCTGACATGGCTTTCCAGATTGGCATATTCCCAACTGTCCATGCCTAAGACACCTGCGTTGTAAAGCATACCGTCGCTACCCAACCAATAGTTACGTTCTATGCAACAGTCTTGTGCCGACAAGTTCATTTCTCCATATTTAGCAGATAACTCAGCCGAGAAGATGGAGTTAAAACGATAGCCCCCATATAAGCCTGCAGCCCAACCGAGACGAGTCTTGTCATGTCCGAAGCTTGAGAAAGTAGAGAAACCGAAAGGCATTCCACCCTCTACTCCGACGTACCAGCCTTGCTGCCCCGTCTTTCCATCTTCTTTTACTTCTGCTTTCGCGAAAGAAAATGGAAGAATAAAAGTAAGCAATGCGACCAGTAATCGTTCTTTTCCAGTTAAGTAATTTCTCATATTGATCTTTTTTTTATAGAAAATATACTGTCTTTTTCCAAAGAGCAACATACTTTTTCTTAGTTAAAACTTCATTCATATCTATTATGTTTTGATTCTAATTTACAGTATTTTAAATCCTTCATGATACAGATTGTAAAAAAACTGGTGCAAAGTTAAGGCTTTTTTTGAAAGTGGGGGGGTGTAATATTTGTTTTTTCAGGTATGCTTTTTTGGTTTTAGGTGTCTCATTCGTGGGCAATGCGACATCTTGTTTGTATTCTTTAACGTTTTCAGACTCTATTCAAGCCCAGAATCTGTGTAAATCTTTAGCAATAGATAACCAAGAGAATACGATTCTCTCTGTGTTATTTTCAAACTCTGTTATGGAGATTTTGTCATTTGCTAAACTGAAGTATGCAAGAACTGCACCATTATTATCTTCAATAACATAACTTACAGCTAATAACTCTCCGCGATACAACTGTGACTCATTAAGGATGAAGTCATTTAAGTCTTCATCTCCACAGTTAAAATTAGATATTTTGTCATCAATATCTAATCGTCGAATCTTTAACGGTTCGCAAATTTCTTCATTATCGTTCATAATCAATTTACGAATAAACTCATGATATAATTATAGTCACGATTGATTTCTTCCATCTTTTCGCGGCTTTCCTTTGGAGGATTTTTCATCCTTGCCTCAAAAACTCTGGCGTCTTCACCATAGAGTATCGGTGTTTCTTTTATAGGTCTTGCCATATTTCTTATTATTTATTGATTAATTAATCTTCTGCAAAGATACGCTGAAAATTTATAACTTCCAAATTTTCTGGCGTTTTTTTGAAAAAATATATCCATAATCCCTGAAATGTAAAAATCCCCCATCCCGCTTGAGGAAGCAGGATGGGGGATAGTTTCTTATTTCTTCTTGAGCCCCTTGTATGCAAGGAAAGCTACAATAACAACGGCAAGAGCCAAGATGATGTAACCGAGCTCATGACTATACTTTAATGCCTGCTGATATATACATTATTATATGAAAACGCTTACAAAAGTACAATAATAATTTCAGATAGACATAATAAATACTCATACATTGAACGGAAGAACCGCTTTATACTTCATCTTCTTCCTCTTCAGCAGAAGCGTTGGTATCCAACTTCTCATCCTTTGAAATAGAAATACTACCCATTCGGGAAATTTTAAGTACCAGAGGTACATATTCATCACTGGTAACATCAGGCGACCCAACACTTGCTGCGAAGTAAAGATAATCACCTTCTGCTTTCACATACACAATACCGAGCAAAGCACCCATGTCCTGTGTATGTTTGTCAATATAGGATGTGAAATCTTTCTTTGTGAAAGTACGGCTAAAGAATTCTGAGCCATCACTTCTCAATACCTTAACCGAAATTCTGTTATCATAATACTTGGTGTTTTCGTCCAACTGGAGAACCGGAAGTTCCTTGTCAGAACTACGCTTCACCACCACTTTATAATGGGAACCAACCCAGTCAGCCTCCCTGGTCTGCTCATAATCACTCATTTTCTGAGTAGCTTTGTTCACAACCTTAGCCACCGGTTTAGGAGCTATAATGATATTACTCTTCTTCTTTTCAGTACAAGCCGTCAAGCTAGAAATAGCCAAAAGACCTATTAATATATAATCAATTCGTTTCATTCCGTTATTTTTTCTTACTGCAAAAGTACATTTTTCTTTTGAAATAGCCAAAGAAAAGAACCGAAATCTACATTCTTACACAAAATCAGACGCAAAAAGACGCCTACTTTCACAAGCAGACGCCTTAACATACCTAAATACTAACTAATAAATTTCCTATTGAATCTTACACGATATAATAAAAGTTCAGTTTATGAATTCTAATCGTAACTTTGACGAAAAGAAAATGAAAAGGTTTAATCAAGATATAAAAAAAAGTGCTTTTTCTGCTTTTTTTTTTCATTTCTTAGCAAAAGAACATCAAAAAACATGATTTTGTTTTGTTTTTCGAACAATTTGCCGTACCTTTGCAGCATAATAAAGACATTAAGTATGAAAAATAGGTTAATATTTATCATTTCTGTATTTTTTGCCTTCGTTTCATGTTCGCATCAGCAAACAGAAAAGAAGGAGCAAGTCATCGACACAATACCTGTGATGGTGATGCAGATACAGAAATGCAATCGCTTATATACAGCAGAAGCTCATGTTCATAAGATTATAACACATGATGACCAGCTCAATCTGAAGGGCTCACTGTTCAAGAAAGACTTTAATATTCATGTTCCCGGCTCAAACCGCAAGGTGGCCATTCCGATGGATGCGACATTAAAAGCTTATGTAGACTTTTCAGGATTCTCTGCTAAGAACGTTAACCGACAAGGTGACAAGATAGAAATCATCTTACCAGACCCAAAAGTGATGCTCACCAGCAGTAAAATCAATCACGAAGGTGTAAGACAATTCGTTTCACTCACCAGAAGAAACTACAGTGATGCAGAACTGTCACAATTCGAACAACAAGGCAGGGAAAGTATTATTCGCGATATCCCGAACCTAGATATTCTTGAACAGGCACGCCAAAGTGCAGCAAACACCCTGATTCCGATGCTACAGGACATGGGATTCGCTGAAGAGAATATCAAAATCAGTTTCAGGAAGAAATTCACATTCAACGATCTGAAGACTCTTCTGGATAAGACTACTATCGAAAAGAATCACTAAGCGAGGAGAACAATGATATGAAAAGAATACAAATCATCGTACTATTAGCACTGATCCTTATTCTGGGTGGAGCCTTCTATTGGCTCACCAAAGACAACGAGGTCAGCGTGGTACAGGAAGATAAGACAACCCTCTCACCCACTCAGGTAGAAAGCATCGAGAATATCGGTCAATGGGAATTTCTATCTGTAAGTGATGAAGAACTGATAGATACAATACGCCGTGGCTTTTGGGGCGACGACCAACTGGTACGTATCTATTACGGAACGTTGCGCTTGGGTATCGATATGAAGGATGTAAAAAAAGGATGGCTACAAGCCATCCAGGACAGCATCGTATGCACTTTACCTCCTATCAAACTGCTAGACCATAACTTCATAGACGAAGCGAAGACCAAGAGTTTCTTTGAAGAAGGCAAATGGACAGGCAGCGACAGACAGGCTATGTATGAGCGTGCTTATCAAGCCATGAAGAAACGTTGCTTAAACCGCACCAATATCTATACAGCACAGGCGAATGCCAAAACTCAGTTTAGAGAGATGCTGAAAGCAATGGGATTCAAAAACGTAAAGATAGAATTTGAGAAATAACAAGGTTACTGAACTTTCGCATATCAGGAAGTTAAAGGAGTTAAGGAAGTTAAGGAGTTAAGAAGTATGTCTTTCTGCTTAAAAACTACGCCCAAAAGACTATTGTCTTAACTCCTCAGCGACCGTAGGGAGCGATAACTCCTTTAACTTCTTTAACTCCTGAACTTGCGAAATTTGAATTAGGTATAAAAAATATAGATATAAGATAAACATAAAATTTTTAAGAGATGGATGCAATAAACGATTTTTTCACCGCATTTAGTTCATTCCTGTGGGGATGGCCTATGATTATCCTGCTGTTGGGAACCCACATCTTTCTGACCATCCGCTTGCACTTTCCACAACGCAAGATTTTCAAGGCAATCAAACTGTCTGTAAAGAAAGACAAGAATGCCACAGGAGATGTTTCACAGTTCAGAGCACTGGCTACAGCATTGGCAGCTACAATTGGTACCGGTAATATCATCGGTGTGGCTACAGCTATCGCTCTTGGTGGACCAGGAGCCGTACTCTGGTGCTGGTTAACCGGTGTCTTTGGTATTTCTACCAAATATGCCGAAGGATTACTCGCCGTAAAATACCGCGTAAAGACCAAGCGAGGCACGATGTTGGGTGGTCCTATGTATGCCCTGGAAAAAGGATTGGGCTGGAAATGGCTTGCAGTCCTGTTCGCCCTCTTTGCCGCATTGGCATCATTCGGAATCGGTAGCACGGTACAGGCAAATGCCATCTCTACCCTGGTAGAAAACCAATACGGCATTTCTCCATACATTACTGGAGCCATCGTTACGGCTTTAGGAGCTGCAGTGATTCTTGGAGGCGTGAAGAGTATCTCCAAGGTTTGTGGCATGCTGGTACCTTTCATGGCACTCTTTTATGTATTAGGCTGCATCTACATTCTCTGTGTAAATCATGCTTATTTATTGCCTGCCATCCACGTAATCTTAGACTCTGCATTCACAACAAAGGCTGCAGGTGGCGGCTTCGCTGGAAGTACCATGATGATCGCAGCCCGCTATGGTATAGCCCGCGGATTGTTCTCTAACGAAAGTGGTCTGGGCTCGGCACCCATCGTTGCTGCAGCAGCCCAAACCCGTAACCCTGTGCGTCAGGCATTGGTTTCATCTACCGGTACCTTTTGGGATACTGTCATCATCTGTGCCCTTACAGGTCTTGTCATCACCTCAAGTATCATAGCATATCCAGACATTGACTACCATAACGGAGCAGCACTCACCAAGGCTGCCTTCAGTAAGATTCCATATATCGGAGCTCCAATATTGACCATCGGACTGGCAACATTTGCATTCAGTACGACATTGGGATGGAGTTATTATGGAGAACGGTGTGTAGAATATCTGAAAGGCAAAAAGTGGATGCTCTGTTTCCGCTTAGTCTATATTGCTACTATCTTCCTGGGTAGTGTCATCAGTCTGGGACTGGTTTGGAACATTGCCGACTGCATGAATGCTTTAATGGCCATACCAAACCTTATCTCCTTGCTCTGCCTGAGTGGTATCATAGTGCATGAAACCAGAAAGTATCTGTGGAGAGACCAGTTAGATAAAGACATGGACGAAAAAGAAATAGAGGAATTAGAATAAAAGACACAGAAAGGAAATACCCCGAATGGGAGTAAAAATACAAAAGCTCGGCATTGCATCACTGCAGACCGAGCTTTTATTATTAAATCAACAAAAACTACTAAAATATCTTTTCTAAAAACCAAAAAACCTATTCGTTATGAACTTATGGTGCAAAGATACTACAGTTTGCGCAATAAACAGCACATTTTCTGTTGATTTCTATACTTTTTGTTGGGCAAACGTTTGCACAGTTTGCCCTATCAGATTACAATTTATACTGAAGATGTTTCATTGCATGACCACCCCAAGTGGTATCATTGACATATTGGAAACCAACCTTCGTATAGAGACGCTCCGCTTTCGGATTGCCTTTATCACAAAGCAAACCTACAGCAGGAAGTCCTAATTCTCTTGCGCGAGAGATAGCAGCATCCAACAGTTTAGATGCAATACCTTTTCCACGGTATTGGTTAGAAACTGCCAAACTATCCAAATAGAACTCACCTTCCTCTGTTTCAAGCTCCATAGCCGAATAGTCTATTCCAAAAGCCACGATTGCAGCCTCAATAAAGCGCTTACGTAATCTTTTGACGTCAGCACCATCGTATGCAACCAAGATGCCAACAAGAATGCCATCAGTAGACATAGCAACCAATGTATTCTTATAACTATACTGACTGTCCTCCATCTCTACAAGTTTAGTCATCATACGGTGAAAATCAACCAATGTATGCTGAGGACCAGCAAAATTTTGGCAACACTGCGCATTCATTGCCTCCATGATAAGCGATGCGATATGCGAAGCCTTGTCTGGCGTAGCCTGTTCTATTTGAATTTTCATTATACTATTTTTTGTTTATTGTTTTATTATTGTTATTTCTTTCATGCTCCAGCATCGTGAGGAAATTCTACAAAGATTACTTTTTCCATGATTGCTGATTGGGTTTGATGCCTTATCGTTTACAAAATTACGTATATTTTTTGATAAGAGCAAGTTTTTTATATTTTTTATTCGAAAAAGTTTTTTTATTCGAAAAAAAGATGTATCTTTGCCGCAGGTTTTGAAGCTAAATTTCTATTACTAGCATAATAGAGATACCCAAATCCCTTGGGTCCCAATGCTTCAAAACCTTTTTCGTTTTTAAGAGCGAAAAAGGAATACACCGAAAGAGTGTATCCTTCTTCGCAATATAAATCCTTAATGTTTTGATTTTCAGAATATTACTATAATCACAAAGCTACAGAAGCATCCTTTAAGTCTACTGCCTGAGCCTTGAGGGTTCCCTTTCCTTTTATCACAACGACACATTTTCCGAAGAATGGCTTGCGATGTGAATCGGTGAAACGCTCCAAAGAAGTCTGACATCCATTATCTGTTCCCAGAATCTTTGGCGTTTTCAGGAAACCATGACCACTTGCATCCTGTTCTCCTGAAACAGAGAAGAAAATCTGGTTATCTGCGTTCGGACAGAGATTGCCGTCTTTATCTACCACATTCACCTCTACAAAGGTGGTCGGATCAGAAGAGCCAAAAGCCTGACAGCCCTGATAAGTCTTCTTCAACACAAGATGATGAGGAGCTCCTGCTGTTTTTATGACCTGCTCTCTAAGAACTTTACCATTCTTTCTGGCTACAACCTTCACTTCTCCCGGTTCAAAGTTTACCCGCCACATCACGTGATATTCAGTACTCTTTCTGAAAGCATCGCCTTCGTTCTTTGCACCGTAGACTGTCTTCTTACGGATGCCCTGACTCTTGCCATTGATAAAGAGTTCTACCTCATCGGCATGATTATAATAACACCACATGTCGATGGTCTGTCCCGGCAGCCAGTTCCAATGAGGGAAGAGATGAAGCACATCTTTCTGGCTCCACTCACTCTGATACATATAATAGCTGTCTTTTGGAAGACCCGCCAAATCGATAATGCCAAAATAACTGCTACGGGCAGGATAAGCATAAGGAGTAGGTTCACCGATATAATCGAAACCGGTCCAGATAAACTGTCCGCCCACAAAGTCGTTGTGCTTCACCACATCCCAGGTTTCTTCATGGGTACTACTCCATGATGCGTGGAAATTATCATAAGCCGAACACATAAACAATGGATCGGTATAAGGCAACCACCATTCCTTTGGCGCAGTATAAATGCTGTCGCTAGGCATCATATAGTAGCCACGAGTCTGCAAGGCAGAAACACTCTCCGACAGAATAAAAGGCTTGCCAGGGAAATTCTTCGGCACATCCTTCACCCACTGATGGTGATAATTGAAACCTATAACATCAATAGCCCCACTCTTAAAGAGGTGATTCTTCGGGTCGGGCTCATTGCAGCCAGCAGTAACAGGGCGTGTGCCCCAAGGATCATACTCCTTCACGATTTTTGCCAGATGCTGGGTAAGAAGCGAATTGACACTCAGTTCATTGCTATGTGACAAGCTAGAAGCATCATGACCGGCATTCAGAATCAGGTTAGCCTGCTCCAGACTGAGCGTATCAGCAGCCACATCCGACCATTGTTCGAGAACTTCATTACCGATACTCCACATAATGATACTTGGATGATTACGGTCACGCTTGATGAGATCAGACAGGTCTTTCTTATGCCATTCATCGAAGAAACGGGCATAATCGCCATTCGATTTCTTGCGGCGCCACATGTCGAAACTCTCGTCCATCACGAGGAAACCCATCGAATCGCACATGTTCAGGAGTTCTGGTGCCGGAGGATTATGACTGCTTCGGATAGCGTTCACGCCCATATCGCGAAGGATGGTAAGTTTACGGTGCATCGCATCTTCATTGACAGCAGCACCCAGGCAACCGAAATCATGATGCTCACAGACACCATTTATCTTGAGATTCTTGCCATTGAGGAAGAAACCCTTCTTTGCATCAAACTTCACATCGCGGAAACCGGCAGTTGACGTAGCAACATCCACTACCTTCCCATTTACTAACAGCTCGCTCTTAACTGTATAGAGATATCCCTTTCCGATGTCCCAGAGATGCGGATTCTTCACCTTGAGCTTCTGTTCCCGAATACCCTGACTCTTGGCTACGATCTTTCCGGCAGCATCATAGATTGTATTACGGACAGAGAGTTTCATCTTATTACCGGAAGCAGCGAAATCCACTTTCACCCTGACATCACCCTGTGGAGAAGTTGCTACATACTGTCCCCATTGGGGAATATAAGCAGATTTCATGGTTTTGGTGAGCCAGACATGACGGTAAATACCGCAACCGGAATACCAGCGGCTGTTAGGCTGGTCGCTGTTGTCTACCTTCACCGCAATGACATTATCACCCTTCTTATTAATATAAGGTGTAAGATCATACTCGAATGTACTGTATCCATAAGGACGGGTTCCGAGTTTATGACCATTGATATACACGGTAGAATTCATATATACTCCATCAAAGGTGATGGTAAACCGGTCATACTTTTCCTTCGGATTCACCGAGAAGTGCTTACGGTACCATCCGATGCCGCCCGGCAGTGCACCACCACCGGCTCCCGAAGGATTCGAAGGAGAGAAATCGCCCTCTATCGCCCAATCGTGAGGAAGATTCAAACTTCGCCAATGCCGGTCTGAATAATCAGACTTTGACATTACGGCACTATCTGCTAAAGTGAAAAGCCAGCCTTTATCAAAAGACTGGCGATCACGGGCGCTCAACGACTGAGCGCCCAATAGAAAGATTGCTAAAGCAAATATCTTCTTCATATTACTTCAGTTTTACAGTAACTGCCTTACCAGCATACTTCACCATCTTGCCCTTAGGCACCTTGGCGAGGCTGATACCCTGCTGGTTGTTATCACTAACAAGTACGATATTGAAGCGACGCTTCTGGAGCATACCGTCGAAAGAACCCTTACGGGCAGCAATAGTAATGGTCTTCTGAGCATCATTATACTTGAAGTCGATCATAGCATACTTACCCTTCTCGTAGTTGTAGTTGGTTCCCTCATCCTCATAGAGTGTATAAGAACCGTCCTTGCCTGCATAGACATAGAGGTCGATGAGCTCAGCCTTTTTCTGATCGCTCCACTCCATCTCCGGACCCACAGGAAGAATAGAACCCTCTGGAACAAAGACTGGAATCTTATCGAAAGGCGCATCGGCTACGATGGTCTGTCCACCGGCATAGTGCTTACCGGTATAGAAATCATACCAGCCCTTCTGCTTAGGAAGATAAACATTGCGGCTGTACTTCTGATACTCGCCTACAGGACAAGCCATGAGAGCAGGACCGAACATCCACTGGTCCTTGATGTCGTAAACATTATCATCGCCGTTGAAGTCCATTACCAATCCACGCATCATCGTATAGTCCTTGAAATGAACCATACCCGCCATACTGTAGAGGTAAGGCATCAGACGGTAACGGAGTTTATCGTAAGCCACGATGGTCTTGTAAGCCGGATGATCTGCCGGAGCAATGTTCCATACCTCACGTGTAGGCCACTGGCCATGAGTACGATAAAGAGGTACGAAGCAACCGAACTGGTTCCAACGAGCCTGCAACTCGCGCCATTCCTTCAAGTCAGCATTTTCCTTACCGGTCTTATCGAACTCCTGCTGGGCAGCCACATAACGGTTTTCTACACAGAAACCGCCCTGGTCCATTCCCCAGAAAGGCAGACCTGCCATAGAATAGTTCAAACCGGCTGTCATCTGGGCACGCATATCTTCCCAACGGGTAGCAATGTCACCAGACCAGGTAGCCGTACTGTAGCGCTGTTCACCTGCAAAACCGGAACGGGTCAGGAGGAAGACACGCTGGTTAGGGTTCACGCTACGCTGTCCGTTATAGATAGCATCAGCATTCACAATGCTGTAAGCATTGAAATATTCGGTAGATGTGCCGAGGGCTGTAGGACCGGAAAGAGCCTTGCGGTACCACATCGGGGTACAGTCACGAACGTTTGGTTCTGATGCATCCATCCACCATGCATCGATTCCGAACTTATACTTGGTATAAAGATTCTCGTCCATCTGGCGCCAGAACATCTTGCGGGCGCCGTCAGAATAGGCATCATAGAATGAACCGCGGAAGCCGAGCCAGTCGTGAATATCATCCTTGATAGCCTGATGATACATCCAGCCCTTGCTGTCGAGTTCCTTATAGTTCTTGACTGTATCATAGAACTTAGGCCATACGGAAATCATGAAGCGGCCATTCATCGCATGTACGCTGTCGAGCATAGCCTGTGGGTTTGGATAGCGTGCCGCCTCAAACTCATGACTTCCCCATGAATCCAGCTTCCAGTAGTTCCAGTCCTGAACGATATTGTCTACAGGAATATGCAGGTCGCGGAACTTCTTCATGTTGTCCTCGATGTCCTTGCTGCTCTGATAGCGCTCACGGCTCTGCCAGAAACCGAGGGTCCATTTAGGATAAAGCGAAGCCTTGCCGGTAAGCGTACGGTAACCGGAAATCACCTCATCGAGATTCTGACCGGCGATGAAATAATAGTCCATATCCGGCGACATTTCACTCCAGATGCTCAACTGGTTCTTCTCTGCCTCAGAACGAGGAGCTGCTACGCGAAGTCCGCAGTAAGAAACATCACCATCTGGCTGCCACTCGATACGGATTGGAGTCTTTACGCCCTTCTTGATTGGAGTTTCAAACTTATAAGAGTTCGGATTCCAGGCTGTACGCCAGCGCTCAGGCACAACCAGTTTGCCATCGATATAAATCTTCATGTAACCGGCATAATAGAGGATAAACTGATAGAAGCTGTTGGTCGGAGCCTCTACATAACCCTCATACACCACCTTGGAGCCATTCAGTGCAAAACCCTTTGGCAGGTTCTGAATGCCGCCCTTATCTGTCTTGTTGCAAATCTCAGAAGCCTCAGGCATTGCATACTCAAAGTAAATGCTATCTTCGCCTCGAACAATCTTTTGACCATTCTTATCCACATAAGTACCTGTCAGCTGACCTTCCTTACCATCCTTATCATAGAGTTTGAAGGCACGGTTGAGCTGGAGATAATCTTCCGGATTACCCCAACGGCAATAAGAATAAGAATCCCAGAGGATGCCGTAGTTTTTATTAGAGATGACGAAAGGCACACTCACCTTGGTATTATACTGGAAGAGGTCTTCGTTCTTGCCCTTCATGTTGAGTTCCTCACTCTGATGCTGACCGAGACCATAGAACGCCTCGTTATCAGGAGAGTTGAAGAGCGCACGCCATGACCATCCATGCTTCTGTGCTTCAGGAACCTTGGCAATGTCTACACCGATTTCACGGTCAGGCACAGTGAACGGCTTGAATGTCTTTCCGCCCTGAGCAACCTCATTGAGAAGGACATTGTCTTTCAGGTCATAGAAGGTAATCTGACCCGTAGCCTCGTTCATGACAGCACGCATGGCTGCTGTGGTAATGATGAGATTGTCTCCCTGCTCTTCCACCTTATAATTTGCCTTGCTGTTTTGAGGCACTATTATCAGACTCTGTTTGTTACGGAAACTCTGTTCGGCTGTAGCCTGAACACGGATAATCTTATCGCTCACCACCTGGAGGCGAATCTGACTAGGACCAAAATTCTGGTGTTGTTTCAACTGAACAGTGAGATAATTACCATTCTGGTTGAAACCTGCTGCCTGCATACCTGTGGCACTCATCAGCAGCACTGCTGAAATCAATAATGTTTTAGTTAGTCTCATTTTATACGTTTAAAGGAAAGTTTAAAAATTTGCGGCAAAGATACGAGAAATTTCCCGTATCTTTGTGCGCAAATGTTATCTGTATGTGTATAAAATGTTAACTAGAAGCGTAAACTACTCTGATTCTGACAGATTCTTACGATATTGAGACGGCGTAACGCCATACGCGTCTTGGAAGTATTTAGTGAAATAACGTGGATTATTGAATCCCACCTTATAGGCTATTTCACTGATGTTCAAGTCGCCCGAGCGGAGCAGATGCTCTGCAAATTTGATACGCTTGGTTCTGAGATACTCAGAAGGTGTAATACCCGTCAGCGAAATCATGCGTTTATATAATTGTACGCGTGAAATGCAAAGATGAGTACTGAGCGATTCTACCGATGTTTCAGGATTGCTCATATGATCGCGGATATAAGCATTTACCTCATCAATAAATTTGTGGTCGGCCTCTGTTATTACATATTCTGTGCTCACATTCTTGCGTTTCTTCAAGAGATTCAGAATACAGAGATTCAACATATCAATATCGAATGGTTTGGCTATATACTCGTCAGCACCACACTTCAGACTTTCCTTGCGTTGCTCATCTCCCATACGGGCCGAGAGCATGATGAAAGGTATGGCTGTTGTTTCGTCATTGTCCTTACACATCCGGCAGAGTTCGTTACCATCCATCACAGGCATCATCACATCGCTCAGGATGATGTCAGGACGACGGTCGATAATCTTGTTCCAGGCATCCTGACCATTGACAGCCTCAACAACCGTATAGTCTGTCAATACTTCGTTCATAAACTCACGGAAGTCCTCACTGTCGTCAACGAGGAGCACTACCGGCTTCTTGATCATCGATTCTCCTGGCTGATGCGCATGTTTACTCATTCCGTAGAGAACGTTCTTACCTGCATCCGGATCCTCATCAGTAGCCTGATGCACCGTGGTTATGATAGGTGCTGCTCGCAAGGAACCGAGATGTGCCGTTGAATTAGAGGTGGTACTGCTCTCTATCGGAAGGTCTACCATAAAGATGGTTCCTCCGCTTGGATTATCTGTAACATCTACTTTACCGCCATGCAGTTCGGCAAACTTCTTTACCAGGTTCAAACCTATTCCGCTACCACCCTGTGGTTGCATTTCAGTGCCATTGACCTGATAGAAACGCTCAAACACATGTTCCTTCTCCTTATCGCTGATGCCCTTGCCAGTATCAGATACTGAGATGCGGAGCATATCCGAATCCTTGTCTCCTACACGCTGGCGGAGTGCAACACTCAGAGAAACGGTGATAAATCCTCCATCTGGCGTAAACTTATAGGCATTGCTCAAGAGGTTGTTCACGATTTTTCCTACCTTATCAGCATCAAACGACATCTGCAGACTAGGCACCGTAGAATAGAAGGCAAGCGTTACTTTGCTGTTTGCCAAAGTACGGAACGAAGTACAGATATTGTCAACGAAGCTCACGATGTCGATATGCGACAGGGTAAGTTTTTCCTTATTCTGGTCTATCTTGCGGAAGTCGAGAATCTGGTTTACCAGATTGAGCAAACGGGTAGCATTGCGATGAATCATCTCCAGCTTTCTGCGTTTACTTTCATCTCTTTCTTCTCTAATCATATTGACCAGCGGCGAGATAATCAGGGTGAGCGGAGTACGGAGTTCGTGGCTCACATTGGTAAAGAAGTTGAGTTTGAGTTCATTCAACTCCTTAGTCTTCTTGATGCTGTCTTCCTTGCTCTGGAGTTCGAATTTTACACGTTGCTTTTCGAGCATACGTTTACGGTAGAGATAGAAAGCTACACCTATTAATATAATATATACGATGAACGCCCAGATAGAGAGATAGAAAGGCGGATGAATATAAATCTTCAGCGTGCTCACCTCTTCGCTCACACTACCATCAGCATTCACCACCTTTGCCTCCAGAACATAGCTGCCTGAAGAGAGATTGGTAAAGGTAGCCTCCGGACGTCCCTCAGGTGTCAGCATCCATTTGTCATCAAGTCCCTTCATGCGATAGAGGAAACGGCAACGGGCAGGAATACTTACCTGGTCAGAAGCAAACTGTATGGTAAACGCCTTGTCCTTATAACTGAGATCCAGTTCAGGATGAGTATCGAGCGATTTTTCCAGAGGCACTCTTCCCTCAAACTCCTCACCTGCCTTCAGCGGATGATCGAAAAGTACGAAACCGCTGAACAAGACATGTGCATGTTTCTGGGCAGGAAGAATCTTGGCAGGATTGATGATATTAATACCATCCTGTCCACCGATGGCGATGGCTCCATTTCTCATCAGACAGGCAGAACGCTGGTTAAACTGGCGGCTCTGCAAGCCATCGAGCGAATTGAAGCTGATCATCGTGATGTCCCATTTGCCCTGGTTGTTCTTGGTCAGCGTAACACGGGTAACGATAAATTCAGAAACCAGCCAGATGTTATGCTGCTTATCTTCGAGCACCATACAGCCAACCGTACCCTGCGTACCATTGAGGTCATTGATTGACTCCAACTGTCCTGAAGCCTCATCATACATGGTGACACCCGCAGGCGAAGCCATCCACAAGATGCCTCGGCTATCCTTCATCATGTAATTCAGGGAAGGACTCGGGAAAGGCTGTCCGTCCTTGGTTGTATTCACATTGGTTACCTTTCGGGTTCCGAAATTAAAGATAGAATAGTTCTGCGAATGACCTATCAGAATTTCATCTTTATTCGGCAGGAAGAGCGAGTTGATAAAATCGCTGGTAATACCTGAATTCTGAACATTGTAGGTTGTAAACTTACCACTTTCAGGATTATAAATCTGGAAGCCTGAGCCCAAGGTTCCGATAATCAGGCGATGATACGGATCTTCGGCAAGACACCAGACGCTGTTATTGGCAAGTCCGCCAGGAGCTGCCTGAAAACTCTTCCATCTGCCGTTTTTATATTGGGCAAGTCCACCATTGAAGGTACCGAAATACATCGTACCATCAGCCATGGTTACGCTGCTGACCACAATATCCGAAGCCAGACCGGTTTCAGCCTGTGAGAATCGCCAGCTCTGTCCGGTAAGCGGACTGTAGCATACAATACCGCTATCATTGGTTCCGCACCAGAGATTTCCATTCAGATCCTGTGTGATTGTGCACACATCACCAAGCGGAATAGTTGTGAATTTCTGAGCGTCAGGCGAATAATAAGCCACACCGTTCTTGTAACTACCTACCCAGATAGCCCCCTCATCATCCACATAAACCTTCTGCAGGGAATTGTCAACGATACTTCCCTTTGCTTCGGAATGAACATACTGACGGCAGATTTTGCGTTTGAAATCAACAAAGAAGAGACCGTTATGGTCGGAAGCCACCCAGAGATTGCCTGCCTTATCGCGGGCAATATCACGCATCAGAATACGGGTTGGGCAAGGAATATGAATGCCCATGTTTGTAAGATAAGAACGGGCATCGGTCCATTTCCCGGTCTTTGACTGATACACATAATTAGCATTGCTTACTGAAACCCAGAAACCACCTATACCATCATAGAAAGTATAGGCACCATTATCACCGGCAGCTTTATGGGTGGCAAGGAAGGAATTGTACCAAAGAACCTTCTGTTTCTGTCCGTTGACACGGCAGATTGTACCATCATTATAGGTAATGAGCGCATCGCCGTCAACCTCGGTTATTTTACTGATATTTCCCTCTTTCAGACAGCCCGGCAGAGCCTTTTTGGTAAATTTAAAAAGATAAGTATTTTTTGTTTTGGCATTATGAAAGAAGAGTCCCTGTCCGTAGACAGCTATCCACATGTTCTTATCCTTATCTATCAGGAGTTTGTAAGGAGGTCCCTGCACATGGATGTTTTTGAGCCATTCTTCCGGTTTGCGCTCAAACTGCTCTTCATCATATTTATAGATGCTATAACCCACAGAGGTATGCACCCAGATATTTCCATCATAGTCTTGCTGAAGTTCATCTACCGAATTGTTAGGCAGCGACTTATCATCAGTGTTGCTATAATAGAAAGTTTTCATACGGAAGCCGTCAAAGCGGCACAGTCCCGACTGGGTACCGAACCAGATGTAGCCTCTGGTGTCCTTGAGAATGGCACCCACCTGACTGTTAGTAAGTCCATCATGATTGGTGAGGCTGCTGAATTCTACGTTTTCATAGGCAGCCCATGCCCTCTCCGGCTGCATGAGCAGCAAGAGCAGAAACAGCACGATGGCATGTTTCAAGTAGTTTTGTTTTTTTATCATCATAATCGTAGGTTTATTATATATTTATCTGAATAGATATTTATATCTATAATAGGTTTTATTTCACGTCGTTTTTTTCAGAACTTTCGCGTATTTTCAGTATCATCGGTACCACTTTCTTGTAGATTTTTTCATCACCATTGATACTTCTCATGAGAAGATCGCAGGCTGTGGTTCCCTGTTCGTGTGCCTTGTCCATGATAGCCGAGAGTTTCGGCGTAACGAAGGCAGCAGTATCACCATCGGTAAAACCGATGATAGCAACATCCTCTGGTATGCGGAGCCCTTTTTCCTTGATAGCATCGAAGGCGGCATAGGTGATTATGTCGTTAAAGGCGAGGATGGCATCAGGTCTGTCCTCCTTTTCGAGGAGACGGAGGGTAGCGTTTCGGGCCACATCGAAATCGATTCTGTCGCAAACCACGAGGTCACGGTCGATAGAGATGCGGTTTTCTCTCAGAGCCTCCAGATAACCGTGTTTTCTGCGGCGCACCATATCAAGATGGTTTGGACCGCCGATGAAGGCGATGCGGCGCGAACCGGTATCTATCATATGCTGGGTAGCCTCCTGGGCGGCAACATCACCATTGCCTACTACCTGGGAGAACTTATCTTCTAAGCAACAACGGGCAAAGAACACCAGTGGAACTCCCATCTTATGCAACTGCTCGAAATGAGAATAGTCAACCGTATCCTGTGCCAGGCAGGCGATGATGCCTTCCACATGCATATTCAGGAAGTTTTCTACCGCTCTCTTCTCGTGTTCTGTATTCTCGTGGCTATTGGCGCTGATTACCGAATAACCATTCCTTACGGCATAATCTTCTATACCATCCAGCACGGCAGCATAATAATGAGTTACCAGGTTTGGCACAATCACACCAATCACCCTAGGTGCTTCTTTTCTGAGGCTCTGTGCAAAGGGGTTTGGTCGATAATTGAGCTCCTTGGCAAGGCTTTTCACCTTTTGAGTCATCTCCTCACCCACTTCATGGCTGTTTCGCAGGGCTCTAGATACAGTTGCTATGCTGACGCCAAGTTGATCGGCGAGGTCTTTTAAAGATATTCTTCGTTGTTTCATTTGTTAGTTTACGCTTTATAGACATACATTTTTGTATCCACAAATTCTGCATATTTTGTCTTTCCGACAGCAAAGTTAGTGAATTCTTTGCAAAGATAACAATTTCTTTCGAAAACGCAAACGTTTACGTTATTATTTTCTGAAAAAATTTATTTTATAAGAAAAAAACTCGTAATTTTGCAAACTGAAAAGTAATGAATAGTTGATAATAAGTTAGTTAGAAACAAGCGTGGGTTTGGAATGTCGGGAGACAATCCAAACTCTTTTTTATGTCCCGATGCCAACAGATTACCTGCCAGGATACAAAAAACAGGATACAAAAAAAGATGAGGGCACATACTGAATACTGCCCCCATCTGATATGGTTATTACTGCTTAAAAACAAATTTCTTCTGTCCGGGATAGTTAACGAATATCGCTACCAGCAGAGATACAATACTCTTCGGAATCATATAATGCAGCTGAATATGTTCGTGCGCATTCAGAAATTCGGTCAGGGCGATAGTGCCGCCTGAATTGAGCATCCAGCTGATACCCCAGATGATAAAATAGCGCCAGGCTACACTCTTTTTCTTGCTCTTGGAATCGCCAAACACATAGCGGTAATTCAGTATGCAGTTGGTAATGCCGCCACTTATCACTCCCAGCGCATTGGCAAGTCCGTAATAAATGCCGATGATATCTGAGAGGAAGAATGCCAGTCCGAAGTCTACCACAGAGGCGCAGGAGGCGGTCAGTTCCGCCTTGCCGAAGGTAACGAGTTCTTCTTTAATCTTGCCCATATTCTCTTGGATTCCATTAGCAGTACGCCTACTATCGTAGTAAGAATACCCAACATGACATCGATGATATAATGATGACCGGAATAGACTGCCGTCCACCAGATGCCCAGACAGATGCAGGCGAAGAGCACCACCGTATACCAGCGTTTACGGCTCATCACAGCATAAATCGTAGTGAGGAACATATAGGCAGCATGAAGGCTAGGCACGGCAGCAAAGACATTGGCATTCTTGCCGTAGAGTCCGTGGAACACGTGCAGTCCGGTCATTGCGTCCCATCTGCCCAGACCAGCCACATTGCCCGGTGTATTGAGCACAGCCTCGAAGCCATAGTTCATCGCATACCAGGGCGGAGCAGCCGGATAGATGTAATAGCCGATGAAGCCGATGACATTCACCAGCAGGAAAGCCCAGGAGAAACGTCTGAACCATTTAAGCTGTTTCGTAAGATACAGATAAAGGGCAAAGGCTATAGGCACCGGAACCCAGCAGAGATAGAAGATGCCTGCCCAGAAATCGGCAAAACCGCAATGGTGAACCTTGAAGTATTCGCCCGGAATCATCAGCTGGCTATGATCGGCTACAGCCTGCAGTTCTGCGCTGGATGAAGCAGCAATGCCGAAGAGCGACTTTTCTGCATGATAGAGATTCGCCACGTCAATATCGTTCACCATATAGTTAGGATAAAGGCGCATCGAATCGTAGATGATTCCAAAGAGGAACCAAGGCAGAAAATAGAAGGCAAAACGGCGTGTCTTCTTCCAGGCTGCGAGTACCGCCAGGAGGATAATCAGATAGATACTAAACACTTTTTTCTACTTTTTTTATTCAAGTTTCGCAAGTTCAGGAGTTAAAGAAGTTAAAGAAGTTATCGCTCCCTACGGTCGCTGAGGAGTTAAGACAATAGTCTTTTTGGCGTAGTTTTTAAGCTGAAAGACATACGTCTTAACTCCTTAACTACCTTAACTCCTTTAACTTCCTGATATGCGAAAGTTCTGTTTATTATTTATGAGTGTTCATCACAACATAACAATGCCAGATGCGCCAGAAAGCGGTGATATTTGCCAGAACGGCAATCAAAATCATTCCGCCAGCCAGCCACCAGATATTGCCTGTAAAGCCGGTAATCATCGCAGTAACGGCAGTAACCACAACGCGCTCAGGACGCTGCATGAAACCTACCTTGCACTCAATATCCAAACCCTCAGCACGGGCACGGACATAACTTACCATCACAGAACCGATCATCGCTGCAAAGGTGACTACGCCCATCCAGAACCAGGTCATAGCGCCCTGCATACGTACGAAGATGAGGCAGATGCCAAAGAGACTTACCAGCTCGCTGTAGCGGTCGAGTGTAGAATCCCAGAGTGCACCGAAGAGACTGCTCTTGCCGCTCATACGTGCCAATCGGCCATCCATCATATCGAAGAGACCGGCTGCAAGGATGATGAATCCACCCCATCCTACAGTAACCATGCAAGATGCATAATCAGCCTGCTCTGTTCCGAGCATCCATGCAGCATCAAGGAAGAAACCGGCTGCCACGATATTGCCCAGGAATCCTACGAAGGTAACAATGTTAGGAGTAATACCTACTGCTATCATCGCCTTGATAAGTGGATTGATGATGGCATAGATAACTTTTTGTAAGAAATCTCTATAATTCATATTTTTATCTATTTTTTATTGTCTGTTTAAGAAAAGTCTGTTTTAGAAAACGCTTGCTTAAGAATTTTTCTGCTCTAAGAAATGCCAGACTAGATGATTCCTGCCGAAACCAGTATGATTTTGATGATGATTAAAGAAACGGCTGCATAGAAGCCGCCCAGCAGATCATCAGCCATCACATAGAAGGCGCCCTGCCTGTTATCCAGTTTCTTGATGCCCAGCGGTTTCACCATATCAAAGAAGCGGAAGAGAACAAGTGCCACCAATGCCCACCACCAGGCATCTTTCACTTCGCCCTGTGCCGTAAGCGGGGTCAGCAACGACAGGGGAATCCACACGCCAGCCATCTCATCGATGACCACACGGCTGGGATCCTCGCCCCAATAAGGCTGCAACTGCGCTGTTGCCCAAGTGCCCAGAATGGTAGAAACAATGACGAGAAAGAAGGTGATGCTCTGCAGACTCTCGCCCGTAATACCAAGTCCGTAAGCCAGGGCTGCCCAGATGAGGGTTGCCAATACAGAGCCAGCCGTTCCCGGTCCCCAAGGCCAGAAGCCACTGCCGAAACCGGTGCCTATGATGACGGGCAGCAAAGGAGGCCGCTCGTCGGTAAGATTTCCCTTGTTATTCATTCTCTTGATGTTTAATAAGCCCGCAGAAGGGCGTTTCTTCTTTAAATTTCAGTGTGCAAAATTACGCTAAAAAATTAAATTAACCAAATAGTTTTCTTATATTTTTCTGAATTTCATCAGATATTGACAGATAAACAGGTGAAATAGAGCAATATGAAGGAGTTTTATACCACTCAGGCTCGCACGGCGAAGAGCAAGAACAGGCAGCAGAAGGAACTGTATGGAAGCCTTTTTCTGAAAATCTCATAAAAAACTGAAATAATGAATAGGTTTTTGCGTCTATTTACGAATAATGTTATAACTTTGCATCCTGAAAAGATTAAATCATGGGCGGAGAGCCCCTATATATATAATAAGGTATAAAAAATGAAAGGTATTAAAAAGTTGTATTTTACAGTCATCCTTCTGATGATTTCTACGCTTCAGATGATGGCTCAGCAGAAGATAACAGGCCGTGTCATCGATGACGACGGTTTTGCCGTACCGTATGCAAGCGTGCAATACAAAGGACATAAAATCGCAGTTTCCAGCAACGGAGAAGGTAAGTTTACCATTGATAAGAAACCGGGACTCATGCTCACCGTAAGCGCACTGAGCTACAAGAGCACATCGGTGAAGGTTGACGAAAAGACCAACTTCCTGGAAATCAAACTGAAAGACGATACGCACAAACTTACCGAAGTGGTGGTGAAATCGAAAAAAGGCCGCTACAAGCGTAAGGATAATCCTGCCGTAGAACTGATGCGACGCGTGATTGCAGCCAAGAAAAAGAGCGATCTGAGCAACCACGACTATGTGCAATATGATAAGTATCAGAAGATTACACTCGCGCTCAACGATCTGAAGAAAGAGCAGTTGGAGAGCAAGTTCTTCCAGCGCCGCCAGTATCTCCTCGACCAGGTAGAAACCTCTCCGTACAACGGAAAGCTCACCCTGCCTGTCAGCATCGACGAGACGGTTTCACAGCATATTTACCGCAAAAATCCGAAGACCGAAAAGGACATCATCAAGGGTCAGCAGAGCAATGGAATCGGACAGGTAATCCAGACCGGAGAGATTCTCAACACCGCCCTGAAAGAGGTGTTCACCGATGTGGACATCTACGATGATTACGTGCGCCTGCTGCAGTATCCCTTCCCATCTCCTATCGGCAGAACTGCCATCAGCTTCTACCATTACTACATCGAAGATACGGTGTATGTGGAAAGAGACCTGTGCTACCATCTGCAGTTTATCCCAGCCAACAGCCAGGACTTCGGATTCCGAGGCGAGCTCTATGTGCTTGCCGACAGCAGCCTGCACGTGAAGAAATGTAACCTCTACATGCCTCACAACAGCGATGTAAACTGGGTTACTGACATGAAGATTGAACAGGAGTACACCAAGCTCGACAACGGCGAGTGGGTGCTCACTAAAGACGATATGATAGCCGAACTGCACGTCAACAAGCTCCTTCAGGACCTGCTGGTGGTGCGAAACACGCGAATCACCGATTATGCCTTCGATGCCTTGCCGAAGCAGCTCTTCAAGGGCAAGGCGAAGATCAGGCACGATATGGATGCGATGAACCGCGATGAGGCTTACTGGAACAAATACCGGCAGGTGGGCCTCACGAAGAGCGAATCGTCGATGGACAGCTTTATCCACCGCATGGAGAACTCCAAGGGATTCAAATACATCATCTTCGGTGTGAGAGCCCTGATGGAGAACTATGTGGAAGTGGCTCATACCAAGGGCAAAAAGGTAACGGTGAAAGACAGTCTGGGTGTTGAAAGAGACAGCATCATCAACGACCGCCGCAGCCTCTTCGACCTCGGACCTATCAACACGTTCCTCTCCAACAACTACGTAGACGGTGTGCGCCTGCGTCTGGCGGGCAGAACGATGGCGGCCCTCAACCCTCACTTCTTCTGGGATGGTTACGGCGCCTACGGTCTGAAGAGCAACAAGTGGTATTACGGCCATGTGCTCACCTATTCGTTCAACAAGAAGAAAAACAGTCCGTTCGAGTTCCCGATGCGCAAGCTTACCTTCGAGCTGGGGCATGATATTACATCTCCATCCGATGATAACCTGCTGCACAACAAGGACAACTTCTTCATGACCCTCCGTGCCACTACGCAGGACCAGATGTATCAGTATCATCGCCAGAAGGTGACCTTCACCTACGAAACCGACTGGGGTTTCCGCTTCGACACCAGCCTCCGCTGGCAGAGCAACCGCACCGTGGGCAATCTCCACTACTACAGAGTGAGCGACGGCGAGGAAATACGCAAGATACGTACCACAGAGGCGAGTGTAGGTTTAGATTACAACCCGGGTGTTACCTATGTCAACACCAAGCAGCAGCGCCTGCCTATCAACCTCGACAGTCCTGAAATCTCGCTTCGCCACACCATGGGCTTAGACGGATTCATGGGCGGCCAGTATCAGAGCAACCTCACCACGCTGGGCATTTACAAGCGCCAGTGGCTGGGAAGCTTCGGTTATATGGATTTCAATATCGTGGGCAAGGCGCAGTGGAGCAAAGTGCCTTTCACCATGCTCATCCAACCACCGGTCAACCTCTCTATCTTCGAGCAGGAGGCAACCATCAGCATGATGAAGGACTGGGAGTTCCTGAGCGACCGCCAGCTGTTCTGGTCAGTAGCCTGGGATATGAACGGCAAGCTGCTCAACCGCATTCCGCTCATCAAGAAGCTGAAGTGGCGTGAATATGTAGCCATCAAGGGTGTTTGGGGCGATTTGACCAGCAAGAACGACCCGAGCAAGAACCTCAATGATGAGAAGCTCTTCAAGTTCCCTACCAACTCCTATACCTTTGGCAAGACGCCATACTGGGAGTTTGTAGCCGGCGTGCACAACATCTTCAAGTTCTTCGGAATCGATTATGTTCGCCGCCTCAACTATTATGACCATGCAAACATTTCAAAATGGGGCATCCGTATGGGCTTCCTCATGTCATTCTAATAAGAAAAAAGATGCCTTGATGCAGTATTTTTACTGCATCAAGGCATCTGCGTACATATATAAACAACATATAAGAGAGTAAACACAATGAAGATTCTATTAGCAGACAAACAGGACATCACAAGAGCCGGATTAAGCTATGTGATCAGTAAGATAGAGGGTTTGGAAACCCGGACCATCGAAGACAAGGCAGACCTGATGCTTGCCTTAAAGGAGAATGAGGATACGGTTGTAATACTCGATTATACCCTTTTCGACATCAATGATGCTGCCGAGTTACTTATTTTAAACCAGCGTTTCCCATACACGCGCTGGCTACTGTTCAGTGAAGATCTGAGTGCCGATTTCGTGAAGATTCTCATCGCCAGCAGTACGCAGTTCAGCGTATTGCTGAAGGAGTGTTCGCTAATGGAAATCAAGGAGGCGATACGTTTTTGTGTGGCAAGCAACCGTTTTGTCTGCCAGCGCATGATGGAGGTACTTCTGGCTCCGAAACAGGAGGAGCAGGAGAAAATCAACCTCACCAAGACCGAGACAGAGATTCTGAAAGACATTGCGCTGGGAATGACGACGAAAGAAATAGCCGAGAAGCGCTTTTCCAGCTTCCATACGGTCAATACCCACCGCAAGAACATCTTCCGCAAGCTGGGCGTAAACAACGTTCACGAGGCAACGAAATATGCGCTGAGAGCCGGTTTGGTAGATTCGGCAGAATATTATATTTAAGTTGATAGTTTATAGTTGATAGTTAATAGCAATCTTGCAAACGGCTACGCCCTATTAACTATAAACTTTTTCGACCTGTACGGTTGAAATTACCCAATACGCCCTGAAAGGGCAGAAGCTCCTAGCCCAGGGCAGCGCCCTGGGTATTATGGACGCAAACTTGTCGCCCTGTAAGGGCAAAAGCTTTGTTTATCGCCTGGTATTTTAAAGCTTTTGCCCTTACAGGGCGCCTTGCTGATTGCTAGTATACCCAGGGCGCTGCCCTGGGCTAGGAGCTTCTGCCCTTTCAGGGCGTGCTGCTTCCGGAGTTTGTGGACCTTCAGCCCGTTGCTTGAACGGGCATGAGAAAGTTTAGCATTTTACATTTTCTCAACCGGAAAGCTATGAGTTGCTAACCGGAAAGCTATGAGTTGCTAACCGGAAAGCTATGAGTTGAGAACCACAAAACTATGAGTTAGTTTTTTTAACTTTTTAGCCCATTTTCTATCTTTTTACGCCTAAACGGCACAAAACAGAGACTTTTAAATCTTCTTCTTATAGCAGCGATGACGGCGATGCTGTTCGCTCTCCAGATACTGCCACTGGCTCTGAACACCGGTATTGGTCTCCATCTGCGGCATTGCCTCAGCCCATTTAAAGCCATAACGGCGATACTGCTCAATCAGATCGGCAAAAATAAGCGCGTTGGCTCCCTTCTTGCGATATTCCGGAAGAACACCTATCAAGAGCAAATCTACCGTATCCGTCTTGTGCCACTTCAGAACCTTCAGCACCTTCAGCCAACCCGTAGGGAAAAGCTTGCCATCGCCTATCTCGCGCAGCGCATCGGTAAACGAAGGGAAGGAAACACCAAAGGCAACCAGCTTGTTGCCAGCGTTGCCATCTACCACACCCGTTACCAGGTTCAAGTCAGCCTTCTTGATATAAGTATTTACATATTCATCTATCTGCTTCTCCGTAAGCTGCTGGAAATCATAGAGATTCTTGTAAGTCTCGTTCACGATTTCGAACACCTTCCTGCCCATTCCTCCCGAGGTCAGTTCCTGGCGGGTGAACTTATGAACATGCAGATTATATCGGCTCTCTATCATCTGGGCAGTCTTGGCAAACTTAGCCGGCGTCACTTCCGGAATCCTGATGCGGTACTCCAGCCAGTCGTTATCCTTCTCATAGAGCGGATAACTCTCCAGATGCGTCTTGTAATAAGGATAATTGTAATTGATATACATCGTAGACTTCCGGTCGAAGCCCTCGATGAGCAAGCCTTCACGGTCCATATCCGTAAAGCCGAGCGGACCTACGCATTCGTTCATTCCCTTGCTCTTGCCCCAGTTTTCTACCGCGCGCAACAAGGCACAGGAAACCGCTACATTATCCACGAAATCGAACCAGCCGAAGCGAACCTGCTTCTTGTTCCACTCTTCGTTGGCACGATGGTTGATAATGCCAGCAATTCTACCTACGATACGAGCCTCGCTGTCAACCGCCAGGAAGTATTGAGCCTCGCAGAATTCGAAGGCAGGATTCTTCTTTGGGTCCAGCGTATTCATCTCATCGAAACGCAAAAAAGGAATGGCAAACTTATGGTCTCTGTAGAGATCATAATGAAACTGAATGAAGGTTTTCAGCCCTTTTTTAGTCGTTATCGGTATGATTCTTATCTCATCATTCATTAGTATATTGTTTTATGTATATATATTCAATTGCGGTGCAAAAATACAATAAATTTATGAATAATGCAACTCTTTTCTTATAAATTTATAAAAGTTTGTTCATAATTGTCCAACTTTGTGGATATTTATGTACCTTTGCAGGATGAAATGCCCCAAAAGAGCATCATAAAGTTATGAAGAAAGAGAAAAGAGACAACTATACGTTCCTCACACATGCCCCTGTGCATCATGTGATTTTCACGATGGCCATACCAACGATTATCAGTATGCTGTCGACGAGCATGTACAACCTCGCCGACACTTATTTCGTGGGCAGCATCAACACGCAGAGTGTGGCAGCGGTAGGCGTTTCCTTTGCAGCGATGGCTGTGATTCAGGCGATTGGTTTCTTCTTCGGTCACGGAGCGGGCAATTATGTTTCGCGCCAGTTGGGCGCCAAGCATACGGAAGAGGCACAGAAGATGGCAACAACGGGCTTTATGCTGAGTTTTCTTACCGGTCTCCTCATCGCCATTCTGGGTCATCTTTTCCTCACTCCGCTCTGTCTTCTGATGGGTTCTACGCCCACCATTCTTCCTTATACAGAGCGCTATCTGGGCATTATCCTGCTGGGTGCTCCCTTTATGACCACCTCGCTTACGCTGAATAATCTGATGCGATTTCAGGGCAATACGATGTATGCGATGAAAGGCATCATGTCGGGTGTGCTGCTCAATCTGATTCTGGCTCCTCTGCTCATTCTCGACTTCCAGCTGGGCATTACCGGAGCCGCCGTAGCCACCCTCACCAGCCAGTGTTTCGGCTGCGCCATGCTCTTCTGGATGACGCATAAAGGCGAGAACATCCGCATCCGTCTCAGCAATTTCACCCCTACCCGCGCCTTTGCCAAGGAGATTATCTTCGGCGGAACCCCTTCGCTGTCAAGACAGGGACTGGGAAGTATCGCTACGCTGATGCTCAATGTGGCAGCAGGTGCGTTTGGCGATGCAGCCATTGCGGGCATGAGCATCGTTACTCGCATCTCCTTCTTCACCTATGCGATGGTCATCGGTCTGGGTCAGGGATTCCAGCCGCTCTGCGGATTCTGCTACGGCGCCAAACTCTACGGGCGCGTAAAGGAAGCCTTCTTTTTCTGCATCAGATGCGGCACGGTTTTCCTCAGCGTCTGTGCCCTTCTCGGCTTCATCTTCTCAACTTCCATCATCAGCATCTTCCGCGATGATGCAGCGGTTGTAGCCGTAGGTTCGGTGGCTTTGCGATGGCAGGTGCTCAGTTTTCCGCTCGTAGCCAGCATCGTGCTCACCAACATGCTGATGCAGACCATCCGTAAACCGGTGAGAGCCAACATCGTAGCGGCGGCACGAAGCGGACTTTTCTTCATTCCGCTCATCTTCATCCTCCCCTATTTCTTCGGACTGCTGGGCGTGGAGATGTGTCAGATGTGGGCAGATTGCTGCTCGTTTGCCGTTGCGGTTCCAATAGCCTGGAGTGCTTTCAGGGATATGAGAAGAGAGCAGATGGAACTTGGGAAAAGCCACTAGAAGATAAGAAGATACTAGAAGATAAGAGAAAATACTTGAGATAAGAGAAATGGAGAAGATTTATTACATAGGATTGGACGTTGGTTCTACGACAGCCAAAATAGCCGTTATCGACAGCGATAACCGGGTAATTTACTCAAAATACGAACGCCACAACGCTCGTGTCAACGAACTTGTGTCGCAATATTTCGATGAGATTTTAGCCCTCACGGGCGATGCAGAGGCAAGAATCTGCGTAACGGGAAGCGTAGGAATGGCTACTGCCGAGCAGCTCCAGGCGGAGTTTGTACAAGAGGTGGTGGCTGCATCGGTCTATGCCCGTACTGCTCATCCTGAGGCGAAGGCGCTCATCGATATTGGTGGCGAGGACGCGAAGGTTATCTTCTTCAAGGAAAACGGAAATATGGAACTGCGCATGAACGGCAACTGTGCCGGCGGAACGGGTGCTTTCATCGACCAGATGAGTGTGCTGATGGGCGTAGAGAACCAGAAGATGAGCGAGTTGGCGATGAAGGCAGAACACGTTTATCCGATGGCTGCCCGCTGCGGCGTATTCGCCAAGACCGACATCCAGAACCTGATGGCGCGCAATCTGCCCGAAGCAGATATTGCAGCCAGCATCTTCCATTCCATCGCCGTACAGACGGTGGTAACGCTTTCTCACGGCATCAGCTTCGAGGCTCCTATCCTGCTCTGCGGTGGTCCGCTGACCTTTCTTCCGGCTCTCCGCAAGGCTTTCTGCGACTATCTCCATCTCTCTCCAAACGATTTCATCGTATCCGGAAACAGCAATCTCATTCCGGCTCTGGGCTGTGCTTACCGGGCTAAATCGGCAGATTCTGCAGCCTCAGTATCTGTTCTCAGAAGCCGGATGAAAAAAGAAATACAAACGGAATGGACCAGCAGTCTGCTGCCTCTGTTCAAGAATGAGAAAGAGCACCAGGAATGGCTCAAATCAAAGGCGAAATTCGCTACCGAAACCCAACCGCTGAACAAAGGAAAACAGCAGGTTGTGATTGGTATTGACTCGGGCTCTACTACGACGAAGATTGTTGCGGTAAGGGTGAATGCGGAGACGCCTAGGGGAGATATTGTCTTTACCAATTACCGCCTGAATCTGGGAAATCCAATCAAGGCAGTAGCGGATGGACTGAACGCCCTGAAGCAGGAAGCAGCATTGCGAGGCGCTGAACTGGAAATCGTAGGCTCCTGCTCTACAGGTTACGGCGAAGAACTCATCAAGGCGGCTTTCGGCCTCGACAGCGGCATTATAGAAACAATGGCGCACGAAAGAGCTGCTGCCTCACTCATGCCTGACGTGAGTTTTATCCTGGACATCGGCGGACAGGACATGAAGGCTATCTTCGTGGAGAAAGGGGCTGTGGTGCGCATGGAACTCAACGAGGCGTGCAGTTCGGGCTGCGGAACATTCATCCAGACCTTTGCCAACAACATGGGTTATTCTGTAGGCGATTTTGCCCAACTCGCCTGCCAGTCGAAGGCTCCCTGCGACCTGGGAACCCGCTGCACCGTCTTCATGAACTCGAAGGTGAAACAGGTGCTCAGAGAGGGCGCATCTGTTGCTGATATTTCTGCCGGAATCTCTTATTCGGTCATCAAGAACTGTCTTTATAAGGTATTGAAACTCCATGGTAATGAGAACTTTGGAGGCAAAATCGTTGTGCAGGGTGGTACGATGAGAAACGATGCGGTGGTAAGAGCATTTGAGTTACTCACCCATACCGAAGTGGCACGAAGCAACATGCCGGAACTGATGGGCGCCTACGGCTGTGCCCTTCATGCGGCGGCAGATTACAAGCATCGCACATCTGCAGAAGACGAGCACCCTGCCTCATCAAGATCCATCGATGATCTCCAGAATCTGGCGCATTATGAAACCAAGCAGCTGCAATGCAAAGGCTGCGAAAACCATTGTTATGTTTCCCGCTACACCTTTACCGGCGGCAACCGATTCTACTCCGGAAACAAGTGTGAGCGTGTGTTCAACAACAAGGGAGCAAACGGGATAAAAGGCAAAAACATCTACGAACACAAATATAGTTTACTCTTTGATAGAGAAGAAGTTAACCCACTTGACGTTGTAAAACACAACGTCAAAGTAGGCATTCCTCGCATCCTCAACATGTACGAGGAATATCCGTTCTGGAATGCGCTGCTCCGGGCAGCAGGATTGGGCGTGATTCTCTCTTCCGATTCCACTTTCAGCCAGTATGAAGGAGCCTTGAATACGGTGATGAGCGACAATATCTGCTTCCCGGCTAAACTGGCTCACAGTCATCTGAAGGAACTCAACGAGAACCCGAAGGTAGACCGCATCCTCATGCCATACGTGGTTTATGAGCATAATGACGACCCGAAGAATACGTTGAACAGCTTCAACTGTCCGGTCGTTTCGGGCTACAGCGATGTCATCAAGTCGGTCATCAATCTGAAGAAACCGATCGATACGCCCGTCATCAACTTTGCCCAACCTAAGGCACTGGAAAAGCAGATTACCGATTATCTCAAGCAACTGGGAGTAAGCAAGAAGACTGCCCATAAAGCGCTGAGAGAGGCCCTCTATGCTCAGGCAGTATATGCTGCAGAAATCAAGAAACAGGGCTGGGAGATTCTGAAAAATGAAGAAACAGAGGCTCAGAAAACGAACAAAGACAAGATTCTGAAGCCAAACAAGGGACTTACAATTCTGCTGGCTGGCCGTCCTTATCATACAGACCCACTGATTCAGCACAAGCTGAGCGAGATGATTGCCAATCTGGGAGTCAACGTCATCAGCGAAGACATCGCCCGGGGTAATCTCTTTGCAGATTTCAAAGAATTCAATCTGGAGGGCCTGGCGGCAGAAAGAAATGAGGCAGCATTAGCCAGCCAAGACAACAACGAAGCATACAACTGTCAGCCAGAGACTTATCTCGTGAAGCAATGGGCGTATATGAACCGCATTCTGAAGGCAGCACAATGGGCAGCCGAACAGGGCGATGAGGTTCATTTCGTCCAGATGACCAGCTTCGGCTGCGGTCCTGACAGTTTTATCCAGGACGAGATTCGCGACATCATGAAGCGCCACAACAAGCCGTTCACGCTGCTGAAGATAGATGATGTGAGCAATATCGGCTCATTGAAACTCCGTGTCCGCTCGCTGATAGAAAGCCTGAAGGGAGTAAAGAATTCAACACTCAACATTCAACATTCAACACTCAACATTCAACATTTACAGCAGACCAAGGTATTCACCAAGCAGGATATTCATCGCAAGATTCTCGCTCCTTTCATGACCGAATACCTCACCCCTATCATTCCGCCTATCCTGAAACTGATAGGCTATGATGTAGAGGTACTTCCAATGAGCGATGAGGTAAGCGCCGAACTCGGCTTGAAGTTTGCCAACAACGAAGTCTGTTATCCGGCAACACTCATCGTCGGCGACATCATCAAAGCCTTGAAATCAGGCAGATACGACCTGAACAATACGGCAGTAGTGATGAGTCAGACGGGCGGCCAGTGTCGCGCAACCAACTACGCCGGTCTCATCAAGCGTGCGATGATTTCCAATGGATTCCAGGACATTCCGCTGCTCACGCTCGGTGTAACAGCCTCAACAGGCGAAGCATCAGGCTCAACAGACGACAAGCAAGACTACAACGAGCAGGACGGCTTCAATGTGCCTTGGCTGAAATACAGTCAGATTATCGTTACCGCCATTTTCTATGGCGATGCAATCAACGAAATGTACAACGCCTGCATCGTAAGAGAGCGTAAACCGGGCATTGCCAGAGAGTTGCGCGATAAATACATGCAGCTGATAGACGGACCTATCGCCCAGAATTCAGCCAAAGGACTCATCCGACTCCTGGAACAGGCAGCCGAAGAATTCAACCAGATGACCCTCGAAAGAGAACTGCCGAAGGTAGGAATCGTAGGTGAAATCTTCCTGAAGTTCAATCCTTTCGCCCACCAGTTCCTGGAGCAGAACATCATCTCGCGCGGCATAGAGGTGGTTCCGCCTCTGCTTGCCCCTTTCTTCCTGCAGGAATTTGTGAATGTAGAGATACAGAAACACATGCGGCTGAGTTGCACCAAAGTGCCCGATTTCATCATCAAGGGCGCTTATCAGGCGCTGATAGGCAGAAGATTGCGCCAGGTAAACAAGGCAGCCGGCAAGTTCCGCTACTTCCGTCCGTTCACCAATATCTATGATGATGCGAAGGACGTACAGGGACTGGTTTCGCTCGCAGCCCAGTTTGGCGAAGGCTGGCTTCTGCCTGCCGACATCGTAGGTTACATCCGTGATGGCGTGAACAACATCATCTCGCTCCAGCCTTTCGGCTGCATCGCTAACCACGTGATTTCCAAGGGCATCGAGAAACGTCTCCACGACCGTTTCCCTACACTCAACCTCGTATCGCTCGACTTCGATTCCGGTGTTTCAGAGGTAAACGTCACCAACCGACTGCTCCTCTTCCTGGACAGCATCGCAAAATAAGACAAGCCAGACCCATGTATGGTAAAACACCGTACATGGGTCTTTCCGTCTTTCCTCCCTCAAAAAATCACTCTAAAAAATACAAAAAACCGTAGCTATTTCTTTGTCATTCAAGAAAATAATCGTATCTTTGCACTCAAAATTTTATTGAGACATTAAGAAAATGAGTAAAGATACATTAACTCATCAGCTGACAGAGACCATCGAGGAGCTTTCGAGCGCCGAATCTATGAAGGGTCTCTTCCATCAGCATCGATACGGGAATCCACTTCCTTCGGGCAAGGCGCTCGAAGAAATTATCAGTTTGTCCCGTTCTATCCTCTTTCCGGGATATTTCGGCAATTCTTCGGTAAATATCTCAACCATCAAATATCATATTGGAGTAAGAGTAGAGAAACTCTATGAGATGCTGTCAGAGCAGATTCTCGCCGGTCTCTGCTTCGCCAACGACTGCGAAACGGAAACCCAGGCTGAACTGCAGCACCAGCGTGCCAAGGCAGGCGTGATTGCAGCCAAGGCAATCATGGAATTTCCAAGACTGCGCAAGATTCTGGCTACCGATGTAGAGGCTGCCTACGAGGGCGACCCGGCTGCCATGAGCCATGGAGAAATCATCTCCTGCTACCCGGTCATCAAGGCGATTACCAACTACCGCATCGCTCACGTGCTGCACGAACTGGGAGTGCCGCTCATTCCGAGAATGATGACTGAACTGGCTCATTCAGAAACCGGTATTGATATTAACCCGGAGGCTACCATCGGCAAGCACTTCACCATCGACCACGGTACGGGTGTGGTGATTGGAGCTACCTGCATCATCGGCGACAATGTGAAACTCTACCAGGGTGTAACCCTCGGAGCCAAGAGTTTCCCTCTCGACAAGGACGGCAACCCTATCAAGGGAATCCCTCGTCACCCTATCCTCGAAAATGATGTCATCGTCTACGCCAATGCCACCATCCTCGGTCGCATCACCATCGGAGAAGGCTGCGTAGTGGGAGCCAACGTATGGGTTACCAAGGATATGAAACCGAAAACAAAGAAATATAAAAAAGAAAAACAAAGTTTATTAGATATAGAATTCAATAATGGAACAGGAATTTGAACTCATTGCCAAGACCTTCATGGGCCTCGAGCCTGTCTTGGCTGAAGAGCTCACCCAGTTGGGTGCCAATAATGTACAGATCGGTCGCCGCATGGTGTCTTTCACAGGCGACAAGGAAATGATGTATCGTGCTAACTTCCAGTTGCACACAGCCATCCGTATCTTAAAGCCTATCAAGCACTTCAAGGCGAGAAGTGCTGAAGAGGTGTATGATCAGATCCAGAAGATCAAGTGGGATGACATCTTAGACGTGAAGAAAACTTTCTCTGTTGACTCAGTTGTCTACTCTGAGGAGTTCCGCAACTCACGCTTCGTAACCTACAAGGTAAAGGATGCGATTGTTGACTGGTTCCGCGAGAAGCAGGGTACACGTCCAAATATCAGCGTATCTAACCCGGATATCCGCCTCAACATCCACATTGCAGAAGACAATGCCACCTTGAGTCTCGATTCGAGTGGTGAGAGTCTGCACCGCCGTGGCTATCGCCAGGAGCAGGTAGAGGCTCCTCTCAACGAGGTTCTCGCTGCAGGTATGATTCTGATGACCGGCTGGAAGGGCGAATGCGATTTCATCGACCCGATGTGTGGTTCAGGCACCATCGCCATCGAAGCTGCCCTCATCGCCCGTAACATCTCTCCAGGTGTATTCCGCAAGGAGTTTGCCTTCGAGAAGTGGAACGATTTCGACCAGGATCTCTTCGATATGATTTATAACGACGACTCTCAGGAGCGCGAGTTCGAGCACCATATCTATGGTTACGATGTTGACATGAAGGCTGTAAACACAGCTAATCTCAACGTTCGTGCTGCCGGTCTTAGCAAGGACATCACCATCTCACAGGCTGATTTCAAGGACTTCACCCAGCCAGCAGAGAAGAGCATCATCGTGATGAACCCTCCATACGGTGAGCGCATCTCTACCCCTAACCTCCTGAACACCTACAAGATGATAGGCGAGCGTTTCAAGAAGGCTTTTGCCGGCAACGAGGCTTGGGTATTGAGCTACCGCGAGGAGTGCTTCGAGCAGATTGGTCTGAAACCATCTATCAAGATTCCTGTATTCAACGGAAGCTTGGAGTGCGAATTCCGCAAGTATGTGATGTTCGACGGCAAGATGAAGGACTTCCGTTCTGAAGGCGGTATTGTGAAGACTGAGCGCGAGAAGAGCGAGATGGCTCAGAAGCACCGTTTCAAGAAGGAGCGTGAATTCAAGAAGCGTGTTAGCGAGGAGACTGAAAACGAGGAGGACGATATCCGTTCTTTCAAGTTCCATACTCACCGTCTGGAAGACTTCGAGAAGAAGCGTGCTGAGTTCCATAAGGGCGGCCGTTCACGTATCGGTGGCGGTCGACGCAATGATGACGACGATGACAAGCGTGGAAGCCGCAGCTTCAAGGGCGACCGCAAGGGTGGCCGTGACTTCGGTGGAAAGCGTTTCGAGAAAGGCGACAAGCGTGGTGGCTTCAAGGGCGACAAGCGTGGTGGCCGTGATTTCGGAGGCAAGCGCGGAGGCAAGAAGAACTTCAGCGTTGACTTCGACGACGAGGATTAAAGACATATCGACCCATACGTCGTGTTTCACGACGCATGGGTGTTAAACCCGATAAAGTAAAGAATATAATGAATCTGAAGAATTCAATTTATAAATTATCTTTTGCTGCTATGATTATGATGGCTATGAATGCAACCGACTTACAGGCTCAGGGCGTGGTTCCTGCTCAGAAAGGCGAGAAAACCTTTACATTGGAAGACCTGAACTTCGGCGGCAACAACTATCGTAACATGGTAGCTAAGAACCGCTGGTGCACCTGGTGGGGCAATGAACTCGTTCGCCAGGATGTGGATGCCTGCTATCTCGTCAACAAGACGACAGGCAAGGAGACCAGACTCTTCGGCATCAATGACATCAACCAGTGGATTGCTCCTACCAAAGACATCAAGGTAAGAGCCCTCTACAATGCTCTCTTCCCTTTTGCAGGCAAGAACATCGTGATGGTAAGCAACGGCAGCAAGACTTATACCATAGACTTCAAGAAGCATAAGCTGCTGAGCGAGATGGATTTTGCTGACGGCGAGAACCTCCTGGAGGCCAACGCCCAGCAGAACGCCTTCGCCTACCTGAAGGGCAGCAACCTCTATGTGCGTACCTTCGATGTAACCAGCAACGCCCTGACAAAAGAGAAGAAATCTCACGATTTCCAGCTCTCAAAGGATGGAAGCCGCGAAATTGTTTATGGACAGAGTGTTCACCGCGATGAGTTCGGTATCAGCAAGGGAACCTTCTGGAGTCCGAACGGCGAACTGCTCGCCTTCTATCGCATGGACCAGAGTATGGTAACCGACTATCCGCAGGTCGACATCCCGGAAATCGGTTTCAATCATCCTGAAACACAGAGTTGCATTGCTACTCCTGCACCAGACAAGTATCCGATGACTGGCGAGACATCACACAAGGTAACCGTAGGCGTGTTCGACTGCATGACCGGCAAGACCGTCTATCTGAAGGCTGGCGATCCAACCGACCGCTACTTCACCAACATCGCATGGAGTCCGGACAGCAAGACCATCTATATGTTCGAACTGAACCGCGACCAGAACGACTGCCGTCTGACTGCCTACAATGCAGAAACCGGCGAGAAGACTGGCGAACTCTATCGCGAGACCGATGAGAAATACGTGGAGCCTTGCCACCCAATCCAGTTCCTGCCTTGGGACAGCAACAGCTTTATCATGCAGAGCCGCAAGGATGGCTACAACCACCTCTATCTCTGCACCCTGGGCAAGCACGGAAGCCGCATGGCAAGCAACACAGAATCGCTTGAAATCAAGCAGTTGACTTCCGGTAAATGGGAGGTGATGGAAGTGCTCGGTTTCAACAGCAAGCGCAAGAGTATCATCATCGCATCCAACGAGAAATCGCCTATCCAGAGAAACATCTTTGCCGTAGATACAAAAACCGGCAAGCGTACGCTGGTAGATGATTGCGGCAAGGGATGGCACAGCGCCACTTTGAGCGAGAACGGACAGTATGTCTTCGACAACTACTCTACTCCTACCGTGCCTCGCAAGATTGCCCTCGTGAATACCGAGAACGGCAAGCGCACCGCTTACTTCACAGCCGAGAACCCTTGGAAGGGCTACAATGTGCCTGAGTACAGCTGCGGTACCATCAAGGCTGCCGATGGCGAAACAGACCTCTACTGGAGAATGGTGAAACCGGTAAACTTCGATCCGAACAAGAAGTATCCTACCATTATATATGTATATGGTGGACCTCATGCCCACAACGTAGATGCCCGCTGGAACTACTCTAGCCGTGGTTGGGAAACCTACATGGCAGAAAAGGGCTATCTGCTCTTCATCCTCGACAACCGTGGAAGCGAGAACCGTGGCAAGGCTTTCGAGCAGGCTACCTTCCGCCAGCTCGGACAGATTGAGATGCAAGACCAGATGAAGGGTGTGGAATATCTGAAGACGCTTCCTTACGTAGATGCTGACAAGATTGGCGTTCACGGCTGGAGCTTCGGCGGATTCATGACCATCTCGCTGATGACCAACCACCCTGATGTGTTCAAGGTAGGCGTAGCAGGCGGTCCGGTAATCGACTGGCACTGGTACGAGGTGATGTATGGCGAGCGCTATATGGACACCCCACAGACCAACCCAGAGGGTTACAAAAAGACCTCTCTGCTCTATCAGGCAAAGAACCTGAAGGGCAAGCTGCAGATTATCCAGGGCTTGAACGATGTGACTGTAGTGCCACAGCACTGCCTCACCTTCCTCAAGGCTTGCATCGCAGCAGGTACCCAGCCAGACTTCTTCGTCTATCCTGGCGAGCCTCACAACATGAGAGGTCATCAGAGCACTCATCTGCATGAGCGCATCAGCAATTATTTCTTCGATTATCTCAAGTAAATATCTAGGAGTAAACATCCCCCGAAAAAGGGGAGTTTACTTCTACATCAAATAACAAACAATAACTTACAGCAAATGAAAATTTTATTGTTAGGAGGCGGTGGCCGCGAGCACGCCTTAGCATGGAAAATCGCTCAGAGCGAAAAGTGTGAGAAACTCTTCATCGCTCCTGGTAATGCCGGTACACAGAATGTCGGCGAGAACGTAGATATCAAGGCAGACGACTTTGAGGCGCTCAAGAACTTCACTGTAGAAAATAGCGTTGATATGGTGGTAGTTGGTCCGGAAGACCCATTGGTAAAGGGTGTTTACGATGACTTCAAGAACGATCCTCGCACCCAGAACATCCCTGTCATCGGTCCATCAAAGGCTGGCGCCGTACTGGAAGGCAGCAAGGACTTCGCCAAGAAGTTTATGAAGCGCCACAACATCCCTACTGCCCAGTATGAGACTTTCGACGGCGAGCACGTAGAGGAAGGCTTGAAATTCCTGGAGACACTGAAGGCTCCTTATGTATTGAAGGCTGACGGTTTGTGCGCCGGTAAGGGCGTTCTCATCCTCCCTACCCTGGAAGAGGCTAAGAAAGAGTTCAAGGAGATGCTCGGCGGTATGTTCGGCAACGCTTCTGCACGCGTAGTCATCGAGGAATTCCTCAGCGGCATCGAGTGCTCTGTATTTGTATTGACCGACGGCAAGAACTACAAGATTCTGCCTGAGGCTAAGGATTACAAGCGCATCGGCGAGCACGATACCGGTCTGAACACTGGCGGTATGGGTAGCGTTACCCCTGTACCATTCGCTACCAAGGAGTGGATGCAGAAGGTAGATGAGCGCATCATCCGTCCTACCGTAGAGGGACTTGCTGAGGAGAACATCGACTATAAGGGATTCATCTTCTTCGGTCTGATCAACGTTGAAGGCGAGCCTATGGTCATCGAGTACAACTGCCGTATGGGTGACCCTGAGACAGAGAGCGTGATGCTCCGTCTGAAGAGCGACATCGTGGATCTCTTCGAAGGTGTAGCAGCAGGCGATTTGGACAAGCGCACCATCGAGTTTGATGAGCGTGCTGCAGTCTGCGTGATGCTCGTAAGCGGCGGTTATCCTGAGGCTTACAAGAAGGGTTATCCTATCCAGGGCATCGATGATGTAGAAGGTTCGGTAGTATTCCACTCCGGTACAGCCATGAAGGATGGTCAGGTAGTAACCAACGGTGGTCGTGTCATCTGCGTAAGCAGCTACGGCAAGGACAAGGAAGAAGCCTTGAAGAAGAGCTTTGCTGAGGCACAGAAGATCCAGTTCACCGACAAGTACTTCCGTTCTGATATCGGACAGGATCTTTAGTTTTTTAATGTTGAATTAGAAATGTTAAATGTTAAATTGGGCATACGCCCTAACGTTAACCGCAGATTATTCCTGCCAAGTTAACACTTAACATTTAACATTTAACATTGGTTTAGATGTTAAGAAAGAAAACTTTTCAAAATAAAGTAGCGGCTAGCCGCTACTCTTTACCTATTACTGCAACCCTTGCCACACTGGTTTGGGTTGCAGTAGGTTTATTGGTATCCAATATCTGGGTAGAATTTGCTTTCACAGCCATGTCTACCCTGCTGATGGTGGAACTGAACAACCGTAATGCCCTGATGCGTACCTACAGCCGAATGGTATCTTGCAGTTTTCTGGCATTACTGACGATGACAGGACTCCCCCACCTCTCTTTAAAAAGCAGTATTGTGACGATGTGTTTCATCGCCTTTTATCTCATTATCTGGAATTGCTATCAGGATAAACGCTCAACAGGCTGGACTTTCTACGCCTTTGCCTGCATCGGTCTGGCATCGATGGTTTTCGTGCAGATAGGCTATTTCATGCCTATCCTATGGATAATGATGATGGTGTTTACCCTCTCGTTTAGCGTAAAGACATTCTTTGCATCCCTGGTAGGTCTCATCGCGCCCTATTGGTTTGCAGCCGGTTATTTCTTCTATACCGACAACATACAGGGGCTAGCTGACCACTTCTGCGAATTCATCAACTACAGCGAACTCTTTGATTATTCACAGGTTACCGACCATCAGATTCTGAACCTGAGTTTTGTTACCCTGCTCACCATCATCGGGTCCGTCCACTTCATACGCACCAGCTACGGCGATAAGATACGAACCCGCATGATCTACGAAACGTTTATCATGATATCGGTTGCCTGCATCATCTTCATCGTCCTCCAGCCTCAATATATACAGGAACTGGGCGGCATCCTGATTGTGAATACAGCACCGCTTATCGCCCATTTCATCACATTCACCAGAGATAAGTTTACCAACATCTCCTTCATCCTGCTGCTCATCATGCTGGTACTTATCATGGCTTACAACATACTCGTACCAGAGAGCATATTACTATGAGTTGGATTATAGATTTCTTAATGAGCTGGGGCTACTGGGGCATGCTGGTATCAGCCTTCCTTGCCGGCAGTTTCTTTCCCTTCAGCAGCGAGGTGGTCATGTCGGGCTTACAGGCTGCCGGACTGGAACCTATTCAGCTCGTACTGTATGGAAGCATCGGCAATGTGCTCGGTTCTATGTTCAACTATGGCGTAGGACGGATGGGCAAGCTGGAATGGATTGAGAAATATCTGCATGTAAAGAAAGAGAGTCTTGACAAGGCTCAGAACTTCATGGCCGACAGAGGTGCCTGGATGGGGTTCTTCGCCTTCCTGCCCCTGTTGGGAAGCGCCATCACCATCGTTTTGGGACTGACGAGAGCCAACATCGTGATTTCTGTCATCAGCATCACCATCGGAAAGGTGTTGAGATATGTACTGCTGGTTTACGGACTCAGTTTCATCTTTTAAACAAGCTGCAAAGAAAACAAAGAATTGATTCATATAGATTGACTGCTTATGAGAAAGTATTTATACCTTATTATATTATGTGTGGTTTTCGCGGGCTGTAAAGGCAGCCAGCAGAAAGGCAACACCGCAGAAAGTAACGGAAAGGAATCTGTCGCCAACAGCGATGGCAAACCTACAGTTACCGTAACCATCCCTCCCTACAGGTTTTTCGTTGATAAGATTGCCGGAGATAAGGTGGATGTCAACGTGATGGTATCCAACGGCAACAATCCTGAAACTTACGAGCCTTATGCCCAGCAGATGATGGAACTCTCCAGGAGTGCCCTCTATCTGAAAGTGGGAAGCATCGGTTTCGAACAGACCTGGATGAAGAAGTTGCAGGACAACGCTCCAGATATGAAAGTGATAGATACTTCCGTGGGCATCAAGCCTGCCAAGACACCAGGCGGCAATACCGACCCGCATGTATGGATGAGTTGCAAAAACGCCCGCATCATCTCCAGCAACATCTTCAAGGCACTCTGCGAACTGGAGCCGAAGAACAAGGCATTCTTTGAGAAGAACTATCTGTCGCTGCTGAAGATCATCGACAAGCGAGACAGCACCATCAGAAAGGGTTTCAAGGATAATCCGGAGATGGTACGCAAGTTTGTGATTTATCATCCTATCCTCACTTATTTTGCCCGCGACTACCAGTTGGAGCAGCTTGCCATTGAGGAAGAAGGCAGGGAGCCGAGTGCTGCCCAGCTGAAGAGCCTCATCGAGAGAGCAAGAAAAGAGAAGATCAAGTTCTGCCTGATACAGGCAGAATTTGCCAACCGCAATACCACAACCTTCATCAAGGAGAGCCACACCAAGCCAATGAATATCAATCCATTGCAGGGCGAATGGAACTGGGCGATGCAGGAAGCGGCAGCAGCGGTACAAGGCAAGAAAATCGTTGTTGGGAAGTAAAAACTACAATCATATGACTCCAATCATAAAAATCGAGCATCTTTCTGCTGGTTACGAAGGCAAGGAGGTGCTCCACGACATCAACCTCACCGTCTACATAGACGATTATCTTGGCATCATCGGTCCCAACGGTGGTGGCAAGACAACCCTCATGCGCCTCATTCTGGGACTGATGAAACCCACAGACGGCAGCATCCGCTTTTATAAAGACGGGGAGGAAGTAAGGGAAATCAGCATGGGATATCTGCCCCAATACAATCATCTCGACAAACAGTTCCCTATCTCCGTTTATGAAGTGGTACTCTCAGGACTCAGCAAGACCAAAAGTCTCTTTTCGAAATACACCCAGGCACAGCACCAGCAGGTACTCGACTGTCTGGAACAGATGCAGCTCACGGAGTTGAAAGACCGCCATATCGCAGCCTTGAGCGGCGGACAGCTGCAGCGAGTACTCCTCGCCCGCGCCATTGTTTCCAAACCCGATGTAGTAATACTGGATGAGCCTAACACCTACATCGACCGCCGTTTCCAGAAGCAGATGTACGAGATGCTGGAACAGATCAACCGGGAGTGCGCCATCATCATCGTAAGCCATGATGTAGCCGAAGTGCTCAATAACGTTAAGCACATCGCCTGCGTAAATCATCATCTCCACTACCACGATACGGCAGATATGCCGAGAGAGAAACTGGAAGAGCATTTCTTAAATGTATAGGCTTATTATATAATAATGCCTAAAAAACAGGTGCAAAAATCCATATTATCTCATCTTTTTATTATCTTTGCAACTGGAATGTGCCTTTTCAGAAAGGCACAGAGAAAGCATTCAGAAACAGAGAAAGCATTCAGAAAGAAATATAATACATTAAAGTTTAAACAATAATGAAACAGTACAGATTAGTGGACAATATCTTCGGATGGGTCGCATTCATCATTGCGGCGTTCACTTATTGTTCCACAATTGAACCGACAGCCAGTTTCTGGGACTGTCCAGAGTTTATTACGACTGCTTACAAGCAGGAGATCGGTCACCCACCTGGGGCACCATTCTTCATGCTTTTAGGCAATTTCTTCACACATTTCGCCAGCGACACTACCCAGGTAGCCAAGATGGTAAATACGATGAGCGCCCTGCTGAGCGCCGTCTGTATCATGTTCCTCTTCTGGACCATCACCCACCTGGCTCGCCGACTCGTTATCAGCGACTGGAAAGAACTGACCACCAGCAAGCTGATTGCCATCGAGGCATCCGGTATGGTGGGCGCACTCATCTACACCTTCAGCGATACCTTCTGGTTCTCAGCTGTCGAGGGTGAGGTTTATGCGTTCTCTTCTGCCTTTACCGCTGTGGTATTCTGGCTGATATTGAAGTGGGAAGACCATGCTGACGAGCCTCATAGCGACCGTTGGCTTGTGCTCATCGCCTATATGACCGGTTTGAGTATCGGTGTCCACCTGCTCAACCTGCTCTGTATCCCAGCCATCGTATTGGTTTATTACTACAAGAAGGTGCCACATGCCAACCTCAAGGGCTCGCTCCTGGCGCTGTTCCTTTCATTCCTCGTAGTGGTAGCCGTACTGTATGGCGTGGTTCCTGGTATTATCACCGTAGGCGGCTGGTTCGAGCTGTTCTTTGTCAACACCCTCGGCTGTCCGTTCAATACCGGTGAAATCGTATACATCATCTGTCTCGTAGCCTCAGTTATCTGGGGTATCTACGAAACCTGTAATGCATCAGAGAAGAACGAGAAGAAGCAGAATATCGCCTTCGTTCTCGGTTTCGGCATGCTCGGCATCCCATTCTACGGATATGGCTGGACTGCTGCCATCACCGGTATCATCGTGCTGGTTATCCTCTGGTTTGTACTCGGCTACAAGCGCAAGCAGGAAGTAGTAACAGGCGTTGACGAATCTACAGGCATCGCCAAAAAGAAGATGCAGCTCCTGCCGCTCATCTCAGCACGCGTCAAGAATACAGCCTTGCTCTGCATGCTGATGCTGATGATTGGTTATTCCAGCTACGCACTCATCGTGATCCGTTCTTCTGCCAACCCTCCTATGGACCAGAACTCTCCTGAGGACATCTTTACCCTGGGAAGTTATCTGAGCCGCGACCAGTATGGCGACCGCCCTCTGTTCTATGGCCAGGCTTATACATCACAGGTAGCCCTCGAAGTAGACGGCAACATGTGCAAGCCTGTTATGAAGGAAGGCGCACCGGTTTACCAGCGCAAGGAAAAGGCTTCGGCTGATGAGAAGGACTCTTACTTCGTAGTAAGTCACAAGAATAAGTATATCTATGCCCAGAACATGCTCTTCCCTCGTATGTACAGTTCGGCTCATGCCCAGGCATACGAAGACTGGATGGGCGGTGTAGAAGGCACAGAGATTCCTTACGACCGCTGCGGAGAGAGTATGATGGTGAAGATGCCGTCACAGTTTGACAACATCCGCTTCTTCCTCTCTTACCAGTGCAACTTCATGTACTGGCGCTACTTCATGTGGAACTTTGCCGGCCGTCAGAACGACATCCAGGGCAATGGTGAGCCAGAGCACGGAAACTGGATTACTGGTTTCTCATTCATCGATGATTCACTCTATGGCGACCAGAGCAAATTGCCAGACGACCTGAAGGAGAACAAGGGCCACAATGTATTCTACTGCATGCCGCTGATTCTCGGTCTCATCGGACTTTTCTGGCAGGCTTGGTATACCCGCAAGAAGAAGGTAATGAAGAACGGCAAGGAAGAGGAAGTACTCCTCCCTATCGGAATCCAGCAGTTCTGGATTGTATTCTTCCTGTTCTTCATGACAGGTCTTGCCATCGTCATCTACCTGAATCAGACACCGATGCAGCCACGTGAGCGTGACTATGCTTATGCCGGTTCATTCTATGCATACGCTATCTGGTGCGGTCTCGGCGTACTCGCCATCATCGACATCCTGAAGCGCAAGATGAAGCTCAGCGGTACTGCCGTAACAGCCATCGTAGCGGTCATCACACTTCTCGTACCTATCCAGATGGCATCACAGACCTGGGATGATCACGACCGCTCAAACCGTTATACCTGCCGTGACTTCGGTCAGAACTACCTGATGTCACTCCAGGAGAAAGGCAACCCAATCATCTTTACCAATGGTGATAATGATACCTTCCCACTCTGGTACAACCAGGAGGTAGAAGGCGTAGGAACAGATGCCCGCGTATGTAACCTGAGCTACCTACAGACCGACTGGTATATCGACCAGATGATGCGCCCTGCATACAACTCACCATCTGTGCCAATCACCTGGCCACGTCTCGACTTCTGTTCAGGTACCAACGAATATGTATCTGTTGAGCCTGAAGCAAAGAAGCAGATTCTCGACTTCTACAAGCAGGATCCAGAGAACGCCAAGAAGCAGTTTGGTGCCGAACCGTTCGAACTCAAGAACATCCTGAAGAATTGGGTACGTAGCAAGAACCCTGACATGCACTTCATCCCTACGGATACCCTCTATGTCACCATCGACAAGGAGGCTGTAAAGAAGAGCGGTATGATGATGGCATCAGATTCTATTCCAGACAAGATGGTCATCTCGCTTGCCGGCAAGAGCGCACTCTACAAGGGCGACCTCATGATGCTCGAAATGCTGGCACAGTGCAACTGGACCCGTCCGCTCTACGTAGCACTCACCGTAGGCGAAGAGAACTATATGAACCTCGGCGACAACTTCGTACAGGAGGGACTTGTGAACCGTATCACTCCGTTCACCACCAACAAGCCAGGTGCCAAGAACTTCGATACAGAGAAGGCTTATCACAACATCATGACCCGATTCAAGTTCGGCAACCTGAAGCAGAAGGGACTCTACATCGACGAGACAACCATGCGTATGTGCTATACCCACCGTCGCCTGCTCGCCCAGACAGCCCTCCAGCTCATCGCCGAAGGCAAGAAGCAGAAGGCTATCAACATCCTGAAGAAGGCTGATACCGAGATTCCTGCCTACAATGTTACGCTCGACTACATGAGCGGTGGCTTGGATATGGCTCGCGGCTGGCTGATGACCGGTCAGAAAGCCAAGGGTAAGGAATATATAGAAGCGGTATGGAAGAATGCTTCACAATACCTCAACTACTATCTCTCGCTGCCAAACGACCGTTTCCTCCAGGCAGAGCACGACTGCATCCGTCAGATCATGATTATGCAGAGCATCTGCGAGGCTGCCGGAATGGTGAGTCCACAGTTGGAGCAGAAGTATGAGAAGCAGCTCAACAACCTCTACCGTCTCTATCATGGCAGAGGTGGCAGAATGCCGGAAGGCAATCAGTAAAAAATAGAAAAAAGTTTGGTGTCGCGAAACACGACACCAAACTTTTCATTATTCATATAAACCTGTTTTATCCATGTTCATAGAGCAACCAGCCAAATGGCTCAGATGGTTATATCCAAAGGCCATCTGGAGAATGGACAAGAAAGACCATTCTGTCTATCTTACATTTGATGACGGTCCGATTCCAGAGTCAACTCCATTCATCTTAGAGACCCTGAGAAAGTACAATATCAAGGCTACTTTCTTTATGGTAGGCGAGAATGTATTGCGCCATCATGACCTCTACAACCAGATTGTGGCAGAGGGTCATCAGATAGGCAACCATACATTCAACCATATCGGTGCCTTCAAGCACCGTGTCATCTCCTACGTGCTCAACACCAATAAGGCGAACGATATCATCCATGCCCATCTCTTCCGTCCACCTCACGGCTGGATGCGACCAAGTGAGTATTGGTGGCTGCACCGCACTTACAAGGTCATCATGTGGGACGTGGTGACGCGCGACTATTCCAAATGGATGACGGCAGAAGATGTGGTGAACAATGTGAAACGGTATGCCCGCAATGGCAGCATCATCACCTTCCACGACTCGCTGAAGAGCATTGAAAAGCTGAAGACAGCGCTCCCTCAGGCCATAGAATGGCTCATGGAACAGGGGTATGAATTTAAGACTTTTGAATAAGAAGCTGTTATTCCCAAACAGGAACAGCCCAATAAACACAGACAAGAAATGAGCAAAAGAATCAACAGTTATCAGGCAGTAGCTGCATTTGTAAGAGGTTTCTTCGAAGCCTACGCACGTGGCATCATCGATGCTACCATCGAAGGCAATGACTTCAGCAAGAAGAACGACCCGAAACAGATCAAGCAGATGATGCTGGAGCACTATGGCGAGGTAAACCAATACTTCTTCGACATCATGTTCTCTACCCTCGTACGCCTCAACTACAAGACTGCCGAGGAAGCCAACGAGCGCATGAAGAAGAATTTCGACAGCATGAAACAGGCTGACCCGACCTTTGAGCCAACCATGCTCGACTACCTGCGCATAGCCTGCAAATCGAACCAGCTTTACAAGGCGATGGAATCAGAATACAAGCGTAACTTCACCTGGCTTCTTCAAGGCAAGTTTACCACTCTTGAAGAGCATGTACGCGATTATACCCACGGCATTCTCATCAGTCTCGCCGACGAGCCGATGGCCATCCATCTCCTGGTCCGCATCATCGTAAAGGCATACGCCGCAGGCTTGAAGTGTGGCAGCAAGGAGGGCGAACAGCACCAGCTCCACATGCCTACCCTTCACGGCATGTTGCTGAACAATGTCAACATCCTGCTCAACGAGACTCCGCTCAAGAGCAGCACCGAAGATCCTGTTGCCCTCTTCAAGGAGGCATGCAAAAATGAAGAAGAAAACATCAACGTTCTTTTCAACACATTAAACGATGCGATGAAAGAACTGGCAGAAGAATAAGAGAAAAGAACAATTTCCTTCGCCTCATTGTCACCGATTACAACCTCGGCAAACTTTGGTTTGCTGTTTAATTGTTTCTTGCCTTGTACCATAATTTGAATAATTTAAAATTATGGTGCAAAGGTACGAAACTTTATCTAGGCGCACAATACGGCATAAAACAAGCCATCTTCATAATCCTGCAAATACTCATTTGAAAGAACCAATGCAGGGTGTGGCAAGATGCTTCCATCAGGCAATTCAAATGGAACCTCTACAATTTCTCCTTGATTTACTCTAGTTACAGCCATTTTGATATTGCTTTAACTGTTCTTGGAGATTTCTTATGTTTATACTGCCGATAATCAATATTCGACAAATCAGGATGTTCTGTTTCATCCCAAGATGGGAATTGTGACAACTCTGCAGAAAGTTCTGCATCCGTCTTAGCACGATACTTGCTACGATATTCTGTTGCTGGTTTACCATTAAGAATAACCAAGCAGGAATATAATTTATCAACATCCTTGGAGGAATATATTGCATCCATAAGACAATGCCTCATTTCCTGAACAGACAAAGAAGGCCTTACGACCGGAGTTGGCTCAGCAACCATACCAGCCGCAGCATTATCTTCTGTTAATTTATATCTATTTCCTTCCATACCTTTGTATTTTATGTTACATGCCGCCAAAATTACGCTTTTTTCTTGAAACCACCAAGAAAAAAGCAAGAAATCTGCAAGTTATCAGCAAATTACTACAAGATCAACTATAAACTATTAACTTTAAACTTCCCTCTCCCGGTGGTCCCATCCCGCACAACCATGGCGAAGACCGCTTTGGTCCGCCAACCTTAGAGCGTAGCGGTTCTGAGCACAGGAGGGCGGTAATCACCACAGCTAAAAGAGTCAAGCTCTTCTTTTGTCGTAACCCGATAAAGAGAGCAATTACTTTGCAAAAGGACTCTTTCCTCCATGTGCTTTCAAATTAGCGGTTGAACGAACCAATATTTTCTCCACATCAGCAAATGACATTCGCAATGCCTTTCTTTGTGGATTGCGTTCATTCTCCTCTGCCTCACGAACAAATCGTTCAGCAGTCTCACCTGTCAAAACAGGAATACTTCTTATCTCTAAAGCCATAACCTTTCATTTTAAACGTTTAAATATGAATATGTCAAAGAATTCCACTTTTCGTAATTTTTTCTGCTAAAAAGTTTGAATTATCAATGATTATTCGTATCTTTGCACCGTCAGTTCCCACCAAGCCTCTCAACGATGCTCAAATGCGTGGGGCGTTTTTGTTTATATACGTTCACTATCAAAATACTTACAACTCATTCAGCACGTCCTCCAATGGTTTAAGCTCTAGCTTTCCTTCACGATAGGACTTCAGCTCATGGAGGGCATTGTCGAAACCTGAGAGTATTTCTTCTTTAGTCATACAAGGCTCTTCTTGAACCATACACGCCTCATTTGCCTCTTTATTTGCAAAGAGGTTTCTTATCCTATCCAAAAGATGGATATCTTGTGTATTAAGCACCTGACGAATAATATCATTCTGTGCTGCTTGTATATTTAATGTTGTCATACTACTCCTTTTATAAAAATTTGTTTTTTTAATTTCAAATATCACTTATTTCCAGCAAAAATACACAGAAGTTTTCAAAACACCAAATATTTTCAGGCAAATCGACAAAAAAATCATAGTTTCCTTTGATTTTCAGCGAATTATTCGTCTTTTTGCATCATTATAGATATAAATTCTTTACTGAATTTTCGGAAGTTTTGCCCACACGGATCTCACGGATTCAAACTACTTCCAGACTCTACAGCTTTTGGTTTTACAGCACCCCCTTCCAGCCAGCTTTCACCAGCAGGAAGGCGGCGCCTTAATGGTTCTAAATCAATCTAAAAAAATGAAATCAGTATTTTCCTATCTCGTCCTGGGCCTTCTTTAGGGCGCGGATTCTTTCCTCCTTCTCTACTCGCTTCTTCACTTCCTTCTCTATCATGTCCTCTAAGATCTGGTCGAGAGGACGGGAGAAAGGATGCCAACCGTAATCGGCGTTCTCCTTCGTGTGACAGAACAACACCGTGCCAATACCCATCCATACCTTCAGGCGAACTTCCTCGATAGCATAATGGGTGAAAATCCAATTGGTGAAACGAACAAACTCGGAGAGCAACATATGCTCGCCCTTGTTCAAATGAGTGAAGAAACTGCGAGTCAGGTGAAACGCTTTCTTGATGTCACTCTTCTTCAGCACCCAGGCACGCATGCCTTCGGTCAACTCATGATAAGTCGCCTTCTCTGAATAAATGTGCTTGGCAGACTTCACTAACTGGTTTGACAACTTGTCGAAACGCTGCTCAGCAGTCTTCGACGAAATCTCAGCCGCGAGCTTCAACTTCTCATCGGCAGAAAGAAGGAATTTCTTTTTTCCATCCTTAAAAGTTTTAAAAAATTAATATTTAAATTATTCGTTTTTACCACAATGTGGTATTTTTCGATTATCTATATCGCCCTTTTGTCGTATCTTTGCTGACAGTTACCGAATGGTGAACAGCGGGGTGAACACTTGCCCCAAGCATTCACCTTTTCGGCTCAGGGGTGAACCCTAGTAAAAAGAACTTTGTATATACAGCGCATGCTAGAAATATAAGAGTCTATATTATAATGGGTTATATAGTGTTTTTAACACATTATTAACGCTAAAGGTTGGCATCGGGGTTCACCCTTCACCGACTTCATCGCCAAGTGTTCACCCACACTCTTACTTAGAGAACGTTGGAAACGACTGAATAGTATATAACAACAACAATTTTAAAACGAAATGGAAAAAGAATCAAACACCAACTGCATGAATGGGACAGCTACGATGCCATCGTATTTCCCTTGTATCAAATCTTCGGAGAGCCATCCACTTGCCGACTTCCTCAAACTACCTACATGTTCCAGCTCGACTTCGACCATGTGAAGAAGGGAGAGGATCCTGCCCTTCGCCAGAACCTGAACAACCAGAACATCGGTAACGTGATGAAGCGTCTTGGATTCAAGAAGATTCACAAGAAGAACGGCAACGGCTGGGCTGTGATAGAGAAGGAAGGTAGCGAAATCAACAACGATTCCTTCATCGATCCTAACGATACCGTGGAGGATTAAGTATCTTGGTTACGACCGCTAAGTATCATGGTTACGATGGCTAAGTATCATAGTTACGAAGCATAACCCTAATAGATAACATTCAACATTATTCTTTGTCTCCCACAGATCTCACAGATTTACACAGATAATCTTGTTGCAAGCAACAGGTACTCTCACTAAGGCTCACAGCAAAAACTCCGAAGGAGTCGAAAATCTGTGAAAATCTGTGAGATCTGTGGGAAAATTCAACATTATAAAGAAAATGGATTTACGAAGTTACACCAAGCAGGAGTTAGCCCTGCTCTATTTTCCGGATTCCGACCCGGACGTGGCAAGAGCCCATCTGATGAGATGGATAGTAAGATGCACCCAGCTCTACGAGCAGCTGCTGAAGAGTGGATACAACAAGAGCTGCAAGGAGTTCAATCCTCTGCAAGTATCCTATATTTTCTTCCATTTGGGGGAACCCTGATATTTATCAGTGATAATCGGTGAGTATCGGTGAGCAACAGTGAGCATCGGTGAGTTGGGAAAATAAAATGTTGTATCTTTGCATTGTGATTCAGAAAGAGTCTCCCACAGATCTCACAGATTTGCACAGATTCTCTTCGTTGCAAGCAACGGTACTCACTAAGGCTCACAGCAAAGACTCCGCGAGGAGTCAAAAATCTGTGAAAATCTGTGAGATCTGTGGGAAGACAAAAACTCCGCGAGGAGAAAAATTCGTTCGATTCGAGAGATTCGTGTTCAAGAATCAGGCACTGCGCAGCGCCCACTCAACATTAACCATTAACCATTAACACTTAAAAACTTATGTTGCTTTACGTACTAAAACTAAATCAGAACGCCAAGATGCCAGAGGCATACGGCAAGTATTACGCCTATCCAGTCATCACTCAGACGGTAGGTATCGACGGCCTGGCCGAACACATGGCTAGCCACAACACTCCTTTCTCTAAGGGAGCCATCAAGGGCATGATTACCGATATGGTATCGTGCGTCAAGGAACTCACCTTGCAGGGTTTCGCTGTGAAGATTGACGACCTCGCCATCTTCTCCATCGGCATCCGCAACAAGGAGGGAGCCGCCTCAGAGAAGGAGTTCACCATCGCCAAGAACATCGAAGGTTTCCGTCTCCGTGCTCGTGGCACCGGTGAGTTCAGCGCCAAGACCATCAACCTCGAAGCTACGCTGAAGAAGGCCTCTGCTCTGTTAGGTGATGGCACCACCCCGGATACCACCCCGGATCCCGGGAAGGATACCGGAAAGGATACCCCTGGTGGCGAAAACACCGACCAGGGCGGTAGCGGAACCACTGGAGAAGGAGGAGGCGACGGCTTAGAGTAGCCCTACCCGCCTCGCATCTGAAATAAGAGAAAGCGCATCGGCAGGATGCAGTCCGGAGTAATCCGAGGGCACATCAGGAATGAGTTCATCACTCACCATTCAACATTGTCAAATCATCGCCCTGAACGGATACTTGCTCATCCTGCCCGCTTCCTTCTTGTCTTCCCACACAGATCTCACGGATCTCACGGATCTTTTTCGTTGCAAGCAACGGTTCTCACTAAGCCTCACAGGAAAACTCCGAAGGAGTCGAAATCCGTGAGATCCGTGGGATCCGTGTGGGAAAATTAAACATTAATCACTAATTACACTAATCACTAATTAAAATGAAAAAGGAAACTATCCAGAAAGTCATCAACTTCATCATCACCGTCCTCAGCTCCTTCTGTGTGCAGAGCTGCAAGTGATAGCGTCTAAGTCGCACACGGATCTCACAGATCTCACGGATTTTTACAGCACTAGGCGATGAATACCTTTTGCCATGTCATCAACATTAAAGTTTACCAATAAGCCAACTTTCTTATGTGCGATTTTGAGATACGTCATCAACTGCTTATAATGTACAGGATGTAATTCTTCTACAGATTTCAGTTCAATAATCACCTTGTCTTCGACAAGAAGATCCAACCGATAATCACACGGAAGCTTTACTCCGTCATAGATGACTGGAAGCGGAACTTGCTGTTCTACCTTCAAGCCCACCTTGCGAAGCTGATGAACCAAAGACTCCTCATAAACCTGCTCAAAAAGACCTGGTCCCCAATAGTTGTAAACTTCAAAGATTGCACCGCGAATCTTATAAGTCAAATCACCATATAATAACATAAGCCATGAAAAAGACTCACATCCATCTAAACGGAAAATCCGTGAGATCTGTGAGATCCGTGTGCAAAATTAAACATTTATCCTTAATAATCCAAAGAATTCCGTGAGATATGTGTGCAAAACAATGTGATTCAAAAAGAGAAGTCTCACACGGATCCCACGGATCTCACGGATCTTTTCGTTGCAAGCAACGGTTCTCACTATGCCTCACAGGAAAACTCCGAAGGAGTCAAAATCCGTAAGATCTGTGAGATCCGTGTGCAAAATTAAACATTTATCCTTAATAATCCAAAATCCAATGAAGAATCAAAGAAAAATAGATTTGATCGTGGTACATTGCAGTGCCACACGTATAAACCAGGACTTCCCAGTAGAAGCCTTAGAAGCCTGCCACAAGGCCCGTGGTTTCCACTCCATCGGTTACCACTATTACATTACGAAGGATGGCGTGGTCTATCCATGCCGTCCAGAAACCGAGGTGGGGGCTCACGCCCGCCACTATAACGCCCACAGCATCGGAATCTGCTACGAGGGTGGTCTCGATGAGAAAGGCAAGCCTGCCGACACTCGCACTCCAGCCCAGAAAGCATCTCTGGAAGACCTCCTCTACAGTCTCGTCCTCGACTATCCCGATGCCGAGATCCTAGGTCATCGCGACCTTCCCTGGGTTCGCAAGAGCTGTCCTTGCTTCGATGTCAAGGAATGGCTGAAGGAAATCGACTTCCATCTCTAGAAAGCCCGGACAGTTCCCAGAAATTCGTGCTATTCGAGTTATTCGTGTTCAAAATCATCCCAGCTTGTAGCAATACAGGTTGGGATTTTTTCGTTCTCAAAAATGAGAATACCCGTTGTTCGGAACGAAAAAGATCCGTGAGATCCGTGTGCGAAAATTCAAGTTTCTGCTTATCGTAAATCAATCCTCGCTGAGGAGTTTCTTGATTTCCTCATCGGTCTTGGTGAGTTTGTCTTTACAGAGTTTCACCAAGGTTTTGGCACGTTTCAATTGCTCGGAGAGCTGATCAATATCGAGTTCATCATTCTCCATTCTGTCTACGATTTCTTCAAGTTCTCTTACGGCTTGTTCGTATTTCATTTCTTCTTTTTCCATATTTTTATTTTGTTTTGGGATAACAGAGTTAACAGTGGATATTTTAAAGCTTTTGCCCTTACAGGGCGACAAGATTGCGTCCTTTATTACCCAGGGCGATGCCCTGGGAGGGCACTGAAAAAGGTACCCAATTTTAAGTTGCATAGCTTGTTTTTG
>OMDO01000095.1_pt1 | contig 61677 bp, 50 predicted proteins | sample 1674051 | NCBI WGS metagenome assembly OMDO01 (sample SAMEA103958138, study PRJEB25191) | human gut metagenome | biome: human-associated habitat [ENVO:00009003]; feature: intestine environment [ENVO:2100002]; material: feces | place: Germany | collected 2013/2015 | reverse complement strand
TTTATCCTAATTGACTGATAATACATGATTATCCTTCGCACAGTCCTAAAATAAGAGTTTGCCAACATTTTTAAAGAATAAAAAGAAATATCAGCGGATGGGAACATAAATCTACCAATAAATGTAGATATATGATATAATTAACAAAATTGTGTATTGTGAAGAAAGCTGAGGAATAGAAATCATGGAAGCGGAAAAAGAATGGCTGGCGGAAGATGGAGTCGATGATGCCGGCACTATTAGTGTTAATACAGATATCGAGTCGAATACAGAAACAATTTATCCGGCTAGAAATATCAAAATAGATAGAGTACAATTCTCTATTTTTGAGTTAAAACGTAGATATGATAAAGGTCTGATTTGTCTGGATCCGGATTTTCAGCGAAATGAAGTATGGAGTACAAGGCAGAAATCAGAGTTGATAGAATCTGTAGTTATGGGGATTCCACTGCCTCTCATTTATTTGGCGGAGACTATGGAAGGAAAATTAGTAATTGTTGATGGACGGCAAAGACTTACTACTTTCTTCAGATATCTGGATAATGAGTTTTCAATTAATGGTTTAAAAATCATGATAGAGTTAAATGCCTGCAAATTCCGGGATCTTGAGAACGATGCGAAAAAGAGCAAATATGCAACAGAAATAGAAGATTTTCAGCTGGTTATCCAAATTATTAAGTACCCAACACCGGATCGTGTACGGTTTGATATTTTTGATCGTGTCAATCGTGGTGGTACGCCTCTGAATAATCAGGAGATGCGTAATGCGCTCTATCAGGGACCTGCGACCAGATTGCTGAATGAATTGGCGGCAAGTGATGCATTTAAAGATGCAACAGGACATTCAGTTAGCCCGCTTCATATGAAAGATAAGTATATTATTTTGAGAGCATTGAGCTTTTATTTATGGAAAAAGGATATTCTTAAAAAGAAGAATGGTGAAAAGGTGGTCTATCGAAGCGATATTGAGGAATTTTTAGGTTATTCCATGGAGTATTTGAACTGGGTGGATGATGATTCGAGAGAAGATTTGAAAAGCTTGTTCTTCAAAGCGATGAAACGTTGTTATGACACACTGGGAGAGAATGCCTTCCGGATTCCTACGGATAGTGGAAGACGCAGACCTGTCAGTATGACATTATTTGAGAGTCTGTTCTATTTTGTGACGTTGATTGAAGAAAAACAAAGAGAATTACCGGAGGGGGCAGAGCGAAAAGCATTGGACGATATGCTTGAAGATGCCGTGTTCTTAGACGCGTTGACTTATAATGTAGATAGTGCAGTTCATGTACAAAATCGATTTGATACCGTAGAACAAAAATGTAAGGAGATTATGAATGCTTAAAGAAATATTCGTGGATGGATATAAAAGTATTGATCAAGAGAGCGTGGAGTTAAAACCATTCACGTTGTTTTCGGGTATTAATTCTGCCGGAAAATCTTCTATGATCCAGGCAATCAATTATGTACTTGATCTGCAAAGCAAACAGTCGGATTTACAAGATGATCGGGGCGATGCTGAAATTGGCAGATTTGTGGATGTCCGAAATAATATTAAGGGAAACAGAGAGATTGTTTTCAAAATGCAGGAAGAGGATCTGAGCGGAGAAAAATATGATTTAGAAGTGATATTTAGCGGAAGTGAAACCAGCGATGTCACAAAGTTGACGGCACCGGTAATTGAGCGGTATAAGAAATATGTAAACGAATTTAAGAAAATATATCTTTCCGTAGAGCGTATTGGTGTGCAGAATACCTATGAACTGAATGTTCATAATCCTCTGGCTATGGGGGACAGGGGAAAGTATGCGTTCTCGTATCTGGCATATTTTGGTCAGGATGCATTGAAGGAGTCGGATTTCCTGTATCATCCGGACGAAGTTGGAATGAGTCTGAATAATCAGGTGAATTATTGGATGGATTATTTGTTGGGATTTCAAATTCGGGTGAAATCAATCCCGGAGGTAGATCAGGTGATTGCAACGTATGCAAATTCGAAGAGCAATCGATATTACAGAGCTACGAATGTCGGAACCGGAGTGACCTATATTGCGATGCTGATTATCGCAGCACTATCCTGCAGAAAGGGAGACACGCTCATTATTGAGAATCCTGAGATTCATCTCCATCCAAGAGCACAGTCCAGATTGATGGAGTTTGCAGCTTTCTTATGTGAGCGAGGATTACAGATAATTATGGAGACACATAGTGATCATATTTATAATGGCATGCGTAAGTGTATTAAGCGAAAAGCATTAGGCAGAGAGCAAATCGCAGCATACTATTTTGAACTGGATGAGACAATGCAGACAAAAATCTACCACATTTCATTCAATGACCAGGGAGCTGAAGAAAATCATCCATATGGAATGTTTGATCAGTTTGATGATGATCTGGATGAACTGATCGGAATGTAAGAGGCGTCTATGAAGGAAATTTTACTAAATGAAAAATCGCTGGATGGGCAGTTTGAAAACATGGAAGATTTTTACCAGACACTTCCTGTGATGAGTCGGAACTTGAAGATGCTGAGAGATAATCAGGTGATTTTACAAAAACATAGTTCATTGTATCAGCATAAGATAACGAAAAATATATCATTATTTGATCTACAAAATAAAAAAGGAAATGTAGATCCGACCCAAAGAGATAAGTTGAATATGTGGAAACGACAAATAGCATCGCTTATGAGAACACCGCCGTTTTGGGATAATGATTCTGAAAGTGCAGATTCTATTCAGGAAGCTGCAAAACGAAATACGGATGTGTTGTCTTTTTCACATGATGAGTATAGAGACAGGATTCTATATGTTCCTTGTGATGAGGACATATATACGGTACGTTCTGCGGTCAGCACAGAATATCTTGCAGAGACGATGTTTCAAAAGAAGTATATTGACAGGATAGAGTATATCAGACAACGGTATCAGGATGGTAGAATACGGACTTGTTACATTGATATGGAAACCAACAGTGTTGAGGAATTGGAAAAGCAGGAATTGGAAGAATTGATAGAGGGGTTGGAACGGTTTGAAGCTGCTTCGACCTGGAAAGATATTTTATCAGATAGATTTTTTGATTATAAAAGCTATCAACCACCTTCGACTAAATATAATGTTTTTGGAAATGGACAATTTGCTGGTAAAAATATTGATAAATTTCGGTGCGGGCAGCATTCACAGGTAAGATGTTGGGGGTATCGGGAAGAAGAAAAATTTTATGTACTTCGAATAGAGAGAGATCATAGATATAGCGATCATGGTTAGATTATTGACAGGCCGTTTTTACAGGTTATGTTCGATCAGACGGTTTTAAAAATAGATTTCCATCTGGGTATGAATCTACCTTAGTTTTGTCGGTGACCGGTCTGCTTTTTGGTGATATCTATGGTTGCCTAGTTATCATTGGTGAAAAATAGGATAACTATTTAACAATAATTATGTAAGCGCAAAATAATTCGACGAATTTAGGGAAATCCGTCGTATTATTTTGCGCTTACCATTTATATGTGGAAAAGAATGTTATAGAAAACACAAAAGTAGAGAGGTACAGAGAGGAGAACATGATTGATTTGGAATGCGGATATTATATAGTGAACCGAAGCCGGAAGCAAAAGAATTCTTGAAGAGTCTATATGGAATATGTTTCCTGATTCTTGGTATTATGATTATACTGGCGTATCGCTGTATACGTATCTATTGGGGGATGCGCCGGGAATTAAAAGCAGGTCGCTTGCATGCGCAGCCGGAGAGTTATGACTATAACTTAATGGAGGCGTGGAAGTGTCTGGAGAAAAAAATACAGCATTCAATCACCTGCTTTACTTTATCCAATATCAGAGAACCGGACATATAGAACAGGCAAATGAACAAATACGGAAGGCAGAACTGGACATATATAAGGAACAGTAAGATGCCGGATAGGAATCGGTGTATGTTTGAAGCGTCTGTGGCACGAGTTATATGGTCTTTACGATTGAATCCGGTTCATATTTTGCAGGCACTAAATGCAGACAAAGAACGCATAAGGCAATTGCCTATGCCCGCAAGATACCATTGTTATAAGAACATTCAGTCATTTTTTGAAAAACACTTGTCAGACACTTGCCCGACTATTGAGGAACTAATGTTGGCATATGAGGATAAAGCAGATGAAGAAAAAAGGAAAAGAACAATTTTATGAGGAGCTTGAAAAATTTGTTGTTACGCGATTGAGAGCCTTTCCTACGTTACGTTCCTATGAATCGGGGGAAAATTGGGAAAATGCGGAAGAAAGACAAGTGCATATGGACATAGATTGGGTAAAACGTCAACTTTTGCGTCAATCACGAGGAAATGTTGAATGTCCGCATATAACCAATCATACAATCTGTCATGAAATGTTTTGGAACGCATGCAAAGGATATTCAAGGCTTTATATTCAGATTAGAGATCTGACATCAGAGCAAGAGGGATATTCTGATTGTTTCAAGACGAAAGTAGAAGGGGAAGAAGAAAGCGGGGTGGTTACCCTTTCGTGCACATTGCTGTCGTTGCAGATGCTTGACTATGACACAATGATGTTTCAAGCGATGGAGAATGAGGAATACCGACAGGCTGCAATAAAACATTATCGGCCATATCTGTTTGATTATGTAGCAGAGATTAATCAAGAACAGTACAAAAAAATACAGGAAATACAGAGGCAGCAAAAAAGTGAAGAAAGCGACTTATCTTTTATGGAGGACTCGGATAATTCCTATTTTTGGTTGGAATGTACCTTTGAACCAAATGATAAAAAGTCTTATTTAGAACTTGATGGATATGTTGTGCAGAGTGCCAGCCGTATCGAGAAGATTAGAGCACAGCTGAGTATACTGGAGAATGATAAAAATTCTGCCAAAATGAAAAAAGAAGTTTTGGATGCGTATAAACTGAAAAGACCTTGTGTCTCCGATCCGCAATTCTGCAATGAACTAAAAAATAAGCTTGACCGTCTGGAATCAATATACATATATCGCATCGGTAATGGAAATTGCGTTTATGCAGAAAGCAAGAACCAAGACAGTAGCTTTTTCTATGACATAGGATTTAATTACAAACATCAACCGAAAAAGCTTACAAGCAGATCGACCTATAATTATTCTTCTGCGATGCATAAAATATATGCACAGACCCCTTCCTTTTTTATTTTATCGCATTGGGATATGGATCATGTCGCTGGAAGTTATGCAGCTAAGAAAGGTTTCCTGGACAAGAAATGGTTTGCTCCAGATTGTAAAGATGCTGGTACGAATATCATGAGACTGGCAAAATATCTTGATATGAAAGGAAATCTGTTGCGTGTGGACCGGTCAAAGGGCGGTCGGTTGCTTGGAAAATTTAAAATTGGAAGTGATGATGTGACATATAAGCTGTTTATGGGGCAAAAGGCTTCTTGTGATAGCAGTTATGCTAATTGTGAAGGCATAGTCATTAAATACGAAGAGCCCGATAATACGGTGCTGATGATGGGCGATGTGAATTATGCATCGTATAATATTGCCGTCACAAAATATAATAATTCGGTGAAATCAGCTTCCGGTACTCCGGAAACCGAATTTGCAGACACGCAGATAGATTATCTGATCGTTCCCCATCATGGCTCAGAACATACGGCGTATGATTTGATTACGGATAGTGGAAGGGTGGAGATTCAAGGAAAACAGGCTATCATATGTTGCACGAATAAAGAAAGTGATAACAGACCAAATAAGGATCATAGAGATGAGCTTGAAAGAAGGTTTGAGGTAGCTACGACGGAGAAGGAGGGAAAGGCAACCGATTTTATACAGATACAATTGTGAAGCGGATTTTGGAATACGGGGGGAATTGAAACTGGCGAGAAATTCGCCGATTACGCTTCCACGTATGTTCGTTGGACCGGGGAAACGCGGAAGTAATGCTGGATGGAGGAGCAAATTCCATGGTTGTAGTGTTGTCGAAGGAAGATTGTCGCGACTTTGGTGAGATGGCTGGATATGTGTGCGACTGGGAGAATCGGAGAGAGATGCGGTTTCTTGATTATCTTGGGGAGATAACACGCGAAGATTGTGAACCGTATGAGTGGGAATGAAGGGGGAGAATGACCAATGCAATGTGAAAAAAGCAGGGGGAATCGGCGGCAATTGATAAATCTAGTCGTAGGCTGGCTTAGGTTGGCTTAGAGTTACTGTTTGCGGAAAATGATAGTGATTTATGATATAATGAAGCCAGCTGATGCTGGCGTAGGTCATGGATTACGCTTACAGGTGACAGGACTTAGCGGATATTATACGTTGTTGGATCAGTCTCAAAATCATTTTCCTAAAACACAAATGCCAAAGCCAGAACTTTCTGAACACATAAATTCATATCAGAGGGAGAGAGCTGGATATCGGATGGAGCCTGGAACTTCGGTTGTTATACGTTTGAATCCGGGTAAATTAGGAACTATGGATTTAAAGAAAACAGTGAAGAAGTATTTGTGTGGTTCCAGAGTGCCGGTGTATTACAATAATGAAAGAATTGGGCAAACCTATGAAGAAGTTATGGAAGCTGCTCATGCGGTGGAGGGAGAAAAGGTTTATGAACTGACAGATGAAATGAAAGAGAAGTTCGACGGTACATTTGTTGTGCAGATGCTTTCTATCGCAAAGGAATTACGCTAGATCATCCATTTATGATATGGTTAACGCAGAATGGATTTCGGTTAAATAAGCATTATCAAAGACAATTTGCACAAATTATTTCTTGTATCCGATGTGATGATGCGAAAGATATTATCTCTGAAATAAATGTTATTCGTCAGCAATTGATTAGTTTGCCGGAACATCATGGAGTGGATATAAATGGTTTTCCAGAACTTAGCGAGAATGATTTTTGGTTTATGGAAGAGAATGACACAACATTAATTGAGTGAGACATCCATAATCAATGTGCATGTGTCAGAAACATGGCGAAAAAGGAGAAAACTTAAGGATGAAAGGTCAATATACGAAGCTATTCCTTATAGGAAATGGATTTGATCGCTGGCAAGGACTTCCTACATCTTACGGTGATTTTAGACAATATTATTTTGCGCACATCCTTGAAATTACCAAAGAACTTAGAATCAAAACGGAAGTGGACGATGCTGGACGTCTTATTACGCCGGTAGAGAAGATTTTTGGCAATATTTTCAATCCAGAAGCATTACCTGGTGAGTTCTTCTGGAATTTTGAATCTTCAATGGCGTTGCTAGATGATCAGAATATATCACTGTATTTTGGCAAAACAGATAAAGGTGTTTATCAAATGCAGGAAACACTTAATTCTGCGTTGAAAATTCTACGAAAAGTTTTTGGAGATTGGATTAAATCAATCTCGATCGCAGATAAAGATACAGGGTATAGATTTGATGATAGCTGCTATTTTATCAACTTTAATTACACTAATACATTAGAAAAGAGATTTCAAGTTGATGAAAGAAATGTGAATTATATCCATGGGGATTTTTCAGATACAGAATCAATTGTGTTTGGCCATTCTACGCATCCGGAAAGGGCCTTTCCTGAACTTATGGAGCAAAAGTTTATTCATAGAGTTGGTGGAGACAAGAGTAAAAGATTTAGAGAACTATACCTTGTAGAGAATGCCTTGTATGAAACCGACAAACAGGTACAGGACAATATAGATGATCTCTGCGAGTTTATGACTATAGATGGAGTGCACATAGAAGATATAACTGATATTTATGTTTTAGGACATTCATTTGAACGTCGTTTATGCAACACAGCATCGAAGATTGGGACTTCAGAAGGAAAATATTTCTTTTCCAAAAGAAGAAATGCTGGAGAAAAGATTGTTTGGAAAAACAAATGTCTATACAGATGGAGAGGGGAAGATTCATGAAATAGATGAAATTATACCCAAAGCCCGGGAGGCTGTCCGCAAGAGATTTATAATGGAACAGGCTGCTAGAACAAAGGAAGTGATAGAAGACCTTTGTATATTAAAGCATGTAGACCAGCTCCCTGATGATTGTTATTCGGTACTTGCCGCTGCGGATTATATAGATGGCGGCCATGACAAACGTGTTCAGAATGCAAAGTGGCATATATCCTATTTTAGTGATAAGGATAGAGAACAGATTGAAAAAGTAATGAATAGAGCTGGTTGCGCAGATTATAAGCTTTATCAAAGTATAGATGAGTGTATAGAAAAGTTTGAGAAGTAGGGGCTTTTGGTTGTACAGTTGACTATATCTTTGTGCACAGTAGCGGTTAGGTTGTTTGCTATAACATATCTTGACAACAAAAATAGTCGAAAAAGGGAAAGAATGTGGATATATCTGCATACATATGATATAATCCCATCTTTGACAGTTGGAAAGCAAAAAAACGGTTGTAAAGCCAGTGAAATGGTGTGGAGCTATATAGGAGAATTGATTTTTAACATGCTTGTACTGGTCGGTGCAGTGAAGATGTCAGACCGAGTGGTTCGGGAAATGATGGGATTGTAAAAAATAAAATTGCTGTAAATTTCACTGCGAATAAGTTGAATGATTCACAGCGAAAGGGTATAATATAGAAGTAGAGAAGAGGTAAGCAATTTTTCGAGGAGGAAAGATTATGCCAAATATTAAACCTATTTCGGATTTAAGAAATTATACAACAGTAATCAATGAAGTCACCTATGGTAATAGAGTTTATCTTACAAGAAATGGACATGGACAGTGTGCAATTATAGATATGAAAGAGCTGGACGAATTAGATAAACAGAAAGCACTTTATACATTAATGAGCAAACTAAACGAAGCAGAAGTGTCTATTCGAGAAGAAGGAACGATATCAGCAGAGGATCTGGAAGCAGAACTGGGGGTATAATTGTATTGAAAAAAATAGAATATTCACAGATTGTGAGGAAAAAACTGAATCAGAGAAAATAATTATTGTTGAAATGTTTGATGAAAGAGAAGATTTTATGTATAAGCTATTCGGAATTTCAACAAGAACACAGGAATCAATAGATTACTGGGGCGATGAAGATTAAATAACAACAGGGTATGTATGGTAAGAAACTGTACATACCCTGTTGTGCGTTGAGAACTTATTCTATAATATTTCCGCTATTGTTATACCGCATATTTCCATGAGAATCGAACATTTGTGCTTTTTCATTATGCAATTGGTGTTGATATTTATAGAAAATAGTAGTGTTTTATGGTACAATAAAATATCGGTATATCACATATGACAGGAATTTATATAAGAAACAAAGGAAGGAAATAGATGGTCCATTCAAAAAAAATAGATGAAACTGCAATATGGAAAGAATATGAGAAGAAGGCGGATGCCGGAAGTGAAAGATGCATATGGGTAAAAGACGTTTATGAGTATGCAGCAAATTATTTGAAGGATGTTCGTAGAACGTTTGAAAATTATACATTACATGACGAAACACACATCTTAAATGTATTGGATGCCATGGGTGGATTGTTGGGAGATCAGATTAGTAATCTCACTGTAGGGGAACTGGAACTGCTGATTCTGGTTGCAAGTCTGCATGATGTGGGCATGGTTTACACAGAGGAGGAGAAGAAAGAACAGTATGAGGATACAGCGACCTGTAAAAATTTCCTCAGAGAATATTATCCGGAATTTCTGGGGAGCCCAGCAGAAGAGTGGACGGAGGATATGCAACAGAGGTATCTTCGTGAGCTGCATTCTAAGCGTGTGGCGGATGTATTAAACAATAAAGAATGGAATGAACTGATCAGCAAGTGTCCAATGGAGATCGTATCACAAGAGTGCATTATAACTGTCTGTGAGGCACATGGCTATAATATGTCAGAAATTATCGGCAATCACAATTTGGATTACTTACATGCAAATGACGTAAGTCCATTATTTTGTGCACTATTGTTACGATTGGGCGATTTGTTGGATTTTGATGATACCCGGGCACCTCAGGTATTGTATAGTTATGTAGAATGTAACGAGAAAAGTCGTGAAGAGTGGAAGAAACATCAGGCATCTGCAGGCTTTTCTTATCCTGCATCCCCTACAACACAAGCGCTACCTTATAAAGCCCGATGCATGAATCCCGGAGTGGAGCATGCGGTTCGTAATTTTCTGGACTGGGTTGATGATGAATTGGGAAATTGTGCAAAATTACAGAAGTATTGTTCTCAAAACTGGCAGCAGAATTTTCCATTTCCAAGAGCCATCTTGCGCAATGAAATTGAATCCGTTGGATATGCGAGCGGAGATTTCTGCATTACAATGGATCAGACGAAGATTCTGGAATTGCTGACAGGCGAAAACTTATATGATAACCGGGATGTTTTTGTGAGAGAATTACTCCAGAATGCAATCGATGCCACTTTACTTCGAGGAGAAATGGATCCTGATTTTAAACCGGAAGAGTCGCGTATTGATTTCTCTGAGTGGAATGATAAAGATGGTAACATCTGGTTCCGTATTGATGATGAGGGAACCGGAATGACCATGGGAATGTTGCAAAGATATTTCCTCAGAGTGGGAAATTCGTATTATTCTTCCAAAGAAATCGAGAGAGACTTAAGAGATCACCATAAAAAAGAAAAGTATCATGGTATCAGTCGCTTTGGAATCGGATTTCTGTCATGTTTCCTTAACGGAGACTATGCGGAGGTATCGACGCTTTATTTTGACTCTGATAAAAACCGTCGGGAAGAAGAGACAACGAACTCGAACTTCAACAAGCATTATGGATTACGGTTGCAGGTAACGGGACTCAGTGGATACTATACGTTGTTGAACCAGGCACAGAACCATTTGGCAAGAGAGCAAATGCCAAAACGGGGGAACTCTGATTCTGAAACTTCCTATCGACAGGAAAGAAACGGATATCGGAAGAATGCCGGAACCTCAATTGCGATACGTCTGAATCCGGGAAAGCTGGGAACATTGGATCTGAAGAAAACAGTGGAAAAATATCTGTGTGGTTCCAGAGTGCCGGTGTATTACAATAATAAGAGAATCGGACACACTTATGATGAGATGATGAAAGCAGCTCATGATGTAGAGGGGGAGAAAATTTATGAGCTGACAGATGAAATGAAAAAGCAGTTTGATCAGGTGTTCCCAGAGGTTCGTGGGCAGTATCCAAAAATTGCTGTGACAACCATTCCTTTGGATACAGAAGAGGATCGTGTACTGCAAGGTGTATCTGGTGTACTTGTAAAATATGACATACGTTTTGAAAAAACTCCCTGCTGGCAGGTGAGAGATTTAACATATCAAATTGAAGGACATGTTGAAAAAAATGATAATTCGCTTCAAATGCTGTTATATAGTAGCTGTACGGGAAGTCATATAAGTTATGTCTACGCATGGGAGGAATTCAAGGAGAAATATGGTGCGAAAGCTATAGAGACACTTGCAGAAACATTTGAAAAATGTGATGTGTGTCCAAAATCAGAAGAACAGTTGGGAGAGGTATGGAGTCCGTTTGAATCATCCGTTAGTTTATTTGAAATCTGGCGAAGCTATCATAATTACACACAACGTCGGAGAATGAAAATTTTACTTGAAAAATGTGGATGCCCAGATATTGTTCATCAGAAATCAAATTCTCGAGACGAATTGATCAGGTGTGCATATCAAGGCGTTTCCGTGGGCGCATTGACGGGGATACATCCTTCAAATTATTCTTGTATGGGAATATTTTTCCTGGAAAATAAGTGGCAGCCAGGGACACAGGCCAGTCGTGCAAAAGTGACGCAATTGCCGATAGAAGTAGGATTATATATTTGTGGCGTTGCAAATAAATATAAGATGCTAGATCTTATGGAAAACCAATATATGTGGATCGGATCTGTTGCAAACTTTACACAAAAAGATTGGAAAACGGTCAAAAATCTGCCGCTGCAACAATGGATGGAAAATTGTATGAAGGATTATTTTGAGCAAAGAATAAGTTTCTTGAAAGAATCTGCCTTATCAAAAAGCTATAGGGTTAATATTTATATACAGGTTTATAGTGATAGGGCTTTAGTGAATCTGTATCAGGATATGTGCTTACAAGAACATAATCGAATGGAAATCAATTATGAAAAAGGACAATCTATATCATTCGATGAGAGAGAACAAGAAGAATTAGAGGAGGTCCTGGATTTATTCCCACCAATGAGATTCTGCGAAGCTGCAAATGACAAGAGCAGAAGATATCTTTGCAGTGCAGATTCGAACTATCGGAAAGGAATTACTATAGATCATCCTTTCATGATCTGGCTCATGAAGAATGCTGTCTTAATGAATAAATATTACCAAAGGCAGTTTAGACAGATCATAAACTGTCTTCGATATAGTGACGCAACAGTTATTATCTCTGAAGTAAATACTATTCGCCAGCAATTGAGCAACTTGAAGGAGCATCATGGAGTGGATGTGGATAATTTTCCACAACTTAGCAGGGACGATTTCTGGTATATGGAGGATGAAAGTGAGACTTTCGTATAGGTGGAAAGTAGAAAATTAATGAAACTACGTTCTTGGTATACAAGAAGCAAATTCATATAATAATAGTACAAGGACAGATTAGTTTGTCTGGGTGAGCTGACACCATAAAAATCTGACATTTTAGCCGGTTTGTAGGCTGGCAGGTTGGGGAGCAACAGAAAAACTCCACAGTTAGGGCGCATATAGAGAGGCGAACAGTTGGCAGACAACAGAAAAATCAGCATCAAAAGATAAAGAAAGGTTGTCCAAAAAGGACAACCTTTTTGAAGTTAATTGGGGAATATGGCAAAATACAATAAGAAAACGGCTTTGAAGGTCATTAGAGTCAAGAATTTGGGATTATAAAATCATTTGAGGGTCTGATGAAAGCCGGGCCCTCTATTTATATGTGAATAGAGAGAGGTACAAAGAGGAGAAGGTATATGACACAAGAAGAAAATTTATGTATTTATACAAAAGAAAATGATACAGAAGCACATTTTAGAAATCAGGAGCACATTATTCCGGCGTGCATTGGTGGGATACAAAAATTGCCGAAAGGATATGTCTCAGATGAAGTGAATACTTTGTTTTCGGCATTAGAATTGAAACTGGCGAGAAATTCACCAATTACACTTCCACGTATGTTTGTAGGTCCGGGAAAACGTGGAAGTCATAATCCCAAGAGACGCGGAGGAGCCAGTAAGATTGTCTCTGTGATGAAATCGAATGAAAATGGTATGTATAGTCTTGGATATATCCGAATGGGAACGCCTATTACCATTGACCAGATTCATATTACACAGATGGAGAACGGAAAACATCAGGTTTCGTTTTGCTTTGACACAGAAGAAGTGGATAAGGAGCATTATCTGGAAAAGGTGACAGAATGGATGCCGGAGGTGAAGTCGTTTGATGGACAGACTTGTGTGATAATAAGAGAAGAAGGGCTGGCTGAGAATGAAATTATACTGGGACAAGCGGGAAATCGATGGTATCTGGCAGCTCGCCCGGAAATGGATGAGGAAAAGCTGAAGTCAGAGACAGCAAAGGAAATCCGGTTGCTAGCATTAGCATGTGAACAGGAAATGTTAAATCAGTCTGCAACAAGTGAGGAAGAGAAGATACCATCTGGCATTGACGGTTTTGGAAATTTGTGTGTAGAAAAGAGTCAGGTAACTTCCAATATGCACCAAATGATTGATATGAATGCCTATAAGCGCGTCGTCGCAAAGATTGCATTTAATTGTCTTGCAGAAGTCCGTGGCAGAGACTACGTTATGCAACCGAAATTTGATTCTATACGTGAGGCTATATTAACAGGAGAAGAGATTAATCATGTAGTATTCTTTCAAGAGAGAGATAAAAAACACACGGAAGTTCTAGACAGTTTAGGAAATGCAAAAGGCTTTGGAGTCTGGAGACATACAGTAATCATTACATGGACAGGGGACAGGCTCGTGGCAGAGGTTATGTTGTATGGAACCTCTAGTCCTATGCTCGTAATTCTGGCACAGGAGAATTGCCGTGACTTTGGAATCATGGATGGATATGTGTGTGATTGGGAAAATCATAGAGAGATGCGATTTATGGATTATATTGAAAATACGGTGGCGGATGAGTAGAAAGCGTATGGGACATTCGGCGAAGTCAGACATAATCGGCTGGAAAAGAAAAAGATGCGGCAAAATACAAAGCATGTGGATATATACACATATATATGCTATAATAAATTAGTTTGAGGAAAATTAGCGTAATATAGTTATTAATTAAAGGAGCGTTGCAATGGCAAACAAAAAGCTTTGTAAAACCTTGAAAATAGTAGCCGGAGCAGCAGGTGTTGCATTTGTTGGTATGCGACTTATTGCAAAAAAGAAAAAGGCTGATTATACATATAAGAATGAATCGACAGAACGAAATCCGTTTGAAGGCAGGAAAGTTGTTTTTGTAAAAGATGAAAACGATGCAGAGAATGCGGATGGTGTCAGGGGACATTTAGAGGATGCAGGAATTTCTTGTAGCAAAGAGTCTTTTTATGGAAAATATGGTAAGAGAGCATTAGATGTCGCACTTTCATTTGGTGGGTTGGTTGTTTTATCACCTGTATATGCAACTATTGCACTTGCTATCAAGATTGAAGATCCTGGTCCGGTCTTGTTTACACAGAAGCGATTGGGACAGAACAAAGAATATTTTAAATTGCATAAATTCCGAAGCATGAAAGTATCTACCCCTCATGATGTGCCGACACATCAGTTGGAAAATCCGGATCAGTACATAACCAAGGTTGGCAAATTTATTCGTGCACATAGTTTGGATGAGTTGCCACAAATCTGGGATATCTTTGTTGGAAATATGAGCGTCATTGGACCGAGACCGGGCTTGTGGAATCAGGACCTGCTTACCGCAGAAAGAGATAAGTATGGTGCCAATGATGTGAAACCAGGATTGACTGGATGGGCACAGATTAACGGAAGAGATGAGCTGGAGATTCCCGTAAAAGCGAAATTGGACGGCGAATATGTGCAGAAGCAGTCATTTTTATTTGATATGAAATGCTTTTTAGAAACTATTTCTAAAGTTTCCCATGACGATAGTGTTGTTGAGGGTGGAACCGGAGAAATGAAAAAAAATAGTTACAATTATTCAGAAGGAAAAACAGATGAAGAACTGATTGGACATATTGGATTTGGTGAGACGGTAGAGGTGGATTTCAACACAAAGAAGAAAGTGCTGATTACCGGAGCCAGATCATATATTGGACAGTCGTTTATAGAATATGCACAGAAGTATTATCATGACAATTTTGAAATTGAAGAACTGGATTTGAAAGATGAATCATGGAAAGAAAAAGATTTTTCAATCTATGATATTATCTATCATGTGGCTGGCATTGCGCATGCGGATGTTGGAAACGTTTCGGAGGAAACAAAGAGAAAATATTATGAAGTAAATACCGGATTAGCTGTTTCAGTAGCGGAAAAAGCAAAACGAGAAGGGGTAAAGACATTTATCTTTATGTCTTCTATGATTGTTTATGGAGAATCTGCACCGTATGGAAAGAGAAAGGTGATTGATGCTACAACAATTCCGCAACCAGCAAATTTTTATGGTGATAGTAAGTTGCAGGCCGATGTGGCTGTTCGAGAATTAGCGGATGATACTTATAAAGTCATTGTTTTACGTCCACCAATGATCTATGGAAAAGGCAGCAAGGGAAACTATCGTACATTGGCTAAGCTCGCAAAGAAATTGCCGGTATTTCCAAATGTGGATAATGAAAGAAGTATGCTTTATATCGAGAATTTGTGCGAGTTCTTATGTCAGATCATGTTGCTCAAACCATATCATAGAAACTCGGTTGTATTGTTGCCTCAAAATGGAGAGTGGACAAAAACATCAGATATGGTAAAACAGATTGCAAAGGCTAGTGGAAAAAGGATAGCAGAGTTAAAATGTCTTGCACCGACAGTCAAGATGGGTAGTAAGATGCCAGGAAAGATAGGTGGTCTTGTTAATAAGGCATTTGGAAATAATTTCTATAATAAACGAATTTCTCATTATGATGGATTGAATTATCAACTAATTTCTGTAAAAAAATCGATTGTAAAGACAGAGGAGTAGGAATATTGAAACCTAAAGCATTGGTAGTTGCTTCTGTAGCTTCTATGATTCAACAATTTAATATGCACAATATACAATTACTTTTAGATCAGGGGTATATTGTTGAGGTCGTTTGTAATTGTAAAGAGGGAAATACTATTTCTGATGAGAAAGTGAAAGAAATGGTAAGAGAGTTGGCAGAAAAAGGAGTTTCTGTTACACATGTACCTATTCCACGTAAGATATATGACATAAAAGGGATTTTTAAATCTATAAAGCAGATTAGGAAAATGTGCAAGAAGGAAAAGTATGCACTTATGCATTGTCAATCGCCAATAGGTTCAGTGGTGGCAAGGGCAGCCGCTATAAAGGCTAGAAAAAATGGAATGAAAGTGATATATACAGCACATGGTTTTCATTTTTATAAGGGAGCTCCAAAGAAGAATTGGATTATATTTTATCCGATTGAAAAAGTGTTTTCTTATGTGACAGATGTTTTGATTACAATTAATAAAGAAGACTATAGATTTGCAAAACGAAATATGAATGCCAAAAAAACAGTCTATATTCCAGGTGTTGGTGTTGATGTTGAAAAGTTTTGGAACGTCTCTTGCAATCGAGTTTCAAAAAGAAAAGAATTAGGATTAAAGGAAAATGATTTTTTTATTTTATCTGTAGGGGAGTTGAATCAAAATAAGAATCATGAAGTTATTATAAAAGCAATCGCATTATTGAAGAATCCGAAGATACATTATTATATTGCAGGAATTGGTAATAAAGAAGAATATTTAAAGGAATTAGCAAACGAATTAGACGTGCATTTACATATGCTTGGGTATAGAGAGGACATTCCAGAACTTTTGATGAGTGCTGACTTGTTTGCATTCCCATCGTATAGAGAGGGGCTTTCGGTTGCATTGATGGAGGCGATGGCAGCAGGACTTCCGTGTGTAGTAAGTAACATTCGTGGTAATATAGATTTAATACAAGAAGGAATGGGAGGTTTTTTATGTAAACCGCAATCAGTGAATGTTTTTTCAAGAAACATTAAAAAGATTGTAGATGATAGAAAATTAAGAATGAAAATAAGTGTATATAATTTAAATAGAGTAAAAAAATTTGATATTGAAAAAATAAAAACAATGATGTGTCAGATTTATTTTGAAAACAATGAATGGTAGTGCTGGTGAAAGAAAGTACGGAGAATGTATCAAATATACGCAGAAAGAGGAATAGGGATATGAATTCGATACCTAAGAAAATACATTATTGTTGGTTTGGAAGGGCAAAGAAACCAAAAGAAACTGTAGAGTGTATAGAATCATGGAAGAAAATTTTACCAGATTATCAAATTGTTGAATGGAATGAGGAAAATTTTCATATTGAAGATAGCAATGATTATGTAAAAGAGGCTTATGCTGCAAAAAAATGGGCATTTGTATCAGACTATGTTAGACTTTATGCGCTGTATCATGAGGGTGGAGTGTATTTTGATACTGATGTGATTTTGTTTAAGAGATTTGATCAATTTTTAAATTACGATTTGGTATTTTCATTTGAGTCAAAAGACTATGTTGCAACATCTTTTTTTGCAGCAAAACCTAAGAATGAATGGATTTTTGAATTTATGAATGTGTATCATTCTATACATTTTAAAAAAAATTCGGGAATGTTAAAAACTGATGTGACAAATGTAATGATTTTAACGCATTTGTTGGAACGTAAGGGATTGACATTAAATGGGAAAACCCAAAAAATTGGAAATGCTATAATACTTAAACAGAGTACTTTTTCGCCTAATGATTTAATTAACATATTTGGAAAGTTTAGAAAACGAAGTTATGCTTATCATTTTGCAGGGGCTAGTTGGAAAGAAAAGAAAAAAAGTAGTGGATTTAAAAGCAGGACTCGTCGTTATTTGATTGGCATAGCTCGTAATACAATTGGTACTGATAGACTGGCGAAAATGAGCAAGAAGATAAAAAGAAGCGTGTCTTAAAAGAGCAAGTAGAGGAGAAGTGCTTTTGTATAGAAATATTTATTTGAAAAAGTTAAAAATATCTGAATATTTAATGCTTTTTATATTAACAACATTTCCATTTTTGAATTTATATGCTACCCCGATTAAATCAGTTGGTATATCTGATTTATTACTTTTGATTATGTTGATATATTATATTGTGGTAGCGCTCAGAGAACGTATGTTTATCACATCAATATTTAAGTATAGATTTTTAATTATATGTTTAATAGTAGTCAATTATTTAATAGTGATGTATTTTACAGATGGGTATATGTATAAAAGTATATTGTTAAGAACTTTGCGCTTTATTATATATATGTCTGTGGGACTTTTTTTCCAAATCACACCTGAGCGAAGAAAAATTGTGAGAAAAATTATTAATATATCATGTATTTGGGCGACCTTAATATTAGTATTAGAAAATATTATTTTTAAATTATTCGGAGTGTATATACTTGGTTTTATACCAGGTATACCACTAATGCCGGAAGAGGCTATCAGAGAGCAGGTTGAAAATATTTATATGATGGGAGGGCGGCCATTTTCTATTTTTTCTGAGCCATCTGCCTATGGAATGTATGTTGGACTTGGACTTGCATTGGAAATGTTTGCATCAGATGAGAAGGATAAATTCTTTTTAAGATGGTTCTTGACTGCTGGGTTGATTTTATCAGGGTCAACAACGGGATTGGCCAGTGTAATAATTATTTATTTGGTTGTTTTTATAAAACGTTTGTTGAACCATAATATGAAATTTCAAAAAAACGATTGTTTGTTTGTGGCTACGTTATTGCCATTAGTTATTTATGTTTTGTTATCTAGCTCTAGTGTTCAGAGTATGATTGCAAGAATTGCAGATGGTAATAGTTCATATGACCGAATAGAGGGATTTAAGATATTTGGAAATACGAATTATAGTTTTGTAGAAATTCTATTTGGTCATGGCATGAATGATAACATAGAGGAATTTTTTATGTCTTCATATCCAAGACTTTATTATTATTGGGGCGTATTTGGAATAATTATGGTAGGTTTACTTTTGCTTTGGTTATATAAAAAAGTAGATAGAAAATCAAAAGTAGTAATTTGGTTCATTCTTTTTTTGAATATAGCAACGGGATGGTCATGGGGACAATTTAATCTTGTATCATATGCATTATTGGTTCCAATGGTTCCAATGGTTACAGGCAATGAAAATGAGAATGAAAAGATGGAGGGGGGATTTACAGAGTGAATAAGATAATACTTATAATTCCATATTTTGGTGCGTTTAACAATTATTTTGAACTATGGCTCGAATCTGCGAAGAAAAATTCAAGGGTTGATTTTTTAATTGTTACTGATAATAATAAACCACAAGAGTTAACAAGCAATATAATTTGGAAGGAAAAAAATTTTCAAGAAATTATCGAAAAAATAAATGAAATTGTATGTGAATTTAAGCCTAAAATAAAAGAACCATACAAGCTGTGTGAGTACAAACCTCTTTATGGTAAAATTTTTAAAGAATATATTATGGGTTATGAATTTTGGGGATATTGTGATATTGATCTTATATTTGGAAATTTCGATTCTTTTATTAATGAGAAAAAATTAGAAAAATTTGATAAATTCTATAACAGAGGCCATTTGACATTTTATAGAAATAATGATTTTTTTGAAAATTTGTACAAATACGAAGACTGCAGAATGCCCGTTACATATAAGGAAGCTTGGACAACGAATTATTGTTGTCATTTTGATGAAATGCCAATATGGGATACTATAATAGAAGAGAATGGATACAGGTGTTATAATGATATAGATTTTGCAGATATAGATATTAAAAGTTATCGTTTTCAACTTGCAATGGGAAAAGATGCTGCGAAGGCTAAACAGCTTTATTATAAAAATTGTGAAAAGCTATACAGATATTATATAGATGGTAAATTGAATAAAAAAGAGATACTATATGTACATTTGCAAAAGCGCACAATGAAAATAGATATGAATTCGTCAATAAAAGATGATTATTTTATTATTCCAAATAGATTTGTACAATTTAATAAGCTATATTCTTTAGAAAAATTTATAGAGGAAAATTCAAAGGAAATTATATGGAAGGAATACTATAAAAGGAGAATTAAGGAAATAGTTAACAATATAAGAAAAGGTGCTTTGAGGATGAGATGGATAAGATATAAGCGCAAATTTGCATGTTTAAAAAATAGCTGAAAATCTTGTATATCAATATTAAATGCATAGAATAAGGGTGAAATATGAAAAAGGTATGTGTTCTTATGTCAACATACAATGGAGAACAATTCGTGAATGAGCAAATTGAAAGTATATTAAATCAGATAGAGGTTGATATACATATTATTATAAGAGATGATGGGTCAGTTGATAACACAGTTAATATCATAAAAGCATTTAATGATCCTAGAATAACGCTTGTTGAAGGTGAAAATATCGGATGGAAAAAGAGTTTTTCAGAATTATTAAGAATGGCACCAGATTATGAATATTACGCATTTTCTGATCAAGATGATGTATGGGAAAGGGATAAATTAGTATCAGGTGTAAATAAAATTAAAAATGCTGATTTGCCGGCATTGTATTATTGTGATGCTACAGTTGTTGATGAACAGTTATGCAGAATAGGTGAAAAAATAAATATGGATCCTTTTAATGATAAATTGTCAAATTTATTTGTATGTGTAGGACAAGGTTGTTGCATGGTACTTAATTTGGCAGCAAAGCAATTGTTTTCACAATATAGACCTAATGCTGATTTCTCACATGAAGCTTGGTTATGTGTTTTATGCGCATATTTTGGCATAATAATTCATGACAGAAAACAGTATATAAATTACCGTGTTACAGGAAATAATACAAGTGGATATGGTAAAACCAAAAAGACAACGTTGTTTATAAATTTTTGGAGAAAAGAATTTAGAAAAAAAATATATCCGCCGTATGCTTTAGAGTTAGTTAATGGATACAAAAGTATGTTGAGCAAAGAAGAAATTTCAGAATTAGAGACAGTAATCCATTATAAAAATTCATTAGAAAATAAGAAGAAACTTATATTATCGTCGAAAGTTCATAGACAATCATTAATAGGGACGATGGCATTGAAATTTGCAATTTTATTCAATTTATACTAATGTGATTTGAAAGGTGCATTTTGAATGGAAAGTATATTATTATTAACAGATTTTTATTTACCGAATCCATCGGCAAATGGAATTTGCATAAAAAAACTTACTGAAGAATATGTAAATAAAGGATATAGTGTTTCAGTTGTGGCGTATGGAATCGGAGATGTTATTGTAGACGAAATAATAGACAATGTGAAGGTATATCGTATTAAAGCACCAAAGTTTTATCAAGTAAGAGAGAAGAATAATGCAGGAAAATATTTGCAGATGATGCGATTATTACGTTATTTGCGCATAATTGTGCATGCTTTTCAATATCCGCTTATTTATCCGCATTTTGCATTTAAGTATAGAAGAAAAGTCAATGAAGTCATAAAAAAAGAAAATGTTACAAAAATTGTTGCAGAGTATATTCCGATTGAATCAGTATGGAGTGCGATGACGCTTAAAAAGAAGTATAGAAATATTAAGGTTAACACATATATTGTCGATACTTTTACTCAAGGAATAAACGAAATAAGTCATCCATTCTTTGGTTGGACTTCTTCTATTTATGAAAGAAAATTATTGGAAAATATTGATAATTTTTTTTGTATGCCTAATTTTAAATCCTATTACGAGGACACCCGCTTTACAGAATATCGGAATAAAATTAAATTTGTAGGGCTACCTCTCATTCAAGATAATTGTGTAGATTTCTATTCGGATACAAAAGATATTAAATTGATGTATACTGGCAGTTGGGGGGGGGAACGAGATCCGAGTAGAATAATGGAAGTTATTGAAAAAATAAATAGAAAAGGCGGTAATATTAGATTTATATATTGTGGAAAACCAAATGATGTAACTAAGAAAATAGAAGAAAAATATGCTTTTTTTGAAGATTTAGGATTTCTTTCAGAAGATGAGATAAAGAAGATCGCAAGGGGAGTAAGCTATCTTGTAAATATTGGAAATAGTACAAATATGTTGCCATCTAAATTGTTTTCTTATATATCATATGGCATACCAATTATGCATTTTTATATATCAGATAGTGATCCATGTATTAATTATATTCAATCATATAAGTATTCATTATGTTTTGATTTGAAAAACTTTTCATTACAGGATTTTGAAACAAAAATAGAGACATTTTCAAGAAAAAGAGTAAATTATGAGGAAATTAAGGATTCTTATATAGAATTTACACCTAAGTATATAGCAAAGGCTTTGATAAGTGATTTTGAATGAAAATAAATTCTTCTTAACGAAAATATTAAAATAAAACTGCGTTTTGATAATGAGAGTAATTTGATCATGTTAGAGAAATTTTGAGGAAGAAAATGATACAGATAAAAAATAAATTAGCAAAAAACAGATTGGCAAAAAACAGATTGGCAAAAAACATAGCTGGAAACTATATTATGAAAATATTGGCTATGATAGTTTCTTTTTTTCTTACACCAGCATATATGAATTTCTTTTATTCTAATAAGGTCTTGGGAATGTGGTTCACATTGGTAGCTATTTTGAATTGGATAATGATGTTTGATTTTGGAATTGGTGCTGGAGTAAGAAACAATTTAGTCTTGGCACTTGAAAAAAAAGACAATTTGGAGATTGCAAAAATAATTGTTTCTGGAATGGTGGCGAACACGACTATTGTGATATTTTTTTGTATTATTCAACATTTTGTGGTTGAAAGTATAAATTGGTATACAGTTCTGGGAATTGGTGAAGAAGATGTTTCAATTTCGAACTTAAAACTGATGATACATATTTTAGCTATAGGAATTTCTTTGAGGATGTTTGCATCATTTGTATCACATATATATTATGCGATGCAAAAAGCAGTTGCATCGAGCATAATGGCCTTTTTTTCAAATTTGCTTATTTTGCTATATATGATTATTATACCTTCAAATGGACGTGAACAGGATATAGTTGGTTTAGCCATAGTACATGCGATATGTTATAATATTCCGGTTCTTATTGCGGTGATTGATATATTTTGTATTAAGTTTAAAAATGTTAAATTTAGGATAAACTGTCTTGATCGTAGACATTTACAAATGATTACTGGAGTAGGGGTTAACTTCTTTTATTTACAAATATTAATCACACTGGCTTTTGGTGTGAAAGAAATAATGATTACATGGTTTGCTGGAGCAGGACAAGTTGTTGATTATAATGTGTATCAAAAAGTCATTGGTTTGGCAGGAACTTTATTTGCCTTGGCCTTAGTTCCTATTTGGTCAGAAGTTACGGAAAGGTATGTTCAGGGGAGAATAGATGATATTTTGATTTTGTATAAAAAGGGTGCGAAAACAATATTTTTAATTGGAATTGGTCAGTTTATTTTGGTTTTTCTTTTTCCTATAATTAATAAAATTTGGTTGGGAAATAATGCAATAAAAGTTTCTTATGTTGCTTTATTTATTTTTGCAATTTACAATTTGGTGTATATGTTGATTATGCTTAATTACAATTTCCTATGTGGAATGTCAAAAATAAAAGAATTATCTTTGACACTTACAATTATGGTTGTACTAAATTTTCTACTATCCTATCTTGGTTCGTTTGTTTGGAAATCTTGGGCAATGGTAATGGCTGCATCAGTTATAGCCTCAATTCCGGCTCTTGTAGTGACAACAATTACTATATTCAAAATCAAAATGAATGATTAAGTAATGCTTAAAAATAGTAGTCTTTCAATGTATAAATAAATCTAGAAAAAGATAGTGAAAAGGCATTTTGCAGAGACTTTAAGATCTCAAAAATAATTTGAAAACTATAGTATTTGAATTATATAAAATAAATATTAAGAAAACGAAAGGAAAGTATGATAATTATCATACAGGAATATAAGAATGTCTTTATTTAAACAAAAAACATTAATGATAACTGGAGGAACGGGCTCTTTTGGCAATGCAGTTTTAAATAGATTTTTACAAACCGATATTGGTGAGATTCGTATTTTTTCTAGAGATGAAAAGAAACAAGATGATATGCGTCACGAGTTTCAGGCAAAGATGCCGGAAGTGGCGGACAAGATTAAGTTTTACATTGGTGATGTACGAGACTTGTCATCTGTACGAGGCGCTATGCAGGGAGTAGATTACGTCTTTCATGCTGCTGCTTTGAAGCAGGTACCTTCATGTGAGTTCTTCCCAATGGAAGCTGTACGTACGAATGTAATTGGAACGGATAATGTCTTGACAGCTGCGATTGAAGCAGGAGTAGAATCTGTAATCTGCCTGTCGACGGACAAGGCTGCCTATCCAATCAATGCGATGGGAATTACGAAAGCAATCGAGGAGAAAGTGGCGGTTGCAAAATCGCGTATGTCAGGGAAAACGAAAATCTGTTGTACGAGATATGGTAATGTTATGTGTTCCAGAGGATCGGTTATTCCTCTTTGGATTGATCAGATTAAGGCAGGTAATCCAATCACGGTAACGGAACCATCGATGACGCGTTTTATCATGAGCTTGGAAGAAGCGGTGGATCTGGTTTTGTTTGCCTTTGAAAAGGGAGAGAATGGAGATCTTCTTATTATGAAAGCACCTGCATGTACGATTCAGACACAGGCAGAGGCGGTATGTGAACTTTTCGGTGGAAAGAAGGAAGAAATCAAGGTGATTGGTATCCGCCATGGGGAGAAAATGTATGAGACTCTGCTTACGAATGAGGAATGTGCGAAAGCAATTGACTTGGGTAATTTCTATAGAGTGCCGGCGGATAATCGAGGATTAAACTATGATAAGTATTTCAAAGAAGGCGATGAGAAGAGAAACGTTTTGACAGAGTTTAATAGTAACAATACAAGAAGGTTGAATCTTGAAGAAACCAAATCTACAATTTTGAATCTTCCTTATATTCAAGAAAGGTTAATAAGCAATGAATAATAATTATTATAAACATGTTATTTCATTAGGGTACTTTTGCTCGGTTGCTTTGGAATTGGAAAGAATAGGACTAAGAAATACAGCATATCCGTTTGATTGGTGTATTTCTGACTTTTCTGGTGTTATTGAGGCTATCGAAAATGGATTTTCAGAATGGTTAGATTCTAAATGGTTGTCACAATATAAAACATATATGCATATATTTAGAAATGACAAATATAATATAGAATTTTATCATGATTTTTCTGCATATAAACCATTAGAAGAACAAATTATATCTGTAAAAGAAAAATATAATAGGCGAATTGCTAGATTTTATCAGGATATTAAAGAACCAACATTGTTTGTGCGATATATTGATGAAAAAAAAGACAACAATGGTCAGTTTAAAGAATTAAAATGGATTGAAGAGAATAAGGATAAAATTGATAAGGTATTGAAATCCTATTGTAAGTATAACGAAATTATTTATATTGGAAATTCCAATCTTACTTCGAAAGTCATAAATATTTTTCCTGTGGAAAAAGATAATAATGACAATGTTGCGAGAAAGCCATTAGAAAAAAACGAAGATTTGAATGCTTTTTTGAATTCAATTGATTGTACAAACAAGAAACAGAATATAGAAATTTATCAAAAAAAGGATCGTCAAAGAACAAGGTTCTCTATGAGATTGAACAAGAAAATTGAAGAAAAGATAATTTATAAAGTAAAGAAAAAATATGTATGGAATAAACAATATGAGTAAATTAGGCTTGAAGAATTTGATAAAAGTAGTTAGAACTTTGTTAAACTAGGAAATCTAGAAGAAATTGAAAAATTATATTGTTAATTGTAATCGGAAAAAACTTTACAATTCTAGATAAAGAAAGAGAGAGTATGTTTTAATGAAACGGTATAAGGGCATAGAGTGGAAAGAAAATGGCAAACTGAAACTTATGATTATCGTCGGAACGCGACCAGAGATTATACGTCTTGCGGCGGTAATCAATAAGACCAGAAAATACTTTGATGTATTATTGGTGCATACGGGACAGAATTACGACTATAATTTGAATGGCGTATTTTTCAAGGATCTGAAACTTGCAGATCCGGAGATTTATCTGAATGCAGTTGGACAAGACCTTGGTGAGACGATGGGAAATATTATATCGGAGTCTTATAAGGTGATGGCAGAATTGAAGCCGGATGCGGTGCTGGTTCTCGGAGATACGAATTCCTGTCTTTCTGTGATCGGAGCGAAACGTTTGCATATTCCGATTTTTCATATGGAAGCAGGAAATCGCTGCAAGGATGAGTGCCTTCCGGAAGAAACAAATCGTAGAATTGTGGACATTATTTCGGATGTTAATATGGCTTATTCGGAACATGCGAGACGTTATCTGGCGGACACCGGACTTCCGAAAGAACGTACTTATGTGACAGGATCGCCTATGGCAGAGGTGTTACATAATAATTTGGAAGAAATTGAAGCGTCCGATATTCATGCAAAGCTTGGCTTGGAAAAAGGGAAGTATATTTTGCTATCTGCACATCGCGAAGAGAATATTGATACAGAGAAAAACTTTACGTCACTGTTCAATGCAATCAATAAGATGGCGGACAAGTATGACATGCCAATTCTTTATTCCTGTCATCCGCGTTCTCGTAAGAGAATTGAGGCAACAGGATTTCAGTTGGATTCAAGGGTGATTCAGCATGAACCGTTAGGTTTTCATGATTATAATTGTTTGCAGATGAATGCTTTTTGCGTGGTTTCGGATTCCGGAACTTTGCCGGAGGAATCATCCTTTTTCACATCAGTGGGACATCCTTTTCCTGCTGTTTGTATTCGTACTTCGACAGAGAGACCGGAGGCTTTGGACAAAGGAGACTTTATTTTATCGGGAATTGATGAAAAAGGCTTATTGCAGGCGGTGGATGTAGCTGTTGAAATGAATGCGAATCGGGATCTTGGCATTCCGGTTCCTGATTATGTAGATGAGAATGTTTCGGATAAGGTAGTGAAGATTATCCAGAGTTACACGGGTGTGGTAAACAAGATGGTATGGCGTAAGGATGTATAAACGATTTAGATAGCATTTTGAGACAGACGTGGAGGCAATTGATGAACATTTTGGTTACAGGTGCAAGAGGTATGGTAGGAACTGCTCTTGTAAATAACTTGAAAAATATTAGAGATCATAAAAATCAGACAAGACCTGCGATTCATATTGATGAAATTTATGAATACGATATAGACTCTACGAAAGAGGAATTGGAGAATTACTGTAAACATGCAGACTTTGTTTTTCATTTGGCCGGAGTGAATCGACCGGAAAATCCAGATGATTTTATGAAGGGAAACTTTGGTTTTACGTCGGAGTTGCTAAATTGCTTAAAGAAGTACCAAAATAAGGCAACAATTATGCTTTCGTCTTCTATACAGGCAACATTGGCGGGAAGATTTGGTGATTCCGAATATGGAAGAAGCAAACTTGCCGGCGAACAACTGCTTTTTGATTATGGAAAAGAAAATGGTGTCAGGATTGCAGTCTATCGTTTCCCGAATCTAATGGGGCATAGCCGACCAAAGTATAATTCAGCTGTCTCAACTTTTTGCTGGGCAGTTGCGAATAATGAACCATATACAGTAAACAATCGTTCGACAGAGTTGGAGCTTTTGTATATTGATGATTTGGTAGAGGGGATGTTTGATCTGCTGGAAGGCAGGGAACAGCATTGTACATTCGATGGTGTGGAAACTGTTTTATGCGACCAGGGAGCGTATTGCTGTGTGCCGGTTACACATAAGGTGACATTGGGCGAAATTGTTGATTTGCTTGAACAATTTAAGATGCAACCGGAAACATTGATGATGCCGAAGATGCCGAATGGTTCATTTGCAAAGAAGCTGTTTAGTCTATATCTTACATATCTTCCAAAAGAGAAGTTCGCATATCCTTTGAAAATGAATGTGGATGATCGCGGTTCTTTTACTGAACTTGTGCATACGCAAGACTGCGGGCAGGTTTCCATTAATATCAGTAAGCCGGGAATTACAAAGGGACAGCATTGGCATAACAGCAAATGGGAGCTTTTTATCGTTGTGGCAGGACATGGATTGATTCAGGAACGAAATATTAATACCGGAGAAATGGTGGAGTTTGAGGTAAGCGGTGAGAAGGTCGAGGCGGTCTATATGATTCCGGGATGGACGCACAATATTATTAACTTGAGCGAGACGGAGAATCTGGTCACGGTGATGACTTGTAATGAGGTGTTTGATAAGGGGAGACCGGATACGTTTGGGGAAGTGGTTTGAGTAGAACTTATGCTTTCATTATGGAACAGTGTGCGTAGTGTCAGATATATCATTTGATAATAAATGGCTTTTCACATATAATTAGAAGTGTAAATAGTTAAAAATATGATTTTGAGCGAAAAATGAAAGGATACAAATATGGGAGCTGATAAGCAGATGGAAATTCAAAGTTTGGAATTAACGAATTTTCGTGGAATAGCACATGCGAATCTGACTTTAGATGGTAAATCGGCGGTTATTTATGGTATTAATGGCATGGGAAAATCAACCATTTTGCAGGCATGTAGTGTTCTATTCTTCAGAATACTAAGTATGCTGACAGCGTCAGATCTTGGTAGCGATAGCAAGGTGAAAATTGAAGATTCTGATATAAAAATAGGTGCTCAGGCAGCCCGTATATCTATGCAGTTAAATATAGATCATACAGTATACTTTTATTTTCGTAGCGCGGAGCAAAATGGCAGAAGGATACATTCGGGAATGGATGCAAAGCGCATAGTTGGTCAATTCAGGAAATTGTATGTGGGACAATATATGAGTTTGGAAGAGGAAGAAACAGATGAGTCCGATAGGGAAAGGGAGAGTACCAGAGTTTTAGTATTTAATGAAAGCAATATGCCAATATATGCGTCATATGGTGTAAATCGTTATGTAGCGGATCGCAGAAATAAGGTTTTGGAGAAGGATATAAATTTAGCTGGGAAATTGGAGGCTTTGAGAGATGTTTTTGATCCAACTATCAATTTTCAATTGTTTTTTGAATGGTTTCGAGGACGGCAGGAGTATGAGAATAGTAAAAGAGTGGAGAAAGAAACTTTTAAGGATGCGCAATTATCTGCGGTAAGAGAAGCTATTTTAAAGATTATGGACAATGATTTCTCTGATATCAAAATTAAAATTGATAATGAAGATGCACAGATGGTTGCTGTAAAACACCATACAGAATTGAGTATTGCTCAATTATCGGAAGGTGAAAAGTGTGTTTTGGCGATGACGGGGGATCTGGCGCGAAAATTGGCAATTGCGAATCCTGGTAGAGAGAATCCATTGGAGGGAGAAGGTGTCGTATTGATTGATGAGGTCGATTTACATCTGCATCCTTCGTGGCAGGGACGTATGATGCCTCTTTTATTCCGTACATTTCCGAATATTCAGTTTATAGTTACTACACATTCACCTAAAGTTCTTAGCGAGATTAAAGATGAGGCTAATATATTTGAAATTTATCAAGATGGAAATGCTATAAATGTACGGAAACAGGATCCTATGAATGGATGGGATATTAATCACATTATGCGTGATTTTATGCATACAGATATTTTAAATGAGGAAACCCAAAAGCTAATTGATGAAATCTATAATTGCATTGAAAACGAAAATTTTGATCAGGCAGAAGAACTTGTTGACCAGTTGGCAAGAATTACAGATGAAATGAACGTGGAAGTTGTTCGTGCCAGAACACTAATTCATAGGAAACGATAATATGAAAAGGATATACAAAAATGATGAACCACAGGAAATTTTGCAGTGGAAAAGTAAATTTAAAAATAAAAATGGAAGAATGCCGAGGTATTCTGATTTAAATGAAGAAAAAAATCTACCTCATAAAATTTTCTTGAAAAATAGTTTGTTATCAGAGCAAGGGCATATTTGTTGCTACTGCTGTAAACCTATTAGGACAGACAATTCGCATATTGAGCATATTCGTCCGAAAGAAAGGGATGAGTATAGAGCAATGTCGTTAGAATATGAAAATTTGTTAGCGTCTTGTCAGGGATACCATGATCGGGAAGAAAATTGTGGGCATAGCAAAGACAATATATTTGATGAAGAATTATTTGTTTCTCCATTGGAAGAAAATTGTGAATCGTTATTCGAATTTAACGATAGAGGAAAGATTAAAGCTGCTGACGGAAATGAACGGGCTGCGTATACAATTGAGTTATTAAACTTGGATACTGAACAGTTAAATGCAGCAAGAACAGAAGCTATGTGGGTTTCAGGGGCAATGGATGAACTTACAGAGGATGAATGTCAGAAATTATTGCATAAATATGAAAATGTAGATGAGAGAGGACGATACGCTGGATTTAGTGATGCGATTGTGTATCAATTAAAGAAACAGCTAGCATATTTGACAAGATTTTAAATTAATTGAGATTTTAAGTGGAACTACTATTGGGCTGAAGGCTCCTGTGTGAGCATTCAGCCTTTACTTATGATGGCGATATTAAACAAATAGTTATTGAAAGAACGAATGTTCTAGTGTATTATATTATTTAGGACGAATATTTTAAATAATATAATACACTAGTAGTGTTCATTTGAAGAAAGGAATTTACACAATGATAAAATTATTAAAAATACATTTTCTTTCACTTTGTTTGCCTTTGCAAGGAATTATAATACTATTGATTTTTGTAGTGAGTTTAGGTTTAGTTTCTTTGTTTGTCTCTTTGTTGAGAGGTAAAAAAGTACATCTGGTAAAAAAATCGGAAAAAGAATACATAGAAAAATTAGGCGCATATAATAGACAATATTGTGAACTGCAATATGAGACAATGAGAAAAATGATATATAGACAATTGTCAATTCATGAAGCCGAATTATGGCTTAGGTATTTGAAAGAGAATGATTTTGTGTTGCATAAAGGAGAAAGGATATATGCTGATTTGAAATTGGCTAGAAATAAAAATTTATGCAATATGTATGAAAAAGAATTAATTAAATACAAAATTTCTAAGTTATATAATTTGTTGATATGCGAAAAGTTTAAATAACATAAAAGATGAGGGAAAAGCAATGCGGGATGAAAAACAGGAAAAATTTTTATTGTCAGAAAATTTTTTATGGGCATTATTGATTGTTAGCACAGTAATTATAGTGTTTATATTAGTGTTGTTCATAAATGGGAGAGATAATAGTGTATTACAGAACTTTGCGCCATGGTTACAATGTTTTTTGATGATATTAGTTGTATTTATAGGTGGGGTATATGTCAGAATAAAACACGGAAAAACGCGTAAAGGTGGAACAAAATATTACAATTTTAAATATCATACATTAGAATTGGAAGAAAATTTTCGAAGGTATTGCAACAAATTCTCTGAATGGGAACAGGTAGATAGAATATGTTGGCGTGAGCGTTTTGCAAATAAAAATGAAAATGAATATTGGGAAACAGTGTATTATCTGCAAGATTTAGATGATGACTTTGTTAAAGCTTGGCATGATTTAAATTTTTATGAGGGAAAGAAAAATTTGACGGATTTAGAGTTAAAGTATTTTTTATTAGTCAAAAAATATGTATATTTAAAAGTTTATGATACATATACCAAACAATGTAATAAATCCATCTTTTTAAAAAATCAATTAGGGGATAATAAGAAATTTGAAAGGTAAAGAAATGCTGATAATGAGAAGCAGATATAGAATGAGTTGTATTAGACAAGAAGTGAAATGCTGTTATATTTGTAAAATCAAAATAGTATTTTGCGTTTTAAATGATTCAGTTGTTGTTTGACATATGACCTATAAAAATAAGCAGAAACAACAGGATTGCAGCCTTTGAAAATACAGAGCTTTTGAAGTGATAGGGATAAGATACAATTCCTTGATATTGTGCTGGCATGTCAGATTTTCTATTAGGATGGAGAAGTGTCAATGAATAATAATTGCATGGAACAGGTAAGCCGGTCGTTCTGTGTCAGCAAGAAAAACTAGGGTATGATTGATGTCATTATTGGCGCTAAAGCAAGCACCATCATCTATAGCATTGCAGAAATAGCAAAGGCAAACAACCTTAAGACTTACATTTATTTTGATATCTTTTAATAGAGATATGGAAGTGCATGGGGGATAATAATGCTAATTCCTGTGAGGAAATGTGCTCTTGGTCAGACAAGCAGATGGCGGAAGGTAGAAAGTAACTTGTTAACCAAAGCTGTTTTTTGAGGCTGCTAATTTAAGAAGCAACACTGCTATGGTGTATTTACTAATCTGCATCCAAAATTCGCAACTATCTTTTGGGTTTTGATAACAGGCTACAATGGGAAAATAAGAAGGGGCAAGATGCAAGTAATTGAAGATTTTTTATATCAAAAAGCTACACAAGGATTAGATTGGTTTTTTAGTGTATGGTGGTATTGGCTACCTGCTGGAATAGGATTTTTGTTTCGCTTTGGATTATTAAAATATAAAATATGCGATTCAGAAATGCGTGTTAAAGAAATTTTTAAAGATATATGGATTATTTCTGGATTGACAATACTGTGGAGTATCATGAATTCAGTGGGGTTAGATGATAATGTAGCGGTAATGCTTATTATATTAACGTTTGTCTACATTTTTTATGGGGTGGCAGAAAGCTGTGAAGACACAGGCGGTACGACAGATAGTTTGTTACTAATCATAAAAGGCGTTTTTGTTACCATGTTATCATTTCAGACGATATGGGGAACTCTTTTGGGAGCTATACTTACAAGTGTTCTAGCAGTGCTTGTTTATAAATTTTGGTTTGCGATAGAGAAAAAAACAGACTTGTTTGAGATAATCTTTTTATGCATTGAAACCGTAGTTTTGTCAATCTATGGAGAATTTCATGATATACAGGGAATAGGAGTGCTGCTGTTTGTCTTTTATGAAGAAACAGTAGTTTTCTCGTTGAATTATTTGGTTAAAGAATGTGTTGCTAGATATTTTGGAGAGGCAGAGGAATATTAAACTTGGAAAGGAGAACATCATCCGTGAGGAATGACGTTACTGATTTTGTGCAATCTGCAATCACCGGCGGAGTCCGAGGCACATTGGGCAAACTTGCAGTCAGAGGAATCGATGAAGCGAGGTTTATTCAGATATTTGTTGAGGCTGGAGAGAAGGTTGCCGGATATGAATATTACAAGACAGAAGAGAATGATCTTCGTGCGCTCGTTTTTGACAAAGAAAGTATGACGACACTTGCGAAGATGATGCGTAGCATCGATGATTTCTCATGGATGGATGCCTTGGAGAAGGAACTGGATCATATGCTGGAGGGACTTGATGAGAGTAATCGTGAGAATTGTAAGAGACATTTTATGAAAATCATTGAAACTTCGATCATGCGTAATGAGCCTGACAAGTATGGACGCTCTTTGTTGATGGATACGCATAGCGAGGTGCTTGGTATACGAGGAGAAGTCCAAAATCTTACGATGGGAATGCAGATCTTGTTGGACGAGCAGCAGCGAAGAAATCAGGAAGAGCGTCTACATACCAGACAGGAGAGGAGCGTAAGGACGATATTTTGATGCTGACGGAGGCATGGAGCAAGGAACGGGCAACATACCCACATTGGTATATTCCACCCTATGAGGTGTGTACGGAGTTGTCGAATAAGACATCAGAGGTCGGACTATTGCAGTGCCATACAGGGATTGATGTCGATACGATGTTTGCATTTTGCTATGAACTGGTGTGGCGTTATGAGAAAAGTATGAATTATTATTCGGACTATGAAGTGCGAAATATTCACAAGATATGGAAATCTTATGGCGAAAGTCTTGCAACGTGGGACAAGGAAGAACTTTCTGACAAAAGAGGGGAGTTACTTGCAAAATGGTTTGATGTTGGTATGGCGTTGCTTCGTGAATATCGGGAAGCAGGCATGGATTCGGAATGGGATATGGTCTATGATCTGTTGAAGCCGTATGCACAGTATCGGTGGCATGGAACACAGATTCTTCAAGTAGAGAAGGTGAAACAGGCGCTTTTTCATATGGATATTCCAGCAATGCGCAGATGTTTGGGACACTGTAAATTGGACAAGACAGATTATGAGTTGCGATTGCAGGTGTTGGGAATCCGTGTGGAATTGGATGAGGCGGAAGCGGTTCTTGACGAATTGCAGCGTCTGATACAGGAGATTCGTCAGGCGGGTGTGGAACAACCGGAAAATTATCTGTACTATACGTCATTACAGGCTTGCGCGTTACAGTTGTATGCACTATGCGCGCAAGGCGTGTGGAATCATATGGGGGTATACGAGGCACAGCAGGAGACGATTAATCTTATTGAGGACGAAATTGAGCATTACAAAGAAGTGTTTGATTGGTCGATGTGGAAAAATCGGACATCAGATGGTTTGCTTCGGTGGCATGTGGATAAGTATGAGGAAAAAGAGGCATTTGGTTTAAATTGTGAACTTCATTCGTTAGGGTTTGGTACCAATGGATGTATGAGTGCGTATCGGTTTTATCGTTTGGTGGATCGGCTGGCGCTGCCGATGAAATGTCAATACGTTACGTTGCTTGGAGAATGGGAACATCCATGGATGGAGGCTGTGCTGGAAATAAACAATTTTCTGGGTGTGTTCTTGTTGTGTAATGCGTCGCGAAAAAAGACAATCGAGACGTTAGTGGACAGGGAGTATCTGTCTGTGCTATCGAATGAGGATGCGAAACGGATTGTACCGAGACTGATTCACGCTTTTTCCAGAAATCTGGATGAGATTGAGGATAGGGAAGGTGTACCAGGCGGGATACTTGCGCAGATTTTGGGCAATATGCCGGAACTTCTGATTCGGTTTATGACACGTTGTCCGGAAGAAAACCAAGGTGAGGCACTTCGCATGCTGAAAGCGCTGATGGAGAAAGAGGCGTTGCCGGTTTCTTTCCCAATGGCGTTACTTTGTATGGGGATTACACAGCAGGTGTCGGAGCGGATCAAGGCGCAGATGCTGGATGAGATGTTGCAGACTGCAATAGTGGAACACAAGACGCTACATGGACATGGAGATGGCATGGATCTCTTTGCTTGTTATTTTAAGAAGAAAGAACTGGGACCATTGAAAGAGTTGTGCGTGGTGCACCCTGCGACGATTGCAAAGCTGCTTGAGATTCCACTGGAGTATGGATACGTCTGGCAGACGAAAGTGTTGCGATTGGAGATTCTTGATTCTATGGGACTTTTGAATGAAGAACAGAGGCAGGGATATGCGAAACTGATATGGAATTTTGTGGGGGAGAATGGACTTCCTAGGTTATCAAATATGCATGTATTTGCGTTTGAAAATATGCCATGTATAGATGTGCACATTCCGGCACGTTCCGTAAAGGGATGGTTTCTGTCGCAAAGTGTGGCGGCACAGTTTGAGGATGAGCGAGGCTGCAAGCTTTCATTACAAGAAATTCCATATTTAGATGAACTCATTTTAGTGTGCGATAATATGGAGCGTGGATATTGGAGCAGTGAAGAAGCAGATTGTCTGCTGGCTGGAATTCAGGATTACTGGAATGTTCTGAAAACGAAGATGTCCCTATCATTAATAGGAAGTGTGGCGAGGGATGAGTACAACTATCGGGCGCAAAGAATGCTTCAGTGTATGGCGGCAGTTGTTCGTAATGCGGGAACAGTACCTTCTGAGTGTGGAGAAAATTTACAGAGGATGATTGCTGAAATGCAGACGTTGGATTTAAGCACGAAGGAGCTGGAGGTTGAGCTCGGAGACAGTGAAGATCTTGCAAGGCAGATTATTCTGGAGATGCGTTCTTCAGACCGACAGTTGACGGTTGGTGCACTGATAGCTGCATTTCATTATATTGTGGCACATCCGGATCAGGTGTATGCGCAAAAGATGCTGGATGAGATTTTAAACCTTCTGTGCTATTGCAAGATGCCAGGATTGATTTCGGCAGCATGGACTTTGCATAATTTATTCTATGTAAAATGCCCGATTTTGCATGAGGAAAATCTTAGAAAAGTGGACGATTGCCTGCTTTTGCTTGCGGATGTGTTATATAAGAATACGGAAAATCGATTATCTTTTAAAGATGTTTTGCATATGCGCAAGGCGTGTGTTTCAATCGCATTTCAAATGCAGCAGTTGATCGGGGCTACGGAAGATTATGCTGGAGTACGGCGTTGGGAAGAGGTAGCCATCGATTCGGAAGAAATGAATGAGATCAAAGACGAATGGGTTTTTTAAATAGACTTGAAAATGAAGTGAATGATTGTATTTTGCTAATAAATGAAGTACAATAAAACAAGTTGAAAAAATAAAAATGGAGAGTACACAAATGGAAAATCAAGTGAGAGAAATATCCCTTCGTCATTTATTCTGGAAGGTAATCCTCGGATGGAAATGCCTGATCGTATGTGCGGTGCTTTTTGCCATATTGTTACCGGGTGTAAAGTATGCAAAGGATGCGCAGGCATACAAGGCGGCGCAACAGCCACAGAATGATGCGCAGGAAGTCACCTTTACGAAGGATGAACAGCAGCAGATTGATGATGTCAAGAGCCTGCAGATTTTATTGGACAAGAATAGTGCATATATGCAGGATTCGATTTTGATGAATATTGATCCATATCAGGAACATGTGTTGGAACTGCAGTATTATATTGATTCGGATTATACATACAACTATTCTAAAGATAACAAAAAGGATTATACTTCAGCAGTCACGAATGCTTATGTGGAATATGCTGTCAATGGATTGAATCAAAAAGAAATATGGGATGGCGTAAATACAAAAGCGGAGGACAAATATCTTACAGAATTGATTTCAGCATCATCCGATTCTGACAATACTTTTTCTGTTCGTGTTAAATTTATGGATGAAAAGGGTTTACAGAGTGTATCTGGGAAAATTCAGAAGGCTTTGAATGCAAGACATGAGGATGTAGCGAATCGAATTGGAAGCCATAAGCTTGTGCTTGTATCTGAAAATTATCAGGTACAGACCGATTCGGACTTGGCAAGTTCACAGGATAATGTGACCGGATTGATCAAATCATATCGTGAGCAGATTACAACACTGACTTCAACGATGACTGAGGATCAGTTGAAAGTAGTGGACGATGAGATGGAAGAGTCACAGGATGATGAAAGTGCGAATGCTGATGTAACAGTTTCGGCTCCGGTGCTCAGTAAGAAATATATTGTACTTGGCTTTGTGATGGGAGTATTTCTTGCAGCATTATATCTGGTTTGTGTAGCTGTGTTATCCAACAAACTGCAGGAAGCGGAGGAATTGGTCCGCTTTTACAAATTACGCCAGTTTGGTATGCTGACACAGGGCAAAGGCGCGAAGGGCTTTACCGGTTTCCTGCTTCGCTTAAAGTATCGTAACCAGAAGATTCTGACAGAAGAGGCTTCTGTACAGCTGGCCGTATCTAATATTGAGTTATATTGTAAAAATGAAAATATTACAAAACTGTTCCTTACCGGATCTGAAATCGAAAGAGTGGACAAGCGTATCATCACAGGAATGGTTGATAGTTTGAACAAAAAAGGTGTCCAGGTTGTTTATGGTGAGAACATCTGCTATGATGCAGCTGCAATGCGTGAGGCGTCAGAGGCAGGCCATGTGGTATTGGTGGAAACCACAAATGCATCCATCTATCAGGAGATTGAGAAGGAATTGCGTATGTTGAAGGATTGGAACGTGGATGTGATTGGATGCGTGGGTGTGGAATAAAATAGAATATTATAAAGTTGTTTGGAGGAGCTGATGCAATGCATTGGCTCCTCTTGTTTAATTATAATTAATGACTATTTTATTAATATGGCTTTACATAAAGTGTAGGAAGTTATATAATTATAAATATAGGCAAAAGGTACTAAAATATATGAATGTTCAGCAAAATAATAAAGGCATTGACAGGTTTTACAAGGGAGTTGAAGAGTGAACATAAGTATTAAATACAAATAGGAGGGAATAAAAATGTATGAAATTACAAAACATGAGTTCGCAAAATGGCAGAGTTTGTTACAGAAAGGTGAATTAACTAAATATGAGAAAACTTTGTTAAGTCAAATAAATAGTAAATTTGATGAAATAGCTGCAGTTGGAACCGCACGAGGTGGTCGATCTAAATTATTGGGAGAAAAGATAAGAGAACTTAAGAATCAAACCGTTGATGAGATAACTTCCTTGGTAGAAAAAGAAGTGGATCAGGATAAAATTGAACGCATAGAGTCCTTGGAGGTGGAGAATTTTCGAGGTTTTGGAGCTGTTCAGAAGTTTGAATTCAAAAGCAGATATACTTTTTTTCATGGACCTAATGGCTCTGGAAAAACTAGTTTTTGTGAAGCGCTTGAATATAGTGTACTTGGGATGATTGAAGAAGCAACAGCAAGGAATATTCCTATCGAGAAGTATATACTTCATGCTGGTCAAAAAAAGGTTCAAAAACCACTTATGATCTGTAAGTATTCTTCGGGGAAAGAAAGACCATGTGTGCCAGATTATAATGAGTACAGATTTGGATTTATTGAAAAAAATAGGATTGAAGGATTTTCGCATATTGGAGCAAGTTCTGCTAAGACACAAACAGAGAGGATTGCTGCATTATTTGGTCTTTCTGAATTTCAAGAGTTTGTAAAAGGATTTTCAAATACTATTGATGAAAAGTATTTAAGTACAACTCCTGTTGTCCAAGAACAATATAAACAGGCTCTTCAAACCGAAAATAACCTAAAGGAACAAATAAATACTTTAAAAAAAGAGATAATTCCTATTGCAAATGAGTTAGAGGTTCTTATTAAAAAAAATGGAGATGGAAAAATATCGTCATATGAAGAAACTGAAAAATTATTGTCGGACCCAGAGGACGGATTGATTATTAGGCAAATCAAAGAATGCAATGAAAATAAAAAGCAGATTGTAGAATCAGAAGATATTATAGATTTGCTAAAGCAGATAAAGTCTATTATATCTTTCCTAGAAGATATACAAAATAGCAATAGTGAAATTTTATCGGATGCCAAGTCGATTAATTTGTCAGAATTGTACAAGGCTATTATTAAAGTAGAAAAAACCGATAAATGTCCGGCTTGTCATACTCCGTTAAAAAATGTAGTAATTAATCCATTTGAGAACGCTAAAACAGAATTAGAAAAACTAAAAAAGATAGAAGATGCTAAAAAAATAGTTGAGGAAAATTCTGTGGTCGTTGTACAGCAATTTGAGGATATATCAAAGAAAATCTCTGAAATACACAAAACAGGATTGTTTTCAGCGGTTGATTTTAACATTTTAGATGGTAAGCATTTACAAACGTCTGAAGTGGAAAAAATGACTTTGGATGTAATGAGCGTCTATAGAGAACTCAATAAGCTAGCATCATTGCTAAATAATAATGAGATTGTAAAAACAAAAATTGCAGAATATAATGAGACTGCTAGAAAAAACAATAAAAATTATGATGATAAACTGATTGAAATTCAAAAATTACATAAACAATTAGTGACGCTAAATTCAAATATTTCTGCTAAAAATGATGCTATTAATAAGTTGAAGGAACAGATTCAGCTTGGAGAGGAAAAAATTAAAGAATTAAAAAATAAGGCGGATCAGGAACAGCAAAATATAAAGTTTAATATGGAAATGGTTACCGCTTATAATGGCTTGGTTAAGAGACTGGATGAATATGTGTTAAAGCTTCCTATTGATATGTCGAGCAATTTATCAGAGAAAGTAAAGAACTATTACAATGAGATAAATGATGGCGATGCTGATTTTGAATTGATTGAGGAATTAAAACTTCCGATTGCACCAAGCGAAAAAATCATCATTAAAATGCATGATGGCATTGAACAAGATGCACTGCAAATACTTAGTGAAGGTCATGTGAAAATACTTGGTCTTGCAATTCTATTAGCAAAAGCAGTATACGAACATAGTAAATTTCTGATTTTTGATGATATTGTTAATTCTGTTGATGATGACCATAGAGATGGCGTGGCCAGACTCTTGATTACAAATCCTGATTTTTCTGATATGCAGATGATATTAACTTGTCATGGTGAATTATTTGTATCAAAGTTAGAAGACTATGTATCTAATAAGAAGGATATGGTTAGGTATATGTTTTTACCAGCAGATACATTAGAGGAAAGAGGTATTTTCATCAAGTACCAAGATTCTTCAATCCCACTTGAGACTGCACGGGAAAAATATAATGAAGGGAATCTTAAAGATTCTGCTGCCAAATGTCGACAGGCAGTAGAATGTATAACGGGGAAATTATGGAAAAAGCTATCTCCTTATAAGAAGGGCGGAATATCTGTCCAAATTCGTTCAATTAACAATGGACCAGATCTATATAATGTTACGACTGCATTGCATAAAGAGACGCAAAAGGGATTTGAAGGAATGCAAGAAATGCATAATGATTTGGGTTTGTTGATAGATCAAAGCATGTGGAGTGTCTTGAATAAGGGAACACATATTGATGATACAATACCTGAGTTTACTCGTCCCGAGATTAAGAGATTGCTGGAACTTTTGGAAAAATTGGCTAAAGAAGTGGAAGATCTTAAAATAAAACCTAATGTGGTTGCATAGGTATTAAATATTAAGAGAAGCCGAGAAATCGGCTTCTTTTTTTGACAATTGAAGATTAAATAGTTATTCTTTGAAATAGAGAAACTTGCTGCCAAAACAGGAAAAGAAAACGTAGTAATCCGTGTAAAAAAATAGTAAAATAGAGAAAGTAAGATGTTAAAACGAGGGATAACTATGATTAAATGTCAATATTGTGAAACTGAAAATTTGGACGGAGAAGTATTCTGTAAAGAATGTGGACGTCTATTAAAAAAGTCTGAAAAGAAGAAAAAAATAGCAAAGAAATATGAAATAATTACTCCGGGCAATTTCTCTTATTTTTCTGACACGCAAATTATTGTTCAGGATGACTGTGATAGATATATAAAATATCCGGATACTCAATTCTGGGTGGGAGAAAAGTGGAAATTGGATTTTAAAAAAGAGAACGGTTGCAATTTAGTGGAATATTTATCTGTTAAAGAACACCAAAGTATTAATGAATTCATAAGGATTGAACAAAGAATATTGCAAATTCTGGAAGCGGTTCAAAGAAAAAAACTAATTATAGGTAGTTGTGATTTAGAGGACTTTTTCCTTGTTGAAAGTAAGCCGGAAAAAATGGTTTTTAGAGTTGTAAGACCATTATTATCAAAAAATAAGTTGATAAGAGAATATTCCGTAGGAGAGTTTGCTGCACCAGAAATTAGAAATAAAAATGAAGAGTATATTGATGACCGGACAGATGTATATCTTGCAGCGATTATATTTAATCGATTAATTATTCGTAATAAATATTCGGCGGGAAATATAGATGCACAATTATTTTGGGGATATACTCTGACAAATGGTGCTTTTACAGAAGAGGGCAAAGAAATCAGAAGATTTCATCAGTGGCTTGGGGATACTTTAAATATGTATCCGGCAAGGAGAAAAAGAAAAATAAAAGATGCGAGATTAGCTTTTGAGAAATGTTGTAATATTGAAAAGCATGCTTTGAATAGAAACATTCAAATAGATGATTACATGACTACGAACGTGGGCAAAGGAAAAAAAGAGTTTATGGAGAGTGTTGGGAAAGAAGAATGTGAATGGAACGAGGATTCGATTGAAAAATGGGAGAGAGAAATTTGTGGGGAAAATGTTAGAGCATATTTACTTGCGGATGGGATTTCGAATTGTAATATAGGATCTGGATATTATGCTTCGAATATTATTAGAGAGAATTTTAAGACCGTCCTGAACGAACTTGTTGACGAATCCTTTGATGATGTTTCTATTGATATGGTAGAAAATCTTGTTTATGAAATTGTTAGGCGAAGCAACAAGGATATTAGGCTTAAGGCAAGTCAGTATGATAATAAGACAGGAAGTATAATGGGTAGTACTTTTGTCTTTCTTTTTATTATTAGTGGAGGATTATATTCTTATTGTTTAGGGGATTCTCCAGTGTATTTGATTCGGAGCGGTAATGCTATTCCGTTATATAGTCCAGATAGTGTGGGACATGTAGCATTAAAAACGGGGGTATCATATAATGAATTCCGCCAAATGGAGGGAAAAGAAAGTATTGCATTTTATGTTGGAGGAGAGTATGCACGAACAGAGTCGGATTATTATAAACAAAGACCGGTTGATGTAATGACGCTTCAAGAGAGTGACATTATTATAGCGGCTTCTGATGGTGTTCTTGATTATATGGGAACAAAACTTTCGGATACGGAATGGGATAAGGAAAGAACGCTTGCTAATATGCTTGTCAAACAAGAACCATTGCAGATGATTGCAAGTCATATTATTAAGAGGGATAACAATAATGGTGGTGGCGATAATCTTTCAATTATATTAATTAAGGCAGGAGGAGCTGGAAATGAGGGATTTTGATTTTTTTGGGACTGCTAGTCCAATAGAAGAAGAGGTATGTTCGAATGAGTTAGAATTATCTTTTGATTTTGATTATGAGAATTTACTTAATGATGGAATAGAGAAAAATGTAAAACTCTGTGCATCCGTAAAACCGAGCAATGAATTGCGTAGAAGTTTTGAAAAAAGTGGAAGGGCACAAAGTACGCATATCTGTTTACTGATTGATACATCAGACTCAATGTCTATTGTAGTTGATAATACTAATGCTGTTAGCACGGGCGAAGTTACAATAGGAGAAGATGGAAGAACTTACAATATTGTAAAGGGAGGTATAAGCAAACTTCATATAGCAATTGAATCGGCAAAAAAAATTGTGGAATTAATGCGTGAAGGAGACACTTTGTCTTGTATTACATATGATGATAATGCGCGAGTAATCTTTGAAAATTTAAAGGTTACGGATAAAAATGCTATTCTTCATTATCTTGAAAGTATGAAAAATCATTATGGAATGAATACAAATATTTCGGAAGCACTTCTTTTGGCGGATACAGTTCTTTCAAAGTATGATGATGCTGTGCCGAAGAGGATTATGTTTTTTACTGATGGAACTCCAACTGGCAGTGATACTGAAAGCAAAGGCATAAAGGCGGGGCAGATTCTTGCAAATCATAATATTGCTGTTGAAAGTATGGGATTTGGAAAGGACGATGTAAATTTTCCTTATCTTCAGAAGATTTCTTCATTTTCAGGTGGAATTACAACAATGATTAATTATCCAGATGAGTTTGCGTCAGTTTTTGCTTCAATGTTTGAGCAATCACAGTCGATTATAGTCACAAATGTAAAGCTAGTGCTTCGCTTAACACCTGGAATAAAAATTCTTGATTATTATCGTGGTACGCCTGATAACGTATATCTTGGAAATTACGAAAGGATAAATGACAGCTGCCTTGAACTTAATATTGGTCAGATTGAAAAGAATCAGATGTATAAATATTATTTCAATGTAAATCTTCCTGGCGTGGCAGATGATTATGAAGGTCCTATTAATACGATGAGTGCTGAATTACATTTCTTTGTTCCGGGAAAACATAATGATGAGGAGCAGGTGGTGAAGGGGAAAGTTCCAATTAATTATACCTCGGATCAAAATGAAGCTGATGAAATAAACGGAGATGTAAATATTTTATTTAGATTGGCTGAAGTAAAGCGCTTTGATGAAGAACGAGAAAAAGCATTTAATGCTGGCGATACTAATGGAACAATCATGTGGATCAAACAGATTGTTGATGTATATAAAGAGTTACAGAAACCAATTGAGGCACAGGCATATACAGAGATGTTAGAACAATATATGAAGACAAATAAAATTTCCAAGGCGGTTCTTAACAAAGCTACCAGTAGTTCTTCACAGGCTCAGGAAACAGGAATTTTAGAAGATCTTGAAGAAGAAGAAATGTCGAAATTTGCTAATCGATTAAAAAACAGAAGACGCCGTTAGTTTGAAAGGATTTTGATTATGCCAAAGAAAATTGTCAAAAGATGTATTCGCCCACAATGCATGAAAATTTATGATGAAATAGAAAAAAATAGATTTTGTATGTGTGGAGCATTACTTCAAAAGGTAGAAATAGATACGAAATCTAAAAAGCATACATATAAAAATTTTAAATTGACAGAGTCGAAAGCACGGTTATATCTTCTTTTGGATAATAAGGAGGTTGAGTTTCAGTTGTCCAATATTACCAGAATTGGACGGGGAGCAGATGGCGTACAGGTGGATATTGATCTTTCAGAGTATGCCGGAAAAGATGTAAGTAGAGAACATGCAATTATTCGAAGAGAAAAAGAGGGATATTATATTACTAATGTATCTCGAAATCATTCTGTAAGGATAATAGGGGAAGACGATAATGCAGTAGCGCTTGAATATGGGAAAAAAGTACTTTTGAAATCTGAATATGGGATATTACTTAGCAAGAAGGTATTATTGCAGTTCGTGGAAGAATGAATGGTTTGGGAAAAGAAAATTATAGACAATAATAAGCAAATATTTTCAGCTAAGACTGGTAAAAATCAAGAGTTTCTTGCACCTATATACGTTGGAGATGATAATAGGTATGAGATTTATGACATTCTTTCTGTTTCGGGTGGCTTTGGAATAATCTATCGTGCAAGGGATACTCGTTTGGGAAATCATGAAGTATTAATTAAAAGTAGACGCTATGATGGGGAACCCGGGCTATTTGTATTTAAGGGGGATAAATCGAGAGAAGCGAAGATAGAGAAAATTCGAGAGAAGACATTATTCGAGGCGGAGAGTTTGAAAATGTTCAAACAAAATCGAGAGTCGAGAATGCCTATTCTAAATGATATAGTATTTGGATTTTCGCCATCCATATATGGACCACATACCGATAGTGCTGGTAAGGAATATATTATTGAGGAAGATTATGTTTATAATGAGCCTTATATTGTAATGCAGGTAATAAATGGAACTAATTTGTGGGATGTGGTCAAAGGGGGAATACAAGAACTGTGTCATGATAGGGGATATAAGAGTTATTTTGAGTGGGAAAGATGTGTTCTTGAGTATGCAAAAGAATTAACAACTATTTTTTTAGAGTTTCATAGACCCAGAAAGGCAGAACAAGATGATTATTATTATATTTATCAAGATCTTAAACCTGAAAATATAATTCTCTCACACGATCGCTTTTTAACATTATTGGATTTTGGTGGAATTACTAAAATAAAATTAAAGGTTAGAAAAAACATAGATGGGCGATCTGAACGGATCAATGAAACTGGAAGTGGAAGCCCGGGGCTTGGAACATTTGGGTTTCAGGCGCCAGAGGCTCATAACCCAGCTATGCTAAAAAATTTAGATCAGCGTTGTGATATTTATACGTTAGGAGCGACTTTGTTTCAGCTATTAACAGGTTTTGATATGGCAGATATTCTAGAAACACAGGATTCTGAAATTCCACTTGAAAAAGCATTAAAAGATGTTTGTTCAGAAGCAACTTATATGGTCCTAGATAAGTGTTTACAGAGAGATCGAGAAAAACGTTATAATACGATGGCAGAAGTAAGATCAGATATAGTTAATAAATGTTTTAAAGATGTTAAAGAACGGATCAGAGAGTACAAATAGGAGAGACGGATATGAGATATTTTCTTAGCAAGGATAAAAAGCCGAAACTCATATTAAAAGCAAATGACACAGATTTGATGGATCGATGGGTTCTTCATAATGCAGGATATTTTATAAAGAATGAAGAGGGAAATAGTACGAGGGCATTTATTCAGACTAAATCTGGAGATGAGCAGCTTAGAAAGACAAGCTTGGCTTTGTGTGAAGATGAATTTTTAGAACGTACGGTTCTAGCAAAGACTGTTGTCTATGAAGATAGAGAACTTGATGATGTTGAATCTATCAGGATTAGAAGACGAGCTTTAGCAGCACAGGTGGATATTCTTAACAATGTTGAATCAAATATGCTACCGGAGCCTTTAGATTTTTTCTTGGTCACAAATACCTTTGATTGTTTTAAAGGAGATGCAGTACAGTTTAAGGATAACGAACCGATTCTTATTTTAGATTATATTCCGGGGGAGGTTTTAGCGGATAAATTAGCGAACACGAGAGATAAGTCATTTTATCGTTTTGAGGATGAAAAGCTTTTTACAAAGACACCTAAAGATATCAATGTTGGTATTGTCATGAGACTTATAGGTGATATATTATCCTTTGAAATGGAAATGTATGATAAAGGATATGCATATACAGCATTAAGTCCGGATCATATTGTTTTATTAGGAGATAACAAGCCGAGATTTATAGGACTTGGAAGGATATGTTCAGTATCTGGTGACCGGTATGATGTTAATCATATTAATTATGGAAGGCAATTAAAGGGATATAGTGCTCCAGAGTTTAATAAACTTGAATCTAACTTTGGAATGAATGAGAGTGTTAAATCGGCAATCGCGTACAATTTGGGCGTATTAATTGCTTGCATCATGCTGGGAAAGACTTCTTTTGATGAGGGAAATTTAAATGCAGGTGCTTATGATTATATAAGTGCAAGGGAAGATAGACAGAAGATTTCTTCTGCATGGCATGGACGTATGATTGATTCCTTAATATGTAAGTTGACAGAGGAAAATCCAGCGAAAAGAATGTCGGATTTTAAAACAATATTACATGAACTGGCCATAATAACTGGAGACGCAATTAATGAAAATCAGAAGGAAACAATTTATGCAGGAACAGTGAAGTTCTTTGCAAAAGATAAGGGTTTTGGATATGTTACATGTGATGGTCAAGATTATCGAGTTGATTTAAGCAAAATGACTTATATTCCGGTTGGATATGGTGATCAATCGGGACAGTCGGTTCTATTTACTGCTAATGTTAGTTCAAGAGGGCATTTATTTGTAAAGGAATTTGTAAAGCCAATGCCACCACTAAAGTGGCCTCATATGATTAACATACCAAAGTCAAGTGCTTCGACGATAAGACCAATGCCAAAACCGAATCCGAATCCGATACCACGACCTCAACCGGCACCGGATCCAATACCACGACCGATTCCAAAGCCTATTCCAAGTCCGCAGTCTCAAACCCCACGGAAGAAAGGACTCTTTACAAGATTGTTTGGATTGTAAATAAGTGCAAAAGGAGATATTGATTATGATTTTGAATGAAAAGAAAACTTTTACTCGACAGATGTATACGACCGATTCTGAGGTCGGTAAAATGAAACTTCAATCGATAAAAGAAAATCTTTATGAAGCCACGACAAAGGCGGTATTGTATTCCATTGAAATGTATACCAAGATGAGTTTACGGGAATGGATTCAGACAGGATTGCTCTTAAAACTTGACAAGGCAAATAGTAATTTAAAGAGACAAAAGGAAGAATTAGAGCAAGGTCATATAGGAATGTTTGATATTACAAATGGATGTTCTGTACTTAATGATTTTGTTAGAAAAGATGCACTATCTATTTCACGAATTGAATTGCAGGAAAAATTGAAAAGTCAAAATCTTAAGATTTCTGAACTGGAGGAAAAAGAAAGTGTTCTAGAGAGAAGAAAGACGGAAATTGAACAGAAAATTGAAAGAGAAGAGGTCTTTGAAGGAGAAGATTTGGAAGAAGGAGGAGATTTTTTCAATATAAATAGTGAAGAGGATAACGATTTGATTTTTGGGTTCGAATCGGAATTGGAGAAAGAATATATTAATGAATATGAAGACGAGGAAGAAGAGAATGATGAACGTGAAAATGAAAATAATTCTCCGTCTGAAGTAGAAGCATTTGCAATGAGTATTTCGCATATAGAGGATCTTGAAGAAATTGCTAATGTTGCGGAAGAAATAAAAGATGAAAAAGTGACTGTTCAGGAGCGGATTGACAATTTAAATAAATTAACAGGAAGGGACGGTAAATTGACTCGTCAACACGATGAGGAGAGAGAACGTTTGGAAAAACTTCGTGTACTTAGAAACTCTGAATTTGCACACAAGAACGAAGATGAACAAGAAATTTCTGAAATTGGTAGTTGGGAGCCAGATGCGGGACCATTGTACGAATGGGCTAAGAATATTTTAAATTATATTAAGATTATTGAGTCAAGATATTTAATTTATGCTTTGTTTGATGAATTCTACGCATCTAAAGAATATAAAGATAAGTTTGACAGTTGTAAAGTATATGTTCAAAAACAGATAAAAGAATTGTACGTTAATCAATCAAATATTGTTTTTGAATTTGCTGGAGATTTGTATGACAAGGAAGATGACGAATTCAATTTTAAAAAGCTGATTGAAAATATGGCAATTAGTTGGGATACGGGAATTCGGTATCTTACAGTTGTTACAAATGAAGATTTACCTGAATTAAACATTTTTTTTAAAGAGTGCCTTTCTGGAACGGACAAATACGTAAATTTCTATCTGATTGATAGAAATGCGCTTAGAGAATCTTGCAGAAAAAAAGATTGTGATGATGCTGACTATTTGTATTTTAAACTATTATATCATTTAAATCCATCAATGGATAAAATATATTGGAGAAATAGATCCTATACACAGGTAGAATTTGCAAGACAAGTACTTTACAAATTTATAAAAGTGAAAAAAATGTTTCAATTCAATGCTAGATTAAAAAACTATGAAAAGTACATAGACGGAATTAATATACGTAAATGGTGTAAATTTCATCTTTTATCAGAGGTGTTTTTTACAGGAGCAGATGATCAAGAGGGAATACGATTAGCAACAGCGATGGAGGACTCAATAATTGAATTTTGTGAGCAGGCAGATAAGAGCAACAATTTAGCTGGCTGTACTTTGTATTATCGCAAAGCCATTAAAGCCTCTGTACAATTATATTTTTATATGGGAAAAGATTATGTTTTTTCATATACAAGGAGCAATGGGCAAACATTGCATTGGCGGACTTTAGATGATGCGCGTAAGTATATTGAAAATACAAACCGATTTAAATCATACTCAGAATTAAGCTGTTTTGTCGATGAAATGTATAAATCTGATTATTTTAAAATGTGGAAAGCATATCTTAAAACTAATGCAAAAAAGAGTGAATGTGAGGCGTAAGTAATGAATGTTATTGATAGATTACCTTGGCATGATAATTATATTCTCATTCTTGAAGGAAAAAGAATTGCAGAAAAAGACATAGATGATTTAGAAAATCCTGAAAAACAGTTTCAAAGAATTAAAAAATTTTATGAAAATTTGGGAGCAGACTATTCAAAGAATAATTGGCTGACTCAGGTCGAAGAAGATATCTCATTGACAAGAAATGGAGAGGAAGGTAGACTTGTTCAACTAAAGAATGAGGTTAAGTTTGCAAATGTTTTGGAAAAGGCTGTTCAAAAGCAAGATGATGAAAGCATTTGTGCTTTGAATATATATAGGAATGATGAAAATTATAAGACGATCATCCGGCAAGTTATGTTTTATATTGGGGTATCTAAAGTAAAAAGCGATCCAAATTTTATAAAAAAAGCCTATGATGCTATTTGTAAGAATTATCCTTTGGAAAGAGCATCTGTTTTTGTCGATGAAGGAGTGTACTATTTTGTTTATTATTTTCAGTGTATTCAGGGACTGATAGAGAAATATAATGATATAACTTCAAATTATGATATTAGAAATCAGATAAGAGATAGATGTTATAATGCCAAGCTTATGTTAAATAGTTATTCTACAGATATATATTTGGCTAATGAGATTAAATTGATTTTATCTGAAATTGAAATTGTTGAACAAATGGTAAAATATGAAGAAAATGAAATTTGGGTGTAGAGTATTGTTGTGATTGAATTCAAATTTGAACAAATTATCAACAAATATGAAGGAGAAAGAATAATGATAACAATTTCATTAGATGAATATGGAAATTTTGAAACAGAGGAAAATAGACCATTATTTGTTGCAGGATTAATATTTGATGATCAGGATCAACAAGGCAGTATGCAGGGGGAGGCAAGGCGAGAGCGTGAGAGAATAACGGCATATTACAACAAAGTAATGCAAGAGGCTGGAGAAGGGGTTAGTTATCCAAAAGATTTGCATTCAAATGGTGATATTGAAAGAGATCATAAGGTGATTGGTCCTGTAAAATCAAAAATTGCTGAGACATTACCCGAGTTTATTAAAAATGGAACATATGCAGGCGAGTCACTTATAAATGAAAGCGGTAAAAAGATAAGTGCCCGTAAAGGAAAATATCATTTGTTTATAATGTTAAAAAGTGATGATGGGAAGAAACGTTTACTATCTAATAATGCAAATATGTTAGCAAATGATGATTGGGCAGCAAATAGATATTTTCATATGGCTAGTTCGGTTGTTAATAGAATAATTTTTCATAATCCATTATATGCACCAGGGCATATGCCTAAAATTAGTATTGATATTGCAACTAGATCAACAGGAAATCTGAATGATTTAGATGGTAATCTAGTAGCAGAGTTTAAAAAGCAGGCATATAGAGTAAATCAAATTGATAATTCAAATTATAAGTTCTATAGCATAATGAATGCCGATATTTATCGTACTCTTATAGCCCAAGAAATGATTAATAGTGGAAATATATCAGTAAATATTGACAGCCTTTATGTTAAGTCTATTCAATATGATCCTACCAAACAAATGATGGAGTTTTTATATTTGTCAGATAGTATCTGTTCAATTCTAGGATATAAACTTATGGGAGACAGTGCAGATGATTGGTTGAGTCAGATTGTGAAGAGAATAGAAATTATTAATCCTGACAATGACAATTTAGTTTTTGGTTATGATGAAATTGACAATAGCTTTTCAAAAGCCTGGAATTATTATGAAAGTAAGGATTTATTTGAAGCGTTATCAATAACCTATGATGCTAAATTGAAAAAAGGAAAATTTGCTGAGTATTATAGGGATACTTGGTTCCCTTATTTGGAAAAGCGAGTTAGAGAAACAGTAACACCTGAGTATTTTAATAAGTGTATAAACGAACTGTCTGCTTTGTTGACAATAAATAATTTGAAACAAGAAAAACTCTTATACTTGATGCAACAATTTGAATTAATGGTTGAAAAGGTTTCTGATAAATATCGAAGTATAGACATGAAATCGGCTACATTATATAAATTATATGATGCAGGAGTATCTGCATTTTGTCATATTGGAAATGCAACGAAGGCTCTTGAATATTATGAAAAGTGTAAAGAGTTCGCTTTTTATGTAGGGGTGGATGCATATTTGAATACAAATAATAAACTTGTGGTATGTCTTGAGGATGCGTTTGAGTGGGACAAAGGACTAGAAATTGCAAAGGAAGATATTAGCAATCAACAATTGGCCTCAGAAATGAAACGAGAGATTTTAAAAAATGGTGACGAATCTGATTTCCTAGATGAAGCAATAACAATTAGTCAGTATGCTAGGATATTAGCTGAAAAAAGAGATCCAACTGCAGAAAAATTTTTTAAGGAGGCATTAGGTAAGCTAGAAAAGGGATCCGCAAATTATAAGATTACACAGTCATATTTGCTTCATTTCTATGCAGACATGAATATGAAAAAAGAATATGACGAAGAAGTATCAGACTATTTTGATGGAAAAACGACATTTAAACAGAGACTGCGTTATATAACGAGGGTAGATGAAGCAGCACATTCTGTATTTTCAAATGAATATGCTTTGTATGTATTAGTAAGAGGTCTTTTTTATTTTCATCAAGATGAAATTGATGATACATTGTGGAATAAATTATGTGAGTTAGATGTATTATTAACTCAAAAAGATGGCAAAGAACCGAGTGGACATCCTTGGGAGATTACATATAAGTATTTGGAAATGCTTGCAATAAAGAGAAAGGATGATAATGCAAGAAAGCTGTTCGCAAAATTGAAAAGGGAAAGATTAAATTATAGGGGTGAAATTATAGTAGCTCTTGAGATGTTTGGTGATGCGGAAGTCGCAAATTGTGAGAATAATATAGCACGTAGAGACGCATTAACTAATGACTTAGTTTCATATCTGAAAAATAATTTTAGGATATTAAAAGAACGTACTTTTTCTTCTAATGGAGATGAAAGATATCAAGAGTTGCAAAATTATTTTACCTTTATGTATAGATAGAAAACATCATGAATGAGAGTGTGAATACGTATGAATAAGAAAAAGTTATACAAATGGAGCAAAAAATATATTGTAAGCGCAAAATAATTCGACGGATTGCATCCCCCTACATTCAACTTCATAATAAGAAGCAGGAAATGCTAGTGCTTTACTCCATTTTATTTGCGAGATGCTAGCATTTTACTCTAACTATCATGAGGTAAATGCGATGCGATCACCAAGAGTCCCTGTTGAAGAACAATACCGCCTGATCATGGAATGCCGCCAAAGTGGATTGTCGGATCATCAGTGGTGTCTTAACAATGATATTAACCCGGGAACTTTTTACAACTGGGTAAAACGTTTGCGCCAAAACAGTTGCCGCGACATTCCTGAAAGGAATCAGCTTGCTGACCAGAAGGTTGTTCAGTAGGAAGTCGTAAAGATTGAGATGAATGCTGCTACTCCAATCGATTTTGTCGGCACAAGCACGATGGAGCTTGCAATTGGCAATCTCAAGCTTTGTATTCCTAACGGTACGGATCCGATGCTTCTTGCACAAACAATAAAAATCCTGACGGAGTATGCATGCTAGGCGATATCACAGCCGCTGACGAACTCTATATTGTGACCGGTTACACGGATATGCGAAAGTCGATCGACGGACTGTGTGCCATTGTGGAACAACAACTTCACATGGATCCGCGATGCAGCGCGTTATACCTTTTTTGCGGAAAGCGATGCGATCAAGTGAAAGTCCTGCTGTGGGAAATATCCGATATTTTGAACTCAAAAAGCCAAAAAAGATGACTGTGGCTTTATCCGTAAAAAAGCGCTTTATCGTAACGTCGAATTCTTCAAGATCATCCGGAAGCTCAGATGCATAATAAGAAAGAATGCTTTTTGGTGACCATTAGGGTCTGACCCCATAAAAAAATATGGCGGTCAACTATCGCAAGGAAGGTTTGTATCGCAGGTATCTGGAGAATAGCTTTGAGTCGTTGTTGTGGGAGTGGGGATACTTTGCGTTGATTGTCGGAAATGTGAGGTAATGCAAATCGACCAGATGGCGTCTTAAAGAAAACTTAAGTTGTATTCCGTAGCGGATATGTTACAATGTGGCAAAGAAAAATGTGTCAGCTCTATTGTTAAAAGGGATGATAGGCAAAGGAGATATTCACACATTCCGATGTAAAGGATTATAATAAAACGATCAAAAACACCGGACTTGTCAAGAAAGGGTTTAAGAAGCTTTCGACAAAAAATCCGCAGTATGATGAGAACAAGATCATGGAATTGTGGAATAAAAAATATCCGGATTTTATCGGTGAAGGCAGAGGCAAAGCCGTTTATCATGGAAAATACGAAAACTGCTTTGTAATAAGGTGGGGCTGCTTGAGAAGTTCTCAATGATTTCTTAAGAATTAGAACGCAAATCTTAAAGATATCTTCCTTTTTCAAACACAGGGTGTTCATATTTCTTTGCTAATCTATTACTATCGTAAACAACGACAAAATGTTAAAACTTAGGAAGGGAAAGGATATGAAACAGATAAACAGAGCAGCAGCGCAGATCACGCTTCTGGTAGCAGCGATCCTGATGATCGGATACGGTGCGATGCGCGGGGAGGCAGCCACGGTACTCTCAAAGGCAATCAAATTATGTCTGGAGTGTGTTGGAATTGGATAAGAAAAAACATAAAATATCACAGTTTCTGGCGCACTTTCGGGGATGGATTCAGGCCGTGGCAACGATTCTTACCAATATCCATCTGCCGAACTTCTTTAAAGGAGAGATTTACAGAGGGGATGCAAAGACCGTTTGTGTACCGGGACTGAATTGTTATTCCTGTCCGGCTGCATCCGGGGCGTGCCCGATCGGTGCCTTGCAGGCAGTCATCGGCTCATCCAAGTTTAAATTTTCGTATTATATTACAGGATTTTTAATTCTGTTAGGTGTACTGCTCGGACGATTTATCTGTGGATTTCTGTGTCCGTTCGGTTGGTTTCAGGAGCTGCTGCATAAGATACCGTTTAAGAAATTTTCAACGAAAAAGCTTAAGCCGCTTCGTTATATAAAATATGGTGTGTTGTTGATTTTTGTTATTTTACTACCCCTTCTGGTGACAAATTCACTGGGAATGGGAAATCCGTTTTTCTGTAAATATCTTTGCCCGCAGGGAGTGCTGGAGGGAGCGATTCCGCTTTCGATTGCCAATGCAAGTATCAGAGCGGCCCTTGGCAAACTGTTTACATGGAAATTCGGTATACTTATTACTTTTGTAATCCTAAGCCTTATGTTTTACCGCCCATTCTGTAAATGGATATGTCCGCTGGGCGCAATCTATGCGCTTTGCAATAAGGTATCTTTTCTGCAGATGAAGGTGGATGAGGATAAATGTGTATCCTGCGGCAAATGTGAGAGAGCCTGCAAGATGGACGTGGATGTCACAAAGCATCCGAACCATACGGAATGTATCCGCTGTGGCATGTGTATAAAGGAATGCCCGACGGAAGCAATTCACTATCAATATGGATTTGGAACCGGTAAAACAAATTTGAAAGAGAATAAAGGAGAATAGAATGAAGAAATTAACAGTGATGCTGCTTATTGCAGCGATGGTACTCGGAGTAAGTGCGTGCGGAAATTCTGCTAACAAGGAAAATACAGCAACAGAGTCGCAGATGTCAACGCAGGAAGCAGAAGATCTGGATGCAAAGATTAATGAATTGACACAGAAAGAGAACAGTATTCTTGAAAACCATAAGGCTTTATGGGAGAAGGTATTTAACAGCATTGACAAATCAACTGTCGAGGATGCGACAGCTACGAATTACGGAGATTTTCTGGCAAACTCTTTAGACAAAATTAAGGATAAGTTTACCGATGATGAACTCAAGTCTTTGAAGGAAGATGTTGAAGAAATCAAAAAGCTTGAGGATGAGCTTCAGCCACTTCTTGAGAAGCAGAGTGCGAATGCATCAAATGAGGATTCCGGCAAAGAGGGAGCAAGCGTATTTCCGGAGTTTCATGCAAAGGATCTGGATGGAAATGACGTGGACAGCAGCATCATTTCAAAGAATGCGGTCACGGTTTTGAATTTTTGGTTTAATGGATGTTCTCCATGCGTACAGGAGCTTCCGGAACTGAATAAATTAAATGAGGAGCTGAAGGAAAAAGGCGGACAGGTAATTGGTATCAATATAGATTCTCTTGACGGAAATGAGGATGGAATTGCTGAAGCTAAGAGTATTTTAGAGAAGCAGGGTGCAAAATATACGAATCTTTCCCTTGATTCCAACAGTGAAGCCGGAAAATATGCAACAAGCATTATGGCCTTCCCGACTACAATCGTGCTTGACCGTAACGGAAATATTATCGGAGAGCCGATCACGGGAGGTATTGATAATGACGAGGCATATAAGCAGCTGATGAAGACGATCGATCAGATACTGGCGGCTGATAAGAACTAGATAAGTTACTGTTCACACCTAACGGTGTTACCAGCAACGATTACAGCCCATTTAAAATGCCTCTACGAGGCATTTTAAATGGGCTGTAATCACTCAATAATTAATACTATGGCGCATAGCTTGACAACGTGGTGTCAAGCTTGCGTCTGAACAGTAACGAACAGATAGATTAAAGGGTGGTAAAAATATTTTAGGGATTGATAAATTGAATTCTGTCTGATACAATTGCTCATCGGTGCTACCATAACGGTAGGCGGTTAGTCCTTCGGCAGAGGGACTGTGACCCTCTGATTACATAGAAACCCGTAAGGGAATCCAAGGAAAGGAGGGCTAAGCCATATGAGTATTGTTGACTTTATTGCAGTAGTAAGCTTCGGCTTAACCTGCTTTGGAATCGGATATTCCTTTGGTAAGGATAATAACAAGACACAAAAATAGCCGCCCACGTCTGGTAAACTAAGCGGCATTTTTGTCAAACTAATTTACTTGGGCTAACCGTCTATCGGTAGCACCCTTTCTATAATTATACTAACACTATATAACTAATATGTCAAAGAATTTATTTCGCTTGGAACCTGTCTTTCACTGCGTGGACATATTTCATCATCAGCCGGATAATATCGATGTGCCTTCCAGAATCCCTGCGCATGAAGAACTTTCTGGCTGTTTTTAATGCTGAAGAAAAGTCAAGTTCATAGAGATACTTGTTGCTGCCATCCCGTTTCTTTTTCAGGTTTTCTTCTGCCGCTTCGTTTGCGATAAAAATGCCGAAATTGCATTGGAACAATTGGTGCCTGACACAATAAACTTGCAATAGGCTGCTTTTTTCTGTTGAGCAAGAAGTATCTTTTAATTCATATTTAGGTGGTTTGTCAATAGCAATAATATTTAATGCATAATCTGATTTAAGAGTGAATTTCAAATTTTAGATTTTCAATAATCATGGGATAAAAATAACAGGGAGGATTATAGTTTTCGGAATAAAGCCGATATATAATATTAGAAACAATAAATAATAAAGAACGGATTCAGAGAAGGAGGACAAAGGATATGTCAATGAATGTGAATACAACGGGTACTGTTTATGGAAGTTATCAGAATACCTACAAGGCAGGTACAGTAGATAAGAAAAAAGAAACAGCGAAAACAACAGAAAATGATAAGGTCAAGAAAAATGTGACAGAAAGTATAGCCGAAAAAAATCTAAGTAAAGAGGCACAAAAAATGCTTAAAGATATGCGTGGCTCAAGAACAGATATGGACTTTATGGTTGCAGATTTTGAAAATGGTGATAATGCTAAAGATATTTTAGCACAAAGTGATAAAGAGTTTACGGTTATTTTCTCAAAGGAAGAAATGGAGAAGATGGCATCCGATCCCAAATATTATGCTGAAAAGATGCATAGTATTGAAGGTGCTTTGCGTATGTCGGATGAAATCAATGCTCAGTTTGGATTTGAAAGAGCATTTGGTAAGACAAACGGAATAGAAAACAGTGCAGATACTGATACAAAAATAACAAAGTTTGGTATTTCTTTTAATAGTGATGGAACTACAACATTCTTTGCTCAATTAGAAAAAACATCAGCTAGTCAGAAAGAATATCTTGAAAAAATTCAGGAAAAGAAAGCTGCGGAGAAGAAAGAGGCGAAGAAAAAGGAACAATTAAAGCAAATTGAAGTAAAAAAAGCTACTGTTCAAGCAAATTCAAAAGATGAACTTTTGGATAAAATTAAAAATATTGAATGGAATTCTATCAAACCAGAGGATAATAAAATCGGTGGAAGATTTGATTTTTCAATTTAGTATATTTAGATGGGGATGATTACATAAAGTATGGAGGTAGATTCATTATGAGAAAACGTTTTTTTTCTATTATTGTATGTGTTGTCATGCTTTTTACAATGAATGTCACAGCTTTTGCGGCAGAAACTCAGGAAAATTATTCGGAGACGGAGAAAACAATGACATTTGAAATAACTCCGACAGCATTAACTTCTGGATCATCACGACATTCTGTTGGAATGTTAAATTCCTTTTTTGGAACAAATGATACAGTGGCAACTTCCGCTCTTGGTTCTTTTACAATCAGCAGCACATCTGTTCCGTCAGGCTCCACAATCAGTAAAATAGTGGTTACATCCACAAAAAGTAGTGGAAGTAGTGGAAACATCGAATTATTTGTTGCTAAAGATGAGGATAATGGAGATGGCACATTTGACAGATATACAGACAGCAAAAGTTGGAATAGTTCTCTTACTTTTGCAGATTTTGGCAATTATAATTTAAGCCCTGTTGGAAATTATTATGTTCAATTTGAATCTACAAGGTATTCAACGGGAACTGTTGCAGCAGCAACATTAAAAAATATTTATGTCACAGTATACTATCATTAAAATTTTATAATCCCCATTCTAAACAAGCAAAGATGTTGTTATTCAGTTAGCAGCATCTTTGCTTTTAATTGTATAATTGATATGACTATTGAGTTAGAATGACATTGATAGCGATAGAAAGCTATATATTACAGAAGCAGACTTTGATAAAAAAGCATTTGAGAGATTATATAAATTGAATATTATATAATCAGAGGTATATAGAACATGCACAGAGACACTATATTTCAATATGAAACAATGGTGCCTGACACAATAAAAACGCATAGCCAAACTTCGCTCGGTATAACTGCCTGATTGTGTCGAAATTCGTATTTTATCAATTATATCTGATAAAACTGGATTTGCGGTATTGAAAATCAGTTATAGCCGTGGTACCATATAGACAGTTTCAGAAGGGAGGCTGGTCTACATGATTAAACGAGAAATTTATATGAGCCGTATCCGTCCTTTTATCGGAAATGAGCTGATAAAGGTTCTGACAGGGATTCGCCGTAGTGGAAAATCTGTCATGCTGAGCCTGATCCAAGAGGAACTTGCCCAAAACGGGGTCCAACCAGAACAGTTTATTTCCCTGAATTTTGAGAACATGAGCAATGCACACCTTTGTACGGCTGTTGCATTGCATGATGAAATCCTTCGCAGAACAAAAGAAATCAGCGGCAAGGTTTATCTGTTCTTCGACGAAATCCAAGAGGTGGCTGATTGGGAAAAATGTATCAACTCTTTCCGGGTGGAGCTGGATTGTGATATATACATTACCGGTTCCAACGCCAAGCTGCTTTCCGGTGAGCTTGCCACTTATCTTGCCGGACGGTATGTGGAGTTCGTGATTTACCCGTTTTCATTCAGAGAGTTTATGGAGCTGTATCACACCGTTTACGAAGGTGCAGACGAAAGACAATGCTTTACAAAATATCTGACGCTGGGAGGAATGCCCTATTTGAGCAACCTTCGCTACGACGATGCCGCCAGTCGTCAGTATTTGCGGGACTTGTTCAACTCCGTAGAGCTGAAAGATATTATCAAGCGAAACAATATCCGTGATGTGGATATGCTGGAGAGAATTATTGCTTATATAACTTCCAACATCGGCACTACCTTTTCTTCCACAGCCATTTCCAAGTATCTGAAAAGTGAAGGGCGCTCCGTTTCACCAGAAACGGTACTGAACTACATCAAAGCCTGCACGGACGCATTCCTGTTTTATCAGGTGAAGCGCCAAGACCTCCAGGGAAAGAAAATCCTGACCGTCAACGAGAAATACTATGTTGCAGATCATGGTGTCCGGGAAGCCGTGTACGGTGGCAACATGAAGGACATTAACCTTGTCCTTGAAAATGTTGTCTACATGGAGCTGCTGCGCCGTGGTTATTCTGTGACTGTTGGGAAAGTCTCTGACAAGGAGATTGACTTCGTATGTGAAGATCATGGGAAAAAGCTGTATGTTCAGGTTTCCTATCTACTTGCCTCGGAGGAAACCATCCAGCGTGAGTTTGGGGCGTTTGCCGGTGTTCGTGACAATTTCCCGAAATACGTTGTAACGATGGACGAACTGGATATGAGCCGAGATGGAATCAAACACCGCAATATTCGTGACTTCCTGCTGGCAGAGGAATGGAACTGAAATGTTCTTCTTTCACCAGAAGATATGCAGAAGTTCTTCCAATGCCGAGAATGAAAAAACAATGGTGCCTGACACAATAAATATTGAAAGGCAAATATCTTATAACGATAACGAAAGGACTATAATTCATGAGCAGAATACTTTTGTTGGAAGATGACACAATGATTGCTTCGGGAATTCTGTATGCACTTGAGTCAGAAGGTTATGAAACAAATCATGCCACACGTATAAAAGATGCCAGAAGTTTAATTGAACATTATAATTTTGACCTGGCAATTATAGATATGCAGCTTCCGGATGGAACTGGATTTGATGTAAGTGAGATATTCAAAAATAATGCTACATCTGTGATTTTCCTGACAGTTGTGGATGATGAAAATACAATTGTGAGGGCATTTGATGAAGGAGCACAGGATTATATTGTAAAACCTTTCAGAATTCGAGAACTTTTGGCGAGAGTCCGGCGCATTTTATCTGTCAATATCAAAAATGGAGAGAAGGATAACATAATCTATATGGGGCATGCAGCCATCCATACAGATGAGGCAAAGGTTTATGTGAATGATAAAAGCATAGAACTTACAGCATTGGAATATCGGTTACTGCTTATTTTTGCGAGTAATAAAGGCTCACTTTTGACAAGGCAGCAGATTCTTGACAAAATATGGGACGCAGACGGCAACTTTGTTGAGGATAATACACTTACCGTTTATGTGAAACGGCTGCGGGAGAAACTTGGAGAGGCAATACACATTGAGACTGTGAGAGGAATGGGATATCGTGTGGATTAAGAAAAAAGAGATCGAACAGTTGTCGGAGTTTGTGAAAGGCTATAGTTCCGGCGAGGAACTGGATATTCGAGTGAATAAGGAAGGCTCTTTTAACATATTAAAAAATGATATTTATGCTCTTGTGAACACGAAAAATGAACAGATAAAGGCAGTTGAGACAGAAAGAGACAGTCTCTCTGATTATATGGCAGATATTTCCCATCAGTTAAAAACACCGATTACATCTATGATGATTATGGCAGATTTACTGGAGGAGGCAGAGCCGGAAAAACAGACAGAGTTCATTCATAACATACAGGTTTCGCTAAACAAAATGGAGTGGCTTGTAGGGGCACTTCTTAAGATGGCAAAGCTTGATGCCCATGCAATTGATTTTATCAGAAATGACATTCGCACGTCAGAACTCTTAGAGGCGGTAAAACCATCGGTGGCAATCCTTTTGGATATCCACAATTTGACCATAGAGCTGAAACAGGATTGCATCATACATTGTGATAAACGCTGGACCACAGAAGCACTTACGAACATTATCAAAAATGCGATCGAATATTCACCGGATGGAAGTGTGATTGAGATTGACAGCGGAGAAAATCCCATGTATAGCTGGGTTTCGGTTAAGGACAGCGGTATGGGAATGGACAAAACTGAGTATGCTGCTCTTTTTAAACGGTTTGAAAATTCTACAAATGAAAATGGATTTGGAATCGGAATGCCGCTTGCACTCTCTATTCTGAAAGGACAGGGTGGAGATATTGATGTTGATTTTGGAGGCAAGGGAGAGGGAACGACTTTTATTTTAAAATTTTTTAAGTGAATTGTTTCTAAGTGACAAAATTGTCACAATAATAAATTCTTTTGTCACGGAACAGTCATTTTGCATTGCTAGGATGGTATTTGAAAAAGGAGGACTACAATGGCTGTTTTAGAAGTAAAGGAATTAACAAAGAAATATGGTGAAGGCGAATCGGAAGTGATTGCGCTTGATCATGTGTCTTTTTCGATAGAAAGAGGAGAATTTGTTGCAATCATCGGAGCATCCGGTTCCGGGAAATCGACACTTATGAATATGATTGGCGGAATTGATTATCCAACAAGCGGTTCTATTATCATTGATGGAAATGAGATACAAGCAATGAGTGAGGA
>OMDO01000073.1_pt1 | contig 67140 bp, 59 predicted proteins | sample 1674051 | NCBI WGS metagenome assembly OMDO01 (sample SAMEA103958138, study PRJEB25191) | human gut metagenome | biome: human-associated habitat [ENVO:00009003]; feature: intestine environment [ENVO:2100002]; material: feces | place: Germany | collected 2013/2015 | reverse complement strand
AAAGCAAGGACGCTTTGGTTGCTTGCCAAAAGTTTTGCACGATGCAAAACCAACAAAGCAAGCAACGCTCGACACCCCATTATTAAATAAACAAAAGGTTTTTAGACAGACTGACGCACAAAGCCTTTTGTGACTTTGTGCGTTAAAAAGCATTATTCAGCACATTGAACGTTCAACGGTGATTACGGCATTGAGCCTGCCGTCCTTTTCCGCAATTGCATTCTTTATCATAAGAGCAAGCTCCCCGTCCTTATATCTGAAGCCGAAAGGCGTTACCAGGTCGAAAATTACATTTATTCTTGAAACACCGTCGGTAATGCGGAAATCGTGGATAGTAAGGCTGCTGTCGATACTTTTTATTATATCAAGAACCACCTTTTTTACCTCGTCCGCTTTCTCGTCATCCACAACAACAGGATCCATATGTATCGTAACACTGCATCTGTACTTTTCCCTGAGATCGTCCTCTATAAGATCTATAAGCTCGTGTGCAAGCATTATATCTGTTTTACTGCTTATTTCGGCGTGGAGCGATATTACCATTCTGCCTACGCCGTAATCATGCACCATAAGATCGTGTACGCCGACTATTCCGTCATAGTTCATTACAGTGTTTTCAATTTCCTCCACCAATTCCTTTTTAGGCTTAGCGCCAAGCAGCGGAGTAAGACTGTCCTTGAATGTATTGAAGCCTGTGTAGAGGATAAAAAGCGCAACAACGATACCTGCGTATGAATCAAGTTCAAAACCGCTGAACAGCTGTATGAACATACAGATGATTACTACCGATGTAGAAATGCAGTCGGACAGCGAATCTGCCGCTGCGGCCTTCATTGTGGCGCTGTCTATTTTCCGACCGAGCTTTGTGTTGAACAGTGCCATCCACAGCTTCACAAGAAGCGACGCTCCAAGCACCGATACGGCAAGTATGCTGAACTCCGACTTTTCGGGCGAGAAGATTTTTTCGACCGAGCTTTTTCCAAGCTCAAAGCCCATCATCATTATGATAAAAGAAATTATTATGCCCGAAACATACTCCATTCTGCCGTGACCGTAGGGATGTTCGCTGTCTGCAGGCATTCCTGCCATTTTAAAGCCGACAAAGGTCATTATTGATGAGCCTGCGTCTGAAAGGTTATTGAATGCGTCTGCGATTACGGAGATACCGCCGGATAATATACCTGCAATCAGCTTTCCGAGAAACAAAAGTATGTTAAGCACGATACCGGTAAATGCTCCGAGATACCCGTAACGCTTTCTGACAGCGGGATCGGATGTGTTTTTGCTGTCCTTTACGAACAGTTTTATAAGCAGATTAGTCATGACTATTCCTCCATATTACACGAATACGGAGCAACATAATGCGTTGCTCCGTATTGGATATTTAAGTTTTATCCGGATTAATCCTTATTGCCCATAAGCAGTACCATTACTGCCTTCTGTGCGTGGAGTCTGTTTTCAGCCTCGTCAAAGATTTCGTTTGCGTGTTCTTCGAATACCTTGGCTGTAATTTCTTCTTCTCTGTGTGCAGGCAGGCAGTGCTGTACCATAGCGTCGGGCTTAGCGACAGCCATAACCTCATCGTTTATCTGGAAGCCCTTGAATGCTTTCTTTCTGATTTCGGCTTCGCCTTCCTGACCCATAGATGCCCATACGTCTGTGAAGATAACGTCTGCGTCCTTTGCAGCCTTTATCGGATCGTCTGTCAGTTCAAAGCAGTCATACTTCTTAGCAAACGCAAGTGTTGTAGCGGCAGGGTGGTAGTTCTCAGGGCAGGCAACAGATACACTCATACCTGTCTTTAAGCCGCCGACAATAAGTGAGTTTGCCATATTGTTGCCGTCGCCTATGTAGCACATCTTAAGACCGTCAAGCTTACCCTTGTACTCACGGATTGTCATAAGGTCAGCAAGCACCTGGCAAGGATGAGAAAGGTCTGTAAGACCGTTGATTATCGGAATATTGCCGTATTCAGCAAGATTTTCAACCTCAGCCTGATCGAATGTTCTTATCATAATACCGTCAATGTAGCGTGATAAAACTCTTGCAGTATCCTGTATAGGCTCACCTCTGCCAATCTGCATATCGCTTGCTGAAAGGTAAAGAGGATTGCCGCCAAGCTGATACATACCTGTTTCAAAAGAAACTCTTGTTCTTGTAGAAGCCTTGCGGAAGATCATACCGAGCGTCTTACCCTTTAAATGATCGTGAGGGATGCCGTGCTTAAGCTCATACTTGAGCTGATCTGCGAGATTGAGAATCTCAATGATTTCCTCTGTGCTGAGATCCATCATCTTAAGTAAATGTTTCATAATTTTTTCCTTTCGGTTTTAGTTTTTATTTTATTTTAAAAGTTCTGCGAGTATTTCAAGACCTCTGTCAATATCCTCATAAGAGATAGTGAGCGGAGGAAGAAGTCTTAACTTTTCCTTTGCGGTAAGGATAAGAAGTCCGTGTTCAAGAGCGGCATTCAGTATATCCTTTGCATTCTTTGTCTTTAGCTTTATGCCAATCATAAGACCCATACCCGTAACCGATTCGACCTCGGGTATCTCTTTCAGCTTTTCAGCTATATATCTTCCCTTATCTGCAACCTGTGACAAGAAAATCGGATCTGCCGCTTTCTTCAGCACCTCAATTGCACCTGCACAAGCGATAGGATTTCCGCCGAATGTCGACCCGTGTGTTCCCGGAGTAAGTACACCTGCGCACTTGTCGCCGCTGAGGCACGCACCCATCGGGATACCGCCTGCTATGCCCTTTGCAAGCGTAATTATATCGGCTTTCTTTCCGAAATTATCGCCTGCAAGGAATTTACCCGTTCTGCCGACACCCGTCTGTACTTCATCCGAAATTGTCAGCACATCACGCTCGGCGCAAAGCTCAAATATTGCGTCAACGAACTTCTGCTCAAGCGGCACAACACCGCCCTCGCCCTGTATATATTCGAACATTACGGCGCATACCGTATCATCGAGCTTCGCCTTAAGATCCTCTATATTGTTCGCTTCAACGTTTATAAATCCGTCAACAAACGGGAAGAAGTAGTTGTGGAACACGTCCTGTCCCGTAGCCGACAGCGTGCAAAGAGTTCTGCCGTGAAATGAGTTTACAAGGGTTATTATATTGTGTCTGCCTTTGCCGTATTTGTCAAAGCTGTACTTTCTTGCTATCTTGATAGCACATTCGTTTGCCTCAGCACCGCTGTTGCAAAGAAACATATTCTTCATTCCGGCAGCTTCCGATAATCTCTCGGCAAACTCAGCCTGTACCTTTGTGTAATAATAATTTGAGGTATGCTGTATACTGCGTACCTGTTCACACACAGCGTCAGCCCATTCCTTGTTGCAGTAACCGAGCGAGTTTGTGCCGATACCGCTTCCGAAATCTATATACGTCTTTCCGTTTTCGTCAACTGCCTTGTCATCCTCGCCCTTGTCAAGAACAACATTCAGCCTGCCGTATGATCCCATTATATGAGAATTGAATTTGTCTATAGTATTCATATCTGTCCTTTCCGCCTGCATCGTTTGCCGTCAGATAATCATTGTACCTGCGCCCTCGTTTGTAAGCAGCTCTATAAGTATTGAATGAGGTATTCTGCCGTCAATGATATTCGCTTTCTTTACACCTCTGCGGACAGCCTCGACACAGCAATCTATCTTAGGTATCATACCGCCTGAGATTATGCCCTGCTTTTTGAGATAAGGCACTTCTGAAACTCCGACAGTATGTATAAGCGTGCTGTCATCGTCCTTATCCTCAAGAAGTCCCTTTATATCTGTCATAAGGATAAGGTTTTCGGATTTCATCTCAGCCGCAATTCTTGCCGCTGCCGTATCCGCATTGATATTGTAAACAGTACCGTCCTTGCCTGCCGCAACGGTCGAAATTACAGGGATATAGCCCTTTTCGAGAACATCGTTTATAAGGCTTACGTTTACCTGAGTAATCTCGCCTACAAGACCTAAATCCGGATCAAGCTGTTCTGCCTCTATCATATGGTCGTCAAGACCGCAAAGACCTACCGCTCTGCCCTTGTGGCTGTAAAGCAGATCGACAAGATCCTTGTTTACCTTACCGCAAAGCACCATCTGAACGATGTTTATCGTTTCTTCATCGGTGTAACGAAGACCGTTTACAAATTTGCTCTCCTTGCCGACCTTTTTCAGCATTGCGTTTATTTCGGGACCGCCGCCGTGCACAAGCACTATCTTGATACCGCAGAGCGACAGAAGAACAAGGTCGGACATAACCGCCTGCTTCAGCCTGTCGTTTGTCATTGCGTTACCGCCGTACTTGACTACTACTACCTTGTTTGAATACTGCTGTATATAAGGAAGTGCGTCGCTGAGTATACTTGCTCTCTTTTCGTTTTCAAGTTCCATCTTCTTTTGTCCTTTCGGTGTCAGCTTCTGTATTCTGCGTTTATCTTTACATATTCATAAGTCAGATCGCAGCCCCACGCTACCGATTTATCGGCACCGTCGTGCATATCAATTCTGATAACAATTTCATCTTCGGACAGTATCTTGAATGCTTCGTCTTCTGAGAAGTCAACACCTGCGCCGTTCTCGCAGACCTTAACACTACCCTTTGAAGATGACAGAACGACCTCGACCTTCGAAATATCAAAATCGCCCTCGGCATAACCTATCGCACAGAGAATACGTCCCCAGTTGGCGTCCGCCGCAAATATAGCCGCCTTTAAAAGACTGCTGTTTATAACAGACAGTGCAACGCTCTTTGCAACAGCTTCTGTAGGTGCGTGGTCAACAACGCATTCCATCAGCTTCGTTGCACCCTCGCCGTCACGGGCGGTTTCTCTTGCAAGGTTCATCATTACAGAGTAAAGACCGTTGATGAACACTTCATAATCCTTGTCCTCTGCCGTTATCTCCTTGTTTCCTGCAAGTCCCGACGCCATTATGCACAGTGTATCGTTTGTAGATGTATCACCGTCCACGCTTACCATATTGTAAGTTATATCGGCTGTTCTTTTCAGTGCCTTATGCAGAAGCTCCGCATTTATCTTTACATCGGTCGTGATAAAAGCAAGCATTGTAGCCATATTGGGATTTATCATACCACTGCCCTTGCTGATACCGCCGATGTGACAGGTCTTGCCGTCAAGCGTAAACTCTACTGCAAGCTCCTTTTTGCGTGTATCGGTCGTCATTATCGCCTCGCACGCAAGCGAGCTTCCGTCCTCGCTTATGCTGTCTACAAGCGTCTTGATATTGTTCTTCACAGGGTCGATCGACAGCTTCTGTCCGATAACGCCTGTAGAGCCTACTATCATATCGTTCTTATCAATACCCAGTTCGTTTGCGCAAAGCTCGCACATCTGCTCTGCGATCTCAATACCGTTTGAGTTACAGGTGTTTGCGTTGCCGCTGTTTACGATAACAGCCTGAGCGATACCGTTCTTGAGGTGCTCCTTTGTAACGATTATCGGCGCACCCTTCACCTTGTTCTGTGTGTAGATTGCCGCCGCAGTACACTTTGTGTCACAGCTTATCACAGCAAGGTCACGCTTTTTCGAGCCGGGCTTTATGCCGACATTGATTCCGCCCGCCTTAAAGCCTTTTGCGGCGCATACACCCTTATCCACTAATTTATAATTATCAAATTCAACCATTGTTATTACCTCACTTATTATACAAGTCCGGTCGTTTCGTCAATGCCCATCATTATGTTAAGACACTGAACAGCCGCACCGCTTGCGCCCTTGCCTAAGTTATCAAGTCTTGAGCAAAGCACTATACGGTCATCGTTTCCGCACACGAATATTTCCATATTGTTCTTACCCGATAATGTGTTTGCGGCAAGGAAACCGTTTTCAAGAACGCCCTCGCCCATAACAGGCATTACCTTTACAAGATTTGCGTCTGCATAATGCTCCGTGAAAGCCTTATGAATATCGGCAAGCGTATATTTCTTCGGCAGAAGTCTTGTGAGAACGGGAACAGTTACGACCATACCGCTGAAATAATCGCATATCAGAGGATTGAACACAGGCTTGTAATCAAGTCCGCTTATCTTCATCATTTCAGGCAAATGCTTATGCTCCTGAGGAAGCGCATACTGTCTTGGGCTGTAAAATTCTTCGGGCTTTTCATCGCTTTCGTACACTGCGATAGCCTTCTTTCCCGCTCCGCTGTAACCGGATACCGCATGAGCGACAACAGGATAATCGCTCGGCATTATGCCTGCCTTTACAAGAGGATATACAAGCGAAATAAAACCGCTTGCATAACAGCCGGGAACAGCCACTCTCGATGAAGCCGCTATCTTTTCTCTGTGCTGCTTTGAAAGCTCGGGAAAACCGTATGCCCAGTCGGGATTTGTCCGATGTGCCGTAGAAGCATCTATAATACGGACGTTACTGCCCTTCGCAAGCTCTACCGCCTCTCTTGCGGCGGCATCGGGCAGACAAAGGAACGTGAAGTCGGACGAGCATATAAACTTCTTACGCTCATCGTTATCCTTTCTCTTGTCCTCATCGATCTTCATTATTTCAATATCGTTTCTGTCCTTGAAACGTTCGAGAATTTTAAGTCCGGTCGTTCCTTCCTGACCGTCAATATACACCTTTACGCTCATATAAGCACCTCTTATTTTTTAAGAAATCTTGTCATTCCGCAGCCACGTTCATCATTAGGTCTGCGCATAAATCCGAGCTTTTCGTAGAACGGCTCTTTATCCTTTGCCGCCATAAGATTTATCATTATCGTTTCGCCCTCGTCAGCGACCGACAACGCTTTATCCATAAGCCTTGAAAGCATCTCTCTGCCTATTCCCTGTCCCTGATATTCGGGACGTACAATAACGTCACTGATAAAGAACTGATAGCCTCCGTCACCGACTACCCTTGCCGAGCCGACTTCCTTTTCTCCGTCAAGCGCCGTTATCGCAAACACAGAGCTTTTAAGCGCACAGTTAAGCTGTCTTGGCGAAAGCTCATACCAGCCTACGCTTCGTCTGAACGAATTTATATCGTGCGGCAATCTGTATTCATAAGTTATCATCAGATGTTGATACCGCCCAGTCTGTCTTCAAGCTCAGCTATCTGACGCTTTACCGCATCCGGAGCGGGTCCGCCGTCAACGCCTCTTTGCATAACGCAGGTATCAAGGCTGATAGCGTCATATACGTCATTATCAAACGTTTCGCACAGCTTCTTGTATTCTTCTATCGGTAGCTGTTCAAGCGTTGTATTCTTCTCTATGCAAAGTGCAACGAGTGTACCGGTTATCTTATATGCCGTTCTGAAAGGAAGTCCCTTCTTTACAAGATAGTCTGCACAGTCTGTAGCATTGATAAAGCCCTTTGCGGCAGCAGTACGCATATTGTCTTTAAGTACCGTCATAGTCGCAAGCATAGGAGTAAATGTCGAGATACACAGCTTTACTGTGTCTACTGCGTCAAATATTGCCTCCTTGTCCTCCTGCATATCCTTGTTGTATGCAAGCGGAAGTCCCTTCATCATTGTGAGAAGCGTCTGCAGATCGCCGTATACCCTTGCCGTCTTGCCTCTTATAAGCTCCGTAACATCGGGGTTCTTCTTCTGCGGCATTATCGAACTGCCTGTAGAATATGCGTCGTCAAGCTCGATAAACTTGAACTCCCACGAGCACCACATGATTATTTCCTCCGAAAATCTCGAAAGGTGCATCATAAGCATCGAAATATCGGAGCATAGCTCAATGCAGAAATCCCTGTCGGATACGCCGTCGAGGCTGTTCATCGTAATATCCTTGAAGCCGAGAAGCTCAGCTGTTCTCTTTCTGTTAAGAGGGTATGTAGTGCCTGCAAGCGCACACGAACCGAGCGGCATTACATCCATTCTTTCCTTGCAGTCTGCAAGTCGTGTCAGATCTCTTGTCAGCATCTGAGCATATGCCATAAGATGATGTGCGAATGTAACAGGCTGTGCACGCTGTAAATGGGTGTAGCCCGGCATTACCGTTTCCGTATGCTGCTTTGCAATATCTATAACAGTGTTTATAAGCTCACGGACAAGCTTTGCAATCTCATCGACTTCATCCTTGAGATAGAGCTTTATATCGAGAGCCACCTGATCGTTTCTGCTCCTTGCGGTGTGCAGACGCTTTCCCGCATCGCCTATTCGTGCGGTAAGCTCAGCCTCAACGAACATATGAATATCTTCCGCATTGGGATCAAAATGCAGTGTTCCGTTTTCAATATCGCTTAAAATTCCGTTAAGACCTTCTATTATCACCTTGCTGTCCGCAGAGTCGATAATGCCGCACTCACCGAGCATGGTTGCGTGTGCTATAGAGCCTTTTATATCATGCTTGTACATTCTTGCATCAAATGAGATGGAAGAATTGAAATCGTTGACCTTTGAGTCAACCTCCTTTGAAAATCTTCCCGCCCACATCATTTTAGACATACTGTTATTTCCTTTCAGATTTATGTTCATAACGCAAAAAGCGTTTTGTTTTTTCCGTTATAAATATAAAAGTAATTAAAACGCTTTTTAAAACACAGCCGAAACGACCGTGTTTTAAATTGCATCTTAAAAACCGTAAAAGCCGCAAGGCATAGTTTTACACCTTGCGGGATTTACCGTAACGCTTTTAAAGCTTACTTATTGTTTCTCTCAGCATCAAGCAGAGCCTTGACCTTTATCGGCAGACCGAACAGGTTGATAAAGCCCTTTGCATCTGTCTGATCGTAAACATCGTCCTCACCGAATGAAGCAAAGTCTTCGCTGTACAGTGTGTAGGGTGATGTAACGCCTGCGTTGATGATGTTACCCTTGTAGAGCTTGAGCTTAACGTCGCCTGTAACAGTTTCCTGTGTCTTGTCAACGAAAGCGTCCATAGCCTCTCTTAAAGGTGTGTACCACTGACCGTTATATACGATGTCTGCATACTTCTGTGCAAGACCGTACTTGTAGTGCTGTGTTTCCTTATCAAGACAGATAGTTTCGAGAACTTCGTGAGCGTGATAAAGGATTGTTCCGCCGGGAGTTTCGTAAACGCCTCTCGACTTCATACCAACAAGTCTGTTTTCAACAACGTCGAACAGACCGATGCCGTTCTCGCCGCCGAGCTTGTTAAGAGTCTTGATGAGCTTTACGCCGTCCATCTTTTCACCGTTAAGTGAAGTGGGGATACCCTTTTCAAAGTGTATTGTAACATATGTGGGCTTGTCGGGAGCCTGTTCGGGTGAAACGCCAAGTTCAAGGAAGCCTTTCTTATTGTACTGAGGCTCGTTTGCAGGGTCTTCAAGGTCAAGACCTTCGTGTGATAAGTGCCAGAGGTTCATATCCTTTGAGTAGTTTGTTTCACGGGTAATCTTTATCGGAACATTGTGTGCCTCTGCATACTCAATTTCCTGATCTCTTGACTTAATATTCCATATTCTCCAGGGAGCGATAATCTCAAGCTCGGGTGCGAGAGCCTTGATAGTAAGCTCAAAACGTACCTGGTCGTTGCCCTTACCTGTGCAGCCGTGGCAGATAGCGTCAGCGCCTTCCTTCTTAGCTATCTCAACAAGTCTTTTAGCTATAGGAGGACGAGCGAACGAAGTACCGAGCAGATAACCCTCGTACTTTGCGCCTGCCTTAAGTGTGGGGAATATGAAGTCGTTTACGAATTCGTCCTGTATATCTTCTATGTAGAGCTTGGATGCGCCTGTCTTCTTAGCTCTTTCTTCAAGACCTACTATTTCAGAGTCCTGTCCTACGTTACCTGCTACGCAGATTACTTCACAGCCGGGATAATTCTCGTGTAACCACGGAATTATGATGGACGTATCAAGTCCGCCTGAATAAGCAAGTACGATCTTTTTGATTTCTTTAGCCATTTTATTATTTCCTTTCTATCTCACAGACGCTTTCGGGCGTTCTGCTTTCTGATTTAACTTACATTGAATATTATACACCTTTTCACATCAAAGTCAAGTATTTTTATGCACAAAACTGCATAATATACTGCATATAGTGAATAATTGTTGAATTTTAGCGAATTTTTATGTATTTTTTTGATTGACAAGCCGTAAATGTAAGGATATAATAATAGTAAAAGGAAATTCAGTCGGAGGAATTATGGAACTTAAGGACAAGCTGGAAATACTTATTAAAAGAAACGGCTATAAAAAGACGGACTTTGCGTCTGCCGTATCCATAACCTACAGAGCGCTTGCAAACTACATAAGCGGTGCAAGGACCCCGAGAGCAAAAACTCTTTCCGATATGGCTGTACTTCTCGGTGTCAGCGAGGAACTGCTGACAGACGACACTGTGGATCTTATCCTGTCAGGCGATGAAAAGCTGTATTTCAACGGCACTTCTCCGACAGAAACAAGAGAAAAGGCCGATGTGCTTCTGAGCGAAGTATCGGCTATGCTTGACGATGAGGATTTCACCGAAAACGATAAGACAACATTCTTTTCCTGTATCGCAGAAAAATATTTTGCAGGAAAAGCAAAAAATCATAAAGAAACTATTGACAATGCAGTATGACGGTGTTATAATACAAACAGTCGAACAACCGTTCAAATGAAATGAGGTTAAAATGGCGGCCAGCAAATCAGAAAAGTCGGAAAATATCAGTGCAAAAGACGAAAATGAATTCTGTAACTGCAATGTGATACACGAGGACGTAGTAAACTATGTGCGTGAGAGGATGCTTGAACAGATGCAGTTTGAAAAGCTGTCAATGTTCTTCAAGGCTATAAGCGATGAAACAAGGATTAAAATCCTCTACTCGCTGTCACGCTCTAAAATGTGCGTGTGCGACCTTGCCGCCCTGCTCGGAATGACAGCATCGGCAATCTCTCACCAGCTGAGAGTATTACGGCAAGCAGAGCTTGTTCGCAGTGAAAAGCAAGGCAAGGTCGTTTACTATATGCTCAGCGACAACCATGTAAACACGGTGTTCAGCAATGCGCTTGAGCATATTATGGAGTAAAACGGGAAAATCAAAGGAGATAGCATCTCCTGTTTTTTCGGACAATACATTTGAACAGTTACTCAATTGTTCAAAACTTCAACCATATCAAAGGTGGTAGCTTATGAAAAGAATCTATATTTTAGAAGGTCTTGACTGCGCTAACTGTGCAGAGGAGATTCGTGCGGAAGTCGAAAAGGACGAACGTGTGAAATCGGCGGAAATGAACTTTATGAAGCAGGAACTTACCGTTGAAGCGGAAAATTCGTGTTTGCCCGATGAGCTTATGACAACGGTCACCGAAGTTGTCGCTAAGCACGAACCCGATGTAACCGTCAGGGAAAGACAGACTTTTAAAGAAAAGAAATATATAATAGACGGCCTTGACTGCGCACAGTGTGCGGAAGAAGTAAGAGAGGCAGTTGAAAAGTCGGATTATGCGAGCGGCGCAAAGATGAATTTCATAAAAAAAGAGCTTACCGTAACACCGTCAAAGATAATTTCAAACAAGGATCTGTTAAAGCAGGTAACAGCAACGGTAACTGCCGTTGAACCGGATGTAACGGTCAGCGAAAAGGAAAACCACGTTGAGAAAAAGGTAAGCTATACTAAAGATATAGTCAAGATGATAAGCGCAGGCATTCTGTTCATAGTTGCTTTTATCCTTGAAAAAACTATCGGTACAGAGCAGCTTGTGCCTAAGATAGCGATACTTACGATGTATCTTGCGGCTTACGTTATCTGCGGACTTGAAGTAGCTATCACTTCAATAAAAGCAATAGCAAAGAAGAATTTCTTCAACGAAAACACGCTTATGCTTATCGCAAGCATCGGTGCTATCGTACTTGGAGAATACGAAGAAGCGGTTGCCGTTATGCTGTTCTACACTGTCGGAGAATTCTTCCAGTCAATAGCCGTGAACAAGTCAAGAAGAAGCATATCTTCTCTCATCAAGACAAAGCCGGAAACAGCCGATGTTCTTATTGACGGCGAATATATAACAGTCGATCCCGAAAACGTTGAAACCGGCAGTATAATAAGAGTAAAGCCCGGCGAAAAGATACCGCTTGACGGCATTGTCGAAAGCGGTAACACATCAATAGATACGTCAGCCCTCACAGGCGAGAGCTTACCGAGAGATATAACGGTCGGTGATGAAGTTCCCGCAGGCGCTATCAACATTTCAGGTGTTATCACGCTTAAAACAACACGCCGGTTCACCGACAGCACGGTATACAAAATGCTTCAGATGGTCGAATCCGCTGTCGAGAAAAAGACAAAGACGGAGAACTTCATCTCGGTATTTGCAAAATACTACACCCCCATAGTCGTACTTGCGGCGGTGATAATATCGCTTATCCCTCCCCTGTTCACCGGCTTTGATTTCGTAACGTGGGTACAAAGAGGTCTTATCTTCCTCGTAATCTCCTGCCCGTGCGCACTGGTTATTTCCGTACCGCTCGGATACTTTGCAGGTATCGGCAAGGCATCGTCAAAGGGCATACTTGTAAAAGGCAGTAACTACCTTGAAGCAATCTCAAAGGCTAAGGTCGTACTGTTCGATAAGACAGGCACGCTTACAAAAGGTCAGTTTGAGGTTACAAGGACAGAGCCTGCAGGAATGAGCAAGGATGAACTGTTACGATATGCGGCTTATGCCGAGAGCAACTCCAACCACCCTATAGCCGTTTCGGTAAGAAAGGCATACGGTGCGGATATTGACCAGTCACAGATTACCGAGTGCAGTGAGATAGCCGGCAAGGGCATCAAGGCTGTGATTTCCGGTGCGACTGTTCTCTGCGGTAACAGCAGACTTATGGCTGACTACAGCATAAACTGCCCCGAAGCAAACGGCACAGTGCTTTATGTGGCTGTTGATAATAAATATGCAGGTCTTATCGAAATTGCAGATATGCCTAAGGAACACTCGGCTGAAGCCGTAAAGATGCTTAAAAATCACGGTGTGAAGGTCGTAATGCTCACAGGCGACAACAGGTCTGCGGCGGCTGCGGCGGCTGAAAAGCTCGGTATCACAGATTACTACGCAGAGCTTCTCCCCGAAAACAAGAGCGAAATTACGCTTAAGATGAAGTCGGAGCTTCCTGACAATGAAAAGGTAATGTTTGTAGGCGACGGCATAAATGACGCACCCGTAATAGCATCTGCCGACATAGGCGTTGCAATGGGCGGCTCGGGCGCAGACAGTGCTATAGAAACCGCAGACTGCGTTCTTATGAAGGATGATCCTATGCAGCTTGCCGACGCATTTGCAATCAGCAAAAAAACAAACCGCATAGTTCTCCAGAATATCATATTTGCACTCGGTGTAAAGCTGATAATTCAGGTACTCGGCGTTTTAGGTCTTGCTAATATGTGGGCGGCTGTTTTTGCAGATGTTGGCGTTTCGATAATCGCTATCTTCAATTCATTAAGACTTATGAGAAAGTAAATAAAACATTTACCGCCCGCGTTTGCTCACTGCATTCACAGGCGGTATTCTTTACTTATTTTTTCTTCTGAGCTTTTTCCTTGTCAGCTCATAACTCATATCAACAAGCATCCTGAGTTTTTCATCGGGTACTCTTTCATCAAGGGCGACCGTTATCCAGTTTTCCTTATTCATATGATACGCAGGATAAAAGCCCTGCTCCAGCCTCAGCGATCCGATGAGGATAGGGTCGCACTTGAGATTGACGACATCTATAGTTTTCTGCCCGTCAAGTCCGAGCCTGCTTTCAGGCAAATCCATTATTATAGCGAACCACTTTTTCGTATCATTATGACGATACGCCTGAAACCCGGGATTCTTTTCAAACAATCTTTCGGCTCTAACGCCGTAATAGTCGGTTATGTATTTGTCAAGCTGTGAACGATTCATTACCGCTCCTTCTTTACCGTGTATATTCCGCCCGCACCGCAGGATACAGCGCCGCTTATTTCAAGGTCGGCGAGTATCTCGCTGAGTTCCCCGAATGATAAGCTGCAGGCAGAAAGCAACGTATCAAGCGTTACTCCGTCACTGTTTGCAATGATGCCGAGAATTTCTGCGGCTTCCGATGCGTTTTCTGCGGCTTCCGCAATTTGTCCGCTCTGCTTTTCTTCCGTATCCGTTACCGGCTCTGCCTCACTCACATCCGTATTATCGGTTTCGGCAATCGGTGCTATTATAGGAATTCTTTCTTTTACTGCCGTATCATTCAGTGTAGCAGGCTTTCCCGCTTTTTTCCGCTTTTTCAGCACATTTTCGGGAGTTACTCGGAAATAATCTATTTCCTTTTCCTTATCCTTGACACCTGTAATTTTAAAGCGTGGTGCGTCTGCCGCCTTCACCTTAGGGAGAGGCTTCTTCTCATCTTTTTTCGCCGGCTCAGGTTCCTTTGCTTCACAAACCGTTGGCAGATCCTCAGCAGGCGGCGTTTCCCTGACATCCTCGTGCATCACAAAGCTCGTCAGCTGTTCCTTATCAAGATATGTATCGTCTATTATATCACGATAAGTAGGATAAAACTCATTGATAATATCATAGAAATCATAAACGGAATGCGCCCCGTCACGCAGAAATCTGATAACACGGCTGTATTTCTTATCCAGCGTATCGTCAGGTATAGTAAAGAACACCTCTCTGTCCTGCTCAAACGCATGGTTTGCGGTGATAAGGCTTCCGCTTCCGTTGTAGCCGCCTATCACGACAGTACCCTTTGAAAGTCCTGAAATAATACGGTTTCTGAATTTGAAATAATCGGAATTGCACGGCGTGTCCGGGAGAAGTTCCGACAGAATAAGTCCGCCGTTGTCGATTATGTTCTTTCTCAGCCCGAATGAATTATTCGGATAATCAATAGTTATTCCGCAGGCAAGCACAGCCACGGTCGGCTTGTGGTGACGGATGCTGTTGTTGTGCGCTGTCCTGTCTATGCCCAGTGCAAAGCCGCTTACAAGAACAATGTCGCTTCTTGCAAGATTGTAGCAAATATTTTCCGTAAGCCTTATCGCATTGCCAAACGGCTTTCTGGGGCCTACTATCGACACCGCCAGCTTACCCTGCAGGCAGTTTATATCTCCCGCAGTAAACAGCAGAACGGGCGGATTATATATATTCTTAAGCTGTTCGGGATAATTCCTGTCGTCAATTGTGACAATGCCGATATTATTCCCGGCGCAATAATCCATTATCACCTTCGAGCGTTCGAGCGACGCTCTGCGGACATACTCGTGACGGTTAGAAGGTATATGCGACATATCGCCACTGCTGATATGCTCATACGCAAGTCTTGCATTACCGTATGCCTTTATCACCTCGTGAATTTTCGGGTTACCGCCGCCGAATATCTGCAACAGATAGATGTAATACTCCATAAAGCCCTCTAAAACTATCGCCGCAAGTATTACCTGCGGCGAATTCTGTCATTAACTGTTTTTCTTGTTATCCTCGTTACGAATCTGTACCCTTCTTATCTTGCCGCTGATAGTTTTGGGAAGCTCGTCAACGAACTCCACTATTCTCGGATATTTATAAGGCGCAGTGTTCTTCTTAACGTAGGTCTGAAGCTCTTTTTTAAGCTCATCGGACGGTTCATAGCCTCTTGCAAGAACGATTGTTGCCTTTACCACCTGACCTCTTATAGGGTCGGGTGCACCCGTAACGGCACACTCAAGCACAGACGGGTGTGCTATCAGAACGCTTTCGATCTCGAAAGGTCCTATACGGTAACCGCTCGCCTTGATAACATCATCATTTCTTCCGACATACCAGAAGTAGCCGTCCTCATCCTTCCAAGCGGTATCGCCTGTATGATAAAGCCCGTCATGCCATGCCTGAGCGGTAAGCTCATCGTCACGGTAATAGCCGTCAAAAAGACCATCCTTGCCACGCTCGGCACGGACAACTATTTCACCGACTTCTCCGACAGGCACCGGATTTCCGTCATCATCGACAATGTCGACATCATAGAGCGGAGTAGGCTTGCCCATTGAGCCGGGCTTAGGTGTCATACCTACAAGATTTGCAAGCAGTGCTGTCGATTCGGTCTGACCGAATGCCTCCATCAGCTTAAGGCCGGTAAACTCAAGCCACTTGTTATACACCTCAGGGTTGAGTGCCTCGCCTGCAATAGCGGAATATTTAAGACTCGAAAGATCGTAGTTTTCAAGTCCTTCCTTTATAAAGAAACGGAACATGGTAGGAGGCGCACAGAATGAGGTTATCTTATAGTTCTGCATTATCCTCAGCATATCGGTCGGTATGAACTTGTCAAAATCATACACGAACACGCACGCACCGAGCGACATCTGACCGAACAGCTTGCCCCAGGCGGCTTTTCCCCAGCCTGTATCGGATATTGTAAGATGAACACCGTCAGAATCGACATTCTGCCAATGTGCCGCCGTCTGAATATGTGCGAGTGCATATCTGTGATTATGGACAACCATCTTGGGATAGCCCGTAGTACCCGATGTGAAATATAACAGCATATGCTCCCTTGTATCCGTCTGCACACGCTCCATAGTTTCGGGCATTCCGGCAATTTCATCATCGAACGGAATCCAGCCGTCCCTGTGACCGTTTGCTATAAATTTAACAAGACCGTCAGCGTGGATTTCTTCCTGCGCCTCATCGACATACTTGGCTATATCGGGATTATAGCCGGTACATACTATAGCTTTTACGCTTGCACGTTCAAAGCGATAGGTAAAGTCGTGTGTTGTCAGCAGATGCGTTGCGGGTATAGCAACCGCACCGAGCTTGATAAGAGCGATTATCGCAATCCAGAACTGGTAGTTTCTTTTCAGTACCAGCATTACCTTGTCGCCTTTTTTTATACCGTATGACTTAAAAAGATTTGCCGCCTGCGTTGACAGCTTCGAAAGCTGTGAATAGGAAAAATCGTGACGGTTTTCCTGAAGGTCGATGTGAATAAGCGCTCTCCTGTCAGGGTCAATTTCTCCGAACTTATCTATAATATCGTAACCGAAGTTATAGTTATCGGGACAGTCTATCTCGAACTTATTCAGTATCCCGTTCTCATCAAAGCCTTCTTTTACAAATCTCTTGTAGTAATTTTTAACCTGTTCCATATACTTTTCTTTCCGTTCCTTTGTTTATCAGATCAGTATTGCCAAGAACTTGCAGTCCTTGCCGTCAACGGCTATCATTCCGTGCGGATTCATGCTGTCGTAATAAATGCAGTCGCCTTCACTTACCGTTTCAATATGACTGCCTATCTGGAACTTCAACGTTCCCGATATTATATAGTCCATTTCCTGACCGTCGTGTACTGACAGGTGTATAGGCTTTTTCTGCTCATCTTCATCATAAGGAGCTGTTACCAGCAACGGCTCTATTTTCTTGTTTTTAAAAAGATAGGCAAGGTGCTGATAGGCAAATCTTTCCCGACGCTCAATCGGTAAGCCTTGATCCTTACGGACTATCGAATATGTATTGAGCTTAGGCGTAACACCTGTAAGAAGCTCTATAAGCTCAACGCCGAGTGCGTCCGCCGCCTGATTCAGGAATGAAAGCGAAAAATCCTTTTCTCCGTTTTCAAGTGAAATATATTCGTCTGTGGTGACGTTTGTTTTGTTTGCCATTTCGCCGACAGATATATCAAGGTATTCTCTTGTGCTTTTCAGTCTGCCGGATACGTCTTTGATATTATAATCCATAATGACCTCCGTAACGCCTTGTATTCCTTAGTAAATATATAAAGCGTTATGCTTTATTAATTAAGTATACCAAATCACTGCAATAAAATCAATAGTTTTTTGGCAATTTCTCACTAAAATAATATAAAATCAAACTGTCAGTTTATCGGAAATTTTGCTGTAAAGAGTTATCGTCACGCCCTCGGTATCAAGAAGTTCTCTTACAGAGGTATAATCTCCGTGGTCTTTACGGCGCAATATAATATTCTTTGCGATTTCCTCCGTTATTCCCTCAACGCTCATCAGCTCGTCTACGGTAGCTTTATTGAGGTTTACCTTGCGAGTGCCGTAAGACTCGTTTTTAGTGTAATATCCCGACGAGGCAACAGTAAACCGACTGCACAGTATCATATATACTTCATCATCTACCGAACTTATCTCTTTAAGCTGTGACATAGATGTAAATTTCCCGTGCTTTTCACGATAGTTTATAATATCGTGTGCCGTTTTCCGTCCGACGCCTTTTATCTGCATCAGAGTTTCAAGATCTGCTGAATTAAGATCCGGTTTTTGCACATACGAATACGAGCTTTCATCGTATGAGGTTTCATCCACAGAGAACACCCATGCGTTATCACGCATTACTTTGTCGTTATAGTAATATAAAACAACAGTGAGCATTACGGTAAGGATAAGCACGCCTGCGGCAATTATTATTGCGTTGCGTACCTTCCCTTTCATAATACTCACTCCAAGCCGTTATTTTATTTTGTCCCCGAAAAGAACTTGCAAAAACCGCTCAGCCTGCATTCGCTGCAATTCGGTTTTGCCGCACTGCACACAAGCCGACCGTGCCACACAAGTCTGTGACACATCATCAATCTGTCGTCCGGCTTTATTATTGCGGCAAGCTGTTTTTCAACCTTCAGCGCATCCTTTGTTCCGTCGGTAAGACCCAGCCTTCCGCTCACTCTTATAACGTGTGTATCGCATACAAGAGCAGGCTTACCGTAGAGGTCGCCCACTATAAGATTAGCTGTCTTTCTTCCGACCCCGGGCAACTTTACAAGCTGTTCTATTGTATCGGGAATTTCACCGCCGAAATCATCACGGAGCATTCTGCACATCATAACAATATCGACAGCTTTTGTCTTATACAGTCCGCACGAATGTATATATTCCGCAACCTCGTCAGGCTCTGCCGCCGCAAAGCTGTCAATATCGGGGAATTTTTCGAAAAGTGCGGGAGTAACCATATTTACTCGCTTATCGGTACACTGCGCCGAAAGCCTTGTCGCTATCAGAAGCTCATGCGGCTTTTTATAAACAAGAGCGCATTTCACGTCCGGATAGCACTCGGCAAGCTCGTCTATAACAAGCCCTGCTCTTTCCTTTTTGGTCATACAGTTCTCTTTTCTGATAATTATAACTATATATTATACTATATCTGCCCCGATGTCAAGTTTTGTCGCAAAATTTTTTCCGATACCGCAAAAACAGCTTCAGTCAGAGCAATTCGGTATTTATCAAAACACAAATAAAAAAGTCCCCCGAATTTAATCGAAGGACTTTGGTGAGCCACCCGGGAATCGAACCCGGGACACCCTGCTTAAAAGGCAGGTGCTCTGCCGCCTGAGCTAGTGGCTCAAAAGCTATAAACTTTTGGGTTGTTTTCACAACGTGATTTATTATAACAAATCCTGACTCCTTTGTCAAGTCTTTTTTTAATATTTCTTTACGTTAATTTGAAAAGCGTCATAAAAAATAGCTTTACCGAATATTCGTCACAAGATTTTTCTAAATTTATTCTGCTCCGATTCAGGAAAGATAACGCTTCATTGTTGACACAATTGTGATTATGTGTTACAATATCTTCTGGTTAGTTTCGATTAACCCTACGATATTTTTAATTAAGATGCGGTGATAATATGGAAAACAATAAAATTAATCCACTGCTTACAGGCTCAGCAGAAACTATGCTACAGAGTTTTTACGCAAGAGCCAAATATTCAAGAAAAAAGAATGCTAAATTTTATGACGCAAAGGCAATAGAGCTTGTCGGAAAAATCGATTATGACTTTTCAAAAGCGGAAAATGATTCTACGATGAGCAACGGAGTAATCGCACGAACCATCGTATTTGACGAATTGGTCAAAGACTTTATAAACAAAAATCCCGATTGCACAGTTGTAAACATAGCCTGCGGTCTTGATACAAGATTTTACCGTATGGATAACGGCAGAATAATATGGTACAATGTCGATCTGCCGGAAACTATAGAGGTTCGTGACGCAATATATCACGAATCAGGCAGGGTGTCTACAATAGGCATTTCCGCAACCGATCCCGCTTGGGCTGACAAGGTAACAAAAAGAGGAAAAATGCTATTTATAATCGAAGGTCTTTCAATGTATCTTACCTCTGATGAAAACGCTCAGATGCTGTCGATTATCAGAGATAAATTCGATAATGCGACAGTGCTTATGGAGTGCCTTGCTAAAAAGTGGGTAAACAAGGAACATACCGAAAAATCAATTCAGGACACCGGTGCAAAATTCATGTTTGGTGCTGATACCTTTGATGATTTAGGTAAAGCGGCAGACGGTTTCAGATGTATAAAAAATGACGATATCATCCGTGGTATGTCAGTTATAATGCCGGTATTGAAGCCGTTCAGAAAGCTACCTTTTTTAAAGAAAATCGCACAGAAGATTCTTATATTTGAAAAAGCATAACCGGATATTGTCAGCCGACCTTTCAGCAGGTCGGTTTTATTTTATTGTGAACTTAACATTCAATCAAGAAATGTTGATTGAATGTTAAGTTTATCGACGTCTGAAATTTCCTTAATTAAGAAGTTTTCTATTGCATTCTGTCGGATTTTGTGATATTATTATCCTAATAAAATATGCCAACAATACGGCAAATAAAAATTTCGCACTGCAAAAGTGCGGTAAGGATGAGAAATATGCCAAAAAGACAGGACATTAACAAAATTATGATAATAGGCTCCGGTCCTATCATCATAGGTCAGGCTTGTGAGTTTGACTATTCAGGCACACAGGCTTGTAAAGCACTCAAGAAGCTCGGTTACGAGATAGTTCTTGTAAACTCAAACCCCGCAACTATTATGACCGACCCCGATGTAGCGGACATCACTTATATTGAACCGCTCAACCTCGACAGACTTACTCAGATTATCGAGCAGGAACGTCCCGATGCGCTTCTGCCCAACCTCGGCGGTCAGTCAGGACTTAATCTCTGCTCCGAGCTTGACAAGGCAGGTGTACTGAAAAAGTTCAACGTACAGGTAATCGGCGTTCAGGTTGACGCTATCGAACGTGGTGAAGACCGTATCGAGTTCAAGAATGCAATGAAGGATCTCGGTATCGGTATGCCGAGAAGTGAAGTTGCTTACACGATTGATGAAGCTGTCAAGATAGCCGAGGAACTCAAGTACCCTGTTGTTCTTCGTCCTGCCTATACAATGGGCGGTGCCGGCGGCGGAATGGTTTATAATGTAGATGAGCTTAAGGTTGTATGCGAAAGAGGCTTGCAGGCATCTCTTGTAGGTCAGGTTCTTGTCGAGGAATGTATCTTCGGCTGGGAAGAGCTTGAGCTTGAAGTTGTCCGTGATGCCGACAACAATAAAATCACCGTTTGCTTTATCGAAAACATCGACCCCATCGGCGTGCATACGGGCGACTCGTTCTGCTCTGCTCCTATGCTGACTATTCCCGAAGATGTTCAGAAAGAGCTTCAGGAAATGTCTTACCGCATTATCGAATCCATCGAGGTTATCGGCGGCTGCAACTGTCAGTTTGCCCGTAATCCCGAAACAGGACGTATTGTTGTGATCGAAATAAACCCCAGAACATCACGTTCTTCAGCTCTTGCTTCAAAGGCTACAGGCTTCCCTATTGCCTTCGTTTCCGCCCTCCTTGCCTGCGGTCTGACGCTGGGGGATATTCCCTGCGGTAAGTACGGCACACTCGACAAGTATTACCCCGACGGAGATTATATTGTAATCAAGTTCGCACGTTGGGCATTCGAAAAGTTCAAGGGCGCAGAGGATAAGCTCGGAACACAGATGAGAGCTGTCGGTGAAGTAATGAGCATCGGCAAGACCTATAAAGAGGCTTTCCAGAAGGCTATACGTTCACTTGAAAAGGACAGATACGGTCTTGGCTTTGCGAAGAACTTCCACGATATGACAAAGGAAGAGCTTTTAGCACAGCTGAGATACCCCACAAGCGAAAGACAGTTTGTTATATACGAAGCACTTCGCAAGGGTGCTACTATTGAAGAAATTCACGCCCTTACAAAGATTAAGGACTGGTTCTTACAGCAGATGAAGGAGCTTGTTGACGAAGAAGAAGCACTGCTCAAGATCAAGGGTTCTGTTCCCGAAAAGGCTGTACTAAAGCAGGCAAAGCTGGACGGTTTCTCTGACCGTTATTTAAGCTCACTTCTTGAGGTTACAGAGGAAGAGATCAGAAATGCCCGTATCGGCTTCGGCATAAAGGAAGCGTGGGAAGGCGTTCATGTAAGCGGTACTGACAATGCGGCTTACTACTACTCCACCTATCATCTTGACGAGGATAAAAGCCCTGTCAGCGACAAGCCCAAGATAATGATTCTCGGCGGCGGTCCCAACAGAATAGGTCAGGGTATCGAATTCGACTACTGCTGCGTTCATGCGGCACTTGCGCTCAAAAAGCTCGGCTTTGAATCTATCATCGTAAACTGCAACCCCGAAACAGTTTCAACCGACTACGATACATCGGATAAGCTCTACTTTGAGCCGCTCACTCTTGAAGACGTTCTTTCGATTCACGATAAGGAAAAGCCGCTCGGCGTTATCGCTCAGTTCGGCGGTCAGACGCCGCTCAACCTTGCAAGCGACCTTAAGAAATACGGCGTAAACATTCTCGGCACAACTCCCGAAACTATCGACCTTGCGGAAGACAGAGATCACTTCCGTGCTATGATGGACAAGCTCGGAATCCCGATGCCCGAATCCGGAATGGCTGTAAACGTTGACGAAGCACTTGAAATCGCTAACCGCATCGGTTATCCCGTAATGGTGCGTCCTTCATACGTTCTCGGCGGCAGAGGTATGGAGATTGTTCACGATGATGAAATGATGAAGGTCTATATGTCTGCGGCAGTCGGCGTTACCCCCGACAGACCTATACTCATCGACCGTTTCCTCCACCACGCAACAGAGTGTGAGGCTGACGCTATCTCGGACGGCAAGAACTGCTTTGTTCCCGCTGTTATGGAGCATATCGAGCTTGCAGGCGTTCACTCAGGTGACTCCGCTTGTATCCTGCCCTCTTTGAACCTTACGGAAAAGCAAGTCACAACAATCAAGGATTACACAAAGAAGATTGCCGTTGAAATGAATGTATGCGGTCTTATGAATATGCAGTACGCTATTGAAGACGATACTGTCTATGTTCTTGAAGCTAACCCCAGAGCATCCCGTACAGTACCGCTGGTATCAAAGGTTTGCAATATAAACATGGTACAGCTTGCTACTCAGATAATCACATCATCGCTGACAGGCAAGCCCTCCCCCGTACCCGAGCTTCACGACAAGGTTATCAACCACTACGGTGTTAAGGAAGCGGTATTCCCCTTCAATATGTTCCAGGAGGTTGACCCCGTTCTCGGTCCCGAAATGCGTTCAACAGGCGAGGTTCTCGGAATCGCTCCCACCTTCGGAGAAGCGTACTACAAGGCTCAGGAAGCAACACAGGTAAAACTTCCTCTTGGGGGAACTGTTCTCCTCAGCGTATGCGACAGAGATAAGCCCGAACTGCTTGAAATCGCAAAATCATTCAGCGAGCTTGGTTTCCGTATCCTTGCAACAGGCAAGAGCTATGATATGATAAAGGACGCAGGCATCACCGCTGAACGTATCAACAAGATGTACGAGGGCAGACCCAACATCACCGATGCAATAGCAAACGGCGATATTCAGCTTATCATCAACACACCCGCAGGAAAGACGAGTGCAAACGATGACAGCTACATCCGCAAGTCAGCAATCAGACATAAGGTGCCTTATATCACAACAATGGCGGCCGCTAAGGCAAGCATCGAGGGTATAAAGTCACTTAAAGCAAACAAACACTTCGGCGTAAAGTCAATTCAGGCACACCACGCAGATATAAAGTAAATAATATGAACCCCCGTCACATGACGGGGGTTCTGATTTTCACTTATCTATATCCTTTACACGCTTAAATGCGTACCACCGAATCCTCAGGTGAATTTTTCATTCTTTTAGAGCCATAGATTGCCGTGCATCTGTACTTCAGCCTCAACTTATCGGCAATAAGAGCAACAAATTCAGAGTTTGTCGGCTTTCCTCTCGATGTATGAATAGTGTATCCGAAATAGCTGTTGAGCGTGTCTACATCTCCCCTGTCCCACGCAATTTCTATTGCGTGACGTATTGCACGTTCAACTCTTGACGGCGTTGTTTCATACATACGGGCAACGGTCGGATAGAGCAGCTTTGTGATACAGTTTATCATGTCAGGATCCTCAACCGAAAGCATGATTGCGGTTCTGAGATAATGATACCCTTTGATATGAGCAGGTATGCCGATCTGATGTATTATCTCCGTCACTACGCACTCCATATCCGATTCGTCCGATGCGGTATTGCGTCTGCCGTTTATCTTGTCGTTATATACCGACAGAACCTTTGACACAAGCGTTTCCGGATCAAACGGACGTATCATATAATAGTCCGCTCCTGCGTCCATCACCTCAAACTCGACCTTTGCCGAATCATAGTTCGCCGTTACGAATATAACAGGAGCATATTCTCCGCTTCCTTTGAGTGTCCTGATTATATCGCAGACATCAAGACCGGGTGTTTTTGCGTCAAGGATAACCACAGCAGGACGCTCCGTAAGCACATAATCAACAAGAACCTTTCCCATCTTCGGTCTGGTTATCGCATACAGCCCTGCCTCTTTGAAAGCGGTGGCCCATGATATTCCAAGCTCTAACGAATCATCCCCTATAAGTACTCTGATAGATTGTGACATTTTCTTACCTCCATAGTTTTATTGCTTCTATAATATAACACAAACTGGAAAATAATTCAAGATGATTTTACCAAATTTTTTCAGTTTTTTTGAATCGAAGTCCGAATTGATAATATAAAAACGAATTATCGGATTACCTAACCCAATATGTAGAAATTTGCTTCTTCTTATTTATTATATATCCGTGAAATGACCGTTTTCAACATTTTTCGACAAATTTCTGCAATAAAAAACCGTTTTCGTGATTTTGAACAATATGTATGTCGATTTGTACCTTTTCTATGTGAATAAAAGCAGGTCTATAACTATCACGTTTCTTCAAATAAACGATTTTTGCTGCGATAACGGCGAAACGCTTTCACATAGCCTCATAAAGACTTTGCAAAAGCGTTTTTCGTTTACAAATTTATGCCGCCTGTTCTTCGGTTTCGCTGAGTGACAGCAAATGCTCATACATACTCTGTGCAAATATCCCGTATCCGTGAGCAGGGTCGCTTATGAAAACGTGCGTTACCGCTCCGACAAGCCGCCCGTTCTGCACTATCGGGCTTCCGCTCATTCCCTGCACTATTCCGCCTGTCAGCTCTGTCAGCCGTTCATCTGTTACTTTTATTACCATATTCTTGTTGTCCGCAGAATTTCTGTCAATGCTTTCTATTTCAACGCTGTACATTTCGGGCTTGCCGCTGTCTACGGTCGATAATATATATGCCTGTCCGCACTGTACCTCACTTGCGAATGCAAGCGGTATCAACTGCCCCTGCATATCTGCTTCTTCAAGCACGGCATAAAGTCCGCATCCGCAGTTATCGGTTATTCTGCCCTTTACATCCGACGGTTTCAGCGTGCCGCAAAGCTCACCCGGACAGTCACGTTCCCCTCTTTTTACACCGGTTATCACTGCAGGTACTATCTGACCTGTTCCGAGCGGAAGAATCTCCCCCGTGTCGACATCGCATACAGCGTGTCCAAGCCCCGCACCCGCAAGTGTTTTCGGCTGATAAAACGTCATTGTACCGATTCCTGCCGTACTGTCACGCACCCAAAGTCCTATTCTCTTTTCACCATCGCTGTCGCACTTTATTTCAACATCGGCTGTATATTCACAGTCATCTCTTATATAAGTCAGTGTTGCATATTCGCCGCACCCGGATATAAGCTCGCTCATATTTGCTGAGGACGTAATTTTCTCTCCGTTTATTTTTGTTATAACATCTCCCTTTTCTATTCCTGCTTTGCCGGCGGGAGATAATTCAAAAGCATCTGTGCTGTCGCCTACCTTGGCAAATCCCGTTACTATAACACCGTCTGTCAGCAGCTTGATACCAAACGGCGTTCCGCAGACATAAAGCTCAGGTCTTTCGTATTCCGCACTGCATTTCATCGGGTAACACGGCGAATTTACGGATATATATTTCTCTGCACACGCACCGCCGTACATTATATTTGAAAAAAGCGTAACCGCAGTAAAAATACCGCTGATAAGTTTTATCTTTTGTGGCATCGGATAATATTTTCCTTTCGTTTTTCTCACAGAATTATTATCTGCGTGTGCAATTTTTATATAAGAGGTATTTTTTAATTTTATAAATTGTACGGGTTGGAAAAAACAAAACCGAATGCAATTTTCTTCACAGGATGCTCACAATAAATATGTTGATTTTTCCGGTTTCTTGTGTTATCATTAAATTATAGAAATTTAAAAAATTAATTGAAACGGAAAAGGATAAAATGAAGGTTTTTGTAATCATATTAAAGGTACTTATGATGATAGCAACGGGAGTAATAGCGGTAGTGCTGAATATTCTCGGACTTATTTCTCTGATAACTACCCAGACTACCGACGTAAGCTCGATAATTGGCATATTGATATTCTGGATTTCATTCACCGTTATATGCTATATAGTGCCTGTGTTCTTTGCTATGCTGAAAAAATATTTTATCTGCGGCACTCTTACCTTCGTCGGATTGATATGCGTACTCATCCTGCATGAAATGCTACCGGGCGACCCCGGATACCTTTATATGCCGCTCCTTATTATAACGGTACTCGGCATACTTCTTGCGATATTCGGCAACTGGGATAAGATACACGGAAATATTGAAAAGCGTGAAAAGGAAAAGAACAAGGCAGCCCCCTCTGTTCTGGGCGGCACCACCGCTCCGGCTGACGAAGTGGTTTCAAAAAAAGCCGCTAAGAAAAGGGCTAAAGCAAAGAAATAAACGTTTTGCGAAAGGGTGATATTATGGCACTTCTTACAGAAAACGAACAGTTCCATCTTAAAATCAAAAAAGGCGATGTCGGAAGATACGCTATTCTTCCCGGCGACCCCGGCAGAGTTCCGCTTATAGCAAAATATCTCGACAATGCTGAATTTGTTGTGTCAAACCGTGAATATACGACCTATACGGGTTATCTCCTCGGCGAAAAGGTAAGCGTTGTATCAACGGGTATCGGCGGTCCTTCCGCCGCAATTGCCGTTGAAGAGCTTATCCGCTCAGGCACGGATACTTTTATAAGAATAGGCACAAGCGGCGGCATGGATATAAGCGTTTCCGGCGGCGACTTGGTTGTGGCGCAGGCATCAATACGAAGCGAGGGAACATCGCACGAGTATATTCCCGAAAACTACCCTGCGGTAGCGGATTTTGAAGTAACCACTGCACTTAAAGCCGCAGGCGACGCATTATCGGAAGATGTTGACGGCAAGCGTTGCCACGTCGGAGTAGTTCACAGCAAGGACAGCTTTTACGGCGAGATAGAGCCATTACAGATGCCTGTAGGAGATAAGCTCTCTGGCAGCTGGGCGGCTTATGTAAAATGCGGCTGTCTTACTTCCGAAATGGAATCCGCCGCAATATTCTCCGTAGCCCTTGCAAGAAGAAAACGTGCAGGCGCTGTATTCACAGCCCTCTGGAATGTCGAAAGAAGCAACGCAGGACTTCCCGATACTGTCTGTATGGACAGCGACAGAGCGATAAGAACGGCAGTGAACGCAGTAAAAATACTTATAGAGCAGGACAGGAAAAATGGCATTTGAGCATATTTTATTCGACCTTGACGGAACTTTGACAGATTCATACGAGGGTATAGCAAAATGCGTGCAGTATGCCCTTCACTATTACGGCATTGAAGAAAACAACGAAGAAAATCTGAAAAGATTTATCGGTCCTCCGCTTTGGGAATCATTCCATATCTTCTATAATTTCCCTGAAGAAAAGGCGAAAGAGGCGGTACTGAAGTACCGTGAACGCTATCACACTGTCGGAGTATATGAAAACAAGGTCATAGCAGGTGTTCCAGAAACACTGAAAACACTTTATGACAACGGAAAAAAGATATACCTTGCCACCTCAAAGCCGCTTAAGCTCGCTAAAATCGTGCTTGAGCATTTCAATCTGGCAAAATATTTTACATTTATATGCGGTGCGTCACTTGACTTCTCGTTTGAGGACAAGGCAAGCATAATAAACTATGTGCTTGACAATCAGCATATAGAAAACCGTTCATCCGCCATTATGATAGGCGACAGGAAATTTGATATAATCGGCGCAAAACAGTGCGGTATAAAATCTGTCGGTGTGCTATGCGGCTTCGGCTCTGAGGACGAGCTTAAAGAATATAAAGCGGATTATATCGTACCTGAATTTTCCGATATTTTAAGCATAATAATGGAATGATAATTCTGTTATATTTTTCGGCTTTCCGGTTATAATAATGTGCGTAAAGACAACTTTACTCATATTTATTTCTGAAAGGAAGTACGAAAAATGGGAACAGAACACGCAAACAAGTGCATAGCTTGTTCTATAACAAACTGTAAGCATCACTGCTGCTGTGCGGATTACTGCTCACTCGATCATATCCAGATCGGCACACACGAGGCAGACCCCACTCAGAAGGCTTGCACAGACTGCAAGTCATTTGAACTGAAGGCGTAAACAACCATATAAAAAGGCTCCCGGAGTATTTCACTCCGGGAGTCATTTTATAAAGAGAAATTACTTTGTTATACGTTTCTTTCGGTTTCCTTTGCTGCCATAAGTCCGTCCAGTAAATCCTTATCCTTGAACGTACAGGTCGTGCGGTCATAGAATACATCGGTTACATCCCACAGCACAGGGAGCATGCCTCTCGAATATGCCTCCTTGCAGACACTTGAAAGATATAGATTAATGTCTTTTGCCTGCTTGTTCTTTGTTGTACAGCCATATTCACCTATAATAACGGGGATACCCTTGTCTACAAAGGTAGTTTTCATCATATCCATATACTTTGTGAGCAGCTTTTTGTCGGCTTCACTGCCCCACGTTGTCTGTGCCTTGCCCCAGCTTGCGTCCTTTTCAAGTATGGCAAAGGTTACGGGTGTATAATAGTGTACCGATACTGCACAGCGGTTTTCCGGATCGGCAGGCATCTTGTAAAGCTTGTCACAGGTAAGGTCAATATCGGTATTGTATCCTGCGATAAGCAGATGGCGCTTACCGTTATTTTTGCCTGAAGCCCTTACTATATCAACAAACTTCTGATTGATTTCATTCAGTATCGAATATGACTTTTCCTTGTCACCCTCATTACTGTATCTGTTCCACAGTTCCTCCCAACCGCCTTCTTCATTGAGCGATTCAAACATCAGATGGTCGCCGTAATCGCCGAATTCCTCGCAAAGCTGTTTCCATATAGCTTCATATTTTTTAAAACATTCATCTCTCTTTTTATCATCGGCAAAGTCCGAAAACCAGCCGTTATCGTAATGAATGTTGAGAATTACATATAAATCGCTGTCAAGCGCCCAGTTCAGCACTTCCTTTACTCTTGCCACATAGTCGGGACTTATGGTATACGTTTCCTTGTCCATCATATTGCTCCACGCAACAGGCAGACGCATAACGCCAAAACCGCAGTCCTTGTAGCCCTTTATCATTTGCTCGGTAATAACAGGACTTCCCCACGCTGTTTCATAATTTGTAACAGACGACTTGTTTATCCAGTTTCCGCAGGATTCAAAGGTATTTCCGAGATTTATACCGATTCCCATATCCTCGATAAGCTCCTGCGTTGTTATGTCACGCATTACCTTGTTCTCACTGCCCTTTACGGACGATTCATTTTCCGATGAACAAGCAGTAATCGAAACTATCATACATAATGCCAGTATGGCAGATAATATCTTCTTCATAAACATTCTCCTTATATACTGCTGCGGTACTCTGTCGGTGTCTTTCCGACCTGTTCCTTGAACTGCCGCATAAAGCTGTATTCATTCGTATAACCACAGCGTGTGCTTATCTCTTTTATAGTAAGTCTTGTAGAGGACAGCAGGCGTTTCGCACGTTTCGTCCTGCCCTCGATTATATCCTTTATTACCGTTGTTCCGAACAGCTTTTTATAAAGATGCTGAAAGCCGGAACGGCTCATACCCGCCTGTGCCGCAAGGTCGTCTACATTCCCGACATGATCGGGCATAGTGAATATCAGGGTTCGTATCTGCGTAAAGCGATAATGTCGTTCGCTCAGTTGTTTTGACGACATACAGCTACGGGACTTCAGCGTTCTGCTCAGCATAAGAAACAGTACATCTATATACTTTTTCTCGATCTCCTCGCTGTTCACAGCACCCGAATAATGCTCGTAGACAAGTATGTGGACAAGGTGAGAAAGCTCGTCAATATCTCCCAGATATACAGGTATATCCATCGGTATCCCCAGCTTTTCAACATATTCCTTATCCCAGTAGCCGTTCTCGAAATACACCCAGTCATCTGTATACACATCTTCCTGCGCCGTATAGTAGCAAGGAGTATCCGCTGACATCAGTATAAACGAGTTTTCTTTGACCTGATACTGCACCCCGCCTACCCTGAAAACCGAAGGTGTCTTTATAAGCAGCAGTAAAACCGCACCAGGTCCTTTAGGTCTGTCCATAATGAAATTTTCATATTTCATATCATGAACATGATTATATCCGATAGAACCTATCTTCATATTTTCACCTCGTAACAACCGAAAATTACTTTGTGAATACAAACCTCTTCAGCTCAAACAGCGGTCTTTCCTTGAAATAGGCAGCCGTCCAGACTGAATAATCCGTGTCAACCGTAAGGAACACTGCGTGTCTGTCGCTGATCGGCTTTACTTCTGTCTTGTAAACACCGTTTCCGTGTCCTACCTTGAACGAGCCTATCTCCTCGCCGTCCTCGCTGTCGATGCGTATATGCACGTTGCAGTCAGCGCCAAGTCCCGTTATATCGGCATTGAAGTACATTCTGCCGTTGCCGTTGTAAAGCCCGAAATCGTAGTATTTATAGCCTATTACAGCACCGTCCTTTATACCCGTTACCACTCTTTCGAACTTATTATGTTCCGTTACAAACGCTCCGCCTTTTAGCACACAGGCAATCTCAGCCTCCGTTATTCTGTAAGGATCAAGGCTGTCCTCAAAGCCGAGCGAAGTCATTTCAACGGGTGGTATAGTGCCGTCAGGAAGTATCTCGATCTTCTCAACGCAGGCACGTCTTGACATTACCGTACCGTTGGTCATACGGTGATAGAATATATACCACTGACCGTTTATCTGAGCTATCGAGCCGTGATCGTTGCCTCCCGGATAATCAACACCGTTGTCTACAATATATCCTCTGTACTTAAACGGCCCCGTAGGCTTGTCTGAAGTAGCGTAAGCAAGACGTGGGCCACGTTTGGGAGAATAGATAAGATAATATGTATCACCGACCTTGCGTGGAGAACACGCCTCAAAGAAAAGCGTTTCTTCTGTGTCAAAGCCTCCGTCATTATCTGTGGTTATAGGTATGATATGCTCGATACAGCTGTTATCCTTTATCGTGTACATCGTATCCGTATCGACCTCAGCCATAAAAGAACGCTCATAGCCACAGTAAATATAAGTTCTTCCGTCATCGTCAACAAGCACGCCCGGATCAATGAACCAGCCGTTACAGCATATCTCATCGGATATAGTGTACTTGTATTTTGAAAGCAGTGTGAACGGTCCTTCGGGTCTGTCGCTCACCGCAACGCAGCCTGTCGCATTGACAATATATGCATACAGATAGTACTTTCCGTTTCTGCAAACAACATCGGGTGCAAACAGGATCTGATTTTTATCGGGCGTCCAGTCGGTATCCGACGGAAAATCACCGTCCGGCTTTACACGGAACGTAACACCGTGACACACCCAGTTGTTAAGGTCGTTCACAGGTGCGCTCCAGCACTTTAAAACATAGTCGCAGAAATCATCTGAGCCTGCTCTGTCGTGCGAACCATAGATATATACACGGTCACCGAAAACTCTCGGCTCTCCGTCAGGAATATATTCCCATAAAGGTAAATATGGATTAGGCATAGCTGTTTTTTCCTTTCGTCAGATTATTTTCATCAATTTGATGATAAAATGTTCTCAGACAGGCGGGTAACCGCCAACCGTGCTTATGCACGGGATAATCCGTGTGAACGAATTATCTGTCTGAGGTTATTATATCACAAATCAAATCGGCGTAAGCCGACACGGCGGTACGCCGTGCTTTTGTCTTTTGACAAAAGGATTTGATGAAAAAATGTCCTCAGACAGGCGGGTAACCGCCAACCGTGCTTATGCACGGGATAATCCGCTTATGCGGATTATCTGTCTGAGGTTATTATAATACATAAACGCACAATAAGCAATATCGTATTCAGCACAAATAGGTTACATTTTGTGCAAACATCATTTTCCCCACTTGCCAAAACAGCTTGAAATATGGTAAAATAAAAAGAAAAAGGCAGATGTATTATGATAAAAGAAATTAACAGAGATATTTTCCTGCTGTCGCAGAAGTCCGCCCCTGCGACAGAAAATGACAGGCAAACCGGCGAAGACCTGCTCGAAACATTGATTGCAAATTCCGAACGTTGTGTCGGCATGGCGGCAAATATGATAGGCATACTCAAAAACATTATCGCCATAAACGATAACGGCAATTACATTCTTATGTACAACCCCGAAATAATAAAGTCAGACGGTGCTTATGAAACGGAAGAAGGCTGTCTGTCGCTTGACGGTGTACGGAAAACAAAGCGATGCAAGAAGATAAAAGTGCGTTATCTTGATAGAAATTTCAAGATAAAGATAAAAACGTATGAGGGCTTCACTGCTCAGATAATACAGCACGAAACCGACCACCTCAGCGGAATCATAATATAAAAAAATACCGGCGTCCTGAACCGATGCCGGTATTTACTTATACGCTTTTTGCCCTTAGTCAACGAGCTTTACTATCATATCCTTAGCGTCAACAGACTTAGTGATAATGCCTGTGTCAAGCATCCACTTGATATTGTTTGTCCATGTTTCCTCGCTCTGTGATAAGAAAGGTGCACCGTCCTTTTCAGCAAGAGAAAGGATAGTAGCTACACTCTTTGTTTCAACATCCTTGTTGAGCGGGAAGTTTTCGGTGTTCTGATTCTTGAGCAGGTTCTCAACGCCCTTTTCGGGATTTGCCTTTACATGCTCATAGCCCTTCTTTGTCGCACGGAGGAATCGTGTCAGCTTGTCGGCGTTCTTCTCTGCGTTTTCCTTAGATGTTACGAATACAAGCTCGGTATAATCAGGCACGCCGTTTTCTGTAGGCTTGATATAGTTTACGGTAAAGCCCTGATTTTCAAGCTCAGGTACTTCGTGGCTTACAAATCCGCCGATCGTAGCGTCAACCTGTCCTGTTGTCATAGAAGACATAAGCTCAAATCCGACATCAATAAGCTCCGCATCGTCCTCCTTAAGACCTGCGTTCTTAAGCATCGTCTTTACAAACGCTTCATTGAGGACAGATCCGCCGTAGCCTATCTTCTTGCCCTTTAAATCAGCTACAGTCTTTATGTTCTTGTCACCAAGCGACATAAGCACATTTACAGGATTCTGTACTGCCGCACCGATAGAAACAACGGGAATATTCTGATTGGCATTAGCCTGTATTACATCGTGCATATAGTAAAATCCTATATCAGCCTTGCCTGCGGAGGTCATTGAAATAGCGTCATTCGTGTTTGAGGGGAACTCAACCTTTATCTTAAGTCCTTCTTCCTCATAATAGCCCTCCTCTATAGCGTCATAGAGGAAAACGTGCGAGCCGTTGGGGTACCAGTCCAGTACAACAGAAACCTCCTCGAGATCCTTCGCTTCACCGCTTGCAGAAGAAACATCGGTACTGCCTCCTACCGTAGACGAAGCCGTGTTGCCTGCACAGCCGCACACGCCCAGCATAATAGCCGCCGCTGTGGCAACCGCCGTAAATCTTTTGTTTTTCATGTTAAATTTCCTTTCTCCATGTTATTAGTTTTCTTTCTATTGCACTGATAACAGCTACAACCAGCATTGCACACACCGCAAGAACGACTACCGGAGCAAATACTCCCGCACCGTCAAGCTGTGTCATCATACGTTTACTGAAATATCCCAGTCCGCTCTGCGCACCGAGCCATTCGCCCATTGCCGCTCCAAGAATACTGAGCGGTATCGCCATTTTTATTGCCGAAAAGAATGACGGCAATGCGGCAGGAAATTTCAGCTTGAAAAATATCGCCGTACCGCTCATTCCCATAGTCCTGAGCAGCTCCTCGTTTTCTCTTTTTGCGGATTTAAGTCCGTCGTGTACCGATATGGTTATCGGGAAGAATGTTATAAGCACAGCAACAAGCACCTTGCTCCATATGCCGTATCCGAGCCACAGTACAAAAAGCGGAGCTATCGCCGTTACCGGTATCGTCTGCGTTGTGACGATTACAGGGTATAACGCTCTTTCTACGCACTCAAAACGCTCCATCACAACGGCAAGCCCCACACCGAGAACCACGGAAATAAGAAGTCCGATAAGCGTTACAAGCATTGTCGCAGGAGTATGTACCGTAAACAACGGCTCCCGAAGCTCCCATATTTTCACTGCAATCTGTGTCGGTGACGGCAGAATGTACGCCGCATTTATGCACATTGCAATGACCTGCCATAATATAAGCAGACCTATTCCGGTAAGCACTGCAGGAAGGTGTTTTTTCATATATTATCTCCCCTCTCTGCTTTTTCCGTAAGGAATGCCCTGACAAGCTCGTTTTTAAGCTCGACAGATGACGGGGTATACAGATCCTCACGGCAGGTGATATGACTTACATCAATGACCTTTATCTGCTTTACGGGTCTGCCGCTGAGCAGAAAGATTTTATTGCCGACAAGCATAGCTTCCTCGACATCGTGCGTTACCATCATAACTGTGGCATCAAGTCCCTTCACCTGCCCGATAAGCCAGTCCTGCATAGAGATTCTCGTAAGCGAATCCAGTGCCGAGAACGGCTCGTCAAGCAGCATAAGCTCCCTGCCGTGCCACAGCTGTACAAGCGTTCTTGCAAACGATACCCTCTGACGCATACCGCCCGAAAGCTCTGACGGACGTTTATTCTCACAGCCCGACAGTCCTACTTTTTCTATTGCCTCTTTTGCCTGCGAGATACGCTCGGCTTTTGACATAGGCAGTGCCTCAAGCGGCAAGGTAACATTCTTAAGTATATTCCGCCACGGCATAAGCAGATCCTTCTGCGGCATGAATGCCGCCGTGCCGGTTGCCTCTTTCGGTGTTTTCCCGTTTATCGTGATACTGCCCTTATATTCCGTTTCAAGACAGGTCATAAGACGGAACAGCGTGCTTTTTCCACAGCCGGACGCACCGATAACGGTAATTATATCATTCTTTTCAGCCGAAAACGACAGATCCTCAAGCAGAAGATAATCGTCCTCCTTATAGCCGAAGGTGACATTGTTAAACTCAACAAAGGACATCTTATATATCCTTTTCGACTATCTTATAGTTGTGCATAAGCGGACCGCTGCCCTTGCCTAAATCCAGCTTTGCGGCAATCGCTCCCGCAAGATATTCCTTTGCGTTAGTGACAGCCTGTACCTTATCTGACGTTAAAGCAAGGTTGCAGGCTATGGCAGATGAGAATGTACAGCCTGTGCCGTGCGTATTCGGATTATCTATGCGCTTGCCGTTTATCCAGTGATTTTCACCGCCGACATAAAGCAGATCATCGGCTGTATCGTCAAGATGACCGCCCTTTATTACTATTCCGACGGTTGAAGGAAGCTTATCGGAAAGCACCTTTGCCGCCTTTTCCATTTCTTCTCTTGTGGTTATCTTCATACCGGTCAGTACCTCAGCCTCTGCAAGGTTAGGCGTGATAATATCCGCAAGAGGAAGAAGCCTTGTCATAAGTGCGTCGGTAGCGTCCTCGCTGATAAGACGGCTGCCGCTGGTTGCTACCATTACAGGATCGGCTACTATATTCACAGCCTTATATTCTTTCAGCTTTTGCGCTATCGCCTCTATTATTTCAACGTCGCTTACCATACCTATCTTAACAGCGTCGGGGCGAATATCGTTAAATATGCAGTCTATCTGGTTTTTCAGAAAATCAGCCGAGCTGTTCATAATACCATATACGCCGGTTGTGTTCTGCGCCGTAAGCGCCGTGATTGCGCTCATTGCGTACATTCCGTGCATCGTTATTGTCTTTATGTCAGCCTGTATTCCCGCACCGCCGCTGCAGTCCGAGCCGGCTATTGTAAGTATCTTTTTCATAATATCAGGTCCTTTCTTATTTTACCGAACTTTCTGCTACTTTTTCGGCTTTAGCCTTTAAATCTATGACAGCAGACGAAATATCGTCAGCCGCAAAAATTGCCGATACTACCGCCACTCCGTCAAGACCAAGCCCCTCAAGCTGTGATATGTTATCCTTATTTATGCCGCCTATCGCAACCACAGGTATTTTGACCGAATGTGCAACATCAGACAGCACCTTGTGATCTATCGCACCTGCGTCCGTCTTTGTCGAGGTCACAAATGCCGCACCGCTTCCGAGATAATCCGCACCGCCGTTTTCTGCCTCCAGTGCCTCTTTTACATTATGAGCGGATACGCCTATTATCTTATCAGCTCCGAGATATTCTCTTGCGGCTTTTATGTCAAGGTCGTCCTGCCCCAGATGAACGCCGTCTGCATCGATTTCCTTCGCCAGCTTTACGTTATCGTTGATAATAAGCGGAACATTGTACTGCTTGCATATCGGCTTCAGCTTAAGGGCGATTTCTCTGAAATGCTCGTATTCCGTGTGCTTTTCACGAAGCTGGAATATTGTAATTCCGCTCTTTATCGCCTGCTTTGCCTGTGACAGAAATTCCTCGTCACTGTTGCTCCATGATCTGTCACTTACCGCATATAAAAGCATCTGCTTTGGTGTTATGTTCATATATAAACTCCTTTCGGGCAATAAAAAACGCATACGGAACACCACCGTATGCGCTGTTTTACTTACGTTGGCATTACCCAAATCAAGTTATCGGTCGGAAATTTGATTTCCCTCTCAGCCTGTCAAACAAGCTCCCGTTCGCTTTTTTCAGTTATCTGATACATTGTACAACAAAATATGTTCGTTGTCAATGTCAAAATCTGACTTTTTAATAATATCAACCGACTTTTTATCGTCCGTCTTGACGCAGACGCTTATAAAGTAATCTTCATTATTAAAACGGGCACCGTAATGATAAAAAACCGCACCGCTTTCAAAAAGCGTCCTGCCGTTTTCCTCGTCAAAGCACTTCATCTTCAAATCAGAGCCTACTCCTTCACCTGTCATTTTGGCATAGCTCTCTTTGAGCGTCCACAGCCGTGAAAATGTCTTGTCACTGTCCGCCGAAGTCAGAATATGATTCGCTTCGCTGTCGCCGTAGCACCTTTTCATAACACCACCGCTTGCACGGCGCACGCTTTCGCAGTCAACCCCTACAGGAGCCTTTGATAAAACAGTCACAGCAAGTCCGTCACAGTGAGAAATGCTGAAATAAACAGGATTGCCCTTGATATACGGCTTTCCGTTTTCGGCTTTTACTATATTGCTTTCCGAAAAATCAAATCCGATATGAGAAAACGCTTTTTCAAGCAGTAATATTCCGCATTTATGAGAATACCCGTGATAGCCAGATTTGATTACGGATTTTTTCTTTATCGGCGATACGAATATAAGAGGTTTTTCACAGTTCATCAGCAAAGCCCCAATTCAAGAAAATCATTTATGTTCTTCCACAGCACCTTTTCCTTGACATCTTCACCGAGCGGTATCCTATCGAGAAACTCAAGGTCCTTGTCTGCTCTCCACATAGGATAATCGGTACCGAAGAACACCCTGTCGCAACCGAACTTAGTAATAAGCTCTGCGGCTTTTTCGGGCGTCATCGCATAAAAAGAACTGCTGGTATCTACCCATATATTGTCAAGTCCAACAAGCTCATGCTCCGCCTTTTCCCACTCCGACCATCCGCCGAAATGAGCGGCAATAAAGCGTGTATGCGGATATTTTCTCGCTATTTCCGCCATCAGCGCCGGGTTGGAATAATTGTAACGCTTGTCACCGGTATGAATAAGAAACGGCAGCTTATCGCCTACCGCATCATACAGCCTGCAAGCCTTTTCATCGTTTATAGCGAATTTCTGAAAGTCCGGATGGAGCTTTATCCCGTGAAGACCGAGAGAAATAAGCCTGTCGATTTCTTCTTCCATGCCTTTCATATCGGGGTGTAGTGAACCGAATCCTATCAGCTTATCGGGGTACTTTTCTACCGACTTTACGATAAAATCATTGATTCTCTTTACCTGGTGCGGCGCAGTGGCAACAGACTGTACAACATACTTCGAAACGCCGCACTCATTGCCCTGCTTTATAAGCATATCTGCCGTACCGTCAAAGTTCATATACAGATCGTAGAAGCTGCCGATATTGTCTGTCGCTTTCTGTGCGATCTTATCGGGAAAAATATGAGCGTGTGCGTCTATTATATATTTACTGTAACTTAACATATCATTCTCCTTAATAATATGCCGGAATGTGATAAACGGCGGTGTACCTCTTAACGTACACCGCCGTTTACAACGAAAAATCAATTATTCTTCGTCTTCAGGAACATAACTCATAATGGCATCGATACCTGCGCTGGTAAGCTCATATTCCTTCTCCAGCTTGTCCAAATACTCAAGACCCTTAGGCTCAATGTGATAATAAACACGAGTACGTCTTCTGCCTACAAGTTCAAGACGATCAGCAATAAGCTCCTTGTCCAGAAGTCTGTAAAGCGTAGGATACATAGAACCTTCAGTGATTCTGAATGTACCGTTGCTTCTCTTGCCGATTTCCTGAGTCAGCTGATAGCCGTACATTTCCTCACCCTTTAAGAGATGAAGAATGAGCATCTCGAGTGTGCCTCTTTTAAAGTTTTCCTTAATTCCCATCATAAGATAACTACCTCCTTATCTTTAGCTAATATTATTGCACATCTCAACAAAAAAGTCAATATTAATCGTTGCATTTTCATAGAAATAACACATTATTTTATTTAAAAATAAAGAAAAGCAGAACAATTGATGTGCTTTCCTATCATCAGCACGATTTATTATTAATTTCTCTTACGATTTATCAAAATACAAGACTAAATATAATCGAACACTTGATAAAAACCCACCGAAAGCCGATGATAAATTAAGCTGGATTGTTTTACTATTCAAAAATATATCAAACAGTGAATTAGGTTTATTTTATTTAGCAACACTTTTATATGATTTTGAATGATATAATTACATCAAAATACAGTCTATGACCATTTCGGAAAGGTTCCACTAATGCTTTTTTCCTCACTTTTAAAACCGATGTACCGCTTTTGAGGATATGTGATTATAAATGAAAACGCCTTCACTTAAGTTCAAAAGGCTTAAGCGAAGGCATTTAATATCTGATTTATCCTACTGCGATTTCAATTCTTAAAATGATCCGCCTGCAGCGATGATTTCGCTGAACGCATAGCAAACTATATCGGGAGTCTTTACATTCTGAATCTTTGTAATTAACTGAGGAATGTTTGCTGAGATTTCAGTGCTGAACTGTTCAAGAGCAGCGCTGTCATTGATATCAACCGTATTTGAATCATTTACTTCGGGAATCGCCTCGTCAACATAAGCTATTTCCTTGCTTTCAGCCTTGATAGAAAGCACATCTGCGCCGTTTGAAGCAACCGCAATGTCAAAAGTACCGTTGTTGCCGTCCATAGCAACGTTTAACCTTACCTCAAAGCTCTCGTTGTCATCAGTCGTGACCTTTAAATTATATGTACCGTTGCCGTTTGTTGCGTCAAATGAGTAGTCAGCCGTGATAGCTGTTTCGCCGTTAAATGTAACAGAACCTGTACCGGTGTAGTTATTGCCGTTTACAGTACCCTTTGCACCTGCGTACAGCATATCGCCTGAGATTGACGCTGTCAGCGAATAATCAAACTGCGCATTGTCCGAGTATGTTACGAGAAGGATTTCTATCTCGCCGGAAATTGTTATCTTCCTGCCGATGATATTGTTATCCTTGACATAAACGATCATTGTAGCCATTACGGACTTGAGCTCGTCCTCAGATGCATCCTTTGTAGCATCGTCTACAAGCGTCTTGAGATACTGGAATGAAGCGTTGTTGATGCCGAGCTGTGAAAGGATATCCATTATCTTGCTTTCCTTTTCAACCGCATCGAGCACGTCCTTGCAGAAAGCGACTACCTTTTCGGCTGTAAAATCAATTGTGTACGATGTGCAGTTTACAGTGCCATCCGAAACCTTTAATGAATCCGACTTATTCTCCGTTGCAGTGAAATTCTTGAAGTAAGCGTCTGATATGATATCAATAACCTTGTTTATGGTTTCTTCGTCGATATTCTTTAAAATATCCTCATATCCCGATGATGACGAGGGCATTTCTTCCGTAGCATCCGAAAGAGTAAGTATATTGCCGATATCGGATTTGCCCGAAGAAATATCCTTCATTGAAGAAGCAAGCTCCTTGACATCCATTACTATGTACTTTTCGGTAAGATCGGGAACAGTGAAATACAGCTTATCTCCCGACATCCAGTATTTTACCGTAAGATACTCATCACTGCCGGCACTGAGCGAAGCTGTACCCGAGCCTTTTTCTGCGGAAGCATCGGCATAGCTTGTCGCCTTGATTACGGTAGGAGCAACATCGGCATTAATACCCAGCACATCCTTTGATGCGGATATTGTAAAGGTCTGCTCGATACCTGTCTTTATGTTCTTAGCTCCGCCGAAAATTTCATCGGCTTTCTTTTCTGCCGCAGCAAAATAGTTCTTTTCAATAGTTTCATATCCGCCGCCGGACTTTCCGAAAACTCCTGCAAAATACAAAGCGAGAGGTATTCCGCCGACTACGATAACAGCCGCAAGAACAATAAGGATTATCTTAAGCGCACTGTTTTTCTTAGGTGGAACAACCGCAAAACTGCCTGCATCATAAGCCGGCATACCGGGCTGTACCTGCTGTGTAAACTGTCCGTCAGCCTGTGCAAACTGTGCCTGCTGTGCATACTGGTTGAACTGAGGCTGTGCCTGCTGTGCATACTGGTTGAACTGAGGCTGACCCTGCTGTGCAAACTGCTGAGGCTGTGCCTGCTGTGTATACTGCTGAGGCTGTGCCTGCTGTGCAAACTGCTGAGGCTGTGCCTGCTGTGCAAACTGCTGAGGCTGTGCCTGCTGTGCATACTGCTGGGGCTGTGCCTGCGAAACAGGCTGCTGAGGCTGACCCTGCTGTGTATACTGCTGGGGCTGTGCCTGCGAAACAGGCTGCTGAGGCTGATCGCTGAATTCATTCAGTGCCTGCTGCCAGTTTGTCTGCTGTTCATTCATGTTGTTATTTTCCATGATGTGTCCTTTCGAGATGTGAATTGATATATTTCCTATAATAATCAAATACGGCTACCCGCATTTTTCGATTACATTTTACCACAAATATGGCTTAAAAGCAAGTCAGCAATATAAAAATTATATGGCAATGACAGTATTTTCAGCTGATAACAGAATATTTTCCTCTGCAAACCCGAAGATTTAGTAAATATAGACAAATCAAAACCACGCGTTGAACGCGTGGTATGCACTTGCCCTTCAAGGGCATAATACCGGCTTGTGCCTGAAGGCACACTGAAAAGCCTGGCAACCGCATCTCATTTACAGCAGCCACTCAAGTGGCTGTTTCTTTTTGCTTACTGGTTCTTGCTACCCGTAAACGGGTCAATATACTCTTTCAGTGTTATTTGATCGTTTGCTATATCTTCTGTAAGTTGGTTTCTTATGTATTCTTCTATTGCCTTTTTGTTCTTTCCTACTGTATCTACGTAATATCCTCTGCACCAGAAATGCCGATTTCCATACTTGTATTTCAAATTTGCATGCCTATCAAATATCATCAATGAGCTCTTTCCTTTTAGATACCCCATAAACTGCGCTACACTTATGTTCGGTGGTATTTCCACCAACATATGTATGTGATCCGGGCATGCTTCTGCTTCGATTATATTCACTTTTTTCTGTTCACATAATGTTCGCAGTATTTTCCCTATATCTGCTTTCAACTGCCCGTACACTACCTGCCTTCGGTATTTCGGTGCGAATACTATGTGATACTTGCAATTCCACTTTGAATGTGATAAACTATGATTGTCATTCATTTGACAGTCCTCCTTTTGATATTCTGTGGTTGCCAAACCCACTTCTATTATATCATAGGAGGGCTTTTTACTAAAGTCTTTTATTCCACCGCTTCAAGCGGTGGTTTATTTTTGCTAAAGCTACAATGAAAAAACCTCCGAAAAAAAACCAGAGGTTCAAGGTTCAAAATATATTTATTGATTTTTTCACATAAGCGTGATATACTAAATAAGTTAATTGAGATAAGGAGTCTGATGATATGGCCGTGAGTTATAAACCTCTAATGCATATGATGATCGAGCGGGATATTTCCAATGCAGAGCTGATGCGCCGTGCCAGCATATCCGCAAACATAATTACAAAAATCAAAAACGGGCAGTACATCGCCTTGGATAAGGTAGAGAGCATTTGCCACGCTATGGGCTGCTCCCCCAACGATATGATGGAGTTTATACCCGATAACCCGGAAGGAGAGAAAAAGGATGATTAACATACGGAAACTGGAAGCGGAGCTGTGGGAATCCGCCGATCTCCTTCGTGCAGGGTCAAAGCTGACGTCGAATCAATACTGTATGCCCGTGCTAGGGCTTATTTTCCTGCGCTATGCGTACAGCCGCTTTAAAAAGGTAGAGGCCGAGATACTGAAGAACCGTCCCTCTCGCGGCGGACGTGTGATGCCCGTCGAGGCCAGCGACTTTTCCGCAAAGAGTGCGCTGTTTCTGCCGAAAGAGGCGCAGTACGAGTATCTCGTCAATCTGCCGGAGAATATCGCAGCGGCAGGACTTATCAATAAAGCCGGACATCCGATGAACAGCCTCGGTGAAGTTGTCAACAACGCCATGCAACTGATAGAGGATCAGAGCGAACAGCTCACAGGCGTTTTGCCGAAAAGCTATACCGACTTTACTGACGAGTTGCTGGCGGAGATGCTTCGCATTTTCAATAACAGTGCCCTTGATGACGTCGGCGGCGATATCATTGGACGCATCTATGAATACTTCCTCAATAAATTTGCTAAAAACATCGCCTCTGATGACGGTGTGTTCTTCACGCCGAAATCCCTTGTAAAAATGATCGTAAACATCATTGAACCGAAACAGGGTGTTCTTCTTGATTGCGCATGCGGCAGCGGTGGTATGTTCGTACAGAGCGGAGATTTTGTGAATGCCGCCGGTATGAACGCCAACAGCACCATGACCTTCTACGGACAGGAAAAGGTGGAATACAATGCACAGCTCTGCCTGATGAACATGGCTGTGCATGGGCTGACAGGTGTTATCAAATCCGGTGATGAGGCCAATACCTTTTATCATGATGCGCACAACCTGAACGGCTGCTGCGATTACATCATGGCGAATCCTCCGTTCAACGTAGATAAGGTCAAAGCCGAATCATGCGAGAACGCCGGACGTCTTCCGTTCGGTTTGCCGAGTGTAAACAAAAACAAAGAGGTCGGCAACGCCAATTACCTCTGGATCTCCTATTTCTATTCCTATCTGAACGAGCATGGCCGCGCAGGTTTCGTAATGGCTTCCTCCGCTACGGACAGTCAGGGAAAGGATAAAGATATTCGTGAAAAGCTCATCAAGACCGGTCACGTTGATGTGATGATCTCCGTCGGTAATAATTTCTTCTATACGAAATCGCTGCCTTGCTCACTGTGGTTCTTCAATAAAGCGAAGGGCGAAGCAATCCGAGATAAGGTTCTGTTCATTGATGCCCGTAATTACTATACTGTTGTGGACCGAACGATGAATGAGTGGAGCGAATGGCAGCTTAAAAACCTGAACGCCATCGTATGGCTTTATCGCGGTGAGACCGACAAGTATACGGCTCTGCTGCAGGAATACCACCACTATCTGCACGATGAAGCCGAGGCCGCTGAAAATGACGATTTGAAAGAGGCTGTATATCAGGATTCCTTTGTCGATATCGTTTCTGCGCTGAAGGAAAAGCTCTCCGCGCTCCGCAAGACGGCAAAAGCCGAAGTGGAAGCTGCCAGGAAACGCGACAAAAAGAGCGTGCAGCAACAGAATGATGACAGAATCGCCTATATCGAGAATATGCTGACCGTTGCCAAGGAAGCGAACTGGCTCTATGAAAAGTTCGGTGACGGTGTTTATGCAGACGTTCTCGGTTTGTGTAAACTTGCCACGCTTACCGAAATCGAAGAAAAGGGCTGGTCGCTCACACCCGGAGCGTATGTAGGTGTCGCTCCCGTGGAGGATGACGGTGTTGATTTTGTCGAGCGAATGGCGGAGATTCACCGTGAGCTTTTGTACCTTCAGGCTGAATCCAACGATTTGATGGATACCATCTCACAGAATATGAAGGAGATGGGGATATGAGCTGGGAATATATTCGATTAGGAGATGTATGCGCTAAAATTGGAAGTGGTGCTACTCCAAAGGGCGGATCTACCGTCTATATTGATGAAGGTACGAGCTTTATAAGGAGTCAAAATATTTACAATCTGGAGTTCTCGCATGAAGGCCTTGCACACATCACAGAAGATGCTGCGAAAAAGCTAAATGGTGTGGCTGTTCAAAAAGATGACGTGCTCATCAATATAACGGGTGATTCTGTTGCAAGGACATGCATGGTTCCTGATGCTGTCTTGCCAGCACGTGTAAACCAGCACGTTGCTATTGTTCGCCCAGATAGTAACAGGTTAAATCCAAGGTTTCTCAATTATTATCTTGCCAGTCCATATATGCAGTCTTTAATGCTTGGACTTGCTATTGGAAAAGGTGCATCAAGAAATGCAATGACCAAAGATATGATTGCAAACTTTGATATACTATGCCCTCCAATAGAAATTCAGGAATCAATTGTTGGCATTCTTTCCACATATGATGCTCTCATCGAAAACAATCAGAAGCAAATCAAGCTACTTGAAGAAGCGTCCCGGCGGCTGTACAAGGAGTGGTTTGTCAATTTCCGCTTTCCCGGATATGAGGACGCTCCGATTGTTGACGGTGTGCCAGAGGGGTGGGAAAAGGTTCCGGTTGGTAATTTGATAAGTTATGAGATCGGTGGAGGCTGGGGTGAAGAAACGCCGACAGGAAAGTGTATTAGAGAAGCATATGTTATTCGTGGCACAGATTTATACGGTATAGCGCATGGTGATTTGCTGTCCATCCCATTCCGTTATCATGTCGAAAGCAATCTATCTTCCCGAAAGCTAAAGGATGGAGATATCGTTTTTGAAGTGTCTGGTGGTAGCCGAACAGAGGGTGTCGCACGGTGCTTGCTAATAACATCGTCAATGCTTAATGTATGGAGAAAAGATGTAATGTGTGCAAGTTTCTGCAAATTGATTCGGCCTCAATTTGGCTTTTCACAATACTTGCATGATTGTATTAAACATTTAAGGGCAACTGGCAAAACGGAAGAATACGATAAGCGTAGTGCAAGCAGTATCGTTAACTACAGATGGAAGGATTTCTTATCACAAGAGTTAGTATTAAGACCATCCGAGGAGATTTTGGATCATTATAATGGCGTTGCCAAAGAGATATATTCAAAAGCAATCAATTGTTCTTTGCAAATAGAATCGGCTAAGAAAGCCCGTGACCGTCTATTGCCGAAGCTGATGAGCGGCGAAATTGAGGTGTGATATGAGGAAGTCTTTTGCACAAGTATTAAGAGAAGGCAAGGTAGATATCAGACAAGAGTATCGTAAGCTGTATTCGATATTACATCAAGAAGCCTTTGATCATAGAACGAAATCTCTATATGAAGTTTTTGGGGAGAACTTTGCTCATTTTTATTTTCGTGGGACATGCCTTAGCATAGAAGAATTCGATCAAAAATATGGCTTCATTTTGAAGCAGATCCGGATGATTTTGATATTGATTATCTGGTTTCATTTTGTGAATATCTGCAAAATATGCTCTTCGGCCTACAAGCGGCGGACTTCTCAGGAGGATATGGCGGCTTTGCATCTATGGAAGTGAACATTCCATTTATCCTCGAACAAATTCGACTTGTGATCGAAGCCATAGGATATACATCTGCAAGTGATGATGGAAAAACGATCTTCGTTGAAAAATCTCCTGTAGCTATTGCTGTATCAGAAAGCGACCTAATTCCTGCAGAGCTATCATACAAGGTGCTGGAATATGATCATTATGCCCTTAAAGGTGACATTGAAAAGAAAAAACATATTATTTTGCAACTTGCCCAGATACTTGAGGCAAAATCTAAAGAATTGCAGAAAATCTCATCTTCTTTGAAAGATGATCTGTTTTTCCTCTTTAATAATTTGAATTTGCGACATAACAATGTTGATCCCTCAAATAAAGGAAAATATAAACGAATCGTATCCGAACTTGACAGGGGGCAATTAGAACATTGGTATGACGAAACTTATCAAATGTGTCTTCTTGCATTTATGGAATTAGAGCAGGCAGAACGCAAAAAAGCATTTGATGAATTTAAAAAGCAAATTATTGAAGGATAGGAGATGGCGGCATGAGCTACGATTACTCAGAAAATATACTCGTGCAGGAAAGCGCCGGAAACCTTCTCCGGGACGAGCTCCAATGGGATGTGAAATTCGCATATAACACGGAGGTGCTGGGCGACTATGGCACCTTCGGCAGGAAATCGTACAAAGAGATTCTGCTTGTGCGATATTTCCGTGTTGCCCTGAAAAAGCTCAATCCTTGGATCACCGAGGCACAGATACTTGAAGCGCAGGTCACACTCGAAAAACGCCTGTCCACAGCCTCGCTCATTCAGGTCAACGAAGAAAAGTATTTCCTGATTCGTGATGGCATTCCCGTGACGGTTAAGCGGCCGGACGGCAAAACGGAAATGAAAAAAGCTGCCGTGATCGATTTTCTCCACCCGGAGAACAACTATTTCCTTGCGGTCAAAGAACTGAAAATACACGGCGACCTTTATCGCCGCAGAACGGACATCGTGGGCTTTGTAAACGGTCTGCCGCTCCTCTTTGTGGAATTAAAGAAAAACACCGTAGACGTTCAGAACGCCTACGATGACAACTATACCGATTATCAGGATACGATACCGCACCTGTTCTATTACAATGCTTTCCTTATGCTTTCCAACGGCACAGAGGCCAAGGTCGGTACGTTGGGCAGCAAGTACGAATTCTTCCATGAATGGAAGCGTCTTGATGAAAAAGAGCAAGGCAGCGTGGCTTTGGAAACTATGTTGCGCGGCATCTGCAAGAAAGAGAACTTCCTCGATCTGCTGGAGAACTTCATTCTTTACGACCACTCCGGCGGTAGCACGGTGAAAATCCTTGCCCGTAACCACCAGTATCTCGGTGTCAACGAAGCAGTCAAGGCATACGAGGCACGGAAGCTCAACGACGGCAAGCTGGGCGTGTTCTGGCATACACAAGGTTCCGGCAAGAGCTATTCCATGGTTTTTCTCGCCCAGAAGATCCGCCGCAAGTTTGCAGGGTCTCCCACAATCGTTGTTCTGACCGACCGAGATGAACTGAACAAGCAGATCAGCGATACTTTTGAAAACTGCGGTCTGCTCGGTAAAACGAAAGCCTCACAGTTTATCGCCACAAGCGGCGGTGACCTCGTCACGAAGCTGAAAGGCAATCCGAGCTTCATATTCACGCTCATACAGAAATTCAACAGGTCGGACGAACAGCCGATTTACCCGGATCACGATATTATCATTATGTCGGATGAAGCGCACCGCAGTCAGTACGGTATCTTTGCTGACAACATGATGAAGCTGCTTCCGACAGCGGCCCGTATTGGCTTTACCGGCACTCCGCTCCTGTCCAGCGACAATATCACGGCGCGCACCTTCGGCGGCTATATCTCTGTTTACGATTTCAAACGCGCCGTGGAGGACGGCGCGACCGTTCCGCTGTACTATGAGAATCGCGGCGAAAAGATACTCGATCTTCATAATCCGGAGATCACCGACCGTATCCTCGACGCTATCGAGAATGCCGATATTGACGTCGATCAGCAGGACAAGCTGGAAGCTGAATTTGCAAAAGAAATCCATCTGATGACGGCAGAGCCGCGTCTGAGATCCATCGCAAAGGATTTTGTCGGTCACTATTCCGACCTGTGGACCAGCGGCAAGGCGATGTTCGTGTGCCTTAATAAAGTTACCTGCGTCCGTATGTATGATTTTGTTCAGGAATACTGGAAGGAAGAAATCAAAGCTCTGAAAGCGAAAATCAAAACGGCCACGCAGCAGGAGGCGCAGGAACTGGAGCGCAAGCTGAAATGGATGCAGGAAACGGAAATGGCCGTTGTGATCAGTCAGGAGCAGAATGAGATTCAGACCTTCAAAAAATGGGATCTGGATATCAAATATCACCGTGCGAAAATGGAAAAGCGTGAGCTGGACAAGGAATTCAAGGATGCGTCCAATCCGCTCCGGGTGGTATTCGTCTGCGCCATGTGGCTCACCGGCTTTGACGTGAAGTGCCTGTCCTGCCTGTATCTCGACAAGCCCTTGAAGGCGCATACGCTCATGCAGACCATCGCCCGTGCCAACCGTGTGAACGAAGGCAAGAGTAACGGTTTAATTATCGATTATATCGGCATCGTGAAAGCCCTCCGCAAGGCTCTGGCCGACTATACCGCAAACATAAACACGCCCGGAGGCGATCCGACCGTTGATAAGGACGAGCTGATAGCCCGTATTCTCGATACGATTGAAAAAGCGAAAGCCTTCCTCCGGGAGCGTGATTTTGAGCTTGCCGATCTGGTGGCAGCCGTTGATTTTGCGAAGCTGGCTCTGCTTCAGACCGCCGCCAACGCAGTATGCGGCACTATTGAAGATAAGAAGTCCTTCTCCACATACGCCTCGGAATTGATCCGCTTGATGAAATACACGGATCGTGACGATATTACCGGGCAGACCCGGAAGGAGTATGAAGCCATCGCCGCGATTTACGGGGAGCTTCAGAAAAAGCGCCGTCACGTTGATACAACAGATCTGATGGTGGAAATTAATTCTATCATCAGCGAATATGTGGAGATCGATGATACACCGATGATGGTCAAAGAAGAGCCATGTCGGTTTGACATCAGCGCAATCGATTTTGATTTGCTTCGCCGGGAATTTGCAAAGGTAAAGAAAAAGAACCTCGTGATGAAGGATTTGGAGGAAATCATCAAGCAGAAGCTCGACCGGCTGCTTTTCAATAATCCGGATCGTATAGATTATTACGAGCGGTATCAGCAGATTATCACAGACTACAACAGTGAGCAGGATCGCGCCACCATTGAGAAAACCTTTATGGATCTGATGGATCTGGCCAATAGTCTCGATCAGGAAGAACAGCGGTATGTCCACGAAGGCTTTGAGAGCGACGAGGAGCTTTCGCTGTACGATATGCTTTTCCGGGACGATCTCTCCAAGACGGACATCAAGAAAATCAAGGAAGTGGCTGCAAGCCTTCTGAAAAAGATAAAGGCTAAAATTGCGGAGCTTGATCACTGGACAGATAAGCAGGAAACAAAAGCCGCTGTAGATAATCTGATTCGTGATACGCTGTGGGCCGAGCTGCCGGAGTGCTATGACGAGATCAGCATTTCCGAATACCGTCAGCGTATTTACGAATATGTGTACACGCGCTACAGAATGGCTGCGTAAGGAGGCATCTAACAAATGGGAAAAATAACTCATGATTTGCTTCCAAAGCAAAGATCGCGCAAGCACAATCTGAAAGTTGAGATAGATATATATCCTTATGCTACAGAGTTGTATGAAGAACTCGAACATATCGGAATCATCAACCGTGTAAAGGAAATCCCTCAGCTTGGTGTTATTAAGGTGGCAAAAAGATTAGCAAAAACGCGATATGACTATATTATGCTTCAATTGTACCTTCACCAGATGATAAAGAATCATCTGCAAGGACATTTGAGATTGACCTATAACAATTATGTTGCGGCAAAAGAGTTCCGCAATGATTACAAGTACATGAAGAAGGATAAGCCATCGATTGGTGATATTCTTCAGTTGCTTACGATCGTTTATAACATCGGCCATTTTTACAATACTTTTACAGCATCTCGAGCTGTCACGATGTTGTCATCAGAGGATGATGCATTCTATGATATAGTGGTAGAAGCATCTGCAAGCGATCGCTTTCATGAAGCAACGCAGAGCATCCTGAACAGCAAAAATTATCAAAGATTGCATTTGCTGAATTCGATTTTGATTTTGGAAAGGTGCGACCAATCAAAGCAATCGGTGTCCTTAGCCTTGGAAATACTATATGCGTACATAAATGAGTCCACGTTGCCGGAAGATAGCAAATTAAAATATGCCTTTGCAATTTTTCGGAATGTGAGAACTGTATCTTATATGGCGTATGATTTGCAAATTGCGGAGACTCCACTCACAATAGATCTTTGCAATGAAAAAGCAATGATACTATTATTGCAGGAACTGTTGTCAGAGTACAACAACAATCAATCGTCCCACCATTTGGTTCAATCTATCACGAAGCTCCTTGATGATACTGTTTATAATGAGAACTCTAATGCCATTTGCTACTACAAAATATCCCGGAAAATGGTTTCGCTAATAACAAAAGATCCGAGTTATACAAGCACGAACTATTATGCCGATTTGTTTGCTGATAAAAGCAGCATTCTGAACCGGGCACATGCGCATAAGCGGGATTATGTTCAGCATCAGATACTAAAGCTCACTTTTTCAGGAGAGCAACGCTTTTTATCTGAGGCTTTGCTTGCGGATTTAGAAAAAATCAACAACACTCGTGTGGGATACTATGATAGGCATTCTGGGGAGCAAACCATTCTGGTATCGATAAAAAAGAACTGCGATTCCGCAATGAAAAGATATGCTGCATTTAAAACTATGAAGTGTGCAGTAAACTATCTTCGAAGAATACCTAACATTAGTTCAACAGATGTGAGGTTTATCCTTTGTGCAAAGTTTTTCTTGTTCTATCTGTTTGACGAAAATCCTGTTGTGATTAAGCCGACAATAGATCGGGAAAAATGTGTTATATGTACACGCGGCAAAAATACTCGCGTAAAGGAGATAAAATCACTAATAGACAACTCTACTGGCACAGAAGACGAGAAGCACGAAGCTGAATTCCTGTTGAGTCAGCTCGTTAGTGATTCCATAAACGATACTAGTATCACCATACCAGCAAGTATTCTTGTTTATCAAAAGGATGCTGTAGGAAAAAAGCTATGTGAATTTGACGGCATGATTATTCATCTTATGAGAAAAACGGAGCAAGTGTTTTTCTTGGAAGCCAAAAATCGTAACGAGAAGCCTGTCTATGGAAAGAATTGCCTACGGGAAAAGCTTGATAAGTTTCCAATTCAATATAACTTTGATGACATACAAATCGTAGCCTGTGATGCTTATTTTAGATATACTGTTCAATAAGTGTTTCTGCCGATCAATAACCTCAATAATAGAAAAACGACCACACAAAAGCATTTTTACTTCTGTGTGGTCGTTTGTTTCCCGCTTGAAGACGAAAGGACAATGGTTTCTGAATTATCCCTTATGCCCCACCGTTTCCGGTGAGGCATAGGTTATGTACTCTCCTTAATCATTTTTCTTTTCTGCCGCCGCTGTTCGTTTTCACGCTCACGGCGCTGTATGTACTTGAATTCCCGAATGAGTTCCTTATATTTTTCCGTGCGCGGGTGCGCCAGCCTTTGCGGTGACGCCACAAAGTTCACGAATTCCGCTTTGGCACAGTACTGTATGGCGCCGAGCTTGATGCCGGTTAAGGTTTCTTCCCGTATCCATTCGTGAATGCGCTGCGGGCTGTGGCCGACAAGCTCCGCCGCCGTCTGCGTGGGCAGAGCCTCCGGCAGCTCTGCCCACTTCGAATCGAGCCACCGCCGAAAGGCTTCGCAGTTTTCCGGGTTGGCTTCAAACATCGGGAGCGGATGCCACTTTGTGCGGTTGGAGAACATGCCGCTCAGTTCCGATAAAAATCCCGGCTCGGTATCCATACGGGCTTTGAACCGCACCGCCTCCTCTGTCTGCACCCGATATTTATGGGTCGTGTGTCCCGTGTTTTCGTGCGGGATATAGTTGTTGTCCATCAGATATTTCATTTTCCGCGTGGAGATGTGCAGGTATTGACGAAGCTCACTCCCGCTCATAAATTGTTTTTCAGTCATATATAAAATCATCCTTTCTGTCAGCAAAAATGCGCCCGCCGTGGGCGCATTATTCTTTTGCTTTATTAAAGATACTGCTGATTACATCGGCGCTTTCCTGTTTCTTGGACTTATCCAGATGCGCATAGATATTCGCCGTTGTGGACAGATCAGAATGACCGAGGAAGGTCGATACATTCAGCAGCGGCACATCCTGATTGATGAGGATGCTGGCGAAGGTGTGGCGCAGATCGTGAAACCGAATCTTGCGCAGACCGTATTGCTTGATAAGGTCGGCGAAACGCTGCGTGACCCGATTCGGGCGTATCAGCCCGCCGAGCTGATCGACGCAGATATAATCGTCGTATTTGCGGTTGTAGCTGCCCTTGAACATACGGCGGTACAGGTCCTGCTTTTCCCGTTCCTCGCACAGCATTTCATACACCGGATCTGGCAGCGGCAGTGTGCGGCGGCTGGATTTGTTTTTCATTTCCTCCACAGGTTCGATGATGACCTTGCCGTTTTCCTTATACTCAATGATTTTGGTGTCAAGCAGTATGGTTTTCTTTTCCCAGTCTACCCTCGACCACCGTGCACCCAACGCCTCGCTGCGGCGCAGCCCCAAGCCGCCTGCCAGCATGACCGCCGGGTAAATGATATCCCCGCGGATAAGCCTCAGCATGGCGATCAGTTCTTCCTCGGAATAGTTTTCTCCGGTGAACTTGTTTTTCTTCGGGCGGTCGATGCGGTCAAAGGGATTGGAGTCAATCAGCCCGTCCTTGAAAGCCCGTTTGAAGGCACTGTGCAGGACGGTGTGGTAGTGGATAACGGTGTTGGCGACTACGCCAGATGCGAACATCCACTCGTAGAAATCCTCAATGTCCTTTGCATTGATGCTGCCGACCGTCAGTTCCCTGCGGGCAGTAAAATACCGCCGAATTCTACCGTTTATCATTCCGCGGTAGCTTTCGGCGGTACTCTTTTGAATGTTTTTCTCGATCTTTTTATAGTAGGCGCACATATAATCGTAGATCGGGATATCTGAAGCAGGCTTTTTGTTTTGCGCGATCTGCTCGGCGTAGGTCTGCTCAAAGGCTTGCACCACCTCTCGGTAGGCTTTGTTCACCTTTGATTTATTGGCACTCTCCGGCAGTCCCAGCGCGCGCCATACAGGTTTTGTCCTGCCGTTCTCTCTGACCTGTATCACGGCATAGAGACGGCCTTTCTTAGCCTGTACGCTGGCTGCAAGTGTGGTCATGGCATTCATTTGCGTTCACTCCTTTTTTGTTTTTGCCGACACGAACAATATCACAACTCACCGCACAAGTCCAGACTTTTTCGGGAGTTTTCTCAAGAAAACAGACCTTTGGGTTCGAACTTGGGACTTCTCTTTGCCGCAGATAGTCGATCAGCTGTGATTTGGCAATGCGGTTTTCTCTGCCGACCTTTACCGCCGGAAGGGACTTTTCTTTTATCAGCTTGTATACGGTCTTGGTGCTGACCCGCAGGATCTCCGCAACCTCCGCGGCGGTCAGCGCCGCCGGATAGCAGCGCAATTCTTTTTCGTGTTCTTTTTTCGTCATAGGCAATTCCTTTCTCCTACATTTTCATGGTGGGTTCGTCATTTTCTTCTGCTGTCATATTCGCATCGGTATCAGTCGCGGCGGTGAGGATTCCGACCGCAAGCCCGATAACGGCACCGAAGTTAGAGGCGTTTTCCTCTGCCTCAATACGTTTTCGGCGTTCCTCCGGATCTTCACAAGTGTTTTCGATTATACTGCCAGCTTCCAGAACACCGCGCAGACCAGCAGCGACAGCGCCACCGCCGATACCGCCGTGGCTATCATAATTTTCAATATTTTTCGGCGCAGTTTCTCTATCGTGCCGTCCAGCGTCTCGGTACTCTTGGAAAGGGTTTCGGAGCAATTCGAAATAAACCGCTCTTGATTCTTCCCAGCCTGTTCGATGAGGTTCTGCATCTGCGCCGCCGTTTTGCGGTTCTCCGTCACCACCTCCCGCACCGTCTTTTCCATATACTCCGCCTCGATATTCTGTATACTGATACAGTGGTCGCTCAGCTCCTCCGCCGTCGCCAGCCGTTCGATCATCTGATACAGTTTCGGCTGAAATTCCACCGCGTCCGCCAGCAACTTGCTCTCCCGCTTGCGCTGTTCTATCGGGATCGCATACACCTGCGGCTGATACGGGATCTGCTCCAGCTCGGACAGCGTCCGCGTGTTTTTCTTCCTCAGCATATCCATTGCCGAATTCTGCTGTGAGCCGTTTTCTGATTGTGAATTCATATTCCAATACCTCTTTCAAATATTTTTCTTCGTGCAGGCGTATATCTCTGCACTTCATTCCGTTCGGACAAGTGAAAGTAATATATTTTCGCTCGTCCGTCCATGTGACCTTGTAGCCGAGCCGCTGCATTTCACGCATAAAATCATTTTTGCTGCCGCTGCGGTTCATCACGAAATCAATGTCGGACATCAGCTTGAACTTCCAGCTGTCGCCCTTTGCCGCAGCGCGGTACTCGCGGCTGGAAATGTTTGCGCCGTCTTTTTTATACGGTTCGAGAACGCTCAGCCCATACTGCTGACAGATGCCGTCGCTGAGTGAGCGCAGTTTTGTCAGCGTGCCTGGATTTTGACGGAGTTTCCTTCCGTTTTCGTAATGCACGGAGTTGATGACAAAGTGGTTGTGCAGGTGCGCAACATCGGTATGGGTAGTGACGAGAACCTCATGTCCCGGCCATGCTTTCTCTGCAAACTCCAAGCCGATTTTATTAACCTGCTCGGCGGAAATGTTTTCATTTGGCGAAAAGGACTGCACATAATGATAAAAATTCATTCCGCCTTTTTTGTGATGCGCGGTCTTGGTCGCCATAAATTCCGTGAAAGCATTTTCGCCGTTGCAATTTACACCGCTCACCAATCGGCGACCGCTGTCCTCGTCCGCCACCTTTTTCTGCTGCAAACAGTATTCGATCACCGCTTTCATTGCGCTGATGCTTTGATGTGATTCGGGAATAAAACTTACCGTTGCCATTATCCTTTCCTCGCAATGTCCAGCAACTGCTCGTAGATTTTCTTCTGATCGTCGATCATATCTTCGAAGTTGTATGACCGAAACGCACCGGCGTTGATTTTTGCCGTGATCTGATTCAGATTGTTGCCGATGCGTTTCAGTTCGATCAGCAACGGTTTCACATCTTCCGCTACATGAATAGGTGTTTCAAGCGACAGCAAAACGATATAGTCGGTAAGATTTTGCTTGGCGCGTTTTGCATTTCGTTCAATGCGTTCTTTTTCGGCTTTAGTTAGCCGAATCGTCAGCGTTGTGTCACGCAACCGTTTTTTGCTCATTTTTATGATTCCTTTCGTAATAATAGTGGGTTCGGGCTGCTGCCCGAAATTTCAGCGGTCAGGCGGACAGCCGGACGCTCTGCTTGCCCCGGACGAAGTCCGGGAAATCGGAAGCCGAAGCCCTCCGAAAAAAGCCCGAATTTGCGGTTTGTTTTTCGTTGGGATGGTTTATCCCTTCTCCCCGCCGAAAGCGGCACAAACCGCCCGTAAACCGCCGACAGGGACGAAAGGAACGCTTGTGACGAACCGTTTGGAATATCCGAAGTTAACCGTCACCAACGGCACTATCGTCACCGGCAGAAAAGAAATATTCAATTTCCAGCAGTCGGGCGCCGTTGCTGCGGTGACTGCGAAAGCGCACGCCGAAATCGGCAAGGCGATATTCCCAAAGATTCATCAGCCGTTTGAGTCCTCTTGCCGATACCGCTTGTCCTGTGTATTCGTTATACCGTTCGCAGAACTCCGTATTGCTGCCGCTGGAGCGACGAGGGGTATTCCACGGAGTTGTTTTCCGAAATAAAAAACAGACTTTTTGAGATCTTGGACTATATCAAAGCCGTTCCGCCGTTTTGCTATTTTGACATAGACGGAGAGTATACGGCACTGAACAATTTTTTATATCAAGATGCGTTGCAACACTACGAAGAGGATTTCCGAAAACACGGCACATTCTTTTATGAGCAGCTGCCGTATGAAAATAAGCTGTGCGCCCATATGACAGCGTTTTCCTGGATCGTTTCGTCTTATATCTATCTCACCGGAGACACACTCAATTTTTTAAGCGTGGCAAATATGTTCTTTGTCAATCTCACGGAAAACGATAAACGAACCAAATCGGAACTGGCGGAGTTTGCGCGGACAGTGTTCGGTGATCCCGAAATCACCGAAAAAATAATGCAAAGCAACCATACAGGCGCTTTCAACAATTTCACCCTGCACCCGACCGCAGAAGTCGCCCCCGTAATCATAGAAACCGAAAGCAACAGCGTCCTCGGCAGGCGCATGGTGTTTAACCGTATGCTCAATTTTTATGTTACCGATCTGTTCGAGGGGCTTGCCGCCGGACATTACTCTTGGCAGTGCGGAATCTGCCACCGATTTTTCTTTATGCAAACGGCGCATAAGCAGCTGTATTGCAGCACCGTCAATCCGAAGTACGGCGTTCCTTGTGCATACGTCGCAAAGAACAAGCTAAATATGCCGAAGCAAAAGAAAAAGGACGGCTTCGGCTATGCGATTTGGAAAAAGAGATACGATTCTCTGCGAAACGAAAAGCACAAAACCAATAAAAACCTGCCATCAGCCAAATATGATGTGGATGTGTGCGATAAGGCAATCGAGCTTGCTAAACGGCATTATGAGGAAGCACAGATTGATTTTGATTATGCGCAAAATCAGTATGAGCAGGATATGGTTTTGCTGAACCTGATCAACGAGGCAAAAGCGGCACTGGGTAAAAAATAAATTCATTTTTCTTTGGGAATGGGGGTGCGCGTATGAATGCCGAATACAAAAAGGCAGCCGAAAAACTGCTTTGCGGCATTATGGATAAGCGGCTGCACGAGCCGGCGATATGGAATGATATTCTTTCTTCTGTCCGTTCGGGTGAGCTGCGGCTTTGGGAAATCAACGATGAAATTCTGTGTATCAAATATTTCTGCAAAGAAAAAATCGAACGCGCATCTGCCTTTACCGAAAGCGATAAAAGCGGCGTGCGGTTCGATGACCTGAACGCATATTTTATTGAGGCAATCAAAAACGGTGATAAAGGATATTTTGGAGCGTTTATCCGCGCCTATGAGCCGGTACTGCAAATCCGCGTCGAGCGGTTCGTTTCACATTATAATCTCTCTGCGGACGATACCGAGGACATCAAGCAAATCTTTTTGGAGACCCTGTGGTTTGCTTTCCTCGGCTATGATGCTGCCGACCCCATTCCGCTGTTGCAGTATGTAAAAAAAGCAGCAGTAGTGCGGCAGCTGGATTATATCCGCACGACAAAAAACGCCTGTACCGTGCCGACGCAAAACGGGTATACCGAGCTGCGTAAGGTTATGCGCATTTATAACAGCGCTCCCGAGCTTTCCGCCGATGTGCGTATTGCGCTTGCCATAACAGAAACCGGCTTTGCCGAGAAAAAAGTCACCGAGCTTGTTGCCGTCGGCAAGGCTTGCGAATATCCTGTCGGCATTGTCCCGGCAGAAGAAAACGAAAACGCGGCAAACGCCACAGTTGCGGACGAGCTGACTGAAGACCTGTCCGTATCTCTGTTCGAGGAAGTGCTGCGCAGTATTTACCGTGACAATTTCCGCACCGCCGCCGATAAAATCACACCTAAGGATAAGCAGATTTTATCTCTTTCCCTCGGTGTGTGTTTTGAATGTTTCGGCATTTTTAAGCCCAGCACCTATGCGGAAATTGCGTTAAAACAAGGCGCGTCGGGTGAGAAAAGCATTGAAAAAAAGCGCAAAGCGGCAGTCGAAAAGTTTGCCAAAGAACTGTGCGAAACGGGCTTTTGCGACGGCGTTTTGTTAAAACAAACGGATATAACGGTTATAAAAGAAAAAGACAAGAAAACAGTGCAGTCAGCCAGCTACGCCTATACACCCTACGGTGACGGAAAAGCCGGAGAGATTCTGTATACCGCTGCCGGGAAATATCGCTTTCAGATCATCCGCCTTGCGGAATTTGATGTGACCGGTGCTTATGCGGAACAGGCCGCAAAAATTATTGATAACATGAACGGGAATTTTATCAAAGAACGGTTCTACGCTATCCCGCTTGAAAGCCTGCCCCGCATCAATAGCTATACCGCAAAACCAAGGATGCCGTTTTATCATTCGTCGCACACAGACGGACAGAAATAGTTTCAAAGCCTTCTCTCGATTTTTCGAAAGAAGGCTTTTTTCTGCCGTGTAATTTATGACTTTTTCTTGCAAACCCCGAATAAACCCCTATTAAGCCTTGTGAAATCTCAAAAAATGTGGTATAATATATTTTGTAGTATTGTATTTTCGTGAAAACGGAGGATTCCGCTATGGATAACAATCTTGAACGCTGGTATTCGATGAAAGAAATTATGGAATATTTGGGCGTCAGCCGTGATACCGTTCTTGACTGGATTGAACGCAGAGAAATGCCCGCCGCCAAGATCGGCAGGCTGTGGAAATTCAAAATCAGCGAAGTTGATGCCTGGATGAAATCCGGCGTTGCGGCGGACAAGTAACATTCGGAGGTGTGCTATGGCACTTGAAAATAAATTGGGGCTGACAAACGCTGCCGACCTTGCCCGCGAGGAAGAACGCATCAGCAAGAAAAAAGCGCTTGAGCTTTTTGATAGCGGATTGCTTGATCAATTGGAAGCGGGAAAATTCTCCGCCCTCAAAGCAATTCATAAGTATCTTTTCGATGAAATTTACGATTTTGCCGGAGAACTCAGAACCGTAAACATTTCCAAAGGCAACTTCCGTTTTGCGCCGCCGATGTACCTGGAAGCGGCACTTTCCAACATTGATAAAATGCCGCAATCCACTTTTGATGAAATCGTTGAGAAGTATGTGGAAATGAATATTGCCCACCCGTTCCGAGAAGGAAACGGGCGCAGCGCCCGCATTTGGCTCGACCTCATTTTCAAAACCGAGCTTCACAAGGTCGTTGATTGGAGCAAGATTGATAAAGAAGATTATCTTCTTGCCATGGAGCGCAGTCCGATAAAAGATATTGAAATCAAACATCTTTTGAAAAACGCACTTACCGATGATGTGGATAGCCGTGAGGTCTATATGAAGGGCATCGACCACAGCTATTATTACGAGGGTTACACGACCTTCAAGACGGAAGATTTGAGCTAGGAATGAGGTGCAAATATGTCGGATAAGAATTGGCAATTTGAACTTGAAGAATATATAAAGCAGGGCGAACCCGACAGAGCCGAAAAAAGCGAGGCGTGGCAGACAGCCATCGGCTTGCAAGCGGTTGACGGACTTAATACATCCGAATATTTACTGGACACCGCAAAGGATCATATCGAAGGCAAAATCACCATTGATGAAGCCCAGAAGCGGATTTACAGTTATTATGAGCAGCGCTCTGTCCGCACTGAGACGGAAAACGAAACCAAAGAAGCGGATATCGTTTCGGCAAGAATAACGAAGCTGCTGGGAGAAAAAGCGTTTCAGTTTTCCCCTGCCGAGTGGATTACCATTCACCGCAGATTGTTCGAGGGTGTGTTCGACCACGCCGGTCAAATCAGGCAATATAACATTACCAAGAAAGAGTGGGTGCTGAACGGAGATACCGTAATCTATGCGGATTGGAACAGCATTAAAGAAACTTTGAACTATGATTTTGCCGCCGAAAAGCAGTTTTCTTATGAGGGGCTATCGGTTGAAGCAGCGGTAAAGCACCTTGCAAAGTTTGCATCGGATATTTGGCAGATCCACCCCTTCGGTGAGGGAAACACCCGTGCCACCGCCGTGTTTATGATCAAGTATATGAAAACCTTCGGATTCCGTGTCAATAACGATGCGTTCCGCGAAAACTCCTGGTATTTCCGCAACGCGCTGGTTCGGGCAAACTATAATAATTTGCAAAAGGGCGTTCATTCCACCACAAAATTTTTGGAATTGTTTTTCTCAAATCTCCTGCTCGGCACAAACCACGAACTCAAAAACCGTTATATGCACATTGATTTTGCGGATGAAAGCGCTCTCCAAAGTATCAATCCCAAAGTTTCAAAGTATCAATTTGATACTTTGGACTGTACTTTAGAAGAGCTTGCGGTTTTGGAATTGGTCGCAAAGAACCCGGCGATAAAACAGCAAGAGATTGCAGAACAAACCGGAAAATCCATTGCAACAATCAAGCGAATTATGAAATCGCTGCAAGATAAAAAATATATCCGCCGTGAAAGCGGCAAGAGATACGGCAAGTGGGAAGTGTTGGTTTAAACCAACTATAAGAAATTAGAGGAAGCTAAAATGGCAATATTAAATTTTTTAATGTAAACCGCAAAGTCAAAGAGTACCAGATTTGTAATGTAACATATGAAAAAAGGTTGCAGACCGTTATTCAAAGTAATAAGCTAAACATAGGTGGTGATCATAATGGATAAGCAAGTTGTAAACCTTACAATTTTTTTGATAAAGGATAATATTTTTGAATTTAATGATTGCATGAAATCCCCCAATAACCTCTCTAATTCAAAATTGAAAGCGATTTTTGGAATGGAAGGAATTATATATTACTGTGATAGCAAGAAAAAACCGCCTCGTTGGAAGCCCTATCTTGACCAGTGGGCAACGGAAACCATCGACATTTCTGATAATGCTTCAAACAAAGCAATAATGTTGGTTAAAGTTCAAAATCGAATTATGGCTGTCGTTTTTGGCTATGGGAGATCATTCTTAAAAGAAGAATGTATAGAACGAAACTTTGGGTTTAAGGTTGCACTAAACACTATCAATCCAAATAAAATGCGTAGTGTCAATGCTGCCACTATAGAAGATATGGTGGTAACAACACAACGGCAGGCGAGTTATAGCACATCACAAGATGAATTCGGCTTAAATGTAACCAATGATATTATGAAAGGTATTACGGGTGAGCCTTTCGACGAGGGATATGGCAATCATATTAGCGGAAAAGATTCTCTTGTTGTTGCTGTACCGATGGAATTGAACGAGTTGAAGGGTAAGTTAGAATTATACTATGACGCATATACAGATGATCGTTACAAAAGAATTGGATTTGAGTGGGTTGATAATGTTGCAGAAGTGCGAGACTCTGTACTTTCTGAAAGCCTTGATTTTCAACTTTCAGATGCTATTGAAAAGCACAACATAGAACATTTGCATATAGCACCACCCGAAACAACTGATTGGGATAGAATTATAGGTTTTTGTTATTCTGGAATTGGCAAAAAAACAGATGTGCCGGAGAATTTTAACTTAAACTTAGATGTTGCAGAATATGTAAATAGTGTTCGTGAAGGTTGCAATACCTATGCGAAAATCCGCAGAGATAAACTTTATGCTATGAATTCTGATGGTGTACCTTTCGCTGTTTGTAGTATATATGCCGCACTTGTTTTTCAAACTGAATATGAAGGTAAGAATTATATTTTCTGTTCAGGAACTTGGTATCAAGTAGAAACTTCATTTTTTAATCAAGTTAATAGCTTTATTCAAAACAGGATACCTCTCGCTTCTATAAATTTACCAGAATGCCCCAAGAATAAAAGTGAGGGGGAATACAATCAAATGGTTGCTGATAACAACGACGATTATTGTTTATTCGATTGTAAAATGCTTTCTGCTGATGGTAGTCCCAAAAAAATAGAGGCGTGTGATATTTATACAAAAGACAAACAGTTTATCCACGTCAAAAATAAGGGACAGTCAGCACAACTTAGTCATTTGTTTGCGCAGGGCAAAATATCTGCAGAGTGTTTTTCAAGTGATGAGTCATTTAGAAAGCAAATTGTAGATATTGCCATTGAAAAATTCGGTTCAGAACCTTTTGATGCCTCTGCAAAACCTCGTTCAAATGAATACGAAATCATATACGCAATCATAGATGATAAGGATTCAGATATTAACACCAAACTGCCTTTTTTTAGCAAAGTTAATCTTATGCTTACTGCACAGGAATTAGAAAGAATGCACTTCAGATATTCTGTGTGCTTAATAAAGCGGCAATAAAAAAATAATTCCTTGTTATGTGGATGACCACAACCCGAAAAACATTTGCACAAATTCTAAAAGTAAGCGTTGTCGATATCAAGTTAGAATATAGAAAACTCTAGCGATTTGTTTTATGCTTTTAGCACACCTAACCTACGACACATTAATATTGATTCAGTTAGAACAAAATATAAAAAGAAGATTGCAGAACTCTCAAAAGCGGATAGAGAGCATTAATATGATGAAACATAACAAAAATGTGTCTTCTTTTTTTTATGAAACGGGAGCACATTAATCGAAAAAAAGGGTGATCTACTGAATTAGATATCGAAGAAAAATAGCACATATCGAATTAGTGAAAATTCGCTGAATTTTCACTTTTCACAGCAAATAAACGCTTGCCCTTCTTTGCGAAAGCATCTACTATTACAAAAAACCACACGCACGGTTCACTCAAAACCGTGCGTGAGGTTTTCAGTTTTCATACGGTATTCTGAAATAATCCAGGTATTTCTTGAAGGTATCCTGTGCCGACAGGCAGGTGTCGGTCAGATAGCCTTTTTCCCGATCCCACTCCTGCAGTCCGCGGTAATAGAACATTTTTATGCCGTCCTCAATAATAAACGGCACAATATTGTGTTTCAGGCATTCCTTGAACATGATCAGCCGCCCGACACGTCCGTTGCCGTCCTGGAAGGGGTGGGTGCGCTCAAACCGCACATGAAACGCAAGGATATCTTCGAGTGCCACCGTTTCCTTGCCGTTATACGCATCGAGCAGCCTTTTCATTTCCTCAGGCACTTCTTCGGGCAAAGTTGTTTCCCGCCCGCCGACCTCATTCGGCAGCTTTTTGTATTCGCCGACGGCAAACCAATCTTTCCTTGCGTCGCTTGTTCCGGTTTTCAGGATAAAATGCAGATGTTTGATAAATTTCTCGCTGAGCTGCGATTTTGCGCATTCGATGACCTCGTCGATACAGCGGAAGTGATTGGCGGTTTCGATGATATCGTCCACCCGCACGCCTTCCTCGGTGATGCCGACGGTGTTTGTTTCAAAAATAAAGCGCGTCTGCTCGTGGGTCAGGCGGCTGCCCTCCATGTGATTGGAATTATAGGTCAGTTCCACCTGCACCTTATTATAAATGCCGCCGTGGGTTTGGCTGCGTTTTTCCTCTTTGAGAATATCCGCCAAAGTCTGCGGTGCAGGCCTGCTTTTATTGCTCCGTTCAGGCTTCTCGGCGTTTTCGGGAATGTTCCAGGTCTTACCCGTCAGAAAAGCGCCGGGGACGCGACCTGCCGCGCAGTAGTTGCGGACGCTGCGCTCGGAGGTATTCCAAAGCGTCGCTATCTCTTTTACGGATAAATATTTCATCTTCCTGCCCTCCGAAGTTACTGTTATCAGTATACCACATTATCGGCAAAAAATCAATCACTCTAAATCTGTTTCGCTTATATTTTTGCCGATAACGGCAGTTTTGATTTCACCCCGGCATTTTCTCACACGATTTTGGGTGTTGTCCGGCATAACCGGTGCTTTTCACGCACTGCCAAAAGCGTGATTTTGGTGCGAAAAATCGCTCGGTTCTATCAAAAATTCTAATAGGCTTTTCCGGAAATCCGTTAGAACTCGGTGAAATCGGAGGAGACTCTCGGACTCAGATTTTCACTTTGTTTTCGATTCAAAGAGGTGCGAAAAGCCTTGAAAACACGGCTTTTTCGGGGTTCTCGCATCTGCCGTTATCTTCCGTCAAATTCCGCCAAGTTCGGTTTTGCTAACTTGACTCGAAATCAGTTTGCGGGCAACCGCACGTGAGTTCGAATCTCACCGTCTGCGCCAAACAAAACCCTTGAAGGCTGAGGCTTTCACGGGTTTTTATTTATGAGTATATTTATGGATAGCGAAAAGGCTCCGACAGTTCAAGTCGGAGCCTTTGCTGATATTTATTCTGCAGGCAGTGCCGCCGGCAGATGTTATTCTATAAGGCCGCTCTCCTTTAAGAGCAGTTCGACATCGGTACCTTTGACTTTTTTCATTACGGCTTTGAGCAGCATCTTTTCCTTGAATGAGAGCTTTATATCCGTTATCGGCTTCTTGTCTATAGCGTAGTAGCAAGCACGCAGAAGTTCACGGACATCATATTTGCTTCCCCATACCTCAGGAACGCCACGGTCTATGTCAAGCAAGGTGTAGACAGATTCCATACCGGTACGCATAGAATACTCGGTGGTGAAGATGGTGTCACGGGGCGTTTCGGCAAACTGACCGATAAAAGCGAAGTTTACTGCGCCGTCCGGAACTACCTTGGGTCTGTCTGATTCCTTTCTCGGCTGGAAGAATGCGTTTATATAAGGCATATAGCACGTTGTGGTGTTGCAGGAGTTTTTGGCAAGCGCATCGATTTTTTCTGTCGGTACACCGATGTGGTAGAGCCACTCACGGCAGATCTCCTCGCCTGTGCAATCACGCATTGCTTTCTTTACATAGTTGCCTTCCTTGTTTGTATTAAGGGAATACAGCCATACAAGAACCATATTCTTATCCTGCGACTTGAACTGTGGCTGGCGGTTTATCGTCCACGAAAGATACCAGTTTTCCGTGCTGTCCTTTACGGTGACAATGCCGCCTGTTGTTACCTTGCCCATGCGTGGGTCACGCTTGCAGATATTCATAATATATCTGATTATCTCATCGTCCGAGGTCGCTACTGTGGCACTCATCCAGTTCGTAGCGTCAACATCGCTGCAGAACTTGTCGGGGTTGCCGTATTCGCCGTTCTTCGCCTGTGCCGCAATAGCCTTCCACATATCCCACGATTCACCGAATCCGTTCTTTACACCGGATAAATCGGGGGCGTGTGTCTGATCGCCGTAGCAGGATGTGTCGGTACAGCAACCGTTTGTGATAAACACGAGATCATCCTCGATAAGATCTATCGTTTGCTGCTTTCCGTCCTTTATATAGACTATCTGCTTTGCAATCTTCCTGCCGCCGTCATCCTTGATTATAACATTCTTCACGTCCATTCCGTACTCGATGCGAACGCCGTGTGCCTCAAGATATTTTACAAGCGGGAGTATCATACTCTCGTACTGATTGTACTTTGTGAAGCGCAGTGCGCTGAAGTCCGGAAGTCCGTCTATGTGATGAACGTAGCGGCAGAGATAACGCTTCATTTCAAGAGCGCTCGACCAGCGCTGGAAAGCAAACATCGTCTGCCAATACAGCCAGAAATTCGTGCTCCAGAAGCTGTCGGGGAGAACCTCCGAAATCTTCTTGTCCTCAAGATCCTTTTCGGGCGTTAAGAAGAGCTTTGAGAGCGCCATTGCCGATTCCCTGTCAAGCTCAAACTTCTTGTCTGTGTGTGCGTCCTTGCCGCAGTTTACCGTTGCACGACAGAGAGAATAGTTGGGGTCGTGCTTGTTGAGCCAATAGTATTCGTCAAGCACCGATACACCGGGCGTTTCGATAGAGGGAACGTCACGGAACGTATCCCACATTACCTCGAAATGATTATCCATTTCACGACCGCCACGCATATAGAAACCCTTTGTAATATCCTTGCGTCCGTCACAGCTTCCGCCCGCAAGCTCCAGTTTCTCAAGAAGGTGGATATGCTCGCCCTTCATCTGTCCGTCTCTTACAAGATAGAAGGCTGCCGTAAGTCCGGCAAGTCCCGTGCCAATGATATAAGCTGACTTTTTGTCGACATCCTTCGGCTTTTCGGGATGTGCGAATGCTTCATAAGTTCCTGCTGAGTAATACATAAAAACCTCCTGAAAATTTATTTTCTGTCCTTATTATATCCACATTTCCGACTTCTTTCAATAAACAAAAAAAGCGCCGTGCTAAAATCTTTAGCACAGCACTGTAAATTGTATAAATTTTTATCAAAACGGGCATTTTGATAAAACCGGCTCACAGCTTGAAACGATTCAACGCAACGGAAACGGAATCTTTTATAAGCAATGCGAGCTTATCTATTATCAGCCTCGGGTCTTCCTTCATATCGTCTTTTATCCAGTCAAGCATTATCCCTATGAACACATACGAATATATCCGTGCGATAAATTCCTTATCCTCATCACGCACGGTTATTCCTTTCGACTGCTCATCTATTACTCCCATTATCAGACCGTCTGTGAGCGGTTTCAGATATTTTTCCACCTGCTCACGATCGACGCAGCGGTAGACATTCATAACAAACGGTTTATTTGCAAGCACAGCCTCAAATATATTCAGAAAACCCTCCTGCCAGGTATCGTGGGTCTTCTTTTCTTCAAGTGCTTTTCTTGCGTCTTCAAGGCACGACCATTCCACAAGGTCGTAAATATCCTTAAAATGATAATAGAAGGTCATCCGGTTTATGCCGCAATCCTCGGTAATATCGTTTATCGTTATCTTGGTAAGCGGTTTTTTCAGAAGAAGATTTTTAAGCGACTGCTCGAGTGCCCTTTTAGTTACCTCAGACATTTTACCCTCCGGAGTATTACTTTCTGGCGCATTATACCGACAGTGAAATCTGTTCGTATCACGCAATTCTGTCTGATTATATTTTAGCACATTTTCATAAAATTTCAAGTAAAAGCTGAGTTTCTGTTTTTAATACGCTGTTATTTATACTGCGTCTTGCGGTGCGGATACCGTTTTGTACGGCTTACACCGGGTAAACCGAAACGGACAGCCGTGAAGCTGTCCGTACAGGCTGTCGAAAAACCTATATAATTTTTAAAAATGGGGTCGCAGGGGCGTAGCCC